>Ga0137418_10002409_pt1 | contig 17126 bp, 17 predicted proteins | sample CZODoug3_1_2_16f_FD_122242 | JGI IMG/M metagenome (GOLD analysis project Ga0137418, IMG submission 122242) | Vadose zone soil fungal communities from Angelo Coast Range Reserve, California, USA - CZODoug3_1_2_16fungal (Hybrid Assembly) | ecosystem: Environmental > Terrestrial > Soil > Vadose... | reverse complement strand
GCCGTCATCGGGTACCCGTCGAAAAAGCGGCGCATGTCCTCGTGGATCATCGAGTGGCGCGTCAGCAGGTATTCCCACCGGGTCTGCTCGTCGCGGGTGGGGAGGTGCCCGTAGATGAGCAGATACGCGGTCTCGCTGAAGGTGCTCTTCTCGCCCATCTCCTCGATGGGAATTCCCCGGTACCTCAGGATTCCTCTCTCGCCGTCGAGGAAGGTGATGGCGCTCATGGTGGAGGCGGTGTTCATGAAGGCCGGATCGAGCGTCACCAGGCCGGTCTTCGCGCGCAGGTTGGAGATGTCGACACCCTTCTCCTCCTCGGTGCCCTCCACCACCTCCAGATCGAGATCCTGCTTGCCTGTCGACATGCGGACGATATCTGACACGGCCTCTCTCCTCTGGCAGGTCGCCTGCGCGCGCGCACGCTCTCTCCCCCGCTGCCGCGAAAGAGTCAAGTGGCGAGGCGACCGAGCAGTTCGCCCAACTCAGATGGCGTGTCACAGAGATAATCGGCGGAGGCGAGCGCCGCACGCTCCCCCATCCCCCAGGTCACGGCGCAGACGCGAACGCCTGCCGCCCTGGCGGTGGCCAGATCGACGACGCTGTCGCCGACCAGCAGCACCTGCGCAGGCGCGAGATCCAGGGCAGCGCAGAGGGCCAGCAGGCCTTCCGGCGCCGGCTTTCGCGGGCCTTCGTCGCCACCGACCACCGCGCGGAAGGCCCCCTCGACCTCCAGCCCGCGCAGGATCTCGCGCGCGAAGCCCCCTGGCTTGTTGGTGAGGACCGCGCGCGCGTCCGGAGGTCTCCGCAGCAAGTCGGCAACCCCGGGATACAGGCGGGTCCTGGCCAGCAGGCGCTTCCCGTACTCCTCGCGCCAGAGCGGGGCCGCTTCGGGATACCGCTCTTCGTGGGTGGGGCCGAGCGAGCGGCGGATCAGGCGTTCCGCCCCTTCGCCGATGAATCCGTAAATGACGACGGGGTCGCGCTGCGGAAGGCCCAGCCTGGCCAGCATCGCGTTCACGCTGTCCGCGAGGTCGTCGCGGGAGTCCACCAGCGTGCCATCCAGGTCGTAGACGACGCCGCCAAGCGGCGCCCGCTGGTCTTCTCGCAGCCCCATCTCCCTTCTTTACCTGCTTCCCCGGCCGGGCGCCTTTTGTGTTTCCATGGGACGCATGCGGTACTGCTCCATCCCTGCGGGCGGGTTCTGGATGGGAAGCGACCCGCCGGAAGGACAAGAGAACGAGCATCCTCGCCGGCGCGCCGCCACCTCCGCCTACGAGATCGGCGAGACCCCCGTCACCAACGCGGAGTTTGCTCCCTTCGTCCGCGATGGCCTCTACCTGGAACGCCGGGTCTGGAACGAGGAAGGCTGGACGTGGCGTACGGCGAACGGGATCGTCGCTCCTCGCTTCTGGAACGACGAAGCCTGGCGCCACTGTCTCGGGCCCGAGCAGCCGGTGGTCGGCGTGAGCTGGTACGAGGCGGACGCCTTCGCCCGCTGGTTGGGTAAACGTCTTCCCACCGAGAGCGAATGGGAGCGCGCCGCACGCGGCGACGATGGCCGTCGCTTCCCCTGGGGCGACGACTGGACCCCCGCCTACGCGGCGCACCGCGGCGGAGGCCGGAATCCGGTGCCGGTCAGGAGCATTTCCCAGAACCGCAGTCCTCATGGCCTCTACGATTGTGCGGGCAATGTCTGGGAATGGTGCTCCGACGAATTTGCCGCGGGATTGCGCAGCGCGCGCGGCGGGGCGTGGAACGCGCACCCTCCCCAGCTGCGCTGCGCGGCGCGGAACGCCTGGCCGCCGGATGCGCGCTTCTCGAATCTGGGATTCCGCCTGGCAGGGTAGCTACGTGGCCACCAACTCCACCCGCTGGACCGCATTGTTCCCGTATCCGAGCACGTTCCACTCCGGCTCGTCCGGCTGGGACCGGCCCGCCATGTCGGTGGCCCTGCAGGCGAGGACGTAGCGGCGGCGGGCAGGCGGGATCCAATCGAGCTCGAAGCGGCGCCATGCATGGGGCAAGACGGGACCGACCAGCCGCGCCGCGTGCCGCTCGCCGTCGATCTCCACCTCGACCCCGCGGACACCCTCACCGCCCCAGGCGAGCCCCATGACGCGCACCGGCACGCCGACCGGCACCAGATCCGGGACGTCGGCGAACATCGACTTGATGCGGATGCGCGTGACCGGTACGCCCTCGGCATAGACGTACCTTCGCGTCTGGAATTCGCCACGGAACGGCTTTTCCACCGCTTCGATCCGCGCGAGCCATTTGACGCTGGCCATCCCGTACCAATCCGGGACCACGAGCCGGACCGGTCCGCCGAACTGTCCGAGGATCGGCGATCCGTTCATCTCGTAAGCGAGCATCGTGCCGGCGTCCGTGGCCACGTCGCGCGGGAGCGAACGCTGGTACCTCCCCCCGTCGGCGCCGGTGAAAACCACTTCCACCGCCGTTTCCCGGAGCTCGAGCACCGATCGCAGCGGCACGCCGGTCCATTGGGCCGTGCTGACGGCGCGGGACGTCCACTGCTCGCCGGACACGGGCGGTTCGAGGCTCGCGCGACCGTTCCCGGCGCATTCGGTCAGGATGGTCTGGGTGACCGACGGAAGGGTACGCAACTGCTGGACCGTGAGCAGCCGGGGCTGGACGACGGCGCCGAGGATTCGCACCACGTGGTCGTCGCCCAGTTCCGGGGTCGGATAGTGACAGCGGACGAAGCGGTGGCTGGCCGGGGTGATCAGGCCGGCAAATGCATCGGGCGCGGCCTCGGCGTTGGCCGGTTCGTGGGACAGGACCCGCCTGCCCTCCGACTCGCGGGGTGGAAGAACCTCGAGCTCCTGGGACAACCCGCACCTCCGGTGCAGAGGAGAAGGTAGGTCCTCGGTGCGCCTACGTCAGCGGGTCTGCGCATGCCCGCTCGCCCTGGCGAGGTGGCGCACGCGCCGACTCGCGGTCATGGGAGCGAGCTGTCGGCCCGCCCGGCACCGGCCTTGCCCTCCCACCAGCCGCGGGCGATGCTGGCCTCGATGGTCCGCATTCTCTGGAGCTTCACCGTCGCCGCCCAGCGCGAGCAGGACTTCGTGCGCGCCTACGGACCCGCCGGGGACTGGGCAAGGCTCTTCGCGGAGGCGGAGGGCTATCGCGGGACCAGTCTCCTCCGGGAGCTGTCCGGCTTGCGGCGGTACCTGACGGAAGACACCTGGGAAACGGCGGAGGACTTCGACCGATTCACCGCCGCGCACCGGGTCCAGTACGACGAGCTGGACGCCCGTTGCCAGGCGCTGACCAGCGACGAGTCCCTGATCGGGATCTTCGAGGACACGGACTGAAGCAAGGCCCGGCCGCCGGGAGCGACCGGGCCCCCAAGACTTGCGCCCCTCAGCCCCGTCCCGGATCGCGGGCCTGGGACGCGATCGCCCGCAGCGCTTCCACCCCAAGGGCAACGGCTGCGCCGAGGAGCACGACGTCCTTCAGCAAGAACCCGTGCGCCGGATGCGTGGGCGAGAGCGCGCCCGGCGTCGAGAACAGGAAGGAGAGAGTGGTGAGGAACGTACCGACCGCCAGGGCGCTTCCGATCGCCGCCAGGCGCGCCGAGAAGGGACGCGAGGCGAGGAGCGCGGCGCTCACGAGCTCGGTCGTTCCAATCAGGGACGAAACGCCCTGCTCGCTCAGGAACGAATAGAGCCAGCTCATCAACGGGCTGTTGGATACCAGCGGCTTGATGGCAGCGGCCTCGGCGGCGGTGAACTTGAGGGCGCCGAAGGCGACGAAGACGAGGACGAGCGCATAGCGGAGCACGTTCGTCCCGATCGACTGCAACGTGGTGCTCCTGGCGATCTCGCCGAAGGCGGGGGGTAATTCCGTCCTGATCTCGACACCGGTGCTCATGAGGCCTCCTGGGCTGGAAACCAGCGCAGTTCAAGGGTTCGCCGGTTCAGTCCAGCGGAGGGCGGAATCGTTACGCGGGTGCCGCGCCCCCGGTCAGGCGTCCTCGAGCGGATCGATGGGATCCAGCAGCAGCCCGGAGGCGAGCTTGGGGAAGAAGAAGGTGGACTTCTGGGGCATCACCTCGAGCGCGTCGGCCACCGCCTTGAGCTGCTCGATGCGCGTCGGGTTGAGCAGGAAGGCGGCCTGCACTCCCGGACGGCGTGACTCTTCCAGGGCGCCACGGAAGTCCTTCACGTAGCGGAGGTTCGTCTGCCGCTCCTGGGCGGAGCGGTCGATGCCGAGGATCTCCTCGAGGATGAAGGCATGCAAGATGGGCACGTCGAGGCGGCGCAGCGGTGCAGGCCCTGGCACCGAGGCGTCCTCCCCCGGCCGGAGCGAGACCGAGAAGTAGCGGCCCCTGGACGCGAGCAAGTAGCTGCCCGGCGTATTCCGGGGTGGTGCGCGCAGGCCCTCGGCACGGGAGGCCGGCAGCTCCTCCACCTCGAACCGCGACCGCAGGCGTTCGAGGAACGGAGAGAGCTCGAACCCTTCCAGCCCATGCACCACGCGATGTGTGGGAAGGATGACCAGGCCCGGGTCGTCCATGCGGGTCAAGAACATCGATCCGAACTCGATCGAGGACCGCTGCGAACGGGCCAGCGGACGCAGCTCGTCCCGCAGCGCCAGCATCGTCTCGTACCGGTGGTGCCCGTCCGCGATGTAGACCTTCCGATCCGCCATGGCCGCCGCGACGCGCGCGTGCGCCCTGGCGTCGGTCAGGCGCCAGAGCCGGTGCACCACGCCGTCCCCCAGGCGGGCTTCCAGGGCGGGCGCGCTGGAATCCAGGGTGGCGAACTCGGCATCGACGGTTCCCTTTGGATCGGAGTAGAGCCCGAACACCTGGGAAAGATGGGTGCGGCAGGCGCGCGCCAGCGCCAGCCGGTCGAGCCTCGGCCCTGAGAGGGTCCGCTCGTGCGGGAGCACCACGCCCTCCTCGAACCTGCGCAGACGGACCCGTCCGATGAAGCCCTTGCGCGAGTGCTCTTGCCCGGAGATGGAGAAGACCTGGTGATAGCGATACAGGGCGGGCGCGGCGTCCCGGCGGAGGACGCCTTCGTCCACCCAGCGGCGAAGCTCGCGCGCCGCGTTCCCATACTTCTCCTCCGGGTCCCCCTGGGGAAGGTCGATGCGGACGATGTTGTACGGACTCTTGGCCGCGAGCGCCGAACGCTCGGTTTCGGACACGACGTCGTAGGGCGGCGCCACCAGCGCATCGAGGGGCCCCGCCCTGGCGGGATCGTAGAGCAGCCCGCGGGTGGGAACCATCTCAGCCATATCCGACCCTTCGGACTAGACGCCCAGCGCCTTGGCGGCCGCGGCGTAATCGGAGGGGGCCACCCACACGATCATCCCGAAGCCGCCCTGCCCCGCGCTGCCGTTTGCCGCGCGGATGTTGATCTTGGCGTCCGCGAGCTTGCGAAGCACTTCGGCCGCCGCGCCGGCCCGGTTCTGCCCCTGGATGAAGAAGGCCTGCTTGCGGCCCGACAGCGTCAGGCCGGCGCCCTTGGCGGCCTTGGTGAGCGCGCCGGCGTCCTCCACCACGAGGTCGAGCTGGGCCTTGCCGCCGGCGCCCGGGAAGGCGGTGAAGTTGAGCAGGTTCACGCCCGCTTCCTTCAGCGCCGTCAGCACGCGCGCGCCCTCGCCCGGCTTGTCCGGCACTTCGACGTAGAAGTAGTCCACGCGACGGATCTGGTCGGCCATCGGTAGCTCCCACGGCTCGAGTCGAGCCGGGCGCATGCTAGATCCGCGCGCGCTGGACGGAAAGGGGTTTGACTCGCCTTCGAGCGGGCGCCGCTTCCACCCGCCCGTCAGTCCGCGCTAGAAACTGCGCGTGTCCAGCCCTGCGCGCGCGTCCAGGATGCCCCCGCAAATCCCGTTCATCGTCGGGAACGAAGCTTGCGAGCGGTTCAGCTTCTATGGGATGCGGAACATCCTCACCGTTTTTCTGATCGACTGGCTCCTCCGGAGCCAGGTCCCGGGCCAGGCGGAGCGCGAGGCGGGGGCCAAGGCGGTCTTCCACCTCTTCGTCTTCGGCGTCTACTTCACCCCGCTCCTCGGAGGCTTCCTCGCCGACCGGTTCCTGGGGAAGTACCGGACCATCCTCTACATCTCGCTCCTCTATTGCGCGGGCCACGCCTGTCTCGCGATCTTCCACGGCGACCCGACCGGCTTCTACGCCGGCCTCATCCTGATCGCTCTGGGCTCGGGCGGCATCAAGCCCTGCGTGTCCGCCTTGGTGGGGGACCAGTTCACCGAGGAGAACAAGCACCTCGTGAACAAGGTGTTCGCGGTATTCTACTGGAGCATCAACCTCGGCTCCTTCTTCGCCTCGCTGCTGATCCCCAAGACCTTGCGGCTGTGGGGCCCGTCGGTGGCGTTCGGGATTCCGGGGATCCTGATGGCGTTCGCCACCATCGTCTTCTGGCTGGGCCGCAACCTCTACGTCAAGGTCCCACCCACGGGGAAGAACCCGCATTCCTTCCTGGCGGTGGTGCGCAGCGCCTGGCGCAACCGCGCCCGCGGCGTTCGCTTCCTCGAGGGCGCTCGGGCCGAGCACCCCGGCGAGGCGGTCGAAGGCGTGAAGGCGGTCCTCCGCGTGCTGTCGATCTTCGCCTTCATCCCCTTCTTCTGGATGTTGTTCGATCAGAAGGCGTCCACCTGGGTGGTGCAGGCGCGCTCGATGGACCTCCGGCTCGGCCCCTGGACTTTCGAGCCGTCCCAGATGCAGCTCGTGAATCCGGCGCTGGTGATGCTGCTGATCCCGTTCACCACCGGCGTCGTCTACCCGTTCTTCAAGCGGCTCGGCTGGGAGCTGACGCCCCTGCGCCGGATGCCGCTCGGGATCGCGCTCGGAGCCACCGCCTTCGTCATCGCCGGCATCCTGAACATGCCGGTCGCGGCCGGCCAGCGCATCTCGATCCTCTGGCAGATCGTCCCTTATGTGGTGCTCACCGTGGGCGAGATCCTGGTCTCCGTGACCGGCCTCGAGTTCGCGTACACGCAGGCGCCGCTGACGATGAAGAGCGTCATCCAGAGCTTCTGGAACCTGACCACCGCGGCCGCGAACCTGGCGGTCGCGCTGGCCTCGGCGCTGGCATTCTTCACCGGCACCGCCCTGTTCTTCTACTACGCCGGTTTCGCCTACCTGGCCGCCATCGGCCTGGCGCTGGTCGCGCGGCGGTACAAGGTCGTCGAGTGGTACCAGCGCGCGCCCGCTCCCCAGCAGGCTCAGCGCGCGCCGGCGCTCGGAGCAGAGCCGGCCTGAAATCTTGCCATCCAGCCGGCGTCGGTCACTCTATCCTCGATGACGCTGGAGAGGGCATCCGACGGCTCGATCCACGTGCGAGATCGTTTCGTCTTTCTCCGCGCCGGCGTTCTCGTCGCTTCGGCGTTGTTCCTGGGCATGGCGGCGATGCAACTGCTGTACGGTCTGGACCAGGTCCGGGCGGTCTGGGCGTCGTTGGTGCTGGCGCTGGGATGCGCCGCTCTTGCCGCGGCGGTCGAAGACAGCGACTTCCAGTTCGATGCGGTGCTTCAGGAGGTGCGCTGGAGCAAGCGCCGCCTGGTCGGGGGTCGCTCCGGGACCATCCCTTTCGCAGACGTCGAGAACCTGGTGATCGAGGTGCGCTCGTCCCGGAGCGATTCGGGCTTGAGCCGCACGGACGACTGCCGCGTCTTCCTGGTGGCGCGCTCGATCACCCTGCCCCTCGGCAGCAGCAACCTCGATCTCTCGAGGGCGCGGGACGGGGTGGCCATTCCGTTGCTGGCCCTGCTCGGCAAGAGCAACCAGGCCCTGGTGGAAGACAGCATCCGCTACTGGGTTTCGAGAAACGACCGGATCACGGCAAAGGCGCTGGCCGTGAGCGCCCTGCAGATGGACTCCGAGGCGGCTGCCAGACTGATCGAGGAGCTGGCTCGCTCTTCCCGGGCTTCTTGAGCGCCTGCCAGGCTTGTTCTAGTTCCCCGTCGCGTTCTGTTTGTTCTGACGCTCGAGCACGTGTTGCGTCTCGACGCGTTCCTCATCGATGTCTTCCTGGTATCGGCAGACCTCTTCACGCAAATGGGTCCCGACCCGTATCTCGTAGTCGCAGACGACGTGCTTCTTCTCTTTCGTCTGGTCATTGGAAGCCACGGGGCCGCCCCCCGGCATCGAGGTGGTAGCCTGGACCGCGCTCGCCTGGTTGACCTTCGCCTTCTCCGGCGACGCGCACGCAATACCGATTGCGGCGGCCGCAAATGCAATGATCTTGCTCCGCAAGCTCTTCCTCCTCGCCGGGGCGATGGTGGGTCGGATCGTCAGGAACCCGCGTCGGACATCCGGAGGAGAAAAAAATGTCACAGGGTCACGATCGCGTCAACCGGTGGGGGCGACGCCGCGCTCCACCGTTCGGCTCCTTACAGATCCCGGCTGCGGCTAATCACCGCCCCCAAAGCTGATTTTCAAGATCCGGCCGCCCGTGCCGACCAGCCACCCGGTTCGCTCGTTCGCGAACGCCACCGCCCAGAAGCCCGAGACGCCTGTCAGGGCTTCCCACGAGTCGCCCTCATTGGAGGTCCACGCCGAGCCAACGGGGCCCGTGACCACCACCTTCGCCCGCGAGGCGCCTTGCCCCGACGAGCGATCGTCTTCGTCGTCGTCACCGCGCTCACGCGCGTACGCCAGACCGTAAACCGTGCCAATCGGCGCCCGTGCCGTAGTACGCCAGGTCCTTCCGCCATCTCCCGAGCGCGCCACGTTGTCGAAGGGCAGCGCGGCAGGATCGAGGTCGCCGCCGCCGATGATGCCGTGGGAGCTGTCGCGGAACTCCACGCTGAAGATTCCGGCGGAGGGACTGCCCCTCAAAGGCGTGTCATGGGCGGCCCAGCTGTCGCCGCCGTCCCGGGTGGTGAGGATCCTGGCCCGTTCGCCAGCGCCGGTCGCGATCCAGGCGCGCTTCTCGCCCTGTGTCGCCACGCAGGTCCCGCTGGACGCGAATCCTCCTTCGCCCGGCAGGGCGGGCGGCAAGTTGTTGCCGATGTCGATCCACGTCCTGCCGTCGGTCGTGCGGCGGACCGGAAAGCGGCCGTTCACCGAGTCGCCGAAGAGAATGCCTCGCTTCGACGTCCAGAACGCAAAGCAGTCGTAGAACCCGGCCGGGTCCTCGTTCATGAACTGCAACGACCAGGTCGCGCCGCCGTCCACGGTCTTGTAGACCCGTGAGTCGGTGCCGGTGCCGATCGACATCAGATACGCGATCTTGTCGCTCACGCCTTCGACGTCGCGGAACTGGAGCGTCTCGGCGCCGGGAACCACGCCGGCGCGCCAGCTGTTGCCGCCGTCTGTCGTGACCGCGTAGGTGCCGCCGCGGCCGCTGACCCAGACGACCCGGGAGCTGACCGGGCTGACCGCGATCAGCCCGTTGGCGGTGCCGCTCACTTGCGGCGTGAGCGTCGGCGGCGCGGCCGTGCTCGACCGCAGTGCGGAGACATTGGAGGCCTGCGAGACCTGTGCGGGTGTCTCGTTTGAGCAGCCCAAAGTCGCGGCCGCAACCAACGCGGCCGCCATTCCGGCGGTTGGCAGATATCGATGCATGGGGGACCCCTCCGCGGCGCAGCCCAGCAAGGCCCGCCGGCAAAGTCAACCAGAAACGTTCTTCGGAGATGGTCGCGACCAGCTTACGGCCCGTCGACCCTCACCCGGCCTCGCGTGGAGCAATAGATGAAGGCGGCATAGCCCACCGCGAGCGAAATCCCGAGCGTCCACCAGATCAACGCGACCCGCAGCCCGTGCTGGCCGGTGGCCGCCTGCGCCGCCGTCAGCGAAAACGCCGGCGCGATCGTGGAGGGTAGCAGCAGCGGAAAGAGGCCAGCCGCCGTCGCGGCGAGCGTGCTGGCGAGGAACGCAGCCGAGCAGAGAAAGGCGGCGCGCTCGCGGCCGCGGAAGAGCCACCCGAACACTCCCGCGAGAGCCGCCGCCGCGAGGACCGGCAGCGGCCAGCTCCAGGGTCGCGCGCCGAGCCCCGCGTAGAGCTCGGGCCGGACCTGCCAGGTGGCGGCAATGCAGCCGATGCCGATGACGGCCACGGCGGGCCAGGCCACCCGCGCGGCGGCCAGCGCGCGCTCGCGCACCAACCCTTCCGTCTTGCCAGCGAGATAGAGGGCCCCGTGCGCTGCCAGCGCCGCGAAAGCGAAGACGCCGATCAGCACGGTGTACCAGTCGAGCACGCCCGGATTCCGGCCGGGCCGGAAGGTGGTGAAGAGCGGCACCGCGAAGAAGCCCGTCTCGTCGATCGGCACGCCGCGAAGCACGTTGCCCAGCGCGGCGCCGAGCACGACCGCCATCACGGCGCTCGCGAAGCCGAGCACGGCGTCCCAGAAGCTGCGCCAGAGCGGATTCTCGAGGTGCGAGCGGAGCTCGATGGAGAGCCCGCGCAGGATGAGCAGCCAGAGCACCATCATCAGCGGCAGGTAGAAGCCGGAGAACCCGACGGCGTACGCGCGTGGGAAGGCGAAGACCAGGACGCCGCCGCTCGCGATCAGCCAGACCTCGTTTCCGTCCCAGACCGGGCCGATGGCGGCGAGCACCTCGCGCCGCTGGCGGTCGGTGCGCGCCACGAACAGGTGCAGGATCCCGGCGCCGAAGTCGAACCCGTCCAGGACCACGTAGACGGACAACATGACGGCGACGACGCCGTACCAGAAGGGGATCACGGTTCCCTCGCCGGGAAGGCGGGACCAGGCGGGGCCGCGGGAGACTCCGGCAGCCCCGCCAGAGCGTGCTCGGGGCCGTGGGCGATCTCCCGCCCGACCAGGAAGAGGAACAGCAAGGACACGACGGCGTAGAGGCCCAGGAAGCCCAGCGTGGTGAAGGCGGTGTCGCCGGCTGTGACGCGCGGCGAGGTGCCCTCCGCCGTGCGCATGAGCCCGTAGATGATCCACGGCTGCCGTCCGAGCTCCGCCACCGTCCAGCCGGCCGTGTTGGCGATGTACGGGAAGGGGATGGCGAGCATCAGCATCCACAAGAGCGGCCGCGAGGTGGCGAGCCGGCCGCGCCAGAGCTGCACGCCCGCCGCCGCCATCAACGCGATGAACAGGGAGCCCAGCCCGACCATGATGTGGTACGCGTAATAGAGGAGCTCGATGTTGTCGGGCCACTCGGACTGGGGGAAGTCGGACAGCCCCTTCACCGTGCTGCCGAACGAGCCGTAAGCGAGGAAGCTGAGCGCGGCCGGCACGTAGATCGGGTTCTCCAGCGTGCGCGCGTCCAGGTTCGGTTGCCCGATGATGGCCAGGGGCGCCGCTGGCCCTCCCTCGAACACGGCCTCCATCGCGGCGAGCGCGACCGGCTGGTGCCGGGCCACCAGCTTCCCTTGCCGATCGCCGGTGGGAAAAAGCTGCAGGACGCAGGCGATCAGCCCCAGCGTCACTCCCATCCGCAGGCTCGCCGATGCGTCCTCCTCGCGACCGAGCAGCGTCCAGAACGCCGCGATTCCCGCCACCACGAAAGAGGCGGTCACGACCGAGGCGCACATGTTGTGCGCGTACTGCCATCCCGCCCACTCATTGAGCACGAAGTCCCAGAAGCTCGCGAGCTGCAGCGTTCCGTCCACCGTCGCGTGGCCGACCGGGTGCTGCATGAAGGCGTTGGTGGCGATGATGAAATATCCCGAGAGCCACGAGCCGAGGAAGAGCGCGGCCGTCGCGGCCAGATGGCCGACCCTGCCCAGTTTCTTCTCGCCGTACAGCACCAGGCCAAGGAAGGCGGACTCGAGGAAGAAGGCGAAGGTGCCTTCCATGGCCAGCGTCTGGCCGATGACCCCGCCGGCGTAGTGCGAGAAGCGGGCCCAGTTGGTCCCGAACTGGAACTCCATCGGGATGCCCGTCACGACCCCCACGAGGAAATTGACGCCCAGCACCTTGGTCCAGAAGCGCGCCGCTGCTCCGGCTTGCGCGTCTCCCCGGAACGCCCGTAGCCGGAAGAGCAGCACGATCAGGGCCAGGCCCATCGTCAGCTGCGGGAACAAGTAATGGAACGTGATGGTGAAGGCGAACTGGAGGCGGTGCCAGAAGAGCGGGTCGCTGACGCTCTCCTGCGAAGTCAGCGCTGCTGTCAGCATTGCTTTCGCTCCGGGTCCGGCGGAAAATCCTCATACCAAGCGAGGGGTCCACCTGCACCTAGGTCTTTGGGCCACGTGGCAACGCGCCTTGGCTTGGGGTATTCGAAACAGGCCGTATTCAGTCGTGGAGGTTTTCCATGCGATCCTTTCCGTCCATCCTGGCCCTGACGGCGGCCGCCGCCATCGCTTGCGCGCATTCCCAGCCCGAACCGGCGCCCGCAGCGCCCGCCCCGCAACCGCAGGCCGCGGCCCCGGTTGCTCCTCCCCCGGCCGCAGCGCCGGAACCGCAGCGGCCCCCCAAAGCACCGGACGTGCAGCCTGTGAGCATCTACTTCGAGTTCGACAGCGCGGTCCTGTCCCCGGATTCCCGCAGCGCCCTGCAGTCGTTCTTCGACAGCGCGCAGAACCGTCCCGATACCCGCGTCCGCGTCGAGGGGAACTGCGACGAGCGCGGCACGCGCGAGTACAACCTTGCGCTCGGCCAGCGCCGCGCCGACGCGGCCAGGAGCTACCTGGTGCAACTGGGGCTCGACGCCAGCCGGATCTCGACCGTGAGCTACGGCAACGAACGCCCGCGGGCCATGGGCCACGATCCCGAATCGTGGCGCGAGAACCGGCGCGATGACCTCGTTCCCACCGCCGAGGCCATCGGCAGGGCCGACTCCCGCTGACCCCTCTACCTCCGCGCGTCGACGACGGGAGGCATGTAGTCGGCGGCGGTGAGGGCGATCTCGATCCGGCGGTTCTGGCTCCGGTTGGCGGGCGAGTCGTTGGGAACGAGCGGGCGGTACTCGGAGAACCCCGCCGCGCCGAGCATCGCCGGGGAGACTCCTTTCGTCTGCAGGTATCGCACGACGTTCACCGCGCGCGCCGTCGACAAGTCCCAGTTGTCCCTGTATCCGGACTTGGCGCTGTTCGGAACGTCGTCGGTGTAGCCGGCCACCACCACGTTCTTGCCCTGCAGGTCCTTGAAGGCGTCCGCCACGGCATCCAACGCCGCCTTGCCCTCGCGGTTCAGGGAGGACGAGCCGGAAGAGAACAGGACCCTGTCCTTGAGCTTGACCGTCATTTTCCCCCTCAGCTCCGAGATCTCCACCTGGCCGCTCTTGATCTGGCCTTCCAGTGTGCTCGCCAGCTGCTGGTACTGCGCGCTCTTCGCTTCCAGCGCCCCCTTTTCCTGCTGGAGCTTGGCCGAGGTGGCGGTGAGCTCGCCGAGCTGCGACTGCAAGGCAGCGTTCTGCGCCTGGAGATCAGCGACCTTCTTCTCGAGAGCCGCCGACTTCTGGCTCTCCTCCTGGTAGTTTTTTAGATTTTGCTGCGCATCGCGCTGCTGGGCGGCGAACTCGTCCTTCGAGACGCCGCACCCGGCAACGAAGACCAACAACGTCACAAGCACTGGCTTGACCATGGATCCTCCGATCGTGGAGCTGCTCTTTACTACAGCAGCGAGGGCGCCCGGGGCGTATTGCGCTTTGGTCCTATGGGGTCCGACCAACGACGTGATGTGCCCGAGCGCGCGTTGCGGCGGTGGACCAAGGTCCACTTCCAACTCTTGCCCCCGGAAAGCGACCATTCGTTTGCAGGCCAGATCGGGTACGATTGCAGCAGCACCATCGTCGGGTCAGACGGGGCCATGTTGCCGGAGACTGAAACCCAGATCTCGCGCGCTCGCGCCATCGGCCGCGTGGCGGCCACTGCCGTCCTCGTGGGTGTTGCCTATTACGTGGGCGCCAAGGTGGGTCTCGTCCTTCGGCTTCCACCGGCGACGTCATCGGTGGTCTGGCCACCCAACTCGATCCTCACGGCCACCCTCCTCCTCTCGCCACGGCGGCATTGGTGGCTCTACCTGCTCGCCGCATTCCCGGCGCATCTGGCCGGCGAGCTGCCGGCCGACTTTCCCATTCCCCTGGTGCTGGCGCTCTTCGTGACCAATTGCAGCGAGGCCCTCCTGGCCGCCGTCTGCGTGCGCTGGTTTACCGACGCCCCGGCGCGGCTCGACACGCTCCGACGGATGGTGGCCTTCATCGTCGGGGCGGTGCTCATCGCCCCCTTCGGCTCTTCGTTCCTGGATGCCGCGGCCGTCAACCTGCTCCACGGGGAGCCCTACTGGCTCGTCTGGCGTACCCGCTTCTTCTCCAACGTCCTGACGGAGCTGACGGTGGTGCCGGCGATCCTCACCGTGGGATCGGGCGCCACGGTCTGGCTTCGTAGCGCGTCACCCCGCCGGCGCATCGAAGCCGGCTTGCTTGCCGTGTCGCTCCTCGCCGTGGCCTTCGTCTCCTTCGCGGCCGAGGATGGAGCGCCCGCGATCGACTTGAATCCGTCCCATTCGCCGCTGGCGTTCCTGATGCCGTTCCTCCTCTGGGCTGCGGTCCGCTTCGGTCCCGCCGGGGCGAGCTTGTCGCTGCTGACCACCGCGCTGGTCGCGATCTGGGCCGGCACACAAGGACGAGGCCCGTTCACCAGGCTGCCGGCTGCCGAGAGCGTCTTCGCCCTCCAGATCTTCCTGATCACCGTGGCCATTCCTCTCATGTGTCTAGCGGCGCTCATCGAGGAGCGCCGGCGGGTCGAGAAGGCGCTCGGGGAGAGGCTGCGCTTCGAGGAATTCCTTGCGCGCCTGTCGGCCGCCTTCGTGCACTTGCCCAGCCACGACATCGACGCCGCGATCGCGAATTGGCTGCGGAGCCTCGGTGAGTTCCTCCGGCACGATCGCCTGGTCGTGCTCCGGCTGTCCGCGGGCGGGCGAGGTTTGACGGTCTCACACTCGTGGGTCGCTTCCGGAATCGAGCTCGTGCCATCGATCATCGTGGCCCGTGACTTGCCCTGGGCGGTCGAGCGGCTGCTCCGCGAGGAGCCCCTGATCTTCTCCCGCGGCAAGGGCTTCAGCCATGAGGCGGCGCCTGACGAAGCCGCTCTCCGACATGCTGGCCTCCGCTCGAGCCTCACCATTCCGCTCGTGGCCAGCGGGAGGGTGCTGGGTGGCCTGGCGTTCGATTCCGTCGCGGTCGAGCGGGCCTGGCCGGAGGAGAAGGTGCAACGGCTGCAACTGGTCGGCGAGGTCTTCGCCAACGCGTTGGCGCGCAAGGAAACCGAGGACGCCCTGCGCGCGAGCGAGCTGATGAAGTCCGCCATCCTCGCCTCCTTGAGCAGCGGCGTCGCCGTCCTGGATCGCACGGGCCGGGTCATTGCCGTCAACGACACCTGGAGCCGCTTCGGCAACGAACAGAAGATGACGGCATACGCCGGCGTCGCTCTGGGGGCCGACTATCTCCGGACTTGCGCCGAGGTCGCACGCGAGTGCACGCCTCGCTCGACGGAGGTGCTGGCGCAGATCGAGGAGGTGCTCAACGGCACCAGGCGGGGATTTGCCTTCGAATACTCCTGCTCCGCTCCGGTCGGAGAGCGATGGTTCGCGCTGTCGGTGGTGCCGTTGAACCGACCGGAAGGCGGCGCCGTGGTCTCACACACCGAGGTGACCGAGCGAAAGCGCGCGGAGGTGCAGGCCGAGCGCAGCCGCCAGGAGCTGGCGCACTTCACGCGGGTCTCGACGATGGGCGAGCTGACCGCCTCGCTGGCTCACGAGCTGCGGCAACCGCTCACCGGAATCATGACCAACGCCCAGGCCGCTCGGCGCTTCCTGGACGTCGCGCCGCTGGACATCGTCGAGCTGCGGAACATCCTGGCCGACATCATCGCGGATGACCGGCGCGCGGCGGACGTGATCCAGCGCCTGCGCGACATGCTGCGGAAGGGTGAGCGCCGGCTGACCCTTCTCGACCTCAACGACTTGATCCGCGGCGTGAGCAGGCTCCTGAGCAGCGATGCGGTGATCCGCAACGTGGTGGTGGCGCTCGAGCTCGCGCCGGAGCCGGTCATCGTCAATGGCGACCGCGTCCAGCTCGAGCAGGTGGTGCTGAACCTCCTCGTCAATGCCATGGACTCGGTGGCGGAGGCCCCCGGCGGGGACCGGACCATCGTCGTGCGGACGGAGTCCAAAGAGAACACGGCGGTCCATGTCGCCGTCCAGGACGCCGGGACGGGGCTGCGAGACGGGACCCACGAGCGCGTGTTCGAGCCGTTCTTCACCACCAAGCCCGCCGGCATGGGAATGGGGCTCTCCGTCTCCAAGTCGATCATCGAGGCGCACGGCGGGGCCATCTGGGCCACGAACAACCCGGCGCGGGGGGCTACGTTCCACTTCTCCTTGCCGGAGCCGGCGAGAAGGGCGTGATCGATCATCGACGCCAGGAGCGGCGGCGGGAAAGCGGCAAGGACCACGCCGGCAGGACGGCTCAGAGCACCTTCTCCATGATGAAGTCGTCCATGAAGAAGCCGCCTCCGATGTCCTTCTTCACCGCCTCGCGGACCGCGTAGCCGTTGCGCCGGTAGGCGTGGAGCGCCTTCTCGTTGGACTTGTTCACTCCCAGGACCACGCGGGCCAATCCGCGGCGCCGCGCCTCATCCTCGACGTGCCGGAGCGCGAACGAGCCGAGTCCGCGTCCATGATCCGCGACCTCGAGATAGAGCTTGTGCAGCCGCAGCTCGCCTCCGGGCACCTCCTCGTATGCGCAGTAGCCGAAGGGCCGGTCTTCGTCGAGCAACAGCTCGTAGACGACGCCGCGCGCGACCTCCTCGCGCAGCTGCGCGGCGTCGTACATCCAGGCGAGCATGTACTCGATCTGCCCGGTGGAAAGGATGGAGGGAAAGTGGGCGCGCCAGATGCGTCCTGCCAGCTCCGCCACCGTGGCGAGATCGGCATCGGTCGCCGCCACGCGCATGCGCGGAGTCGGTCCCATTCCCGGGAAATGTACCCGGGAACGTTCAGCGCGGGAACGCGGCCGCGATTCCGCCGTCGACCGGCAGCGTGGCGCCCGTGGTCGGCGTCTGATTGGAAGCAAAGAAGACCACCGCGCGCCCGACGTGAGCGCCGGTGATCTCGGCGTGCAGCAGGTTCCTCTCGCGGTAGAACTCCTGCAACTTCTCGGGAGCGATGCCGCGCGACCGGGCGCGGTCGGGACCGATCTCCCGCCACAGGCC
>Ga0137418_10002405_pt1 | contig 17141 bp, 14 predicted proteins | sample CZODoug3_1_2_16f_FD_122242 | JGI IMG/M metagenome (GOLD analysis project Ga0137418, IMG submission 122242) | Vadose zone soil fungal communities from Angelo Coast Range Reserve, California, USA - CZODoug3_1_2_16fungal (Hybrid Assembly) | ecosystem: Environmental > Terrestrial > Soil > Vadose... | reverse complement strand
TCCTGCATTGGTCATCGCTGGCGTCATTCTGTGGGTTGTCATGCGCCCCGTGCGCACTCCACGTCAAGCTTCAAGTCCGCAACCGGCCGAGCTCCAGCAGCCCGCCCGACCACCCAAGGAACCGAGTGGCTCCGTCGGATTGCCCACGGTTCAAGAGTTGGGCAAGCCCTGGTCCTCAAAGACTTTCGACTTTCGCACGCGGCTGACGGGAGAGAATATCCCTTCGATTGTGATTCGTTTGCCCAGCGGCGCGGCCGATCAACCTAGGGCCTATTGGGCTTTTTCGCTGCAGGAACCATTAGGGCGCTGTCAGCTCGAGTACATAACTGATCTCGGGAAGCTTTCGGCCGATTACGGCTACGAGGCAAACCATCCGATGGTGGGCAATCCTTGTAGCCGCGCCATTTTCGATCCTCTGCAGATGACGGAGGCGTTGGGTGGTGCTTGGATTCGCGGGGCTATCGTAAAGGGCTACGGCGTCCGTCCTCCCCTCGGAATTAAAATTCGCATCGAGCGCAATCAACTTGTCCCTGTCGAAATGGAATAGTGGCTTTGACACTGCATTATCAGTTGGACGCGTAGCGGGGCACACGTAGAAGTGACCTCCTTCGCAGCCGATTAGCGGTGCCCTCGGGATTGTGCCCGGATAACGGGCAACTCGGAAATAATTCACTTGGACGATTAATGGCCTAACCGGACAAGTTCCGGCGCATTTTACGGAAGACTGGCGCTGCATGCTGCGCCGCTACACGGGAAGCTGTGGAATTAGTTGGCGACGGTGAGTTCGATGGTGGAGGCGGCGGGGAGGCGGGAGCCGGCGAGCGGGGACTGGTCGATCACGGAGCCGTGGGGCCATTGGGGGGCGGAGAGGTAATTTACTTTGCGGCGAAGGCCGGCGGCATCGAGGCGGCGCTGGGCGTCGGATTCGGTCATGCCGACGAAATGAGGCATGACGTAGGCAACTTCGCGGGGGCCTTGCGAGATGAGGACGTCGACGCGGGGAGTGGCGGCGCCGGTGCCGGGGCGCGGCGTCTGGATGAGGACTTCGTCGACGGGCTTGTTGGGCATGGTGACGGCGGAAACTTCGCCGACCTGCAGGCCTGCCCGAAGCAGTTCGATGCGCGAGGCGCGGAGCGAATTGCCTTCGAGCAGCGGGATTTGCAGCTGGCGCTGGCCGAGGCTGAGGACGACGTGCGCCTGCTGCGACTCTTTCATCAGCAGGCCGGCGGGCGGGGTCTGGCGCACGACGACGTTGATGGGCAACTCGCTGTAGACGCGGTCAGCGACGCGCAGGACGAGGCCGCGCGAGCGGAGCATGCTGGTGGCCTCGACTACATTTTTGCCGGTGAGATTGGGCATGCTGACTTCGCGGCCGTGAATAGCGATGCGCATGGCGGTGATGGCGCTGAGGAACGCTGCGGAAGCAAGAATGAAGACCAGCAGAGCCATCTGGCCGAGCTCTTCGAGACGCTTGCGAAAATTCAGGGATGCGCCAGGTTCGGGCGGGCTTAGTGGATCGAGATCGGAGTCTGGCGTGTCGTCAAGCATGAATGAAGAAAAGGCTGAAGATTTTTAACGCAGAGCGCGCGGAGGAAGCGCGCAGAGATCGCCGAGAAGAAAAGGCTCCGGAATTTAACACAGAGGGCACGGAGGTTGCACAGAGAGCACTGAGAAGAGCAGCGGCGCGCGTTGGTTGCGAATGCGGACGTTGAGATCCTTCGGCCCGGCTGAAATGCGCCGGGACCTCAGGATGACAACGTTCCCCAATCGTGGTCACTTTTTCTCCAGCGGCGGAGGCGGATAGTCCGGGAGCTTGTCTTTGCTGGTGTCAGCGCGCTTTACTTCGAGTTCGTCGAAGAGCAGGGAGGGGCTGATGACCGTGGTCGCGATGCCGCCGGTGCGATTGCTGACCAGGGGATCGTTACCGACGGCGATGAGGTCGCTGCGCAGAGCGCGGACATCGAGCTCGCTGAAGACGGCGCCGCGCACGAGCTCTTCGTGGCTGTCAGGGTAAACGCGATACAGAAGGCGAGGCGAGTTGCCGGGGCCGAGCGTCTCGACGCGATAGCCGTAGGGCTTGCCCTGGTCGGTGATCATCTGGATGACGCGCTTCTTCAATTCTTGGGGAGATTGCGCTTCCTTGCTCTTGAGCAGGAGCACGCCGAGGTTTGGCGCTGGATAGGTTCCGGTGCCGGCGCGGCCGTGGCCGTTGGAAGCGGGGAAATCGCGGATGGGCTGGCGGCCGACGAGATAGTTGATGAGCGTACCGTTGTCGACGAGGGTCACGGGCTGAGCCTTGACGCCGTCGTCGTCGACTTCATAGGTGCCGACGAGGCTCTTGCCTTGAAAATCGCGCAGCGTCGGATCGTCGACGACGGTGAGGAAATTCGGCAGCACGCGCGTCTTGAAGCTGGTGGCAAACGCGCCGACGGTGCGATTGGGCCTGCCGAGCTGCGGCTTGCGGCCCAGAACATTGGCGCCCACAAGCGAGGCAACCACGTCGTTGGCGGCGTCCGGCGCGAACAGCACCGGGCCGCGATATTCCTCTTCGACGATCGGCGCCTGGCGGAGCGCGACGAGCGTGTCCAGAGTCTTACGAGCATCGGCGAGCAGCGCGTCGCGCGTCGGAAGCTCTTCGGCTTTGGCCACCATCCAGAACGGATTACGGCTGAGGCGCATGCCATCCGCGGCTTGCGCGGAGCTGTTGAGCGTGATGTTGTACGTTTTTTTGCCGGAGCGCGTGACGGTGCCTTCCGAATTCACCAGATACTCGTTGACGGCGGAAAAGCGCGCCGAGGCGCTGACGGACTGCACGTCGGGATACTGGCGATAGAGGTTGGTGACGTCTTCGAGAGTTTTCTTCCAGACGGCGGCGTCGATTTGCAGAGTAACCGTCGGCTCAATGGCGGCGACGACCGGAGCCTTGGCGAAATCATCGACGGGATTTGCTTCCGCGCTGAACTGTTTCAGAGCGGCTTGCTTTTCGGTGAGGGCTTCGCCGGCCGCTTTATAGGCTTCATCGGTGGCCAGCCAAATCTGATGGCGGAGAGCAATGGGATCGTTGTCGAGCGGGAGAATGTTGGTCTCGCCCATGCCCTGGTTGTAGTAGCTGTCCTGCTTGTAATCGCCGATGCGCACAACGACGCGAAGAACGCGATAGCGAACGCGCTGGCTCTCGCGCACGGCGCCGAAAGCGGCTTCCGTCTGGTATTCGTCGACATCATTGACGCGGTATTCGATGTAGTAAGGCGCGGCGACCTGGTCCATCTTAAGTTGCGCCTTCGAGCGGTTCAGTTCCGTCAGCAAAGCCTCGAGCACCATATCGCCGCCCGCGGCGGCGAGCGAATCGGAAGCAGGCGTTTTCGTGGCGTCATCTTTAGATCTAGGGATGTGCTTGGCGGCGTACAGCGAAGTGCCACCGGAAATGAGGAGAGCTGCACATGCGCAGGTGAATGTCGCGCGGGCAATTTTCACGGCTTCACCTCCGTTTTTGATGTCGCATCCTGCGCGGTGGTCAGCGTGTTTTCAAAACCAGGCGGAGGCAAGATGGGCGGACGCTGGTGGGAATGCCCGCGCTTTTGCACTTCCATTTCGGAGAAGAGCATGGCGGGAGCAACCGCGGCGACGGGAACGCTGCCGCTTTCCGCGCCGCAGACGCCGTTGAAGACGTGCTGCTGGTCGCCAGTGGCCATGATGCGGGTGAGCGCGGCGAGCGGGGTGCCGACGATATCGACGCCGCGCACCAATTCATCGGGGCGTCCATCGGCGTAAATGCGATAGACGACCACGGGCAAGACCTGGAAGGCTTGCGGAAGCTGGCGCGTAGTGAGCGTGAAGCCGCCTTGAATGTCATCGAAGTACAGGCCGTACGGCTTGCCTTGGCGCTTTACTTCGTCGATCAGCTTCTGCCGGAGTTGCGCTTCGGGAACGGTTTGCGTGGAGGTGACAATTAGATTTCCCTGGCGGCCGGTGGGCATGAGTCCGGGCTGATTGCGGCCGTGGCCGTTGGAAACGCCGAAATTTTTGATGGGCATACGCGACATCAGGAAATTCTTGAGCACGCCATTCTGGATGACTTCGACGCGCTGCGCGGGCGAGCCTTCGTTGTCGTAATCGTAGGAGCCCGCGAGCTTCACACCGGAGAGCTCGCGAATGGTGGGGTCGTCCGCGACGCTAAGAAATTTCGGCAGCACTTCCTGGTCGATCTTCTTGGTGAAAGTTTGTCCCTCGTCTTCATCGCGCTGGCGATGACCTTCGAGGCGATGGCCGAGCACTTCGTGGAAGAAGACCGCAGCGGCGCGCCCGCTGAGGAGGGCAGGGCCGTCGTAGGGCTCGGCGACCGGCGCTTTGCGCAAATCTTTCAGGTCCGCGGCCATCTTGTCAATCTTGGCGATGAGATCGGCTTCACTGGGAAGGCTGGCAGCGGCGGGCGCTTGAAAGGTTTCGACGCGAATCAATTCCATGCCGTCATCCGCACGCGTTTCCGCTTCCATGATCAGGCGCGTGCTGGCGCTCGGTGAGGCGATGGCGGCGCCTTCGCTGGAGACCAGGCGCGAAGTGAAATCCTGCACTTGCAGGACGACGGTCGCGAAATAAACTCCGGGATACCTGCGGAACTGGCCGGAGAGGCGGCGAATCTCACTCTCCCAAGCCGGGTGATCGAAAGATTGCGGTTTGAGCGCTTCGCCGGTATGGGTCTGCGGCGCTTCCTTGGAGAAATCGGGAGACTTGTCTTCTTCTTCGGCGCGCACGGCAGTGTTGGTCTTGACGTTCAGGAAGGCGGGAGCGGCGCGCTTGTATTCGCGATCGGTGAGCTCCCAGAGGACGCGAGAGATGGCATGCGAATCGTCGCCGAGCGGCAGCGCGCCAGAAGTCATACCGCTCGCGCGGCTCTGGCCGTGCGTATTGTCCAGTGCGGGCGAGCCGACGCGCATGACGACGTCCGCCTGGCGGCGCTGCAGCGCAGCGTCTGTGAGCAAACTGCCATAAGCGCCGACGAGAACGACAATATTCTGGTCATTGACGGTGTAGCTCAGAAAATAAGGAGCCGGATCCGTCTTCGAGAGAGAGCTGCTGGCGCGAGTGAGCTCGCCTTGCATTACCTTGAGAATGGGATCGGCTGCGTTTACGGGCGCGGTCCTTGTCGCGGCGGAATCCCCCGCGGGCGCGGCGGACAAAATTGGCGTGAAGGAAAGCTCCAGCGCCATCAGGCAGCAAGCTGCGATGCGAAAAAGCTCCCGCGCGTGCAGGAGCAGCTTCCGTTGGGCTGGTAGGAACCGAATGATTTTCATGAACTACAGTCTCCCGGTACAGCGATATCCGAATGGGTTTGATGGACCTGATGAATTCGAGCTAGTGGAAGTGAACGATAAGAGAGTATGCCTCAGCGTTCCCATCGGCGCAATTCAGGCGTTGTCGAAGCGTTCCCGGTCAGTTAACCGCGCGCCGTTCGCAAATTCCGCTGCCGCAATTTCCTTGCGCCCCTCTACTTTGACGGACAGCAGGCGCAATAAGGTTGCGTGGCCACAGGCGACTAAAATTTGGGTGTCTTCCCGAGAGATGGTTCCCGGCGCGCCGACGTTGACCGGGCGCAAGGAAAATGGCTCGGCCCAAAGATGGCAGGTCTGCCGGCGGAAAGAGGTGTATGCACCGGGCCAAGGAGCGAAGCCGCGCATGCGATTGTAGATTTCTTGCGCGGAGCGGTTCCAATCGATGCGGCCGTCTTCCTTTTTCAGCAACGGAGCGTAGGTCGCTTCGCCATTATTTTGCGCACGAGCAACGAGTTTTCCGGCCGCGATGCCCCGCAAAGTTTCGAGCATGAGCGGCGCGCCGGCTTCGGCCATGCTTTCGGTAAGTTCCGGCGCGGTTTCCTCTGGCGCGATGTCGATTTCCTCTTGCATGAGGATGTCGCCGGTGTCCATCCCAGCATCGATGCGCATGGAGGTGACGCCCGTTTGCGTTTCTCCGTTGGCAATGGCCCAGTTGATGGGAGCGGCGCCGCGATATTTGGGGAGCAGCGAAGCGTGGAGATTGATCCAGCCGAGTTTGGGAATGTTCAAAAGAGCGGCGGGGATGATTTGGCCGTAAGCGATGATGACGATGCAGTCCGGCGCGAGATGCTGCAGAACATCCCGTGCTTCGAGCGAGCGGATTTTTTCCGGCTGATGTACGGGGATATTTGCTGCAATGGCTGCTTCTTTTACCGGAGACGCGGAGATTTCATGGCCGCGGCCGCGTGGGCGGTCGGGTTGTGTGATTACGGCGGCGATTTCGATGTCCGGCTGCGCGAGAAGATGGATGAAAGTGGGGACGGCGAAGTGCGGGGTGCCGCAGAAGAGGATACGCATGGGGTCGCTCCGAGAGGGCTAGGTGTCGATGATTTGGCAGACTGAGATCCTTCGCTACGCTCAGGATGACATTGGTTGGCGGGTCCGCATCTTCACCACTCGCCTTGCTTTCTGAGCTTTTTGATTTTGCGTTTGATCAGGTCCCGCTTCAGCATACTCAGATGCTGGATGAAAAGAATGCCGTTGAGGTGGTCGATTTCATGGCAGAAGGCGCGGGCCAGGAGGTCCTCGCCGCGGATTTCAAAGGATTCGCCCTTGGCGTTTTGCGCTTTGATGGTGACAAATTGCGGGCGCAGGACGTAGCCGCGGAAGCCGGGAATGGAAAGGCAGCCTTCTTCTTCGCGTTTTTCACCTTCGGCGTGAATGATTTCCGGGTTGGCGAGAACGATTTTCGCTTCTGGATTTTTCCCCGCGGCCACGTCGACCACGGCGATCCGCAGATTAAAGCCGATTTGCGGCGCAGCGAGCCCGACGCCCTGCGCCGCGTACATGGAGGCGAACATATCTTCGGCAAGCTGTTCCAGGTCAGCGTCGAAGTTTTTTACCGGGATAGTGGGCTTTTCGAGGATGGGGTCGCCGTACTTGACGATGGGGTAGATCTTGCGCGCGGCAGAAACGGTCTCCGGCGCGGCGGCTTGCGTGGCTTCAGAACGCGTCGATTTGTCGGGCATAGGCATCGAAATTCCGCTGCATCTCGGCGAGAGAATCTCCTCCGAATTTTTGCAGAAAAGCATCGGCAAGCACAAGGGCGACCATCGCTTCACCGACGACGCCCGCCGCGGGAACCACGCACCAGTCGGAGCGCTCGTAGGCGGCTTGCACCGGCTCTTTGGTGACCATGTCAGCGGTGCCGAGGGCGCGGCGCAGCGTGGAGATGGGCTTCAGGTAGCCGCGCACGATCACGTCTTCGCCGTTGGTGATGCCGCCTTCGAGACCGCCGGCGCGATTGGAAGAGCGGCGGAAGCGGTGCGCGGATTTATCGTAGGAGATTTCGTCCTGCACTTCGCTGCCGTAGGAGCCGGCGGCGGCGACGCCGGCTCCAATTTCGACGCCTTTGACGGCTTGGATGCTCATTACCGCTTGCGCGAGGCGGCCGTCGAGCTTTTCGTCCCACTGTGCGTGGCTGCCGAGGCCGACGGGGACGTTGTGAGCGATGACCTCGAAGATGCCGCCGACGGTGTCACCGGCTTTGAGCGCGGCATCGACTTCGGCCTTCATTTTATCTTGCACGGCGGAATCAACACAGCGCAGCGGGGAATCGAGGTCCGCGTTGACCGTGAGGATTTCCTCCCAACTGGCTTTGCGATCGAGCTTTACGTGACCGACTTGCACCGTGTGGCTGGCGATTTCGGCGCCGAACCGGCGAAGCAACAGCTTGGCAAAGGCGGCGGCGGCGACGCGAGCGGCGGTTTCGCGAGCGGAGGCGCGCTCCAGGATGTAACGGGCGTCGTGAAAGTTGAATTTTTGAGAGCCGGCGAGGTCCGCGTGACCGGGACGCGGGGCAACGAGTTTTTTGTCGTGGTTTGCGAGATCCGGCGCGTCTTCGACGGGCAGCGCTTTCTCCCAATTGGCCCAGTCGCGGTTTTCGATGCGCAGCGCTACGGGAGCGCCGATGGTCTTGCCGTGGCGTACGCCGGCGAAGACGTCGGCGCGGTCCTTTTCGATTTTCTGGCGGCCGCCGCGGCCGTAGCCCAGCTGGCGGCGATGGAGTTCGTGGTTGATGAAGTCCAGGTCGACCGGAAGAGAAGCGGGCAACCCGGAAACGAAGGCCAGCAGCGCCTGTCCGTGCGATTCACCGGCAGTGTAGAAGCGCAACATGGGCAATTAGGAACAAGCAGTGTAGCGGCGGTGCGGTTGCACGTCCAGTACATGAGGCGGCGGCGCTTGACGTGATTGGCGCTGGCGGTTACGCTTCTGGCTTAGTGTTTGTCTTACAATAGTTTGCGGTTGCGCGCAGTAACGATAGGGAATTGTGGCAGACACTCCTTTCCAGGTAGCAGGTCGTCAAGCCAAGCCCGTGGAACGCATTTCCATGGGCGAGGTGCTGATCGACGCGTTCAAGCAATTCCTCGCGAACATTCAAGATTATTCGCGCATGGCCGGCCAGTCGCTTGCGAACCTGGCCAGCGGGCCGCGCTATTTCCAGGACATTCTTGATCAGATGGATGATATCGGCGTGGGTTCGCTGCCCATCGTGTTAATGGCCGGCTTCTTCATCGGAGCGGTGATGGTGTTGCAGACGGGGTCGCAGTTCACACGATTCGGCCAGACGGCCTTGACCGGGGATGTGGTGGCGCTCGCACTGGTGCGGGAGCTGGGACCGACGCTGACAGGTATTTTGGTGGCTGGGCGGTGTGCCTCCGGGATTGCGTCGGAGCTGGGGTCCATGCTGGTAACCGAACAGGTGGACGCGATGCGCGCGATGGGCACGGATCCGAGCCGCAAGCTGGTGACGCCGCGAGTGCTGGCGGGGATCTTGATGCTGCCGCTGTTGACCGCGCTCAACGATTTTATTGGCTTGCTCGGCGGATGCGTCGCGTCGGTTTTTACCCTGCGCTTGAACGCGGTGGAGTTCTGGACCCGTGCGATCAATGCGCTAGACTTTGCCGACATCATGCAAGGGACGATGAAGCCGTTGGTCTATGGGTTTATTCTTGCGACCGTCGGCTGCTACAAAGGGCTGACGGTGCGCGGCGGCACACAGGGCGTGGGCCGCGCAACCACGCAGGCCGTCGTGGTGGCGTCCGTAATGATCATCGCCGCAGACCTGTTCTTGACCAGACTCGCGTTATATCTCGGAGACAAAATCTTTTGACGCCCTCCCCGCAAGAGCCGAAAACCTCCGCGGTCGTAACTTTCGCAAATGTAAGAATTGGATTCGATGAAGAGGACGTGTTGCGCGGCGTGTCGTTTGAAGTGATGCCGCGGGAGACGTTGGTGCTCTTGGGAGAAACGGGAACGGGAAAAACGCTGACCCTGAAATTGGCGGCGGGGCTGCTGCGGCCGACGCAGGGCAAGATCGAAGTGCTGGGCCAGGAAGTGTCCGCGATGAGTGAGCAAGAGTTACTTCCCTACCGCAGACAGTTGGGATTTGTGTTTCAGGAGGGCGCGCTATTTGACTCGATTTCCGTGGCGGAGAATGTGGCATACCAGTTGCGCGAGAATCGGATGAGCGAAGAGGAGATCGAGAGGCGCGTGCAAGAGGTCTTGCACTTTGTGGAGCTCGAGCAGACGGTTGAGATGCTGCCGTCGGAACTTTCGGGCGGCATGCGCCGGCGCGTCTCGATCGCCCGCGCATTAGCGACGCGGCCGCCCGTCGTGCTGTACGATTCGCCGACCGCGGGACTCGATCCGGTGACGGCGCAAACGATCATCACGCTGATTTTGCGGTCGCGTGACGTGTTTGGCGTAACGGCCATGCTGGCCACGCAGCGATTACAGGATGGATTTGCGCTGGCGAACTTCCGATTTGATCCGGAATCCAAGCGCGTTGTACGCCCTACGGAAAGCTCCATACCGGCAGGAGGGGGAAACGGCGAGCCGGCCACAAGATTTGTGCTTTATCGCGAAGGACGGGTCTATTTCGAGGGTAAACCGGAGGAGCTGGCGGAGTCGAAGGACGCGTATTTGCAGCGGTTTCTGGTGTGAATTTGATAGGCTGTGGGAACAGAACGCGAGCGCGGATTGTGTGCGGGGCTGAGTCGGCAGACGCGGGGAAGATGAGGAAGAGCTCATGGCGCAGCGCAAACAACTGACCTGGACGGAACTGCGCGTCGGGCTGTTTGTGCTGGTTGGACTGTTCATTCTCGCGGTGGGAATCTTTTATGTCACCGGCGCCACTTTTATCGGGCCAAAATACAGGCTGAAAACGTATTTGCCGGAGGTTTCTGACTTAGCCAATGGCGCGCCGGTACGCGTGGACGGCGTCGAGGTCGGAAATGTGGAGTCCATCAAGCTGGTGCCACGGACTCCAGGGCGCGTTCCGGAAAAGAACAAGAACATCGAAGTCGTGATGCGCATTGACCGCAGGTTTCAGGGCGACATCCTGACGGATTCGACGGCCAGCTTGGTCACGGAAGGTTTGCTTGGCAACCGCGTTGTGAACATAACGCGCGGCTTTACGGGTGTGCCGCTCAAAGAAGGGCAGGAAATCACTGGCACGGAGGAAAAGGCCATCAAGGAAGTGGTCGAGCGCAGCGCCGACGTCCTCGCGAATTTGAAGGCACTTTCTGACAACGCCAAGGATTTACTGGCCGCTGTGCAGCAAGGCCGCGGGACCTTGGGTAAGCTGATCACCGACGATCAGGCTTACAAGTACCTGAACAGCATTCTTGCCAAGACAAACCAGGTGGCCACCGATATCCAAGAAGGGCGAGGCACGCTGGGGAAGCTGGTGGCTTCCGATGAGCTGTATGGCAAGGTGAACAACGCGGTCGACAACGTCAACGTCATCATGAGCGACCTGCGGAGCCAGAGGGGCACGCTCGGCAAACTGCTGTACGATCCGTCGCTCTACGACGAAGCGAAGAAGGCGCTGAGTGGCGGCAATGCCGTGATCAGCGACGTCCGCGAGGGCAAGGGCACGCTGGGCAAACTAGCCACCGACGATGCGCTTTACAATAAGCTGCGGGACACGAGCAGCAACCTCGCCAACGCCACCGCGAAGCTGAACGAAAACACCACTACGGTCGGAAAAATGTTTTCGGACCCGCAGTTATACGACAACCTGAGTGGCCTGACGGGTGATCTTCGCTTGTTGATTGGCGATTTCCGGCAAAATCCCAAGAAGTTCCTGCATTTCAAGATCACTGTATTTTGATGCTTTGGCCTGTTTTGCCGGGACACTCGCGGTGTGTTGTAATGACTTTGTAACAAAAACGATATAGGCTCCCAGCCAAGTCGAGACGATTGTGCCCACCAATGTGACGGAACTACCGGATCAGAAAACGCCGCGCCCGGAGGCGGCAAAATCCACGCTCCCGCAGCCGGGGCGGCCGGTTCCGAGTCGCGCCTACCCTGGAGCGCTAATCGTCGTGGAAGGCACGGACGGCTCCGGCAAGAGCACGCAACTGTATTTGCTGAAGCGCTGGCTCGAGATCGGCGGTTACCGGCTGCACTTCACGGAGTGGAACTCGTCGCCGCTGGTGAAGTCCGCGACGCGCCGGGGCAAACAGCGCCGGCTGCTGACTCCGACGACGTTTTCCCTGCTGCACGCCGCGGATTTTGCGGACCGCTGCGAGCGACAGATCATGCCCTTGCTCCAGGGCGACTATCTCGTCCTCGCCGACCGCTACATCTACACGGCGTTTGCGCGCGACGCCTCGCGCGGCTGCCCTCCACGCTGGCTGCGCAACCTCTATCGCTTCGCGCCTATTCCAGACATCACATTTTATTTTCGCGCGCCTCTGGACATCGCGGTGCACCGCATCCTGAGCGGGCGCCCGAAGCTGAAGTATTACGAAGCGGGCATGGATTTAGGGCTGTCCTACGACCGGGCCGAAAGCTTCCGCTTGTTCCAGGCGCGCATCCTTGAGGAGTACGACAAGATGGTGGACACCGACAATTTCGTGGTCCTGGACGGCACCATCCCGGTCAACAAATTGCAAAAGCAGATGCGCGACATCGTAGCCTCCAAGATCGACTTGAAACGCTTCGCGCCTCACGCGGCCGAGGCGGAATAGCCATGCCCGAGCAGGAAAAAGAGAAGGAGAAAACAGCAGCGGCTCCAACCGCGACCGCCGAAGCAACACCTGTTCCCGTGCCCGGCACCGCGACGAAGACGCCCACCGACGAAGAAGCCTCGCAATATTTTTACGGCGAAGCGCTGGTCGGCTTCGATCCCAGCGAGATTACCGGCAGCCTGATTGTCATCGAAGGAATGGATGGCTCCGGCCGCTCGACGCAAATCGCTTTGCTGCAGGAATGGCTCGAATCGGAAGGCTTTGCCGTGCAGACCAGCGGACTGCGGCGTTCGAATCTGGTCGGGCGCGACATCGATGAGCTGCTGGCAAAAAACGCCGTAACCCGCCTGACGCTTTCACTGATGTACGCGACGGACTTTTTCGATCAAGTCGAGCATCGCATCTTGCCGGCGCTGCGTGCCGGCACCGTCGTGCTTGCCGACCGCTTCATCTTCACGCTGATCGCGCGCGGCGTAGTGCGCGGCATCAATCGCGATTACATCAGCGGCTTGTACGCGATGGCCCTGCGCCCGCACCTCACGTTTTGGCTGAACGTGCATCCGGAGACCGCTTTCGCCCGCGAATTCAAGAAAGCGCAAGCCATTAGCTACTGGGAAGCGGGCCGCGACATGTCGCTGTCCCACGATCTCTATTGGTCCTTCATTCGATACCAGACCATGATCAAGCGCGAGTTTGAAGTCATGGCCAAACGCCACAACTTTATCGAGCTGGATGGCGAAGCCAGCGTCCCCTCCGTCAACAAGCAACTGCGCCAGCGCATCGCCGAGCAGTTGGGCATTCGCGCCACGAAATATACTCCTTCCGCTGCACTGGCGCACCTCTGGCGGTAAACTCTGCGCATGTCTGAGCCGGTCCACATTGCCGCCATCGACGCCGGCTCAAACGCCGTGCGCCTTTCCGTGGCGCGCGCCTATTCGGCTCTGGACATCGAGCCGCTGCTTAACGAGCGCTACTCGCTCCGCCTCGGGGAAGGCGTGTTCCTGCGCCATCGTTTTAGCGAAGATATCTTCAAGAAAGGCGTCAAAGCATTTCGCCATTTCAAGGAGATGATGGACGAATTCGGCGTGACGCGTTATCGCGCCGTGGCCACCAGCGCCTCGCGCGAAGCGCGCAACCGCGAGGCCTTCGTCCGGCACATCAAACAGAAGGCCGGTATCGCGCTGGAGGTGATTAGCGGAGCGGAGGAATCTCGGCTCGGAAGGGAAGCGGCCATCGCCGCGCTCGGACCGGAAACGCCTCCGCGCTGCATCGCGGACCTTGGCGGAGGAAGCCTGGAAATCAACATCCTTCGCGATCATACGGTCGAGCAGAACGCGCAATTGCCGGTCGGCACCGTTCGCCTGATGACCACGCTGAACCTTCCGGGCGTAATTCGCCCCGCGCAAGCGGAGCAGGTGCGGCGATATGTCCGCGCGTTGCTGGAGTCACGCTTGCCGTCGCGGCCAAACCTCGGCGAAAGCATTGCTGTCGCGCTTGGCGGCAACGCGGAAACGCTCATGACCGTTGCACCAGGTCCTCGCCAGCACGGCGTTCCGACTCTGCAGCTCTCCCTCCTGCGGGAGCGTCTCGACGACATCCTGCGCCGCGATGTCCGCGAGCGCATGAAGGCCTACGCGGTGCGCCGCGACCGTGCCGACGTCATGGCCATCGCGGCGATCACTTTTGTCACCCTCGGCCGCTACCTCAACCTGCGCACCCTCTCGATCCCCGGCGTCGGCATTCGCGAAGGGCTGCTTCAGGAAATCGCGCGCGAGGCTTTTTCGCGCAAGGAGCCGCATCGCTACAGCGCCGCGGCGCGTCAGCTCCTGGTTGGCACGCGCAGCTTCGCACGCCGCCTGGAATACGATCAGCGTCACGCCGAACACGTGCGCGAGCTTAGCATCCTGCTTTTTGATGAGCTGCAGCCCGTTCACCATTTGCCGGCGGAATCGCGCGTGCTGCTCGAAGCTGGCGCGCTGCTCCACGATGCCGGTCACATGATCAGTCATCGCGGCCACCATAAACACGGCGAATACCTCGCGCTCAATGGAGATATTCCGGGTCTCGAGGGCCGCGACCGAGCGGTTGTGGCCGCGCTAGTCCGCTATCACAATCGGAAGTCCGAGCCGGCCGGCCATCACGTTGCCTATTCGTCGCTGAATAACAACGATAAGCGCATGGCTCGCCGGCTGGCTTCTATTCTTCGCATCGCGGAAGCGCTCGATCATTCTCATCGCCAGCGCGTCACCAACGTCGATGCCACTTTTCAGCGCGGCGCAGTCGGCGTGCAGATCAACGCGCGCGGCGACGCCGCGGAAGATCTGCGCGACGCAAATCGCAGCGCCGAACTGTTTGAAAAGGAATTTCACGTGCGGGCGTTTTTCCGGCAAGCCGCGCCCGCTCGCTTGTAATCGGTACGTAGACCAACGGACAATCTATTTCCCCTGAGGAGAAAACCCCACTCATGCAGCTCTACATCGTCCGCCACGGCATCGCCATCGACCGCGAAGACCCCAAGTCCCCGCTCGAAGCGGAGCGATATTTGACCGACGAAGGCATCGAGAGGACCAGGCAAGTGGCCAAGGGCATTGCCGCGCTCGGCGTGCACGCGGACCTGATGATTAGCAGCCCGTACGTCCGCGCGACGCAGACCGCTGCCATTTTTGCCGGCGCCCTTGACTATCCGGAGCAAAAAATACGGCAGAGTGAGAGCCTGCTTCCCGGGGCCCCGCCCGCGGCGTTCTTGCGCGAACTCGCCCGGGAAAAAGATGCTTCGTCGGTATTCTGCTTCGGCCACGCGCCGCACGTTGATAGCCTGCTGACCGCAGTCGTCCGCGGGCAGCGCCATATCACCTCGATTAAGAAAGCCGGAGTCGCCTTCGTCGAGCTGAAGCGTGTCTCCCCGCCGAATGGCCAGCTCGTCTGGCTCGTCACCCCAAAGCTCTTCCGCAAGGCGAAGTAACCCCCCAGAGACCCCGCACGTTCAATTGGTTGTGCGCCCCGCGGCTGCGCCTTTTCCGGGGCCTCGTGTTACTCTTTTCGCCGCACAGGAGTTGCCCATGACTGGAAACAACGCGATCCCGCGCCGAAAATTTCTTGCGCAAACCGCCGCAACCGCTGCGGCGTTGACAATTGTGCCCCGTCACGTTCTCGGCCGCGGCTTCGTGCCGCCCAGCGACATGCTCAACATCGCTGGCATCGGCGTCGGCGGCATGGGGCGTGCCAATCTCATCAATCTGGCCTCGCAAAATATCGTTGCCTTTTGCGATGTCGATTGGGGCTACGCCGGAAAATCTCTCGACCGCCTGGACGCCGACATCGACAAGCTGCGCACCCGCCTCGAGGCCCCGCCTGCCGAGCTGGCCCCCCCTCAGCCGCCCGGCCAGTTTGACCGCGAGAAGGCCAAGGCTCAGCTTGCGAACATGATTAAGCTCAAGACCGAGCACGCGCCGAAGGCCAAGCGCTACAAGGATTATCGGCAGATGCTCGAGCAGCAGAAAGATATCGACGCCGTCGTCGTGGCCACTCCCGACCACATGCATGCAACCATCGCGCTCGCCGCCATGGATCTCGGCAAGCACGTGTACGTGCAGAAGCCGCTGGCCTGGTCGGTCGACGAAGCGCGCCACCTCGCCCGCCGCGCCAAAGAAACGAAAGTCGCCACGCAAATGGGCAATCAAGGTCATTCGTTTGACGAGGCGCGCACCGCCGTCGAATACATCTGGGCCGGCGCCATCGGAGAAGTCCGCGAAGTCCACGTCTGGACCAATCGCCCGCTCGGTTTCTGGCCGCAAGGCGTGCCGCGCCCCGAGCCGCTGAAAGTTCCCGCCGATACGCTTCGCTGGAATGGCACCGGCGTGAACACTCGTCTCGCCGCCGCTCTCGCCGGGAACTATCCCGTGCCCGAAGGCCTCGACTGGAATTTGTTTCTCGGTGTCGCGCCGCAGGTGGAGTACCACCCCATCTATCATCCCTTCAACTGGCGCGGCTGGACCGATTGGGTCGTCGGCGCGATTGGCGATATGGGCGCGCATCTCATCGATCACTCCATGTGGGCGCTTAATCTCGGCCTCCCGACCGCTGTCGAGACCATCTCGACTCCCTTCAACGGCGCTTCCTATCCCAGCGCCACGTTCACCTCCTACGAATTTCCCGCGCGCGGCAATATGCCGCCCGTCAAGCTCACCTGGTATGACGGCGGTTTGCTCCCCAACCGCCCCGACGAGCTCGGCGAAGAGCAATTGAACAAAGGAGGCGGCGCACTGCTCGTCGGCAGCAAGGGCAAGCTTCTTCACGATACCTACGGCCTCAATCCGCGCCTTCTGCCCAAATCACTTCACGATTCCTTCGGCAAGCCGCCGCAAAAACTCCCGCGTATACCGGGCGAACATCACGAATTGAACTGGGTCGACGCCGCCAAGGGCAAGGCCGCAGCCTCCTGCCCCTTCGAGTATGCCGCGCGCTTGACGGAGGTGATGCTCCTCGGAGTAGTCGCCCTCCGCGCCGGCACGAAGATTCACTACGACGCCGACAACATGCGCGTAACCAACGTCATGGGTGCCAACGATTTCCTGACGCGCGCGTATCGTCAAGCTTGGTAAATGGCGGCAAATAGTGATGCTTGGAGTAGTAGGATGCTTCCCCTTTCCGCGCGCCCTGGATTGCGTCCTGAACCGTCGATCCACACGGTCATCACTGGACTCTAATACCCGTAAAAACCTGGTTGCGTTCTCACGGGATTTGTGGCAGCGTACCCGCGAAGTCGGTTTCCCAAAGACTAAAAGATTTAACGCAACGTTCGCCGGGCAATGATGGTACCGCTCAGTATTTGTGGTGCCATCGCTCGTAGTTCTGCGGTGGTTGCCATAGTGAAAATCTCTATGTCAACACAAGGAGTCGGCCAATGAGGAATATCTGGCGGGTCGCGGTCTTGGTGTGCTTGATGGGCTCTCTCGTTTCAGGGTCCCTGTTCGCGCAATCGGACCTCGGGACCATCTCAGGTTTCGTGAAGGACCCCTCTGGGGCGACGATCGCCAATGCAAAAGTCAGCATCCGAAACAATCGCGGCGTGGAGCGCGTTGCTACCTCCAACGATTCCGGATACTACGCCATC
>Ga0137418_10002404_pt1 | contig 17143 bp, 11 predicted proteins | sample CZODoug3_1_2_16f_FD_122242 | JGI IMG/M metagenome (GOLD analysis project Ga0137418, IMG submission 122242) | Vadose zone soil fungal communities from Angelo Coast Range Reserve, California, USA - CZODoug3_1_2_16fungal (Hybrid Assembly) | ecosystem: Environmental > Terrestrial > Soil > Vadose... | reverse complement strand
TGTCTACCTCGCCGGCTACAGCTTCGAAGGGAGGCTTAAAGCGGATGCGGAAATGGCCGCGAAGCGCGCAAGCGGCGTGTGCGGGTTCCGAAAATTCTGACCACATCTTTTCCGGAAATTCTGGCCACCTCCCGATAGCCCTGCCAGGCCAGAAGATCGTCGGTGATTCAGCCACTGACGAGGGAAAGGATGATCGAGATGCTCAAGCGACACGAGATTCAGGTGCTGCGCCGCGCGGGTCACACGTGGAAGGAAGTCGCCGCGATCAGCGGGGTCTCCGGCCGGACGGGTCGTCGCGTCGCCGCGGAAACCGCGGTCACGACGGTCGATAACGACGCGGAGTGCGCGCGGCGACAGATCGGTCGCCCTTCGAAAGCGGAGGCGTACCGGGACGTCGTCGTGCAAGCGCTGACCGAGGACGCGACGTTGCGGTCGGTGGAGTTGTTGCACCGGGCCCGGCAAGCCGGCTACGCCGGCGGCAAGAGTGCGCTGTATGACCTGGTGCGGACGGTGCGCCCGCACCGGATCACACCGCTGGTGCGGTTTGAAGGACTCGCCGGGGAGTTTTCGCAGCACGACTTCGGCGAAGTCTGGATCACCTATCAGCACGGCGCCGAGATCAAGATCCACTTTTTTGCGTCGCGCTTGAAGTACTCGCGGTGGATCGAAGTGACGCTCGTCCCCGACGAGCGCGTCGAGACGCTCGTGCGCACGCTGGTGGATCATCTCGCCGCCTTCGGCGGCGTGCCCTTGGTCGCGGTCTTTGATCGGCCCAAGACGGTCGCGCTGAAATGGGGACGCGATGGCGTCGTCACGGAATGGAATCCGACGTTTGCCGGCGTCGCGCTTGACCTGGGGATTGGCGTGGAAGTGTGCTGGCCGTACCGACCGCAAGAGAAGGGCTCGGTCGAGAATCTGGTGGGCTGGGTGAAGGGCTCCTTCTTCAAGCAGCGCCGGTTTCTCGACCGCGAGGACCTCGAGCGGCAACTTGGCGAGTGGCGCACCGAGGGCAATATGGTGCGGCCGTCGCGCGCGACTGGCGTGCCGCCCGCGGCGCGGATCGGGGAGGAGCGTGTGCGACTGCGGCCGCTGAAGATCGCGCCGGCCGACCTCGCGCTGCGCATCCCCGTGAGCGTCGGGCCGACCGGGGTGGTGATTCACGACACGCATCCGTACTCCATGCCGCCCGACGCGATCGGGTTGCCCGGCACGTTGTATCTCTATCGCGATCGGGTGCGCATCGTCGCCGGCCGCTTCGGCGCCGAGCATGTCCGGCAGTGGCAGCCCGGGGACGGCTCGATCCTGCCCGAGCATCGCGCGCAACGCGTCGCTGCCGTGTCGGGCAAGCGCGCTCGGCGCTATTTGCAGCGGCAGCATCTCCTCGATCTCGGGCCGATGGCCTTGGCCTATCTCACGGAGCTGACGCATCGCCGGTCGCGCACCTGGATTCACGATGTGGAGCGCCTCCATGAGCTCCTGCAGACGCACGGCGATGCGGCCCTGCGCACGGCGTTTGATCGCGGACTCGCCGAGCAGGCGATCGGCGCGGAGTACATCGCGCACTATCTGGAAGCCTCTCACCTCGCGCTCCCCTTGAACCCCGACCGGCCGCCGACGATAGCGGCCACTGACCTGCCGCGCGGAGGCCGGGTCCAGGTCGCCGCAGGCGCCCGTAGGGGCGGAGCGCAGCGGAGCACCTGGACGCGGTCGAGCACGGCGGTACCCTCTCGCCGCGTCGGAGGCCGATCATGATTCCGCTGCCTGATCAGGGCCTCGACGCCCTCTTCAAGCGACTCCATCTCGCCAATGCACGGCGCGTCTGGCGTGACCTGGTGCAACGCGCGGAGCGCGAGACCTGGACTTATCGCGACTTCCTCACACTGTTGGTCGCTGAGGAAATCGCGCACCGGCAGCAGACGCGACTCACGCGCCTCACCAGGCGCGCCCACTTTCCGTTTCTCAAGACCATCGATGATTTCCAGTTCACCTACCAGTCGACGGTGCGGCTCAATGTGCTCGGCTCGGCCCTCTCGCCCGACTTCGTCACCGATGGGCGATCTGTCATCTTCGGAGGCAAGCCGGGTCGCGGGAAGACGCACCTGGCCGTGGCCATTGCCTACCGAGCCATCCAGAACGGCTTCGACGCTTTCTTCACCACAGCGGCCACGTTGATCGACGATCTCTCGGCCGCGTTTCGCACCGGCGAGCTCGCCCAGGCCCTGCCGACCTACACGCACCCCGCGGTCTTGGTTGTCGACGAGGTCGGCTATCTTACCTATGGCACCGATGCCGCCAACATGCTCTTCCACGTCGTCAACGAGCGGCACCGTCGCCGGCGCGCGATGATCTTTACGACGAACAAGTCGCTGAAAGCCTGGGGCCGCGTCCTGCACGACGAGGATCTCGCCCAGGCCATCATCGATCGCGTGCTCGAGCGCGGACGGCTCTTCCGATTGGATGGCCCCTCAATCCGCACGCTCCACGTCAACCTTGACGACGCGATGAATCAAGGGTCAGATGAGGACAACGAGGTGGCCAGAATTTCCGGAATTCAGCGGCCAGAATTTCCGGAACCCACAGCTGTACCGCAACGGCTCGTGGGCATCCTGAGCCTGCGTCAGGCCGACCACCGCGTATCCTCGAGCACATCCGACCATTGCACGCACGGCCGGTGCGCCGGATCCGGCAGAATCTCCCACAAATAGAGCCGCGTGCCGACCTCGTGCCGGCGCGCGCCGCAGGCCGGCGCCCGCGACTGAATGATGCGTGTATGCGCGACCCGCGTTTGCGGGTGGCACGACACGTAGACAACGCAGCCGCATGGAAGCGCAAGGTTGTAAGACATGCTCCTGATCTACCGCTCCGGTATGACGGCCGGGAGACGACGCCATCACATCGGTACCTCGGTGACGGGCGCGAGTCATCGCGCGGGCGGATGTAACACGAGCGCTCGTTCCGCGACTGGCGACAGCGCATCGCGCATCACGCGCCGCCCGGCCTCGATCGCGTCCGTGCTGTCGAACTGATCCATGCCATCGCGACTGAACCCGATCCGGCGGTACAAGATCGCGAGCGATCGCGCGTCGACGACCGAGGGTTCCTCCGCGATCTCGAGGGCATGGCGCAATTCGTGCCCGAGCAACCCCATCAGCTGGCAGCCGCCGTACTTCGGATCGAAGACGATGCGCAGGTACCGGCGGCCGCCCGCGGCGCTGACGGACGAAACGTGAGCGGCGATGCCAGCCATCTCCGACCGCTGAGACACCAGGTACACAACGACGTCGGACGCCTCCAGGCGATCGATGATTGCGCGCAGCGTCGGAGAAACGCGAGAGCCCCGCGCGAGCGCCTCGCGGAGCGCCGCGCAGGTCGTGCGGATATGCGGATCAGGAACGTGAGAGTCTGCGAGGGTCGGGAGCGTGAAGAGCAGGATCAACACAAGCGCGTGCGTACCGATCGTGCGAGTCATCGTGTCCTCCGGTGCTCGGCACGATAGGACGCGCAGATGACAGGCGCGGGACGTACCGACAAACGCCCTGCAACGTTTTGCCGGCGCGTTCGCGTCGCTCGGGCGAGGGCACCTTTGGCCCCGATGGAGCCAGCTCGGCCTCCAGCGAAGCTTACAAATGCAATCGGGCTGAGAACGGCGGCAGCGGTCTGGCAGTTGCACGAGGTACGCGATCCCTCGATGAATGAGCCGGCCATGTCTGCCAAATTTCGGCGATCTCCGCGACCGTCAGGCCCTCATCGATGAATTCCGGAGCGGCGTGGGCAGGAGCGTAGAGCTCGCCTCCGACTACATCGATGCGGTAGTGCAAGTGACCGAAGTCGAGATCGACGATCTGTACGGTCTATTTCTGAAGCGCCGGTCCCGCGTTCTTGCTTCTTGTACGCGCGCACAGCACCAGGTCCAGCGGTCTGTCCTTCCGATGGGCACGCTCGCGGTCGCCGGTGCTGTGGCGGTCACGGCCGGCCTCGAGGCAGGTCGCCGGCGTCGCGCCGCGCGTCGAGACGCGGGGTCAGGCGGGCCCGTTCACGAAGTGTCTGTCAGAATTCCCGTCGCGGTGCGGAAGATTGGGGCAAGAAGCCGAACAGACGTTACGTAGAAGTTACAGTCGCCGGCCGCGGATTGATCAATGATCGCCGCTCGCCCTTGCCTGCCGCCGCCATGTTCAGCGTCTCCTTGCGCAACGAGAATCACACCTGCCGCTACTCGATCGTTCCTCGCACCGGCTGGGGCTGGGAAGTGAGGGTTGAGCACGAAGGCCAGTTGACCCGACACATCTGCTATCGCGACTGGCATCGGGTCGAACGGACGCTGGCGATGTTCAGGCTCGAGGTGTCGCGGCTGACCGCGCTCGGTTGGCAGCCCTTCGAGGTGTCAGACACCGTGTCGTTTTTTCACGGTGTCTGACACCGGATCGTTCCCTACCAGAGCACCTTCACACCCAGCTGCAGCTGACGCGGATCGTAGGTCGACGTGATCGTCCCGAAGCCGGCCGCGCTGCGGTTGCCGTTCGGCGCGGTGAAGTTCGCCCGGTCGAACAGGTTGAACGCTTCGAGGCGCAGCTCGAGCCGCGCCGAGCTCGACAGCGCCACCTGCTTCACGGCGGCGAAGTCGAAGGTCCAGGATTTCGGGCCGCGGACGATGTTACGGCCGGCATTACCGAACGGCTGGCTCAGATCAGTTGGGATCACGACGCATGCCTTGTTGAACCAGTTCGTGATCGACTGTTCGCTGCCCGGCGCATACGGGTCGCACGTCACGTTCGGGCGGTAATTGTTCGCGCCCCGGAAGTCCTGCGCGATGCCCGACACGATCGCGGAGGGCGCCGGCGTGTAGACGAAGGTGACCGTCTCGCCCGGCACGACGCTGTTGATGCCCGCGAGCTGCCAGCCGCCGAGCGCCACGTCGAGCGCCGGCGGCATGGAGTTGCCCCAGCGCTTTCCCCGCCCGAAGGGGAGCGACCACACGAAGCTGGTCGTGCTGTTGTACGGCTGCTCATACGCTCCGGTCCCGTATTCGGCCTCGACATTGTAGAAGTCCTGTGGACCCGGGAAATTGCCGTTGTTGTTCTCGAGCGACTGCGCGCCGTTGTCCTTCGCTTTCGACAGCGTCAGCGAGCTCAGAAGGCTCAACTGACTTCCGAGCCGCCACTCGTATTTCATCTGCAGCGCGTCGTAGCGCGACCGTCCGCCGTTGAACACATAGGTGATGTCGGCGAAGTCGGCGATCGGCCGCCGCGACTGCAGCGACAGCGAGCCGGCGGCGTTGTTTGGCGCCGCCTGGTTGTAATTGGCGATGAGCGCCAGATCGTCTCCCTTGTTGCCGACGTACGCGATGTCGAACAGCATGCTCGGGCCGAACTCGCGCTGTGCGGACACGAACCAGCTCTGCACCCGTGCGGCCTGGAAGTCGCGCGGAATGTAGCTGATGTTCGCCGTCAAGGGGTTGAATCTGGACGGATCGATCAGCCCGGCGGGATACCCCCGCTCGGTCGGCAGGAAGCTCGGGTCCGACGGCGCCAACTGATTGATGACGGCGTTGATCACCTGCGGGCCGTTGATCGGCAGCAGGTCCGCCGCGCCGGTGCGGTTCACATGCACGTAGCTGATGCCGTAGCCTCCGCGCACCACCGTACGCGGCATCAACGTATAGGCGAAGCCGAGCCGCGGCGCGAAGTTGTTCTTGTCCGGATCCACGAGCGCGCGATCGGACACGGAGCCGTCCCGAGCGAGCACCATCTGGCGCGTCGCCGGGTTGAAGTTCGAGAGCACGTTGTTCGCTTCCCAGAACGGCGTGGCGTACTCGTAGCGCAGCCCGACGTTGAGGGTCAGCCGATCGGTCGCACGGATGTCATCCTGCAGATAGGTGAAGTGCATGTCCTTGCGCAGTTCGGCGACGAGCGCGTTGCTCAGCGCGTACTGCGACCTCAGACCCAGCATGAAATCGCCGAGGTTGTACACGTTGTTCGCGGCGATGCCGGCCGGACGACTGAACTGACCGGTGTAAGTATCACGTCCGTACAACGGATTCACGTCCATCACTTCGACGCTCACGCGCTGGTACTCGTAGCCGGCCTTGAACGATTGGCGGCCGCGCAGCCACGTGTAGTTCGCCTTCGGATTCCAGACGGTTGGAAACTGCCACTGCGGGTTGGTCGCCTGTCGGCCGAGGTCGCTGTAGCCGGTGATTAACTGGGTCGGGAGACCGCCCGCAATCCGCGCGTCGGCCGGCAATCCGGCGAGGCCGAATGCGTCGAGCGCGCTCTGCGACCCGAGCGCCGGCGGGTTCTTGCCGCCCTGGGTCGCCGACCAGCCGAACCGGATCTCGAGCAGCGAGCGATCGCCCGGCGTGTAGGTGGTCCCGAGCGCGATCTGTTTGTTGCGCGCGTAGATCGTCCCGTTGCCGGCGCCGCCCGAGGGCAGCGGAATCGGCGGCTGATCCACCGTCTGGAGATCGCGCCAGCCGTAGCGCCCGAAGAGGCTCAATGCCGGGCTCACGTGGACGTCGACCTTGCCCCCGGCCTTGTTCGAGCGGTTGTTGAACTCCTGCAGGATCGCGTAGTTGTTCGCCGCGCCCGCAACGTTCGGGTCGGGCAGGCCGCCGAGCACCGTTCGCGCGAAGCTCGTCATCGGAATTGCCGTCCCCGCCGGATATACGGCACCCGTCCGCGGGTCCCGGATGTCCACCGAGAGGGCGCCTTGCCGCTGGCTGGCGATGGGAATCGTCGAAAACGCGGCGATCGAGCGGTCCTGGCGGAACCCTTCGTAGTCGCCGAAGAAGAACGCCCTGCTCTGCACAATCGGTCCGCCCAGCACGCCGCCGAACTGATTACGCTGCATCGTCGGCTTCTGGCCGTTAGGGGGCGTGAAGTAACCGGTAGCGTTGAGCGCGGTGTTGCGGTTGAACTCCCAGGCCGCGCCGTGGAACTGGTTCGTGCCGCTCTTGTAGGCGACGTTCACGGTGGCGCCGGCCGACCGGCCGTACTCGGCGCTTTCGTTGTTGGTGACGACCTGGAACTCGCGGACCGCGTCGGGCGGCGGCTGCATCACCTGGTTGGAGAAGCCCTGGTTGCTGGTGCCGTAGGCGTTGTTGTCGACGCCGTCGATCAGGAAGTTGTTGAAGGTGCTGCGCAGGCCGTTGACGTTGAACGCGCCTTCGCGCGGCGTGCTGTTCGTGCTGCGGTTCAGCGCCGATTGGCGGACGCCCGTGGTGAGCAGGGCCAGCGCCGAGTACTCGCGGCCGTTGAGCGGCAGCTCCTGGATCTGCATCGATGTGATGACCTGCGTGCGCTGGCTGGTGTCGGTCTCGATGAGCGGCGACGTGGCGGTGACCTGAATTTTTTCCGTGAGCTGCCCCACGGCCATCTGCATGTCCACGCGCAGCCGGGCCGCGACCTGCACCTGCACGTTGTCGACGAGCGCAAGGGCGAAGCCGCTCTTCTCGGCGGTGACGACGTAAAGGCCTGGACGGACCGTCGCGAACTCATAGGTCCCGTCGGTCGTCGTCGTGCGGGCGACCGAAACGCCGGTTTCCGTGTTGGTCAGGGTGACCTTCGCATCCGGTACCGTCGCCCCGGACGCATCTTTGACCGTGCCTACGACCGACGCGGTGTCGAACTGCGCCAGCGCGCCGTTGACGCCCAGGCTCAGCAGGAAAAGCAGCGTGAAGACTTGGACGCGAAAGCTTGCCGATCGCATTCGCCACCTCCGGGACTGGGGAAAGGGTCGTTCGTTCCGAAATCTATCGATGCGGTATGACGCGGCCATGACGCCGGGCGGAAGTTTACCGAAGTAACACGGAATTTACACGGGTGTAACAGGGACGAAGCCACCGGGACCTACCGTCGCGGTAACGTTGCGGTTCATGAGATGCCTGTCGTTCATCTGGGTCCGTATCGCCTTGGGCACCATGGTCTTAACCGCTCGCGTCGCGTCGGCTCAAATCACCCCGGCGGCCGGGTTCACGCCGCCAGACGACACGCCATCAATTCGAGTCGGCATGACTCTTTACCCGACCTTCACGTATCAGACGCAGCCCAAGATCACCGACGCCGACGGCAACGCCGTTAACAGGAATGCGTTCGACATCGCACGCAGCTACATCAATGTCACCGGCCAAATCTCACACATCGTGGCGTTCCGCATCACGCCAGACATCACGCGAGAGAGCGGGTTGGTCGCGAGCAGCAGCGTGTCGAGCGACAGCCTCGTCTTTCGAATCAAGTACGCGTACGCGCAATTCAATCTCGACGACTGGATGACGAGAGGCTCGTGGGTCCGGCTGGGCATCCAGCAGACGCCGTGGGTCGATTTCGAGGAAGGCATCTACCGCTACCGATTCCAGGGGACTGTGTTCGCCGAGCGCATCCCGCTGCCGACGACCATGACCTCTTCGGATGCGGGTGCGTCGTTTCACTACAACCTGCCGTCGAACTACGGCGATATCCACGTGGGCGTGTACAACGGCGAGAACTACCAGCGGGTCGAAGTCAACGATCAGAAGGCGATCGAGTTCCGTGGCACTGTCCGGCCGTTTGCGGCCGGACTGCCGGTGCTCCGTGGCCTTCGGGCGCATGTCGTCTACTACGACGATCGCTACGTGGGCCACGACGAGCGCAAGCGTGTGATGGGCAACGTGACCTTCGAGCACAAGAACGTGAACGCCGGATTCGACTACCTCAGTGCGAAGGATCAGGCGCTGGCGACCTCAGCCGATGTGTCGAGCAGCGGATACTCGCTCTGGGCGACGCCCCGAATTCCGCGCGACACAGGCGCGTCCTGGGAAGCGCTGCTGCGGTACGATCACTGGACGCCCAACGCCTCGACCGCGATCGTGCCCGGGCCAACCGCATTGAATCCAGGCGCGATCGTCTTCAACGACCAGAAGCAGAATCGAACGATCGTCGGTGTGGCGTATTGGTTCCCGCATCAGGGGAACGTCAGCACCGCAATCCTGTTCGACTACGACGGCCAGAGCTTCGACAACATCGCGACCGCGCCGACGAAAGGATTCGGAATCCATGGGCTGGTCAACTTCTAAGCGGAGTCCATCGATGAAGACCGTGCATAACACTCTTGCCGCGCTCGCCGGCGTCCTCCTGCTCATCGGCGGGGCCAACGCGCAGAAACTCCAGATGAACGGCGCGGGCGCGACGTTCCCGTATCCGATCTACTCGAAATGGTTTTCCGAGTACAACAAGCAGCACCCCGACGTGCAGATCAACTATCAGCCGATCGGCTCGGGCGGCGGCGTTCAGCAGGTATCCAAGCAGACCGTGTTCTTCGGCGCGTCGGACATGCCGATGAACGCGGAGCAGCTGCAGGCTGCGCCCGGAAAGATCCTGCACCTGCCGACGGTGCTCGGCGCCGTGGTGCCGGTCTACAACATTCCCAACGTCACGACCGAGCTCAAGTTCAGCGGCCCGCTGCTCGCGGATATCTTCCTCGGCAAGATCACCAAGTGGAACGATGCCGGCATCGCCAAGTTGAATCCCGGCGTCACGCTGCCGGCCAGTGATATCACCGTCGTCCATCGTGCCGACGGATCCGGCACAACATACATCTGGGTTGACTACCTGGCGAAGGTCTCACCCGAGTGGAAGACCAAGGTCGGCGTCAACGCCTCCGTGAACTGGCCGACGGGCGTCGGGGGCCGCGGCAACGAGGGCGTCGCGAGCACGGTGAAGCAGACGCCCGGCGCGCTGGGCTACGTCGAGTTGATCTACGCGCTGCAAACGAAGCAGCCCTACGGCTCGGTCCAGAACATGGCGGGCGAGTTCTCGAAGGCATCGGTCGAGTCGGTGACCGGTGCCGCGGCGGCCGCGGCGAAGCAGATGCCGCCGGACTTCCGCGTGTCGATCACCAACGCGCCGGGCAACGGCGTCTATCCGATCTCGTCGTTCACCTGGATCCTGCTGTACGAAAATGCGAAGGACAAGGCGCAGGCCAGGGCGATGGTGGACTTCATGAAATGGGCGCTGACCGACGGCCAGAAGTTCGCGCCGGACCTTGGCTACGCGCCGCTGCCGGCCGACGTGATCAAGCTCGAGATGGCGGCGCTCGGGAAAGTGAAGACGTCGTAGCGAGCTTTTGAGGGCGAGCGAGCATGCGACGGAAAGAGCTCGGGTTTCAGATGGGGACGGGCGTCCTCGGGCTCGTCCTCGTCGCCATCGTCTTTGCGATCGGCGCCGTGCTGACGAAGCAGTCCATGCTCTCGATCGAGAAGTTCGGGTTGAGCTTCTGGCGGACCGAGGTGTGGGATCCGGTCTCCGGCGAATTCGGGGCGCTGCCGTTCATCTGGGGCACGCTGTATTCCTCGATCCTCGCGCTGCTCATCTCGACGCCGATCGCGCTCGGCATCGCGGTCTTCATCTCCGAGCTGTGCCCGGCGCGCCTGCGGCAGCCGCTCGTCTTTCTGACCGAGCTCCTCGCCGCGATCCCCTCCATCGTCTACGGTCTCTGGGGCATCTTCGTGCTCGTGCCGGCGGTGCGCGCGCTCGAGACGTCGCTGCCGGACGCTCTCCGGCAACTGCCGTTCTTCAGCGGGCCGCCGCTTGGCCTCGGCATGCTGTCGGCGGCGCTGATTCTCGCGATCATGGTGATCCCGTTCTCGTCATCCGTGGCGCGCGAGGTGCTGAAGTCGGTGCCGGCTGCGCAGCGGGAAGCGGCCTACGCGCTCGGCGCGACGCGCTTCGAGGCGATTCGCGCCGCGCTGTTCTTCGCTCGCACCGGCATCATCGGCGCGATCATGCTCGGCTTCGGCCGCGCGCTGGGCGAGACGATGGCGGTGACGATGGTGATCGGCAACAACCCGAGGGTGTCGCTCTCGCTCTTCGCGCCGCAGTACACGATGGCGGCCGTCCTCGCCAACGAGTTCACCGAGGCGGCCGACGATCTGTATCTCGCCGCGCTCACCGAGATCGGCCTCGTGCTGTTCATCATCACGCTGATCGTCAACTCGCTGTCGCGGCTGCTGATCTGGAGCATGAGCCGCACGGCCACGCAGGTGCCGGAGCCGGTCGAGCCGGCGGTGGACGCGGCGTGAAGTCGACCACGACCTTGCGGCGCAAACTGTTGTCGTCGGCGTTCGTCGGCTTCTGCGGCTTCGCAGTGCTCATCGCGCTCATTCCGCTCGCGTTCGTCCTGTTCTTCGTCATCACCCAGGGCATCCGCGCCGTCAACGTGGACTTCTTCACGCACATGCCCACGCCGGTCGGCGAGCCCGGCGGCGGCATGGCGAACGCAATCGTCGGCACGCTCATCGTGAGCGGGCTGGCGGCGCTGATGGCGGTGCCGATTGGCGTCATCAGCGGGATGTACATGTCGGAATACGCGGGGACGCGCTTCGCGTCGCTCGTCCGGTTCGCGGCGGACACGCTCAACGGCGTCCCGTCGATTGTGATCGGCGTGTTCGCCTACGCGGTCGCGGTGCTGCCCTTCAAGCAGTTCAGCGCGCTGGCCGGCGGCTTCGCGCTCGGGGTGATGATGATTCCGATCATCGCGCGCACGACCGAGGAGCTGCTGCTGCTGGTGCCCGGCTCGATGCGCGAGGGCGCGCTGGCGCTCGGCGCCACGCGGGCGCGCGCGGTGTTCGGCGTCGTCCTCCCCGCCGCGCTGCCCGGAATCGTCACTGGCATCGTGCTCGCGCTCGCGCGCATCGCGGGCGAGACGGCGCCGCTCCTGTTCACCTCGTTCAACAACCGCTTCTTCACGACGAAGCTCACGCAGCCGATCTCGACGCTCACCGTGCAGGTCTTCACGTACGCGACCGGCCCGTATGACGACTGGCATCGCCAGGCCTGGGCCGGCGCGCTGGTGCTCGTCATGATCGTGCTCGTCTGCTCGTTGCTCGCGCGCCTCGCTACCCGGCGACTCGAGCGCATGCACGCGCGCGGGTAAAAGACAGAAACCGCAGAGAACGCCGAGCCCGCGGAGAGAATCCTTCTCTGCGATCTCTGCGGTGGCGACGATAGCGACAAGGCGTGCACGCCTCGTAACGCTGAGGTCAATTCGATGTGTACGAGCGTCTTCCTAACGGCGGCGCGGGAACTGATCCGGATTGTTGGTGAAGAGCGCGTCGATGCCGAGCGTGTAGAGAAAGTGCGACATCTCGTCGCGGACGGTCGGATAGCTCGTTTTTTCGTCCCCTCGGAAGGTCCACGACGTGACGGTGAGCCGGGCGGCGTGCGCGCGCGCGACCATCTCGGGGTGCCGCGCGATGACGACCTTCTCGGGCGCGATCCCGGTCGAGAACGTTGCGAGCTGGCGGATGCGCGCCTCGGTGACATCCTCGTCCTTCGAGGTCAGGAACACCCGTGGGATCGTGGGCAGTTCGACGGCGACCCGGCGGATCGCCTCCTCGTCGAACGACTGAATGATGACAGGCGTCTTCTTCAGCGACTCCGGCTTCTCCAAACCATTCTTCCTGACGACGTCGACAAACAGCTTCACCTGATCGATCCCGCGCGACTTGTAGAGCTGCGGGGACTTCAGCTCCGGGTACATCCCGAATCCCGGGCGCGAGCGGACGAGGTCGATGGCTTCCTGAAAGGTGAGCAGGCGGGCGCCGGCGAATTCGGGCTTGAACCACTTTCCGGCGTCGAGCCGCTTGATCTCGGCGAGCGTGAGATCGTTGACCAGCCAATGTTTCCCCGGCGTGCGCGACGCGGCGTCGGCCGATGCGCGATCGGGGAATATGTCGGCCACGTCCGTCGTGCGTTCCAGCGTGTCGTCGTGAATGCAGATCAGCTGGCTGTCCTTGGTGACGCCGAGGTCCTGCTCGACGAAATCGACCTTTTGCTCCATCGCGAGCTTGTACGCCGCCGCGGTGTGCTCGGGCGCGTAGGCCGACGCGCCGCGGTGCGCAATCGCCTGTTTGGCCGTTTGTCCGTGGACGCCGGTCCACGTCATGACGACGATGAGCAGCAGGATGGCGAGGGGGGCAAGGGGAGGGCGGATGAGGATGATCACGGGCGAATTATATCGCCCGGGATGTCAATGGTTTGTAACGGCGCGCCGATATCCCGATTGAGGGCCTGAAGGCCCGCCCTCCGGGAAGAGCGGGCCAATGGCGCTTGCTTGAACAGACTCGCCGACGACGTTTAACCGCAGAGTCCGCGGAGCACGCAGAACCAAAAACAAAACCTCTGCACTCTCTGCGATCTCTGCGGTTACACGTGGACTGGACGATCAGACTAGAAGTTCAACCGAAGCGCGAACTGAATCTGCCGGCTCGTCCCGAGCCCGACGGTGCGCCCGACCGTGCTGGTGATGGTGCCGAAGGTGCCACCGGCTGCCGAGGTGTAAGCCTGGCCGGGCTGCACCTTGTTGGCCTCCGTCAACGTGTTCGACGGCAGCGCGTTGGGAAGCGTCGCGACCGGGTTCGAGAAATTCGCTGCGTCGAACAGGTTGAACACCTCCGCACGGAACTCGATGTTGCTGCGGCCCGCCATCGCGAAATGCTTCGAGACGACGAGATCCACCTGACGGAAGTGCGGGCCATGAAGCGAGCCGCGCTGGAGATTGCCGAACGTGCCGGGCTGTGGGGTGGCGAAGGCCGCCGGGTTCAGATACAGCACGCCGCCGCTCGTGATGAAGGGGTCCACCCCGGGGACGAGATCGGGCCGCCGCACGTTGCGGGAGTTGCCGCCGCCCGGTGTGTTGACAATCGCCGACCGTCCAGCCGCCGGGTTGTTGAAAACGTTGCCTGCGGCGTCCACGTAGACCACGTCCGGGCGCGTGATGCGCACGTCGATGGGCAGCCCGGTGCGAGCGTTGACGATGCCCCCCACGTCCCAGCCGCCGAGCAGCGCGTCGGCGATCCCGCTGGCCGGCCGCTGGCGGCCGCGTCCGTAGGGAATGGCGTACAGGGCGCTGATGTTGAACGTATGGCGCACGTCGAAGGCGTTGTAGCCGAGGTCGTAGTCGAACTGATCGAGCGCCCTGGCGTTGTTGGCCGCCGTCAGCGCCTCATTTGACCCGCTCGTGTTGCCGAAGCTTCGCGACAGCGTGTACTGGGCGTTCAGCGCGAGACCGTTCACTGACCGGCGGGACAACCCGAGCTGCAGCGCGTTGTAGTTGTCCTTCCCTCCGCTCGTCTTGAAATCGATCTCGGCGTACGGATTCTGCACGGCGGTGATTTGGCCCGCAGCGTCGCGCTGCACGACGGAGAACTGACGGACGACGAGCGCCGCGCTGGCGGGATTGGGATTGGTGACCACCTGCGTGATCTGGTTGGCAACGCTTCGCAGAAACAGGTTGCGTCCCAGCGCGCCGACATACGCGGCTGTGGCCACCATGTGGGCACCGAGATCCTGCTGCACGGATCCGGTGAACTGATACACGCGCTCCGGTACTTCATACTCGTTGGCGAACGCGCGCGGTTGGTACGATCGGTTGTTCGGGTTGTTCACGAAGTTCGCGACGGCCAGCGCCGGGTCGAGCGGAAACGCCAGCGCGCCGCCCGAGAGCGTCGTGCTGATGCGATCGGAGTCGGCGACCGGCTGGATCTGATCTTCCGTCTGTCCGGGGCCGACGAACAATCCGAAGCCGCCGCGCACCACGGTCTTCGCCGACACGGCGTAAGTCATCCCGATCCGCGGCTGAAAGTTCGTCCTGGTCGACTTGAAGAGCGGCGTCGTGTTCGGATCGATCACCCCGGTATCGATGTTGAACTTCACCTGCAGGCCGTTCGCCTCACTCATCGGCGTGTAGTAGTCGTAGCGCAGGCCATAATTCAGCGTCAACTTCGGGCTCACGTGCCACTCGTCCTGCGCGTAGCCGATGTAGTACTCCTGCCGCAGATGCCGCTCGCCCGTCGCGCCGTTGTTGAAGACGCTCGGCGCGCTTTCGTCGCCCAGGTACTGAATCGTCGACGGCTGGTTCGCCAGGAACGCCGTCACGTTCGTGAACGAGTAGGTCGTGCCGCCGAGACGGTCGGTCGCCATCCGAATCAGCCGGACCTCGCCCCCCGTCTTCAGATAATGGTTGCCGCGGACCGAGCTCACGGAGTCGATGAACGACAACGTATAGGGGTCATAGGGCTGCGCGCGACCGTTCTGTGCGCTGTTCGCGCGAATGAGACCGCCAGGCACCGTGATGCCCGAGCTCGCGCCCTGGCCGGCGATGCCGGTGTTGGCCACCGATCCGCTCAGATTGAGAATGAAACTGGAGAAGTCGATCCCGTTCACCGTCGGCGCGATGCCGATGAGCGTTGTGGGCGCCGCGTTGTACCCGAACTTGAATTCGTTCGTAGTCCGCTCCGACAGAATGCCCTGGAGGTTGAACACGGCGTTGCTCGGATTGGCGGTCGTATGGATGATCTGGCCGGCGACGCTGTTCGGCTGGTCGCTCGTGCCTCGATCTCGGAAGACGCGCACGTAGCTCGACCAGCTATTGCTGAACCGCACATCCAGCCGGCCGCTGAACGCGTCTTCGCGCACCGCCTGCGATGTCTGCAGCTGGGCGATCTCGAAATCCGGGTTGGTTGACCTGCCGTCGAGAATCACCGCGGCCGGCGCCAGAAACCCCGGCCGCAGCGCCGCGATGACCGGCACCGCGCGCGACCACGCAGCGGCGCTCGGTACGGCTTCGACGATGTTGATCCCGGCCTTGAGGCGGTAGCCCTCGTAACTGCCGAAGAAGAAGGCCTTGTCCTTCATCACCGGCCCGCCGATCGACCCGCCGAACTGGTTTTGCGCGAGCGTGGACTTGGGGAGCCCGGCGGCCGTGTCGAAGTAGTTCGGGGCGTCAAGCTTGTCGTGGCGGAGGTACTCGAAGGCGGCGCCGTGGACCGCGTTGGCGCCCGACTTCGTGATGACGCTCACTTGACCGCCGCTGCCGGTGCCGTACTCGGCCGGATAGGCGCTCGATTCGACGCGGAACTCCTGGATGTTCTCGAGGCTTGCCTGCAGCTTGAACGGCGTGGCGACTTCGCCATTCAGGTTGCCTGGCGCGGCATCGATGATGGCGGACCCTTCGATGCCGTCGTACCGAATCGCGTTCTGTTCGACGGCGCGCCCGCTGAACCGGATGTCCTGCCACGTCCCGGTGCCCGCGTTCTGCGATCCGGGCGCCTGCAGCATCAGCTGCGACATCTGCCGGCCGTTGACCGGGAGATTGTTGACTTCACGCTCGCCGATGTTGACGCCGATTTTCGCCGAGCTCAGGTCGAGCACCGGGGCCTGCCCGACGACAGTCACAGCTTCCTGGACGCCTGCAGGCCTCAGCTCGAAGTCGAGCGTCAGCTCCTGGCCGACGGCGAGCGGCATCGCCGTGTATTCGATCGGCGCGAATCCCGCCCGTTCGACCGTGATCGTGTAGCTGGAGGGTTTCAGGCCGGAGACGAGGAAGTAGCCGCGCTCGTTGGTCACGGCCGCCCGCTCGTCGCCGGTGCGTTCGTTCCTGACTCTCACGCCCGTGCCGGCTGCGAACGCATTGCTCTGATCGCGGACGGTGCCGGCGATCCGGCCCTGATCCACCTGTGCGAAAGAAGGCGACGCGATCAGCACCGCGACGCCGGCGAGCGCGGCCAGTCTCGTAAGAAATCTCATCGTTCCTCCACGGCCGGCGAAAGCCGGACACTGCTTGCGGTCCGGCGTCAGCCGGACGCGAACTGGAGGAGCGTACGAGCCGCGTGTATGGCGGTCGTGACGGTCGTGTTACGCGCGTGTTAATTACAAGTCAGCCCCCAGTCCCCAGTCCCGCCCAGCCCCCATTCCCAGCGCTAGATTCTGGTCCCCGGTTTAATCACCCCGTCCTTCGGCACCACGATGACGCCGTCGCGGATGTAGTAGCCGTCGCCGTCGGCGTCCTGCACGCGCTTCTCGTTGACCAGCCTGGCTCCGTCGCCGATGCGCGCATTCTTGTCGACGATCACGCGGTCGAGCACGGCGTCCCGTCCGATGCCCAGCCTCGGGTTCGCGCCGCGCGCCGGCGCATCGTCGTCCGCTTCGTAGTAATCGGCGCCGAGGAGCACCGAGCGCCGGATCGTCGCGCCGCTCTGCATGTTGGTGCGGATGCCGACGATCGATTGCTCGATCGACGCGCGGTCCAGATAGCCCCCCTCCGCGACGACGGCGTCGTGGACCGTGCAGTCGCTGAAGCGCGCGCCCGGCAGGAAGCGCGCGTGCGTGAAGAT
>Ga0137418_10002403_pt1 | contig 17147 bp, 20 predicted proteins | sample CZODoug3_1_2_16f_FD_122242 | JGI IMG/M metagenome (GOLD analysis project Ga0137418, IMG submission 122242) | Vadose zone soil fungal communities from Angelo Coast Range Reserve, California, USA - CZODoug3_1_2_16fungal (Hybrid Assembly) | ecosystem: Environmental > Terrestrial > Soil > Vadose... | reverse complement strand
TCCGGCAAGGACCCGTTGAAGATTGACCATCTCGGGGGACGGGAGTAAGGTCTGCCTCAACGGAGGCCACGATGCCTGAATGTGCGAAATACCTGCTGGGAATCGCGTTCATCGTGTTCGCTCCCGCTGCGGCGTATGCCCAAGGCTCGATTGTGGGCCTGGTGAAGGATGCGTCAGGGGCCGTCCTCCCCGGCGTCACCGTCGAGGCGTCCAGCCCAGTGTTGATTGAAAGGGTGCGGTCGGTCGTCACCGACGGCACCGGTCAGTACCGCATCGAGGCGCTGCGGCCCGGCACGTACACCGTGACATTCACGCTGCCCGGCTTCTCCACCGTCAAGCGCGAAGGCATCGAGCTCACCGGAGCGTTCGTCGCGAGAGTCAATGCCGACTTGCGGGTCGGCTCGATCGAAGAGACCGTCACTGTCACCGGAGAGACCCCGATCGTCGACGTCCAGAGTACGACGCGACAGCGCGTCATGGATCGAGAGATCCTCGACCAGATTCCATCAGGCCGCACCCAGTACAACCTGGGCGTCCTCATCCCCGGCGTCGTGCTGACCGGCGGTCAGGACGTCGGCGGGTCCGGGGGCCAGACGGCGTTTCCCGCTCTCGAGATCCATGGCAGCAAGGCGTCGGATTCGGTGGAGACGATGGGAGGGATGTCGATCTCGGTGCTGAACACCGGCTCGCATCAGCCGGTACGGGTGAATCCAGCAGGGACGCAGGAGATCGTGCTCGACACCGCATCGGGCGACGCTGAGTATACGGTTGGCGGCGTACGGATTAATCGCATTCCGCGCGAAGGCAGCAATACGTTCAACGCCACCTTCTTCGGTGCCCTTGCCAACGGCGGTATGCAGGGCAACAACCTCACGCAGAAGCTGCGCGACCGAGGACTCGGGCAACCCGACTCGATCAACACGAACTGGGAAGCCAATGTCGGCTTCGGCGGCCCGATCAAGCGCGACAAGTTCTGGTTCTACTTCGCCGCGCGAAAGATGCGGTCGTCCATGTATGCGGCGGGGCTGTTTTGGAACAAGAACCTCAACAACCCGAACGCCTGGACGTACGAACCCGACTTGAGTCGGCGGGTGACGAACGAACGCACACAGACGGACGGCCAGATTCGTCTCACCTGGCAGGCGACGCCGCGACACAAGTTCGGGGCGACGTGGCAGGAGGCGGTCCTGTGCTGGTGTCCGCAGGCCGCGCGGCTCACATCGACGCTCGAAGCCGAATCCCAGCGCGAGTACCCCAAGCGGCGCATTACGCAGCTGGAGTGGACAAGTCCCTTCACCAATCGGCTGCTGTTCGAGGTCTCCGGCGGCGTCATCTGGGGCGTCAGCAACGACTTCCCTCTATCAATCCTGTCGCCGGGCACGATTGGCGTCCTCGAACAGTCGAACGGGATGGCGTATCGCGCGCCGATGGATTTTTCGCGCGGCCGGCCCGAACGCGTCGAGAGCTTCCGCGGCGTCGCGTCCTATATCACCGGCGCGCATGCCGCCAAGGTCGGTCTGACGCATCGAAGCGGCAGCCAGCGCGAGTATCGCTTCGATCTGTCGCCGCTGACCTTCCGACTCAATAACGGGGTACCCAATCAGTTGACGCAACGGGCCTATCCCGTCGACTTCGAGTCACACGTCGACCACGACATGGGCGTGTTCGCGCAGGATCGGTGGACAGTTCGCGGCCTTACGTTGACGGCGGGCGTGCGCTACGACTACTTCGCCAACAGCTTCCCCGCGCAGCACGTTGGTCCGGCGCAATTGGCGCCGACGCGCGACATCACGTTCCCGAACACGAAGGGAACCTCGTATCACGACATCACGCCGCGGCTCGGGGTCGCCTACGATCTGTTTGGCGACGGCAAGACAGCCATCAAAGTCAGCCTCAACAAGTACGTCGCCGCGCTGGGCGCTGGAGGACTGATTGCTACCGACACCATCAACCCCGCGGCCAATCTCGTCGTCAGCACAACCCGTTCGTGGAACGATCTCAACCGGGACTTCGTGCCGGACTGCAGTCTCGTTGACCTCAATGCGAACGGAGAGTGCGGCCGGGCGGCGAACACCAACTTCGGGGGCGTACGCGCAGGTACGGCGTACGATCCGGACTTCCTGCGCGGCTGGGGCAAGCGCAACTTCAATTGGGAATTCTCGGCCGGCGTGCAGCACGAGCTGGCGCCGCGCGTGTCAACTGAGATCGGGTACTTCCGGCGGTGGTACGGCAACTTCCCGGTGACCGACAACCGCTCGGTGTCGGCAGCCGATTACGATGGGTTCAGCCTGACGGCGCCCTCCGATCCGCGGCTACCCGGAGGCGGCGGTGATGCGATCTCCGGGCTGTACGATCTGAAGCCGGCTAAATTCGGCTTGCCGTTGGACAACCTGATTTCACTGTCAGGCAACTACGGCAAGCAGATCGAGTACTGGCATGGCGTAGATATCACCCTGAACGCACGACCCGGCAGCGGCATGATGCTGCAGGGAGGCCTCAGTACCGGCCGCACCGTGGCGGACAACTGTGAAATCGTCGCCAAGCTGCCCGAGATGCTCTTCTCTTCAGGGACCCTGATGCGCGGGGGTGTCATTCCGCTCCAATCGCCGAACGTCTGGATCCCGCAGCAGTTCTGCCGGCAGACCGGTGCGTTCCTGACGCAGGTCAAATTCCTCGGGTCGTACACGATTCCGCGCATCAACGTCCTGTTCAGCGGAACGTTCCAGAGCCTGCCAGGACCGGCGATCCAGGCGAACTACAACGCCCCGAACATACAGGTTCGCCAGGCGCTCGGCCGCGATCTGTCAGCCGGCGCGAACCAGAACCTGTCCTTCAACATCGTGGAGCCTGGACGCCTGTATGGCGCACGAATCAACCAACTCGACCTTCGCGTCGCGAAGATCCTCCGCTTCGGCCGAAACCGCACGAATGTGGGAGTCGACATCTACAACGCGCTCAATGGAAGCACCGCGGTGTCGCTCAACAACGCTTTTGGCGCATGGCAGCAGCCGAACGAGATCCTGTTGGCGCGCTTCGTCAAGCTGAACGTGCAATTCGATTTCTGATATGGAAGACGTTGCAAATCCATCTACTGGAGGGACATCCCGATGAGACGCAAGCTTCGTAGCGTTTTGATTGCGGCCTTTGGTCTGGCTGTCGCAGCGGCTCCTGGGTTTGCGCACCACGGATTCGCCGTGGAGTTCGACAAAGACAAGTGCACGGATCTGACTGGCCTGCTGTCGGCTCTCTATTGGGAGAATCCGCACGCGTATTTCGACGTGAATGTGAAGGAAGACAGCGGCACGATGGTGACCTGGCACCTGGAAATGATCACCCCCAACGCGCTGAAAAGGAACGGCACCACGCGCGAGGATTTCCAGACCAGTATGCGAAAGCCCGTCAGCGCCAGGTTCTGTCCAACCAAGGCTGGTGGTACGCCGTACAGAGGAACGGCGGAATTCATCAAGCTGGCGGACGGGCAATTGCGGGTCGTTGGGCAGAATATTGAGAATTTGACGCCCGAGCAAATTCACTTCTGAACGACATCGACGGAGAACTTGAGATGAGAGACATGAAGCGGCGGTTCCGGAATGGCCTTGGGAGCGCTGGAGTCGTACTGGCGGCTGTGTGCATGGTTTCCATGCCTGCTTTTGCTCAGGTGAACACCCATGGCGCGCAGTCTGGAGGAAAACCTCCCGTGCCGATCGTCGGGGGCTTTGACAAGGTGAAGGTATTGCCGCCGGGCGGACCGGCGCCCCGCACGGCGGACGGACATCCGGACCTGACTGGACGATGGTATCCAAACGCTTCCGGACGAATGCTGCAGTTTGCTTACCCGCTCGAAGAAGCGACTATCAGGCAATTCGATCCCAAGGTGACGCCGGAGGAGAACGTTTCCTTCAAGCCTGGCATAGACGGAAAGTACAGGAAGCCGGCCCCTTATGGAGAATGCGATCAGGCCGGCGTTCCGAGCGCGGCATTAGAGCAAATCAGCCAGCACGCCCCCATGGAGTTGATTGCACTCCCGGGAGCGAAGTTGTGGCAGATGTTTGAATACCCCATGGACGTTCGTCTGATACACACGGATGGACGTCCGCATCTCAAGGATCCGGATCCCACTTTCAATGGCGACTCGACTGCTCATTGGGAGGGAGATACGCTAGTCATCGACGTGATTGGCATTGATGAAAGGATGAGGGTTATTACGGGTGCGGGAGGAGGGTGGTGGCCTAGTGACAAGATGCACGTCATCGAGCGCATCACTCGCACCTCGAAGAACCACCTCACCTACCAAATCACCATTGAGGACCCCGTGGTGCTGGCAAAACCCTGGAAGTCGGCGCCTCGTGCATGGTCGCTGGCGCAGGATCCCAAAGACTATTGGACGGAGGTCTTCTGTACGCTTAATGAGGAACCAGCCGAAATACAGAGACAAAAGGCAGCTCAGGCGGGGGGCAAGTGAAAAGCTTGATCAAGGAAGGGCCGCCGCGACGCCAGCCAACAGCGGGGTCAGCAGCAGGGCAGGAGTCCACGATATGAGCAGCGATCCAGAGAAGCCGACAGAGCTTGACGGCGACATCTCGAGACGCGAGTTCCTGGGCGCCACCGGGGCAGCGCTGGTGGTCACGGCCGCGGCGCCCGTCGTGGGCGCGCAGACACCGCCTGGCAACGGGGCGCCGGTCCGACCGCACACCGCCATTCGACTGACCGTCAACGGCAACGTGCAACGTGTCGAGGTGGACGATCACTGGACGCTCGCAGAGTTGCTGCGCGACCACCTCCGGCTGACCGGTACCAAGCTGGGTTGCGAGCGCGGTGAATGCGGCGCCTGCACCGTGCTGGTGGACGACAACCCGGTCTACTCGTGCAGTTACCTCGCCGTCTGGGTCGACGGCCGAACAGTGTTGACGGTCGAGGGCCTTACCAAGAACGGCAAGCTCGATCCGCTGCAGGAAGCGTTCATCGCGCACGACGCTCCGCAGTGCGGCTTCTGCACGTCGGGTCAGCTGATGTCGGCCAAGGCGCTCCTCTTGCACACGCCGCGGCCCACGCCGGCCGATGTGCGGACGGCGCTTGCGGGCAATCTCTGTCGCTGCTCCAACTACAACCGCATCGTCGAAGCGGTAGTGGCCGCAGGCGCCGCCGGCTCCACGACGCGCACGCAGGGAGGTGGCCAGTGAGCCAGCAGAGCAACGCCGGCGACCGCACCGGCGTGAACACGATGAAGGTGATCGGCCACGCCACGCCGCGCATCGACGCGGCCGAGCGCGTAAGCGGTCGCGCCACCTACACCCGCGACATCTATCTGGACGGGATGCTCTACGCGCAGGTGCTGCGCAGCCCCTATCCGCACGCGCGCATCAAAGCCATCGATCTCTCGAAGGCGCGCGCGCTGCCCGGCGTCAAGGCAATCGTCACGCACGAGAACTGCCACTACGTCTGGGGCGCCGGCTCGATCGCTGGCGGCGTCCAGTACAACGACGACATCAAGAAGATCACGACGCAGCGGCGTTACGCGTTCAACAACCCGGTGCGCTACGTGGGCGAGCCGATTGCCGCCGTCGCGGCTGTGGACCGCCACGTCGCCGAAGACGCCGTGCGGCTGATCACCGTCGACTACGACGTACTGCCGTTCGTCCTCGACCAGGAAGCGGCGCTCAAGGACGACGCGGTCAAGATCTGGCCCGAGGGGAACATCTCGCCCGATGCGCGCAACCAGTTCCAGCCAACGGTGCAGAAGCACGGCAACGTCGAGGATGGCTTCAAGAACGCGGACCGGGTGTTCGAGGCGCGCTACAGCACGGTGATGTGCCACAACGCCCAGATGGAGCCGCGCTCGTGCGTGGCGCACTGGGAAGGCGACAAGCTCACGGTCTACACGCCGACGGGCGGCATCGCCAACTGCCATCACGACATCGCCCGCGATCTCGGCATCCCCGACGAGAAGGTTCGCGTCATCTGCCACTACATGGGCGGCAACTTCGGGAACAAGAACCAGAACCAGGATGCCGATCTGATCACCGCGGTGCTCGCCCGTGAAGCCGGTGCACCGGTCAAGCTCGAGTTCTCACGCAAGGACGACTTCATCGGCATGCATGGCCGCTGGCCGACGGTCCAGTACTACAAGGTGGGCGTGAAGAACGACGGGCGCCTCACGGCCATCCAGCTGCGAACCATCAGCAACATGGGGCCGTACCGGAAGAACAGTGGTGCCGTCAGCGGCATCGAGCTCTACGACTGCGACCACACCGAGAGCACGCTGTTCCCGACGTACACGAACCGGACGACCTCCGCGAACTTCCGGGGGCCCAGCGATCCACAGGGCTACTACCCGATCCAGTCCCACATGGACGACATCGCGTACGCGATGAAGATGGACCCGGTCGACTTCATCCTCAAGAACATGGTGAAGCCCGGGCCGGGCACCGTTTTCACCAACTACACGCTGGACGAGTGCGTCCGCCGCGCAGCGGAGCTCTTCGAGTGGAAGAAGCGCTGGAAGCCGGAGCCCGGGTCCGGTCCCGGGCCGATCAAGCGCGGCGCGGGCGTCGCCTTCATGGCGTTCCGTGCTGCCGTCGGCTCGAGCAGCGCTGTCATCACGGTGGACGCGAAGCAGCAGTACACGCTGTTTGTCGGCGTCACCGACGTCGGCCCCGGCGCCAAGACGACGATGAACATCATCGCCGCAGACGAACTCGGCGTGCCGCTCTCGAAGGTCAACGTCGTCTGGGGCGACACCGACACCTGCCCGTACTCGGTGGGTGAGTCGGGCAGCCGCACGACGACCATGACGGGCGAAGCGGTGGTCGCCGCCGCGCGTGATTTGAAGAAGCAGATCGCCGACAAGGGGATGCCGAGGGGCAGCGCCCTCCTCACGGCGAGCGCCACGCCGAGGCCGCGCGTCGACGGGAAGATCCGCAACTGCTTCGGTGCGAACTTTGTCGAGGTGGAGGTCGACGCTGAACTCGGCGCGGTGAAGATCCTGAAGTTCGTGGCCGTTCACGAATCGGGGCGGATCATGAACCCGCTGACAGCGGCCAGTCAGGTCAAGGGCGGCGTCGCGATGGGCGTCGGCATGGCGCTGCACGAAAACATGATCTACGACCAGCGCACCGGCCGCCCGGTCGTCACCGGGTACTACTTCGACCGCGTGGTGACGCACCTCGACGCGCCCGACGTGCAGGTCGAGTTCATCGAGGCCGACGACGGCTACGGTCCGTACGGCGCGAAGGGCATTGGGGAGGCTGGGATGATCACGACCCCGGCGGCGATCTCCAACGCCGTTTTCAATGCGATCGGGCGGCGCATCAAGGATCTGCCCATCACCCGCGACAAGATTCTGGGAGCGCTCGCATGAAGACGTTTTCCAATTCGAACGCCCGGTCTCCCCAGGACGCGTCAAGCCGCTCCGCCCAGGCGCGGAAAGCGGGCCAGACCGCCGTCTTCGCGGGCGGCGGCAGCGATGTGCTGCAGCTTGTGAAGGAGCGCATCGTTCAGCCCGACGTCATCGTGAATCTGAAGACGATGGCGAACCTGAACCAGGTCACGAAGTCGGCAGCGGGCGTCGGCATCGGGGGCCAGACGACGCTCGACACGATCAGTCGGCACGACAGCCTCCGAAAGGATTACACCGCGCTCGCCGAGGCCGCCGGCAGCGTGGCGACGCCGCAGATTCGCAACGTCGGCACGATCGCCGGCAACGTGTGTCAGCGTCCGTGGTGCTGGTACTACCGGAACGGCTTCCAGTGCTACAAGAACGGTGGGAATCAGTGCTTCTCGTTCGCCGGCGAGAACCAGTTCCACGCGATCTTCGGCGGCGGTCCCAGCTATATCGTCCATCCGTCCGACACGGCGCCCGCCCTGGTCGCGCTTGGCGCCACCTTCACGGTTCTGGGACCTGGTGGCGAGCGCAGGGTGCCTGCATCGGACTTCTTCGTCCTGCCACGGGTGAACTCGGCGCACGAGAACGTCCTCGCGGAGGACGAGCTGCTCGCGTCGATTGAACTGCCGGCCGCCAGGGCCGGCACCCGCAGCCGCTACCACAAGGTAATGGATCGCGAGACCTGGACCCACGCTGTTGTCAGCGCGGCCGTCGTCCTCGAGATGGACCAGCAGGTCTGCCGATCTGCCCGGATCGTGCTCGGCGGCGTCGCGCCGATTCCCTGGCGGCTGCCCGAGGTGGAGCGGATGCTGACGGGCCAGCGCATCACCGAGGAACTCGCCGCGAAGGCGAGTGAAGCGTCGGTGACAGGTGCGCGCGCCCTCTCGAAAAACGCCTACAAGATTCCGCTCACCCGAGGCGTGGTGCGCCGGGCAATTCTCGAGGCCCGCGGGTGATGGTCAACGGTCGTCTCAGCCGCCGCGATTTCCTGCGGTTGCGGACGACCGAACGCGGCAGGCTCCTGGAAGTGTCCTGCCGCGCCCTGTTCATGCGGTGTGCCGACGCCATGATCGTGCACGAGGATGTGGTCGAGTGGGAACCGCGGATGGGAGAGCCGCCTCCAGTCATTCACCGGCGCTCTGCTGACGATCTACTGGAGGCCTTCGAACAGGATCTGCGCGATGTGCGGGTGCTGCGGTTGCTCGATGCCGAGTGGCTGGACAGCATCGAAAGGGCGCCTCGCATCGAGGCGGCGATCAGCGCGTTCCGCGCCCGCGGCGGCGTTGTCGAGACCGCAGAGCGGAACGTGGGGTCGGCTTCTCCGCGTCGATGGGTCTAGCAAAGTCTAGCTCCGCTCGGACACTAGACTTTGCTGGGGTTTCCTCGCCGCGTTACTGTCCGCGGCCGGCTCGTCCACCGCGGCCCGCCGCCGGAGGCGCAGCCGGCGGCGCGATGCCTTTGGCGCGCAGATACACGACGGTGATGCCGTAGGACTCGAGGCCGTGCGAGAGCAGCGCCGAGACCACTGCGCCGCGCGCGGTTTCGCCATCGCCCTGCTTGATCATCTGCAACGCATTCTGATCGGTCAGCGCTGACAAGGCACCGTCGCAGAACGCGAACGCGTCCGCCAGAGCTTTGACCAATTCGGCCTTGGTCGCCTTCTTCTCGTTACTCTGGGCAGGGCTCGGGCTCGTCACGCCCTTGAGCGTGGCGCAGTTGGTGAACTGATTGTCGGCCTGGTGGCCGATCCACTGACCATACGTCCGGAGCTCCGGGTCGGGCGCCGGCTTGAATCCGTAGTTGGCCTCGGGCATGGCCTCGGCCGCCCGCGTGAGGTTCCCCTTGAGAGTCCCATAGGTGTTTTGCAGGTTGGTCGCGAAGCCTACTTTCTGACCAGCCGTCGGCGCCTGGGCTGCAGAAGACACCGCGAACGCCATTAGTCCCGCCACGACGCAAATGACTCGCTTCATGGTCGTCTCCTTTGAACATCACATGTTGACGCAGTGTCATTATGGCTGAGAATCCAACACGGAAAATCCTCTAAGCGCACTCGGAGCATCTGTTCGTAGCGAGAACTCGATCTGCGCTGCAGACGACTCAGTTCGGGTAGTGAGCGCCCGTTTCTCTCGGACTTCGATCAGCCGTTGCGGACGTCGCGCTCGGGCGGAAGGCCGGAAGGTGTGGATGGCGGCGCGACACGATTGAGGATCGTCGGTCGGTCCTACGGTTGCGCGGCCATTTCGAGCGCGAGCTGGCGCAGGCGCATCGACAGCGCGAGCAGCGTGAACCCGAACAGCAGCGCGTATGGCCCCATGATCCAGCGCGCATCGAGGGACGGCGCGACGACGAGCGGGAGCAGGCCGCAGACCATCGACAGAGTGCCCGCCAGCGGCAGCGGCCATTCGCCTTCGAGCTCGCCGCTCAGCGCACGCGCGACGGCGAGCGCCGCCGCGCCGCTCGCAATCGCCCAGACCGCGAACACGTACAGGAGCATCAGCGCGGTCCGATCGGGAAACGCGAGCGCGTAGAAGCCGACGCCCAGCCGGATCAGCGCCTCCGACAGAAGCGCGCCGGCACCGCGCTCGGGCCGCGTGGCCACGATGAGCACCAGCGCCAGGCCACCGTCGCCAATCGCGAAGAGCGCAAACAGCAGGAGCAGGCCGTAGATCGACCACGCGGGAACCGCGAACGTCACGAGTCCCATCGTCATCGCGAACACCGCGCGCATGAGCAGCAGGGGCCAGCCGAGAGCCAGAGCAGCAAGCATGGACGCCTCCTCACGAGCGCGGTCTGTCGCGCCCGCCGCGGGTGAAGCAAGATTGCCTCCCGCGTCGCCGATCGCGAACGCTCGCGAGTTCGCGATCGGGCGCGAGCGCGACGACCGCGAATCATGCCTTCAGCCGCGCGTCCGGAGACGCGCATGGATCGGCATGGTTGGCGCATCAGCAGCCAGCGTGCGGCACCCGACGCGGCTCGCGGCGCCCTGGTCAATGCAGGAGACGATCATGACGCCCGAGATGCCTCGTCTGAGCACGCCGGTGGGGCTGCGCGATCACGTTCGCGGATCGCTCGCCGCGCCGATGACGCTGCCCGAGTACGGCGACTACCAGTGCCCGCACTGCGCGGCCGGCCAACCGATCGTCGAATCGGTCCGCGAGACTTCATGAGCGGCATTCGCAGCGGCGTCAACGGCACGCCCACGTTTTTCGTGAACAGCGTCCGCTACGACGGCCCCCGGGATGCCGACTCGTTGACGGCCGTCCTTGAGTACGCGGCGCAGCTCGCCTCGCGGCGTATCGTGACGAGGTCGTAACCGATGGATGTCATGACGACCCCGCGACCCTCCGAGCAGCAGCGGCGCACCCTCGCGCTGACGATGCTGCGCGAGCTGCTGCCGACCCTGTACGACATCGCCCGGAACGAGGTCGAGTACCGCGAAGCCGCCGGCGACCTGGTGCCGGGCGCGCTCACCACGAACGACGTCGTGGACGGCGTTGTCCCGACGGCGTACCGACAGCTCGTCACCGATCCCGATCAGCAGACGCTCGCCGCCGGCCTGCGTAGACTCGCCGTGGACCACATCAGCCGCGAGCTCGCACGCGTGAAAGTGAATGGCGCCCATGCCGAGGTGTTGTATTTCTTCGAACCCGGCGAAGAGCGCGACACCGGGCTCCCGACACCCGACGAGCCGGCTGCGGCGCCGCCGGCGGCTCCCGCCGCAGAGGCGCCGGCCGACGACCTGCGCCAGTGGCTGGAGCGGACGCTCACGGCAATGCCATCAATCTGGCGCCGGGCGCTGCTCCTGCGGCATGTCGACGGGCTCACCTGTCGAGCGGTTGCGCGTGCAGTCGGCCGGCCCGAGCGTGACATCGGCGCAATGCTGGATCACGCACGCGCCTACCTGCGCGAACACCTTCTCTCCTCGCGCTACGCCCCGCCCGATCCCGGCTTGTAGCTGCTCCAGCTTCGTGCGCGGCACGATCAAACACCACCTCGTCACACCATGGCGTCCGCCTCGCCTCGACAACGCCGATCGCCGCGTGACGCGGCGCGCATGAGTTGACGCGCGCGATCGCGTGTCTTTCCACGCGCACAGCAGACCACAGGCTCCGATCGGAACCTGTTCGCGCTTCCATGCGCGCACCCGGGGTGGTTCGATGGACGCTGACCATGAAAGGAGCGTCCATGTTTCGAAACGCCACGCGTCTCGACCGCACGTGCTTCGCTTCCGTCCTGCTCCTCGCCCTGTCAACCGTTCCATCGGCGCAGATCGATACAAGTCCCGAGCGATATGTCGCGACGGCGGTCAATCTCGGTCAGCCCGGTCCCACCGGTCCGTGGACCGTGGAGATGGTGGTCAATCGCTGGTCCACCGACGCCGAGCGCGATCTCCTCGTCTCGACACTGACCACGAAGGGCGCCGACGCGCTCCTCGAGACGCTTCGAAAACTGCCACGCGCCGGATACATCCGGACGCCCGACACGCTCGCCTACGATTTGCACTTCGCTCGCAAGCAGCCGTTCGGCGACGGCGGCGAACGGGTCTTCCTCGCCACGGATCGGTACATCGGGTTCTGGGAGGCGACGGAGCGGCCGCGGACGATCGACTACCCGTTCACCTACATCGAACTGCGCCTGGGGCCGGACCGGACCGGAGAAGGACGGATGTCCGTCTTCACGAAGGTCGTCTACGACAAGAAGGAGAACGCGATCGTCCTCGAGCACTACGGCACACAGCCGGTACTGCTCCAGAACGTTCGCAAGGAGAACGAGGGATAACCGGATTCGCACGGAAAAGGGGGACATGATGGCCACTGCAACAGCAACGAGAACAGAGACCAGGACAGATGCTCAGATTCAGGCGGACGTGATCGCCGAATTGAGATGGGACCCGCGCGTCCAGGCGAACGAGATCGGTGTCGTCGTCAAGGACGGTGTCGTCACGTTGACGGGATGGGTCGACTCCTACTTGAAGAAGTGGTCGGCGGAAGAGATTGCGCACAGGGCTCGCGGCGTGAAGGCGGTCGCCAACGACATCGAGGTCAGGCTGCCGTTCGATTCGCAGCGAACGGACGCCGACATCGCCGCGGCGGTGGCGCGGGCGATCGAAACAGATGCGTACATTCCCATCGACAAGCTTGACATCACCGTGTCCAAGGCGTGGGTCACCCTGAAGGGCGAGGTCGAGTGGCAGTATCAGAAGACCGAGGCCGAACGCGCGGTGCGGCGCCTCACGGGTGTCACAGGCGTCACGAACCTGATCGTCGTGAAGCAGCGCCCGACTCCGGCCGATCTGAAAAAGAAGATCCAGGATGCGCTCGTCCGCTCGGCCGAATTCGACGCCAACCGGATCACCGTCGAGGTCGATGGCAGCAAGGTCATCCTGCGCGGAACCGTTCGCTCGTGGGCGGAGCGCGAGGAAGCGGAACGGGCGGCGTGGTCGGCTCCGGGCGTGACGTCGGTGGACAACCGCATCACGATCTCGTACTAGCCGGGCACGTTTTTCACCTCGAAGAACGGCGATATCGCGAGACGTCGCGAGGCGGGCGGCCGCACGGCTGCCTGTCTCGCGCGATAACAGGCTCGTGCCGCGTGGAACGGGCGTTGCCGATATCCTCCCCGCAACAGTTATCAACTGCCAGTGGAGGTTCCCCATGTCGACCGCGCAGCGGCACGTTCGCCGAATTCTCGACTTGATCGCTCAGTCCTATTCCGAGCCAATCACGCTCCAGGTTCTCGCCGGGGCGCTCGATCGTCAGGCGTCGTACCTCGGCGCGGTCTTCCGACGCGAAATGGGAGTATCGGTGCGCCAGTGTCTCACGCGCGTGCGTCTCGACCGTGCATCGGCTCTCATCCGAGACGGGGTCAAGATTGAAGCGGTGGCCCTGCTGGTCGGCTACCGCAGCAAGAAGAACTTCTACCGGCAGTTCAAGCGACGCTTCGCGATGACGCCATCCGCCTACGGCGCCAGCATGCGCAACGAAGCCCTATGACACCGGCGGCTGACGCCGCCGCGCGTCGAGGAGCCGATAGGCGACCCCAAGCGCCAGCGCGAGAGCTGCCAGCGACGCCGTGGATGCGGGCTCTGCCGTCTGCAGGTCCATCACGATGACTTTCCTGGCGATCGCGAGCAGGGCGATGAGCAGCACGATGCGTGTGTGAATGATGCCTCGCTCCCGGCGGACGACGTACTGCACCGTGTGATTGAACTCGAGCGCGATCAGGAGCGTCATGATCTCGCCGAACACGCCCTGGAACACCTCATGGTCCAGCGGGTTGCGTGACCGCAGGATCAACGTGTCCAGCACCTCGGCACACAGGCGATACAGCGCGGCGACGATGACCGCGCCGATGACCACCGTGAGGACCAGCGCGACGGCCGTCTCGAACCGCTGGTACAGCGTGAGCAGGCTCCAGTCGCGCCGCATCGTCGTCCAGTCTCGCGGCAGCTCGCGAACCGCGGCCGGGCCGGTGTCGTTTCCCATGATGACCTCGGGCGAAATGATCGCGATCGAATGGCCTCGTCGAACAGCAAGTCATGCGCCGCCGGACGCGCGCGGCGGAGCGGGTGGCTGGGCGGGTCCGCGACGCGATGGCTCCGGGTGACGTCACGGAACCCCGCCCTACGGTTGAAAGGGCACGCGCGCGGCACCCGGCTTGCGACGTTGCGGAAGCTTGGGGGTGCTGCATGGAAGGATCGCGCGTACTCGTCCTCAGGGGAATCGTCGCCATCGCCGTCGCCATCGTCTCGTTTCTGTGGCCGGGGATCACCATCGCCGCAATGGTCGTGATCTTCGGCGCGTACGCGATTGTCGATGGTGTGATCAACCTCAGGCTTGCGTTCACACGCACCGGCACTCACAGCCGGTGGGCGTACGTGCTGCAGGGCATCGCCGGAATCGCGGCCGGCGTCCTGACGTTCTTCTGGCCCGCGATCACCGGTCTCGTGCTCATCTTTTTCATCGGGGCCTGGGCCGTCGTGACGGGCGTGTTCGAAGTGTCGGCGGCCGTGGCGCTGCGGCGTGTCATCAGGGGCGAATGGATGCTCGCGCTGAGCGGCATCGTGTCGATCCTGTTCGGGTTCATGGTGCTGCTGTTTCCGCTCGCGGGAGCGGTCGGCATCGCCTGGATGTTCGGTGCGTACGCGATGGCCGCCGGTGTCATCCTGATCTCGCTCGGTCTCCGGCTGCGGCGCGTTCCGGTGATGGACTGATCGGGACAGGACAGGGATTCCTCCGGCGCCTCGCGGCACACCGCAAATCGAGGTCACGTTCGACATCGAACGCCAACGGCATCCTCACGGTGTCGGCGCGCGACAAGACGACAGGCAAGCGACCGACGTCGTCGACGCAGAAGTTGTCGAGTGACAACGCGCGCCGGTCCAACTCCCAGGACGATCGCCCTGGGAGCTGGCACCGGCGATCGCACGCTACTTCGGCGCAACTTTGTCGGCGTAGATGTAGACGGGCTGTCTCTGTCCCTTGCTGTTCTTGCTGCCCTGCATGTCGCGGGGCGTCTCGAGCACTCTCCCCTGGACATCGACCGTCTGGCCGGCGCGCGCCGTCGCCCTGTTCGCGGCCTGGACGAACACTTCCTCGCCCGAAGACGTCCGGATCCAGAAGCCGTTTCCTTCGGTACGGACCACCGTGCCGGTCACCTCGACTCGCTGGCCCACGATCGAGTTGTCGGTCGCCGCGGACAACTGCTTGATGTCAGTGACGGTGCCACCGCTGCCTCCCGCTGTGCCCGTGGTCTGCTGACCGGGCTCGAACTTGAGGCTCACCAGCGACGGCGCGACCGTGGTCACCTCGCTCGCAACGATGACCGGCTTTTCGAACAGGTCCACCTGCACCCTGGGCTCGTTGTTCAGGAACGCCCATTTGCGCCTGGCTTCGGCCATCACGACTTTCTCCACGGTGCCGGTGACAAGGACCGGCGCCCCGCTCTGCACGACGGTGGCATACGGCTCGGGCACGACGACAAGCATGCCGCCCGAGAGGTGAAACCACTCCGGTTCATCGACAACGAACAGGTGTGGTCCAAGGACGGCGAGTGTTTCACCCTCGACGGTGACCGTCTGGCCGATGTACTTGTCCGGATGCTTTGACAGGTCGCCGAGATCCACCTTGGCCGGCTGACGGTTTCCAGCCGCGGTTCGCTGCTGCGCGCCGCCCTGCCGCTGCGCGCGTTGCTGCTGTTGCTGCGCCGCCGCGGGCGAGGCGATCAGCAGCGCCGCCGCGAGCCACACCGCCGGATTGACGCGAGATATCGCTGAGCACGTTGATCTCATGAGAGGTCCTCCTTGAACTTCGTTTCCGTCGAGCGTGCGCGGGAGTGCTGCAACCGGGACACCACGGCATCCACGTTTCGCTCGAAAGGGATCGCCATTCGGCGGCTGATCACTCGCGCGGGCATGCGATCGCTCCCGGCGCGGCGTCAGCGATCGAAACGACACCGGTTCGATCGCGCCGTTCGACACCCGGTGCGCGTCGGCCGGTGCGTCCGAGACGTCATGATGGGGCGAACAGTCACGCATTTGCTCCCGGGAGGACTTTCATGGCCACACAGACAGAACAGCGCGTGCAGCGCGGAAACGCGCGCGCGCAGGAATCGCAGGGACAGCGACAGGACCGGCGCGAGATCATGCCGTCGCCGCTGGCATTCGGCCCGTTCGGGCTGATTCGCCGGATGCAGGCGGATCTCGATCGCATGCTCGGCGCCTCCTCCGGCCGTTCGGCGCTCGTGCCGCAGGACGACGCGATCACGCTCGATCCGCCCATCGAAACCTTCATGCGCGGCAACGAGTACGTGATCCGCGTCGACCTTCCCGGCACCTCACGCGACGACGTCACGGTGGAGATTGGCGATGACGCGGTTACGATTGCCGGCGAGCGGCGCCTCGAGCGCGATGAGGAACGTGATGGCGTGCACATCACCGAAGTGCGCTACGGCGCGTTCACGCGCGTCATTCCCCTGCCGCCCGGCGCGCAGGTGGATGACGCCCGCGCCACGATGCGCGACGGTGTTCTCGAGATCGTGGTACCGGCGCCCTCGAACGAGAGCAACCGCAGCCGGCGCGTAGAGATCCAGGGCAGCTCGGAGCAGGGCAATCAGGGAAATCAGTCAAAGCGTCAGCAGGAGGAGCGTCAGCAGCAGCAGTCGACCAGTTCCTAACGAAGCGTCGCCCGCCGCTCGACCGTGACCGGCGGGCAACAGGCCACCGTCGCGCGATGAGGGACGCACTCGCCGGGTGTCGTCCTTCGTCGCCGCACGGGACGAGCGACGACAAGGCCCCGTTTCTTGGCGGCGCTCTGTGGCAGATTCGCGAGCACTCTGGTGGCGGTGCCGTGATCAACCGGTCGAGAGATAACGCTGCACAAAGGCGACGGCCATGGCGCCCTCGCCGACTGCCGACGCGACGCGCTTGACCGAATCATGGCGCACGTCACCCGCAGCGAACAGGCCGGGCACGTTGGTCTCGAGGTAATACGGAGACCGATCGAGCGGCCAACCGTCAGGTGCGCGCCCATCGTGAAGGAGATCGGGTCCGGTCACGAGATATCCGGCCGGGTCGCGAACGACCCCGAGCGCAGCGGCCCATTCGGTGCGCGGCGATCCACCGATGCAGACAAACAACCAGTGCGTTTCGATGCGGCGCTGCGTGCCCGTCTGACTATTCGTCACGACGACAGCCTCGAGCACGTCGCGCCCCTCGAGTGCGGTAACTTCGGCGCGTGTGAGAACTTCGACGTTGCTCGCCGAGTAA
>Ga0137418_10002402_pt1 | contig 17151 bp, 17 predicted proteins | sample CZODoug3_1_2_16f_FD_122242 | JGI IMG/M metagenome (GOLD analysis project Ga0137418, IMG submission 122242) | Vadose zone soil fungal communities from Angelo Coast Range Reserve, California, USA - CZODoug3_1_2_16fungal (Hybrid Assembly) | ecosystem: Environmental > Terrestrial > Soil > Vadose... | reverse complement strand
TCGGATTGCGCAAGGGCGATTGCCATGAACAAGGTTGGGATGTTGGGATCTTCTTTTAGAGCGTTCTCAGCAATGCCGAACGCCCCGCCCAGAGTGCTTTTCGCGCTCGCTTGATCCCCAGATTTCGACTGTTCCTTGGCAATTTGCAGGAGGCTGTGCACCAAATCGGTTGGGTCCCGTTGGATAAGGCTCGAAATCCGGAGCGCGCCCTCTAGGTCTCCCCTAGTTGCATGGAAACCGGACAAGGTCGCGTACAAGGAACCCCTCTGACTTTCGTCCAAGGTGCCGATCAGACTCAGAGCGCCGGACAGGTTTCCCGAATAGTCCATGGCATTAGCGATACAACCAAGCGCCTGCTTTTTCGCCTCGGGTCGCTGCAAGAGTTGAGCTTCCGCGAGCGCGCCATCAAGGTCTCCCGAACGGGCCCGTTCGCCCACAATACCCACTTCGAGGCCTTGTCGATCCCGCTCCGAAATGCTCCCGAGCAGATCGCTGGCTTGGCGCAGGATACGGCCAACTTCCTTCATCTGCTCTTGTGCTTGCGGGGCGGCGATCAGACTGGTAGGTTCCAAAATCGTCACAAAGGCGAGGGCGGTAACGATTAGGAAACGCATGCGTCCGAACCACTTTGAACCTGCCCACCCATATCGCGTAGGGATCCGTTGGATGAGCGGACATCGATTTATCCGCGCGCCTATGAGCTGGGCTGCCTGCTCGGTGCGACGACCCCTTTGCGGCGGCTGAGAACGAACGCCCGGCGGCGGCGTTTGACGGCCTGACGATCGATTTTCGACCAGAATGCCGTGAAGTAATCGATGGCCGACCAGAGGGATAACGCGATCATGCCCCAAACGGCAATTTGCGCAATCCAGTGGACGGGAACCGTGACGGGACCGAGATGCCAAGCGTGCCAGCGGTGGTCGAGGATGACCGCGACGACCGACACAATCTGGACGAACATCTTGTATTTGCCGAGGTCGCTGGCTTCGATGGTGAAGCCTTCGGAAGACGCGATCCCGCGCAGTCCGCTTACCAGGAATTCGCGGCCGATGACCAGCACCGCGATCCAGGCGGGAACCATCGCCGGGTTGAACTGGACCAGCGTAACCAGAGCAGCGGTGATGAGGAGCTTATCTGCGAGCGGGTCGAGCAACATGCCGAGCGTGGTGACTTGTCCACGGCGCCGGGCCAGGTAGCCGTCGAGCCCATCGGTGATGGAGGCGGCGATGAACACCAGGGCCGCCAGAGCCTCTTTTTCGCCCGTAGCGCTGGAAAGACGGGGCGTCAGAACCAGCCACATGAACAGCGGCACGGCGACGATCCGGCTGAACGTAATGTAGTTGGGCAGTGTCACTGCTTGATCCGAGACTGTATGAACCCGAGAAAGAAACCGGGCCGATTCCGGGGCAGGATTAGGGGCACCACCGGATGATCAAGATTATCGCCCAGTAAGCAAGCGAAAGCAACGGAAGGGGGCGAAACGAGAGTACAACCTAGAACTTGTTAGCTAGCTTGCTCCTGGAAGGTTACGCACACACCGTTCGGATCGATCGCAGCGAACTCTTTCGTTCCCCAAGGCTTGGTTTGAAGAGAACCGTTGGGATGCACTTTGCCGCCTCGTTCCTGGTATTCGGCGTAGATGGCTTCAATACCCGTTACGACGAACCGCACCATGGTCTGGTCTCCAATTTTTCGTGCCAGTATCTTGTCGGTCATTCCAGAGATGTGCAGGGAGGCCCCGCCGCGGTTGATACCGACGTAGTTTGGTGGGGTCCCGTCACGGAAGACCTCTTTGAAGCCACATATTTCCGTCCACCAATGCAAGGACTCGGCTGTATCGGCAGCAGGTAACACGGGAATCGCCGCGCTGATCGTCGCGTTCATTCGAGAATCCTATACGAACTGAGCGGTGTTGATGGACCACCCCGTTATTCGCAGCCCTCGACGTACCGGATCGCTTCGTAACTGCCAGCGTAGAAGGTTGTGATCTTGCCCGCATCTGTCTCGAATCTAATTCCGTAGGTGCCTGTCGAGGATCGCACGGTTAAGTAGTGCCCCTCGGTGTACTTATGCGGTTCGACTTTCATCTTGGAGCCGTATACTCGCAAAGCTTGCGCTTCAGAATCGCCAATCTTAATGCTTGCGGCGGTGGATACGCTGGCGGTCTCTACATCAATGCGCGCGAGCCGCCCCTCCAGAATCATGAAGTTGATGTGAGGGTGTTTCTTAGAATCGACGTAAAAGCATGCTTGATCGTCTCTTGCAGGAGGCATCTTGAATCTTTCCTGGAGAGCCAAGTTCAGTTGAGCCAGGCTCATGCCAATCTTAATTGGACCGATGCCGTCAAATCGCAGTACTGAAGCGTCACCTGCAAGGGAATTCGCAGCCGTGAAGATCACCAGGATCGTTCCTATCAAGATTCTTCGCATCACGAACACCTCCTCTCTTTCCGATCCCCTACTTCGCCGGCGCCAGAATCGCATCCAGCAAATCGACCGCGCCTTCGATGCGTTCGAGTTTGGGATAGCGCGAGCCACCGTGGTAGTCGAGACTGACGGTTTGAAAATGGTCCTCGCGGCGGAGCAGCAGCTTGATGGGTGTCGCGGTCTTCTCAGCTAGCACGATGGCCTCGCGGAGTCGATTCGCGTTGTAGGCCTCGTCGTTAACAGCCACAAGTTTCATTCCCGGCGTGATGCCCACCTTGAAAGCGGGGCTGTTCCACCACACGTTGGCCAACGCGTCCTCACCGCCGACGCTGAATCCCAGCGACCACGAGAAATCGGCGCTGGGCGGGACATTCGACTCCTCCACGTGCTTCAGCCAATCGGGAGGCGTGTCGCTATACGTCAGGCGGTAGCCGCCGCGGGTGAAGCCGTCTTCCGGAGTGTGAGGGGCAAGTTGGTCGACGCGAGTGTGCAGGAACGTGGCCCAATCGTAGGGCTGAACTTCATTGAGCGCGGCCACCACATCATCGAAGATGTAGGTGTGAGGAACGAAGCTGCCGTTATCGACCCCGAAGAAGAGCTTGGCAAAGTCGTCGAGCGATTTCGTGCGGCCGCTCATTTCGCGGATTTTGGTGTCGGCGTCGAGCCAGATGAGCAGGCCTTCGTCGTAGTAATCCTCGGGACGCTGCCAACTCACCCAGCTCACAGGCGCACGCTGGGAGACTGTTGGCTGGTTGGTGGTATCGATGAGCGGACGCCACGTTCGGCCGGGGCTGAGATCGAAGTTGGCGGCGATCATGGCCATGCGGTCGCGAATGTGGGCGGCCGGGCTCAGTCCGGAACGGGCAGTGAGAACGAAGCCCCAATACTCCGTCATGCCTTCATAGACCCAGAGCAGGTCATCCTGCATGGGAACATTGAAGTTGGGCGTCCACAGATCGGCGGGGCGGCGGAATTTTCCATTCCAGGAATGTGTGTATTCGTGGGCAAGTAGGTCGCGGTCGTCGACGCTGCCGGCCCAGTCGGTAAAGTAGTTGGCCCGGGAGCCGTCCTCGCTGGATTGATGGTGCTCGAGTCCGACGCCACCGACTTTGTCGCTGAGCAGATAAAGGAAGTCGTAGTGGCCGTAGTGATGCGAGGCGTAGAGTTTTTCCGCTTCCCGAGTGAGATTGCGATGGAGTTCGATCTGCTCGGGAGTGATTGCAATGGCCGCGGGCGTATCGCCGAAGAGATCGAGGTAGACCGGATCGGATGGGCTTGGCGACAGGTCGATGCGCTGGAAGTGAATTCCGGCATAAACCGGAGAATCGACCAGCGTTTCAAGATTCGTTTCCTGGAACTGGACAAGATTTCCACTTTGCGTTGCTACAGCGAGCGCGGAGGCAAAATGCCAGCCTTCCGGCAACTTTACGCTGGGAGAAACTTGGATACGGCGAGCGAAGTGTCCCGCTGGATAGAGAACCACCATGTCCCAAGCCATGTCCGCAATTTCGGTGGAGAAAGTAACCCGCCCATCCCGGCTGCGCACGGGCGAGAGAAACTGAAAATCCACCGCCAAGGATTTGACGCCACGCGGAACGATGACGTGGAACGCGAAGACATCGACGCGGTCGCGCACCCAATCGATGCGCTGGCCGTCCGCGGTGATCGTGAGTCCGCCGAGTTTTGAGAGTGGTCCCGTAGGTGAGTGATCACCGGGAATCCACTGCGGGTAGAGCAACGTGAGCGGGCCGGTTGCCACGGGAATGGTCTCGTGCACGCTCATGATGCTGCGGGCTGTATCCGTGAGATCGACCTGCAGGCCGATGGTGCCCGGATAGGACTTGTCGACAGGAGCTGGGATCGCCGGGGGCAGCGGAACGGGCTGCGGAGCGGGCGAATTCTGGGATAATGCTGCCGAGTATAACGCCAGGATAAGAGTTAAAAGAGCAGTTGTGAACCGCCGGGGCCGTAACACCATCATGAAAAGGAATCTCCAGACACGCCTCTTCAAAGTAAATGATTTTCGGGGGTGGTGGCGAATGCAGGTGTCCGGCGCTGTAATGGTTGTGATGAACGGCTTCGTCCCTGCGTTCAACCTCCTGCGCGGAGGCGCGGCCTTCTCCTGTGATGAGTGAATGGCCGCGTCATGGATGAAGTGCACCGCATTTGCAGGGCGCTCTTGCAGGGTATGGACGATATCGAGGCGATGCAATTTCTGAACGACCCGGAACCCGACTCCATTGGAGTTAACCCCGAGACCTACCTTATGAAGATTGCGGTGCCCACCCTCGCCCGAATGGCCGACCTTCACGAAAAGAGCAAGGATGTTTCCTCGCACTAGACCTTGGCGCGCACCGACACCGCAATCTTGTTCCGTGTTATAGAATTACGATGTTCTCAGGCCCAAGATGTAAGGACGCTCTGGGCCTATCCGGAGGCTGCGAGTGAAGTTCCTTACGCGCTCTTTGGTGATCCTGCTTTTCCTCTATGGCTTGGTGTTCGCCGTCGGGGATATGTACCTCAAGCGGGAGGGCGTGCCCCTTTGGCTGGCGCTCACGTTTCCAGTCGTCTTCGTCGGCATCCAGTATCTGATTGGCCCATGGATTATCGAGACGATTCTCTCCATTTCATGGGATGACAACGGCTCCCAGCTACCAGCACGCAATCGCGAGTTCATTGAGAAGCTCTGCGCCGAACGTGGCCTGAAGGTGCCTCGCATCGGAATCATTCAAAGCGGTACACCCAATGCCTTTTCTTTCGGACGCCTCCGGAGCGATGCCAGTGTCGTGGTCACTTCCGGGCTCCTCGAAGTTCTTGGAACGGAGGAAGCCAACGCCGTTCTCGCTCACGAGATTGGCCACATTGAGCACTTGGATTTTCTCGTAATGACCCTGGCCGCACTGGCGCCGCTTCTCCTCTACCAGATTTATGTTTTCACCGACCGCATCAACAATCTTCGCGCCGTGGCATACACAGCGTATCTCTGCTATTTGCTGAGTCAATTTATCGTTTTGATGCTGAACCGCACCCGCGAATATTGGGCCGATCACTATGCCGCTGAAGTAACTCGCGATCCAGATGCTCTTTCTTCCGCCTTGGTGAAAATCGCCTACGGCATGGTGAGGACCGAAGGCGAGTACCGCGAAGCCATGGCCAACGGCAGCAAAGATCAGAAGGCGGAGGGCCGGCGGAAATACCGTCTCGGCGGCAGCTTGGCTTTGATGGGGATCTCCAACATCCGGTCCGGTGCAGCGCTGGCCTTGAGTGCAAATCCAGCTGAGGCAGCCGCCGTCATGCAATGGGATTTAGTCAACCCCTGGGCCCGGCTCTACGAAATGAACTCGACCCATCCTTTGACAGCACTGCGCGTTCGGGAACTGAATCAGCAAGTTTCCGCCATGCACCAGTCCTCGCGATACCAGTTGCCGCAGGACAACCGAATCCGGTGGGGACTGTTTCCCCTCGAGGTAGTGCTCTGGGCGGCTCCGTTCCTGACCAGCTTCGCTATGCTTACCATCTGGTGGCAGTCAGACTTGCTCACGTCTCTCGGTGTCACGTTGCCCCCTGGTATGAAGCCCGTGCTCTTGATGTCTACCGGCGTGTTCTGGATTCTCCGCACTCTCTATCGCTACGGAGGCAGCTTCGAGGCAGCTACCGTTGGCAGGCTCCTGGAAGACATGGAGGTTTCTCAAATGCTTCCCCGAGCGGTAAAACTGACCGGCACAATTCTCGGGCGCGGCGTTCCCGGAGCCTTCTGGAGCCCGGACTTGGTGCTCCGCGACGCAACCGGAATTATCTTCGTGCTTTACCGTCAGTCAATCCCTTTCGCGCGTTTCATGTTCGGAGTGTCCGAGGCCGACAGCTTCATTGGCCAGCAGGTTGAGGTCGAGGGCTGGTTCCGCCGCGGAATGACGCCGTATATCGAGATGTCTAAGATAACCAGCGAAGGAGGGCAGGCACACAGGACCTACTCCCGTTGGGTTCAATATGCCGTATCGGTTGTGGCCATCGCTCTCGGGTGGTTTTGGCTGTCGGGGACGATCTAAGATTCAGAAAAAAATCCATGAGATCCACCCATGCCGCACTTTTTTGGAGTTCCTCGCGCTATTTGCAGCAACTGAGATGCGCGGTAGGCATGAGGTCGCTGTACGTGCCAAATTTCAAGTAGATTACCTCTTTTGCTCCGTCCTCCCCATCGGCGATCGAAATGGCGATTCGCTCCGGTTCCACTCGCCATACCTGTATGCCATGCAGCGCCCACTTTCCGTAAAGCGTGTTGAGGACTGCCTGGAGTTCCTTCGTCGATACCGATTTGTCGTAAACAGCGGTGAGTCCTACGACCTCGCCGTTAACAAGGTCAGTCAGAACCTGTGAGGGATAAACCGCGCCAACATCGCCCGGATCCTGTTTCCACAACTGCGAGCAGTTCGCCGCATGGCAATGAATCAATTGCGGATTCGGCAATATTATTTTGCGGGCATCACCCGCCTGGGTTCCGGCGCATAACGAGAATAGCAAGCAACCGGCCGCAGCCATCACTCGATATTGACCACCCATAGCCGTCCCCCTAAGCGTCGTCCCGACCGCCGAAGACGCGACTTTCTCCGTGTCAATGTCTCGGTGGTGAAAGCAAAGAAAAAGCGGGAAGAGTTTCCTCTCCCCGCTCCAACACAAACTGCAATCTATTCCATCTCCGCAAAATCTCCGAGATGCAAATCCTCCAGCGCGAAAATCACCATCGCGGTCGACGACGTTGGCGTCACGCTCAACACCACCATCTCTCCGACTGCGCGCCGAGGATAGTCGGCCATGTGAATCACCGGACCTTTGCCGTTCTTGCCGAATAGGACCGGTTCTAGTGAGGGCGGATTCTTTTGCGTATCTTCCACAACCCGCGCTTCCAGCGAGATTGAATCCACTTCATCATCGCGGTCCAGCCAGTACGGCCGCACGGCGCGGAAATAATCGCCTACTTTCACGCCCTGGTTCGATCCCACGTTGACATAAACCTTCGCACCCATTCCCAGGAAGGTATCGAAATCGCGTGCCAAGACCAAACGGCCAGTGGTCTTGCTGTTCGCCGGAAGGAAGCGGTCGAGGCGTCCTGCCTCGCGCAGCGTCACATGCGCTTTTTCCACAAACGGAATCAGCGTGTCGCCCGGCACCATCGGTTCGCAGCTGTATTCCACCTGAGCGACCGGCGTGTGGCCGCGAGTGTCCAGGACCTTGATGCGGCCGAGTTCAGCGTAAGGATGGCCCGTTGCCTTGAGCAGCTTATCCTGTCCGGTGAACGCTGGGTCTTCATTCGCGTTGCTCAGTTCGCGCACCACTGTGAACTGCTGTCCCGTCGCGTAGCCCGTGCCGGCCAGATAGACGGCGTCTCCCAGCACGAACTTGCTGGTGTTGGGGCTGTCCAGCGCGCCAATTACGTAATTCGCGTTCGGGAGCACGTCTTTGTTGAGGAAGCCGGCGCAGTATTCGTCAGCATAGGTCGGCTGTCTCATGCGTTCCAGCGGGAAGGTCACGCTGTTCTCCGTCTCGATCACGCCGGTCCCGACCGCCGCGCTATCGCTCTGCGCCGAAAGGCTTGTCGTCAGTGCTCCTGACGTCAAGGCCAGCAAAGCCAGCAACCACCCTGTTTTCTTCATGTTACCTCCAAATTTGCGCCCCGGAACCGCCTGCGGCGAGGCACACCTAACTCGCTGCCACAAAAGGGCTTACCCTCGAAAGTTACCCCGTGGGTACAGGGGGGTCAAGGTTACGACGGTATTGGGCACGCCCTCCCCTTTGGGAAAATGCCGGGAAAATGAAAGAAATGTGAATCGAATGTTGCATCTAGGGGCGCAGGTCTGTATGCTGACGCGCTATTCTAAAGATTTCCATGAATGTATCGCCCACCTTCGTTCCCCGCATCCGGCCGCATGAACTGCCGAAGGTTTGCGTAGTCGTGGTTGGCCACTCTCCCGACGAAATGGTCCAGAAGGCGGAGTCTCTGGTCCGAGATAACCCCTTTGTTGAGTTCAGATTAGATTATCTCCCCAAGCCGCTCCTCGCGATGAAGCCACTGCAGGAGTTTCTGGACTATCACCCCCACGTCTACGCCATCGCCACTTGTCGCCGCGTTGCCAACGGCGGCAAGTTCCGCGGACCCATCGCAGCGGAGCTCGATATCCTCGCCAAAGCGGCCGAAGTTGGCTGCCAGCTCGTCGATCTTGAGCTTGAAACTGCTCAGAAGATTAAGCCTCCGCAACTCAAGAAATTGCGCGAGCGTGCGGCGTTAATTCTCTCCCACCACGACTTCCGTGCGACCAAGAAGCTCGAAGAAACGCTCGCCACCATGGAAGGCCTCCAAGCTGACTTCTACAAAATCGTTGGCACCGCCACCACGCTGCACGACAACGTGGTCATGATGAAGTTCCTGGAAAAAGAGAGCTACAAGCATTCGCTGATCGGCCTCTGCATGGGAGAGCAGGGAATTATCAGCCGAGTCCTGGGTCTACGGGCGGGCAGCATCTTTACCTTCGCCTCCGCCATGGCTGGCGAGGAGACGGCCCCGGGCCAGGTCACCGCCAAAATGCTGCGCGACATTTACCGCGTCGACAAGGTCGACACCGCCACGCGCGTTTATGGCGTTGCAGGTGATCCAGTGGCACACTCCCTGTCGCCTCTGCTTATGAACACAGCCTTTCGGCGCGAAAACGTGAATGCCGTCTACCTCGGTCTGCACGCAAAGACTATGAAGGACCTACGCGCCTGCATGAAAGATATCCCCATTTCCGGGCTCTCCGTCACCATGCCCTATAAGCGGGAGATTCTGGAAGACCTGGACAACACCGACCCCTATACCGCAAAGACCGGCGCCTGCAACACGGTGGTCCGCGGCCAGGATGGCAAGCTCTATGGCTTCAATACCGACGTAGCTGGCGTCGTCCGGCCGCTCGAACATAAGCTCCCGCTTTCCGGAGCCAAGGTATTGGTTCTAGGTGCAGGCGGAGCTGCTCGCGCGGCAGTATTTGGCCTCAAAGAGCGTGGCGCCGAGGTCTGGATCCTGAACCGCACAGCCGCCAAGGCCCAGAAGCTTGCTAAGTCGGCACGGGTGAGAGTTTTGAAGAAAACCGACCTGAAAAAACTCACGTTTGACGTGATTCTCAATGCCACCCCGGTAGGGATGGGGAATTCCAAAGACTCCCCGCTCAAGCCTGAAGAAATCAAGGCAAAGTATGTGTTCGATATGGTCTACGACCCCCTGGAAACGCCGCTGATGAAGGCCGCACGCGCGCGCGGGGCCGAAGTGATTCCAGGGATCGAAATGTTTGTCCAGCAGGCCGCCAGGCAGTTTGAGATCTGGACAGGCAAGCCCGCCCCGGCCGACGAAATGCGCCGCGTGGCGCTGATGGAGCTGGCCGACCGCGTCAACCACGCGAACCATGCCGCCGAAAAGAAAAATCCGCCGAAAAAAGAAAAATAGACGCAGCTAACTCCTTGTTACTTCAGTGCTTTCCCGCGCCATTCGCCGCTTGACAAACGTTTACTTTATCGTCCTTGGCATTTCGATTGCTTGCGAATTTTTCCCGCCTTGGATGCAACATTTCTTTACAAAGTTGCCGTAAATCTGTTGCAAAATTTGAATCTCCCGCATAGACTCTGCGTCGGGCCGATCAACGAATTGGCCTAAACCTCATTAGACAACTGCCTTTTCTTCTCAGGTTGAACGAAGCAAACTCGTGATCTGGCTGGAGCTCGGTATCCCCCTGGCTCGGAGGTAAACCCGCAATGCCTTGGTACGCTTATTGCCTTACGGAGTTGCAAACGCTTTCCAATGGAGTTCGGTCCCGCAAGCCCTTCCTTCTTGACGGTGTGCAAGGCGTAAATGACGTTCCGGTCTTTGGGTACCCTAGCGGCGAGTTCGCGGTGATTGTTAGCGAATACGACCGAACCGAAGCCCCTTTCGACCACAAATCTTTGATTGAACATGCCCGGGTGGTGGGGGCGTGTTTCCGGCAGGGGACCGTGCTTCCCTTCAAGTTTGGGACGATTTTTGACAGCGATGATGCCCTGCGGCAGGCTGTGCGAACGAACCGGCGGGCGTTTGGCAAGAGTGTTGAGCAGCTTCGCGGCAAGGCTGAGATGCACATCAAGCTGATTGTGCGCGATGGCTCGCTGAAGCAGGTGATTGACGACGTACCCCTGCCCCGGACTACCGGTGGCGACTACCTGAGCAAGCTACGGGTGAAGGCTGCCAAGGACCGCGAACGACAGAGTAAAGCCCGGACGCTGACCGTGCAGATGCAGAAGCTGTTCAATCCGCTGGAAGCTGATGTGAGCTGCCGGAAAGTGGATTCCAACGGCATGTTGCTGGACATTGCGCACTTGATTGATAGTAAGTCGGTTTTGAAGTATCAGAACCGCTACAGCATGGCCACGCGGCAGTTCAAGAACTGCGAGCTGGTGCTGAGTGGGCCGTGGCCTCCGTATCACTTCCTACCGGAAAAGCTGCGCACCGTTAGCGACAAGGCTAGCTAAAACGCGGTTAGGTTTAGTGGAAAGGCGCCGCTTTTGCGGCGCCTTTTCCGTTGCGTAAAACCCCAACCTGCAAGAGATAGGGCTAGGATATGCACAGGACTGCACTCGGTGTTCCGGATTGCGACGGCCTTGCCGTTTGGCGGGGATCGCAAAGCATTATTTATCAATGACTTACGAAATGGCCTCCGAACGCTTTCGAGGGGTTACTTTTGGCGTAATAGATGCACACTGGGAGAGGCAGAAAAGAGGTCGTACCACGTATTTGGACCCCTATCCCAAATCCTCGATCATTCCTCGCTGCTTCGCCTGCCTGAGCTGATCCCGCCTCCTAGCCTCTTTTGTGGTGGCCCCGTGAAAACGGGGCTACTTTTTTGCCCTTTGGGTGCTAGGGCTAAAGCCCCAACGGTAATAAAGCCTGACGCTGGCCTGAAGGCCAGCTCTACCGTGTCGGGTGGTTTTCCAAAACACGAGATCGTGCAGGGATTTTGCTCCAGTTCCCCACTCAAGCCAAAGGAAGGCTTGAATGGGGCACCCCGGAGATTCCCCGGAAGGTTCCCAGAACACAGAGTTGCACAGAACCTTATGGGGCGGGCATGGCTGGAAGGGTGATTTTGCATTTGCCGGCGCCGGGTTCCAGATCTGCATCTGCTGCTGTGTAGGATCCTCCCTTGGCGAGGTCTACCGTGGGGAAGGTGCAGACTTTCGTGATCGCGGAGTTGGTCCCCTCCTGATGAGTTGGACCGGTGAATTGGCATCCGGTGCAGCTGCTAATGTCCGTGAGTTGTTCCCCGTGAATAGTTATTTTCAGAGTGGCGGCTCTTGGCGGACCATTGCCGGCGACGTTCACCTCGACGTCGCCGAATCTGTGAACGGTGTCGGTCTTCTTGGTGACCGTGTCGCGGCCATGCTCGTTCCATTCAAACTTCCCGCTGCCCTCGCCGCCGTAGACTCCGACGCCGTAGGGATCGGCACTGATATCGAAGTCTCCTGAGGCATTTCCGTCGACGGTTCCGACGTAGGCACCGCTTCGCTCGTGATGATAGACGTATTCAAATCTTGCGCCCGCTGAGGGGCGTTCTTCGCAGGGGACGACGGCCTGCTTTGCATTGTCAATTCTGCCGTCGGCGTATTGGCTGATCGCCTCATCCTGCGTACCGAAGATCAGGCCGACAGCGATTCCGGAACCGAAAGGCAGGAAGTGGGATACATAGTTCGCGACGTCGCTGGATACAGTCGGGACAGCGGTCCACGCTACGTCTCGTTGGGCTTCGCCGACTTGATCGACAACTTCGTTCTTATATGTTGTGGGATCGAGCTGGGCTTTTTGCGTCAGGGGATTGGTGGGGTTCTTGGCGCAGTCTTTGAGCTTGCTCAATTCCGTCTGCCACAACGTCATCTGCGCAGCGTCTTCAAGGAAGTCGAACAGTGCCAGGGGTACGTCCGCGCCGTAACTTTTGGCGTTGTCGATACCTTCCAGTTCCAATTCCGACCGATTCTTAATATGGGTGAAATCAATGTCCTTGTAGGCTTCCGATGTGTAGTTGGCAATGATGGAGATTACGCCTTCGCCGGTTGCTTCCTTGCCGTCCGCCCATGCCTTGGGCGCCAGATCGAAGAAATCTGCGGAGTGATTACTTGCAGGCTGAAGCTTCTGGCGCAGTTCCGAGGACATGACGTTGTAGGGAACGTGGTATTGCAGGGTGTAGGACCACTTTTTCGGAGCCAGTTTGGTGAGCGTAAGTTTTGGGCCGTGAACCTTCGAGCCGGTTCGGGCGGAGCGCTCGAGATCTGCCGGGGTGGGAGTGAAGGTGGCGTCGGCTGCGATGGTGGCGGTTTCGTCGATGATGATTTTGTCGGGAAACGTGGCGACGAAATGGATGCCTGTGTCGTTCTGGCTGATGACCTCGAATTTGGCTTGCGCGATATAGCTCGCGGCCTTGGCACCGAGGTGGAATTGCGCCATAATGACGACGATTTTCGGGTCGGCCGCCAGCGGGTTATTGGCCATAGCATTCGTTTGTTGCAGGCCCTGGGGCATGGTTAGCGCGGCGGAGAGGGGATCGGATTGGTTCGTCTTTGATTGGCCATCCAAGGCCGGCCTGTTCAGGGTAGCCAGGCTGTGGAAGATCCATTGGACTTCGAGGGCGATGGCTGTGGTTGCGACGAGCAAAACCCCGAGGCAGAGGGTGGCTAGTTTTGGGTGCGATTTCAGGTAGAGGTATAGGAATTTCATGTGGTTACCTGGTTGTCGTTGATGAATAGCGCAGAGGTTCCCGGGTCGAGGGATTCCCCTAATTGTTTAAGCGGAAATTGGGGATGGATTGGGTCAGGAATTCTTGCGCGTGCGACGGACCCGGGGAAGCGCTTGTATTGCCCCACTCAAGCCAAAAGAGGGCTTAAATGGGCCACCCCGCAGTTGTGGAATCCCCTAGCGGTGACCGTGCATCCCGAACAGTGAGGCTCCGAATGCTCAACATCCGCCAAGCCAATCTGAACGATGTCCCTGTGCTCCGCACTCTCATCCAGGAAATGGCGGACTATGAACGCCTTCCTCTTTTGATCACGAAAGAAACTCTGGCGCGGGACGGGTTTGGATCGCGCCAAAGTTCCGCAACAAGAGGACTGCTTTGGAATTATGTTCCAGGTGCTGGATTGGAACGAAATGGCGATTCAGTTTTACAAGAAGATGGATGCCACCTTCCTGGACGATTGGAAAACGGTTTGCCTGAAGGGCGATGCCTTGCGGATTGTCGCCAGTGCTGCGCGCGAGAGCTAAGATTTTGCTTTTGTCCGTGTGGAGCGGAAACGTTAGCCGATCGGAACGATCGTAGATTTTTGATTTGTGCCCCCAGTGCCGCTCACCCGCTCTGTTTAAGACCTGCACGGAATGCAGCTACAAGATTCAGCCAGCGGAGCTGCTCTACGTGGACAGCAAGCGGTGTCGCTGCCCGCAACGCGGAGCGGACCTCTAGCCGAAGAGGAAAGAGAAGGGTAGCTTTTCCAGTTGACAGACAAGAAATCAGGGTGCTTAACTGAAACAGCGTGCTGTCTTACGGCGCTGCACTCGTACGAAGGGGAGAAGGGGCGGTATCGGTAATGGAAAGGTCGGGTGCGTCGCTTCCGAACACCAATAGTCTTCAAACCCAGCGTGTAACCAGTCAAAAACGTTACGTTCGCCCAAAGTGTTCGAGCCTGACGCCGGATCAGGTTCGGATGAGATTGGCGAACGCGTCACCTGACGACCAACAAGCTCAGGAGTGGATAGCGCGGATGGAAAAGAAACCAAAGAGCGGCGTGGACAATGTCCGCGAACAACTGCGATTGGCACTTACGCACTTGTCAAACGCGCAGAAGGATTGCGATCTCGCCGGAATCATCGACGCTTTGGAGCTAGGCTTTGCCCGAGATTGCGTTGCCGTTGCCCTGAGAGACTGTGACGCAATCGAGCTAGAGGTGGCTGAAGGCACGACCCCTCGACACGGCCCCACCAGCGTTCCCCTCGCTTCCAAGCTTCCCCTTACGGGCTAGCTAGCGAGCGCTGCCCGTGGCGCCGAAGTTGACGTAGGTAGATGCGCTACAGGGACGCGCTAAGGAAGCATCCAAATTGCTCGGGCAATCGTCTCCGGGCACTTCAAGGGAGTCGCTAGTCGGCCAAGGCACGAGGCGCAACGGGAAGAGCCGCGACCACATCGAGCAGGTAAATTGCGAAGGCCTGCGTCCTTAGGGAGTCTTTGGCCAAGCGGATGTGCTCGTCAAGAGCGGCACGTAGGTCGGTTAGAATTCGTTCCACCTCAGGCTCTGTGGTGGCAGCTAACGCTTCCACGCATAGCTCCTGTATACGAACCTCAGTATCGCGGGGCACCTATTTATTTTGGCGCATGACCGCACGGCGGCAAATACCATTTATCCCGTATTTATCCAAGGGCCGTTCCCTGGTTTCCTTCCCACTCGGGTCTGGGCGGGTGTGAGCTTGCTTTCTCGATCCCATACAGCAGTTCATGTATTCCATCGTAGGCCAGACAGTAAGTACTGTAGAGCCTCTCCGAACACTTGCGCTTCCAGCCGCACTTCGCTTCCAATGGATTCCTAACGGACAAGCTGGCACGCTCGTCGCGGTTAAAAGACCACGGATGAAAAAACCATGGACGAAAAGATTAGCATCCTCATAGTAGACGACCAGCCGGGCAACCTGCTCAGCTATGAAGCCATGCTCAGTGACCTTGGCGAGAACTTAATCAAGGCGGATTCTGGAATGGAAGCCCTGGAACAGCTGCTGAAAACCGACATTGCCCTGGTGCTCATGGACGTGAACATGCCCGGAATGGATGGTTTCGAAACGGCGCAGATGATTCACGGGCACCCGCGCTTTCAAAACACACCGATTGTTTTCGTCTCCGGGATTCATGTGACAGACATGGACCGGTTGAAGGGATATCAACACAGAGCCGTAGACTACGTTTCCGTTCCTGTTGTTCCACAGCTGCTACGGGCAAAAGTGAAGGTGTTTGCGGAGTTGCATCGCAAAACACAACAACTGGAAGCGCTGAACGCCCGCATGACGATGTTGCAGGACCAAGAGCGGCGACGGATCGCGCGAGAGTTGCACGATAGTGTTGGGCAACTCCTTGCGGCCATGTCCATCAACAGTGCTTTCCTCGCTGCCGAGTCCCACAAGGTAAGCCCTGACGCGGCTAAACGCCTCTATGAAAACGCTGCCATGGCTAAGGAGGCTAGTGAAGAGATTCGTACAATTTCCCATCTGCTGCATCCTCCCTTGCTTGATGGAGGAGGTCTTGCATCTGCGCTTCGCTGCTATGTTGAAGGATTCTCCGAACGCAGCAAGATCGATGCAAAGCTCGACATCCCGCAAGAGTTTGCGGGCATGTCCCAAGAGATGGAGCTCTCCATCTTTAGGGTTGTGCAGGAGTGCCTCACCAATATTCATCGTCACGCTGGGAGTCCGACGGCTGGAATCCGCATTACGCAAGATGAGGCTTGCTTAAGAGTCGAGATCGAAGATGCAGGCAGAGGGATTCCGCCCGAAAAGGAGTCGGCGTCCGGGGTGTCGGCTCAGGCAGGCGTCGGGCTTCGCGGAATGCGGGAACGCTTGCGGCATTTAAGTGGCACTCTGCACATCCAGTCAAATCAGGACGGAACCCGGGTGACTGCCATTCTGCCCGTCGCACGTGCCGCGTCCGTACCTGCAGGAGAAGAAGTCAGCCGGGCTGGTGCTCCTCGTTCCCTCTAGTTTTGTTCATTCGGAGGTGCTGGATTTTCTGCGGGCGAATCCGCGCTACATCTTGAGCATTGGCTCGACGGTACATGGGGCCGGGCGCGATGCCCGGCTGGCGCAATACTTTTTTTAGGAAATGGAGGATCGGAAGTTGAGCCGGCATGTTCCGGGAGTGGTACTGCTGGGCTCATTTCACGCCGCGGCCGTTTCGATGGAAACAACTCGGTTGCTGCTGGAGGATCGGGGCTTTACCTGTGTTTCGGTTCGCGTGCTGACCGATTTCGAGGAAGGCGGGAATTTTGATGATGCTGTGGCGCCTCTGGGAAAACCGGCCGATGTCATCCGGCTGAGTTCGCTGGTTACGAAGTCTCGTGACGATTCCGACGGACCGGCACTGGGGTACTAAGCCCAGCCCTTTCCAGCAAGTGTCGCTGAGGGACAGCGACAATTCTGTGGCGGCTCAATTCGATTACCTGGTGATCCAAAAGGCGAGAAGCGCCGTGGGATTGGTGGGATCGTATAAACTGCTGAATACATGGCCACCGCGAAGTTTCGACCTGGGTTACTCCTCTTATCATTTATTGGGCTGATTTTTGGGATACTGGCTCCGACGCCGGTTTCGGCTGCGAGTTCGGCTCTTGCGGTGGCGAAGGGTTCCGCGCCGCTGCCGTTGCTGGGCGTGATGGAGAAGGAACTTGGGCGGGCCAAGATCGAGTTGGGCAAGCTGGATCCGGCGCCGTATTTTCTGAGCTATTCCGTCTCGGATCATGAGTTGGTGAACGTTGCCGCAAGCCAAGGGGCGCTGCTGAATTCGACCGTGCTGCATGTGCGGTATGGGGCGGTACATACTCGGATTGGAACGGACAAGCTGGACAATACTCACGATGAGAATCGCGGGTCGGGGATTGAGTCGAGTCTGTTGCCGCTGGGTGATGATCCGGACGCACTCTCGAGGGTGCTGTGGAAGCT
>Ga0137418_10002400_pt1 | contig 17153 bp, 17 predicted proteins | sample CZODoug3_1_2_16f_FD_122242 | JGI IMG/M metagenome (GOLD analysis project Ga0137418, IMG submission 122242) | Vadose zone soil fungal communities from Angelo Coast Range Reserve, California, USA - CZODoug3_1_2_16fungal (Hybrid Assembly) | ecosystem: Environmental > Terrestrial > Soil > Vadose... | reverse complement strand
CTCAAACAGGGTGACGCCCAGTTCCGCCTCGAGCAGCGCGATTTGCCGTGTAATCACCGACGGTGCGGTATTAAGAGCGTCGGCGGCTCTCCGTATCGAACGATGCTCGTACACCGCCTCAAAATACCCTAGGCGCTTTTGATTGATCTCGCGCATGCTTCCTCCATCCGTTGCTCATTAGGCAACGAAACTACACTATAATTGCTGTTGCTGGAACACAGCTCAACAGCTTTAAATCGCATATCGGCGAAATGCGAAGCGCCCGCAATTCTCAGAGACCGGATTTTCTTAATCTCGGGGACGTGTGCGCTCCTGTCGGCAAACGATGACTGGCAGCCTTCGATAGTCGGGCTGCGTAGAACGGGAAGCTTTTCATGAATATTCTTGTCGCTGGTTTCCAGCATGAGACCAATACGTTTGCTCCCACGAAGGCGACATACGACAGCTTCGTTCGCGGCGAAGACTTTCCCGGCATGGCGCGTGGTCAAAATGTCAAAGAATTACTTCAGGTCAACATTCCGATCAGCGGCTTCATTCGCCACGTGGAAGCGTTGGGTCACACGGTAACCCCTGTCATCTGGGCGGGGGCGGGCGCATCTGCACATGTTACTTCCGAGGCCTACGAACAGATTGCCGGCGAGATCGTTGAAGCGGTCAAAACAGCTACCTTCGACGCGATCTATCTTGATCTCCACGGCGCGATGGTCGCGGAGCATATCGATGACGGAGAAGGCGAACTGTTGAAGCGTGTCCGCGCCCTGGTCGGTCCGGATATGAAGATAGCGGTATCGGTGGATTCGCATGCGAACATGACCGCCGAGATGTTCGCGTTGGCCGACGTGATCGCGGCCTACAGGACCTACCCGCACGTTGATATGGCGGATACGGGGCGACGGGCTGCCGAGATGCTGCTGCACGTAGTCGATACGAAGGATGCGGTCCATTTCGCGGTGGTACGGCTGCCCTTTCTCATTCCCGTCAACGCCATGTCCACGATGATGCATCCGGCACGAGGCGTGTATGACGCCCTTGAAGCACTGGAGAAGGAAGTATTGTCCCTTTCCTTCGCTCCCGGCTTTCCTGCTTCCGACTTCTCGCAGTGCGGTCCCACCGTTTGGGGCTATGGCCACGACCTGGCGAAGTTGGAGCACGCCGTGGAGGCCTTGTATTCAAAAATACTGGCGGCTGAGTCGGAGTGGTCGGTGGAATTCGAAGAGCCTTCTGCAGCCGTGCGGCGGGCCATACAGATCTCCGCGAAATCGCACAGGCCGGTCATCATCGCTGACACGCAAGACAATCCAGGGGTAGGCGGGGATTCAAACACCACCGGAATCTTGAGGGCACTCCTTGCCGAAGGTGCGGAGAATTCGGCGATCGGCTTGATCGTTGACCCCGCTGCCGCTGCTGCCGCACACAAGGTCGGCGTGGGCGCAAGGATTGAAATTGCTTTAGGGGGGTGCCCCAAAGTCAGCGGTGACGAACCATTACGCGCAACTTTCGAAGTCGAAGCGCTGTCGGACGGGAAGTTCGTCTATGGCGGCCCCATGATGAATGGGAAAGCCACGGATCTCGGCCCGATGGCATCTCTGAGAATCGAAGGCGTCCGCGTCGCGGTAAGTTCGGCCAAGGCGCAGCTCCTCGACCGGAACATGTATCGCGCGGTGGGCATCAAGCCGGAGGAGATGCGGATTCTGGTGAACAAGAGCTCCGTGCATTTTCGAGCCGATTTTGGCGCAATCGCGGAGGAAATCATCGTCGCGCGCGCGCCGGGTCCGTTCACCGCAGATCCCTCGCAGTTGCCGTGGCGCAACCTCAAGGTGGGAATGCGCACCGGCCCGAATGGTCCCGCGTTCACTGTGCCGGCGCCACCGGATTCTAGACCCAAGGTTGCTACGCAACCGAACGCAATGCGTTCTGCCGCGGGGTGAAAGTCAAATCTGCGGCATCGATGCGCTGTGGTGCATACCAAAGATCCGAACGTCGACCGTCGATAAGCAAACAAAACAGTGAGAATCTCGACAGGAGCAGAATCCGTGAACGTCTACAAAAAGCTGGAGACACTCGGCATCGCGCTCTCGGATACGGCGATCCCCGTAGCCTTCTACACGCCGTTCGTTCGGTCCGGTGACCTTGTCTTTCTTTCGGGGCATCTGGCGAAAAGGAACGCAAAGATATGGGTTGGCAGACTCGGTAACGAAATGACGACAGCTCAAGGTGCGGAAGCTGCGCGCGCTATCGCGGTCGACCTGCTTGGCACTTTGCATAAGGCAATCGGCGATCTCAACTCGCTCTCGCGGATCGTCAAATTGACGAGCATGGTCAATTCGACCGCGGAGTTCAGCGAACAGCATCTAGTAGCAAACGGTGCTAGCGCACTTCTTGTCGAGGTGTTCGCCGACAGGGGAGTGCACGCACGTAGCGCGTTTGGAGTCGCGCAACTTCCGCTGGGTGCTTGCGTGGAGATCGAGTTGATCGTCGAGACCAGACCAGCGTGAGCAATCTGATTGAGCCGCGGTCGCTTATCCAGGCGAAAACCGCAAAAGGGGGTTCTATGGCGGTAAGATACGTTCTGGCAGCATTCCTGTTTGGTGCGCTGATCGCGGGCGCCGGGCGCCCGTCGCTCGCGCAGGAGACCAAAGTGCTGCGCGTCGTGCCGCAGTCCGATCTAAAGATCCTGGATCCGATCTGGACCACGGCGTTCGTCACGCGCAATCATGGCTATGCGATATACGACACGCTGTTCGGTGTAGACGCGGAGGGCAAAGTCCGGCCGCAGATGGTCGGCGAATATAGCAACAACACGGACCACATGAAGTGGTCGTTTACGCTGCGAGAAGGGCTGAATTTTCACGACGGCAAGCCAGTGACGTCAGCCGACGTGATCCAGTCGCTCAAGCGGTGGGGAGAGCGTGATTCGCTAGGTCAGAGATTGTTCGCGGCCATGGAAAGTATCGAGGCAAAAAATGACACGACATTCGAAATAACGCTGAAGCGGCCTTTCGGTCTTGTCCTCGAAGCGCTTTCAAAACCAGCGTCAGTGCCGCCGTTCATTATGCCAAAGAGCGTGGCCGAAACGCCGTCGGATAAGCAGATCGACAGTTACATCGGTTCGGGGCCATTTATTTTCAAGGTGGACGAATACCGACCCGGAGAACGTGTCGTCTATGTCAAGAACACCAAATATGTCCCTCGCAATGAGCCGGCGTCGGGCACCGCGGGCGGCAAGGTTGTCAAGGTCGACCGCATGGAGTGGGTCATTTTGACGGACGCGCAGACGCAAACCAACGCAATTACCAACGGTGAGGTCGACCTGATCGAATGGGTGCCCGCGGACCAGTACCTGGCGCTCAAGAATAACCCCAAGATCGACTTTGCCAATCTAGTGCCTAAAGGATCGTTCGCACTTCACTTGAACCGTCTAGTGCCGCCGTTCAACAACGTCAAGATCGCGCAGGCCGCACTGTTGGCAGTGAGCCAGGAGGCGTTGATGCGAGCGCAAATGGTGCACAAGGATTTGTACAACACCAATGCGTCGATCTATCCCACCGGCACTCCGTACAATTCCGACAAGACATCGTTCTTCACCGGAAAGCCGCAACTTGAAAAGGCGAGGGCTCTGCTGAAGGAAGCGGGATACCAGAACGAGCCGGTCGTACTTTTGTATCCAGCCAACTTTGCCGTTCTTAACAAGTTCCCGCCGGTCATGGCCGCGCTGCTTAAACAGGCCGGCTTCAACGTCGATATGCAGTCAATGGACTGGCCCACGTTGGTCGCGCGCCGTGCCATGAAGAACCCTTCGACGCAGGGAGGTTGGAACGCCTTCATTACCGGCTGGAATATTCCGGACAACATCAACCCGCTCTTCTATGCACCCATTACCGGCAATGGGGAGAAGGGGTGGTTCGGCTGGACAACCGACGAGCGGCTGGAGACGTTGAAGGACGAGTTTCTCGCTGCGGACTCCGAAGCCGAACGCAAGGCACTGGCAGTCAGCATCCAGGAGCGCGTGTATGACGCGGCGGTGCTCGCACCGCTCGGTGAGTACAAGCAGCTCACGGCAATCCGTAAGGACGTAATCGGCGGTATCGTCACATCGCCGGTGGGCGTGTTCTGGGGAATCACCAAAAACTGAGGTACCCATGCTCTCCTTTCTTGTCCGCCGGATCGTCGCCATCGTGCCCGTGCTGTTGGTGGTCGCGCTCATCGTTTTCATGATGACGCGGTTTGCACCTGGCAATCCGGCCGCTGCAATCGCCGGCAATGACGCGAGCGCTGAAAATCTGGAGCGCATCCGCAGCAATCTCGGCTTAAACGACCCGTTGCCGGTGCAGTTCGGCCGGTGGGGTTGGCAATTGTTGCATGGTAGTCTCGGCGAGTCCTTCTTTCTGAAGAAGCCGGTGTCCGAACTCATTGCACAGCGCATCGAGCCGACATTCGCTTTGACCCTCATGACACTTGTCATGACGGTGCTGATCGCCGTCCCGTTGGGTGTTATTGCCGCGTGGAGGCACGGCGGATGGCTTGACCGCATGCTCATGGGATTGTCCGCCCTCGGCTTCTCTGTTCCAGCATTTGTAATCGGCTACGTACTGATCTGGATTTTTGCCTTGCGGTGGCAGTTGTTGCCCGTGCAAGGCTACGGCCGGATTTCCGACGGCATCGGTCCGTGGCTGAGCCATCTGATATTGCCTGCAACGACGCTGTCTATCATCTATGTGGCACTGATCGCGCGCGTGACGCGTGCGGCAGTCGCAGAGGCCATGACCGAGGATTATATCCGCACTGCGCGCGCCAAAGGCGTTTCTGAAACGCGCGTGCTTATCCGCCACGCACTGGCAAATGCAGCCGTTCCCATTGTTACCGTGATCGGGATCGGCGTTGCCTTGCTGATCGGTGGCGTGGTTGTGACCGAGTCGGTATTCGCGATTCCGGGACTGGGCACGCTTACGGTCGATGCGGTGCTATCGCGAGATTTTCCCCTCATCCAGGGAATCACGCTGCTCTTTTCCGCAGTTTACGTAGCCGTCAATCTCATGGTCGACATCAGCTATCTGGTGCTCGATCCACGTATTCGTTACTGACCGAGGGGCAATCAATGGCGGACGCTCGCTTGCTTTCCTCTGTGGTCGCTGTCGAGCCATTGGTACCCAGGCGCCGACCCTCGCTGTTGCGTCGCGTGATCTCTAACTGGTCGGTTCGACTTGGTGGGGGTGTGCTTGGTGTACTGATTCTGGCCGCCCTGTTCGCCCCGTGGCTCGGAACTATCGATCCTACTGCGATGGATCCCGGCAGCGGCAATCTGCTGCCGGGGACGCGAGGTGACTTCACTAGCTTCGACGGCGATGTGATTCCCCACTGGTTCATCATGGGTACGGATAGCCTGGGCCGCGATATCTGGAGCCGGGCGTTGTACGGCGCCCGTGTTTCGATCACGGTCGGCATAGCGGTGGCCATGCTGGCGCTTGTGCTGGGGTTGTGTGTAGGACTGACGGCGGGGTATTTCCGCCGGATCGACGGCATCGTCATGCGCGTGATGGACGGTGTGATGGCAATACCAGCCATCCTCTTCGCCGTCAGTCTGGTGGCGCTCTTCGGCGGTACGCTGCTCATGGTGATTGTCGCTATCGCCGTGCCCGAGATCCCCCGTGTTGCCCGGCTAGTGCGGTCCGTCGTGCTAAGTCTCCGCGAAGAGCCCTACGTTGAGGCAGCCATTGCGCTCGATACACCCACGTGGAAAATCCTGCTTCGCCATATCCTGCCCAACGCGATCGCGCCGCTGGTCATTCAAGGCACCTATGTTTGTGCGTCCGCGATCCTAGTTGAAGCCATCCTCTCCTTCCTTGGAGTTGGACTGCCAGCCGAGATGCCGACCTGGGGCAACATCATGGCCGAAGGTCGTTCGCAGTTCAATCAGTTCCCCCATAACGTACTGTTTCCAGGCATCTTCCTCGCGCTGACGGTGTTGTCGGTAAATGTGCTGGGTGACGGCCTGCGCGACACGTTGGATCCCAAATTCAACAAGCGGACCGAATGACAATGGCCAACGAAGATGCGTGCGGCCCGGCAACGCCGGTGTTATCGATCCGAAATCTCGCGATCAGCTTACCCTACGGCGGCGACCGCTTGAACGCCGTGCAGGAAATTTCGTTCGATGTCCTACCGGGCAAGATTGTTTGCCTGCTCGGAGAGTCCGGTTCCGGAAAGTCGGTCATTGCCAACGCTGTAATGGGGTTGCTGCCACCCGGTCTGCTGCCAACAACTGGATCGATCCGGCTTCAAGGTCGCGAGCTCATAGGCACTCCTGAGGCGGAGTTGCGCAAGCTGCGTGGACCGTCGATGGCTATGGTGTTTCAGGAGCCTATGACGGCGCTGAATCCGGTTGTGACCTGTGGCGAACAGATAGGGGAGATGCTGAGTCAACATGTCCGCATGGGCCGTGCCGCGCGGCGCCAGGCCATTCTGGACATCATGCGGCGCGTACACCTTCCCGATCCGGAGCGCATTTATGCCTCCTACCCGCACCAGCTCTCGGGTGGGCAGCGTCAGCGCATCGTGATTGCCATCGCTCTGATACTCAAGCCGGCCCTCCTGATCTGCGATGAACCTACGACGGCGCTCGACGTAACGACCCAGGCAGAGATCCTGGAACTAATTCGCGAGCTACAGACCCAGAACAATACAGCCGTGCTGTTCATCACGCACGACTTCGGTGTCGTTGCCGAGATTGCGGATCAAGTCGCCGTGCTTGAGTTGGGGCACATGATCGAGCAGGGCGATAAACATGAGGTGCTGACGCGGCCACGTCAGCCTTACACGCGCATGCTGCTCGACGCGGTGCCTGAACTTTCCTTGCGGAAACGGCAACCGTTACCCGAAGCAGACCCTTTGCTTCTCGCACGCAAGCTTAGCAAAGCCTATGCCACGGGCTCTTGGCCGCTCGGCCAGCGCCTCGTCCATGCCTTGCAGGATGCTTCTGTGTCCGTGCGGCCGCGAGAGACGGTAGGCATTGTTGGGGAATCGGGATCCGGAAAGTCGACCCTGGCTCGTTGCATCGCCCGGCTCATCGAGCCGACCTCGGGCGACATCGAGGCGAACGGCCGCTCCGTCGCTCACCTGCGCGGGCGACAATTGTCACCGTTTCGGCGCGACGTGCAGGTTATTTTCCAGGATCCCTATCGCTCGCTCAATCCGCGCCAGACCGTTGGGTCGTCGATCGTCGAAGGGCCGATCAATTTCGGCGTGCCTCGCGCGCAAGCCTGGAGCCGGGCGGAAGAGTTGATGGGGCTCGTGCGTCTAAGGCCCGAGGTTCTGAGCAGATATCCGAGCGAATTCTCGGGGGGGCAGCGCCAGCGTATCTCAATTGCGAGGGCGCTGGCCTGCGAACCCAAGCTTCTCATTGCAGACGAAGCGGTCTCGGCTCTCGATGTGTCGGTGCAAGCGCAGATCCTCGCCTTGCTGGAGGAAATCCAGCGGCTCACTTCGATTGGCATTCTCTTTATCACGCATGATTTGCGTGTGGCGAGCCAGATCTGCGACCGGGTCATTGTGATGCACCAAGGCCGGATCGTCGAGGAGGGATTGGTATCGGACGTGTTTTTCGCACCTCGGGAAGACTATACGAAGCGCTTGCTAGCGGCAGCGCCTGGCCGCGACTTTTCGTTCGCTCGGTCGACAGAGGCAGCGCAGGATCCGGTCTATCCGAAAAGTCAGCACGTCCGGGTTCGTGGTGCGACAGATAGCAAGGGCTTTACCGTCTGAGTTTGTCAGCAAAGCGTAAGCAGGGAGATTCTAGCAATCATTTTAACCGATACCGGCTCTCTGAAAGATTCGTCGGCTACAACGAAATGTGGTTAGCGCTCGCGAAGCAATCCAGAACGCATCTGCTATGGATTGCTTCGTCACTTTACTCCTAGCAATGACAACAAGATTGGATCACGATCATGCCGCTCTCTAGAACCGCTCTCGCGTTCCTGCTGCTGTTGGGGACGCTGGTGAGTGCGCCGGCTGCCGAGACGCCGCTTCCCAACGCTATCGCCGCGCCGGGAGAAACTGTTGTGCTCACGGTGCAAGCCGAGGGCGCACAGGTTTATGAATGCAAGGCTGGCGCCGACGGCAAGCTCGGCTGGGCGTTCCGCGAACCGATCGCCACGCTGTTGGCCGACGGCAAGACCGTCGGCCGCCACTATGCCGGACCAAGCTGGGAGCACAGCGACGGCAGCGCCGTGGTCGGCAAGGCCGTGGCCAATGCGCCGGGGGCTACCCCGAGCGACATTCCATGGCTGAAACTCGACGTGGTTTCGAGGCGCGGCAACGGTATTCTCACTTCCGTCACGACCGTGCAGCGGATCAACACGCAGGGCGGCAAGCTGGAGGGCGCATGCGACAAGGCCGGCGTTCTACTCAGCGCGCCGTACTCCGCGGACTACATGTTTCTGCGCAAGGGGTGAGCGGTCCCTCGTCCCGCTCTTGCGGGTCGAGACGAGCCAACAGCATTCCACGCCAAGGCAATTCCCGGACCGCCCCCTCCGCGGCTTTCAGACCTCGCGCGCCAGATAACTTTGAAAAACGCAGACATGAACCAGCGCCTTGTCCGCTGAATTCGGCCATAGGTCCTCGGTGCGAAACGCGACGTCAAAGGTCGGCTCGTCGACGCCGTGCGCATGTGCGACGGGAAACGGGTATCGCGGGGACTCGTTCACGACCACGCCGGGCTTTCCCCTTATGTATCCTGGCATACGGACGTGCCCAGCTAAGAAGCCGTTCTTCACGCGTACGCGATCGCCGGGTTGAAATGTTTCGCGGTTGAGCAGGTTCGAACGGCCGGACGCGCTTGGTTCCGAGAGCGGGAAGGCGCCCTGCGCCAACCTTTCCAGTTCCTCGCGCGTCACGATTCCCTTCTCGACGAAGAGCGTCGCGAGGCTCAAGGTTAGCCAACCTGAATCACTGTGGCGATGTGACATTTGGCACAAAACCGAATCGGCCAGTTTGGCTGGCGAGCTCCGTTCTAGGGAATAAAGCGAACATCGCGTAGAATTGCTGCCGCGCCTGCTTATGACCGGGACGGAGAGCCCTGACGCGGTACGGGCCGTCAAGGATACCGGTAGAAATAAGGACTGACGCGGCGCCCCGCGGCGAACGCAAAAGGACAACGTCGCGAGCGACAATCAGGGAGGACGAATCGATGAACAATCCCCGCGAATCACACCGAAACGGTGGCTTTCCCCATCCCTCGACAGGCCTTGACCGCCTCCAGATCGGCCATCTCCGGCATTTCGCGAATTTGTCCCGTCAGGCGCCGAACCAATGGGATCTGATGAAGGGCAAGGGATACGGGCAGGAGGATTTCGGCGGTTACCGATTCCAACTGGCTTACATGGCTTATGCGCTTGCTCTCGCCCACCGTCACAGACTGCCTGCCGCTGCGGGTGTGTTCAAGCCGATCTTCGAGCGGTTGATCGGCAAGATGCTGCTTCCCGAAGTTTGGATGTATTGGCGCGACGTCAGCCGGGGCGGCAGCATCTTCAACGCGCATCTCAGCTCCGGCTATGTCGAGCAGTGGGACCCCGTCATTCGAGACAACATCATGTACAGCGCGTACCTCCAGTCGATGGCGCTGATGTACCACTATCTGTTCGACGACGACCGCTATGCGCAGCCTGGTGCGCTCACGCTCCGGTTCTGGTCCTATTTCTGGGGCGGCGAGGAAAAGCGCTTCGTCTATGACGAGAAGTCGCTCAACGCGCATCTCTACTGGCAGATGGTCGAGAGCGGATATCTGGGCGTCGCCTGCGAACCGAATTGCACCTTCCAGATCTGCAATCAGCCGGCGATCCTCGGCTTCCGGCTCCACGACCTCGTCTACGGCGGATCGATCGCTACCGATGTCGTCAGCGGGTACGAACAGGCCTGGAAGGATTTCGGGAGGATCGGAGACAACGGCCACTACAACATCATGCTCGCTCAGGACACCAAGGCCGTGCGGCCGAACATCGGCAAGGCGGTGTGGGTCGACGCATGGTGCGGAGCGCTGATGAACATGTGGAACCGGGATTTCGTGCACGCGCATTACGCCGGCCAGGCGAAAGATTTCCTCAAGTCAGGACCGGACGGCGCATTCTCGGTGATCGCCGGCGAGCGCCCCCTCGTCATGGGACAGACCATCGTCAGCGACAGTTGCGATTTCGGATGGATGGCCGCATGGGCTTCCGAAATGGGCGACGACACGACGCTGCGCGGCCTGCTCAAGCACGCCGATCGGCATATGTCGCCAAGTTGGAGCAACGGCGGTCTGTATTACCCACGCAACGACGCCGCGACCGATGCGGACGGAAACGCCACCATGATCGAACCGATGTCCGGCAACGTGCTGGTGGGGTACGCAAGGCTGAACGTTCCCGACGGCCTGTGGCGGTTCTACAACGAACCTTGGGACGCGTCGCGCTTCGCCGAGCCAGCCTTGACGCACGTGTCCGACGATCTCGATGTGTCGAAGGCATGGTTCGACGTGGTCGCCAACCGGCTGGAATTCTCTCTGGACGGACGGGGCGTTACTTCCGACGGTGCGGTGGTGCTCGGCAATCTGCGATCGCGCGGCTGTTGGAGCCTGCACCGGGACGGCACGGAGGTCGCACGCGGAGACTCGGACTTGCCCGGTGAAACGAGCGGCCACGTCGATTTGCAGCCATCCAAAGACGGTCTCTTGCTCAGGCATCTCGATCCGGGTCCCGGAGCCTACGTCATGGCGTTTGAAGGGTGATCGCATGCAGGTCTCGACCCAATCCGAACCGCCGGCGATCCGCGCTGCATTCCATTTGACGGACCATAACGGCCGCGATGTCGACGCCGGGAGCTTCCGCGGCAGCTTCATGCTGGTTTTCTTCGGCTTCACCCATTGCCGGGTGGTATGCCCGCGGGCACTGACAAAACTCTCCGCCACGCTGGATGCACTCGGCGAAACCGCTGTCCGGGTCGCGGCGTTATACATCACGGTCGATCCGGATCGCGACACTCCGCAGGTGATGCGCGACTACCTGCGCGCCTATCCGTCAATTCTCGGATTGACGGGATCGCGGGAAGAGATCGACGATGCCAAGCGCAATTTCCGCGTCTTCGCCAGGCGCAGCTCCCCGTCGCCCGATGACGGCGGCTACGACGTGCCGCACACCGCGATCACCTATCTTCTGGATCCCGAAGGCCGGCTCGTCGCGCATTTCAACGACGCGATCGAGCTGAGCGACTTGATTCAGCGTCTCGTAAGCCATCTCAAGCATTATTAACCAGACGAGCCGAAACAGGCCCCGTTCGCCTATCGTGCCGTGCCACCGTCTTAACCGATGCGATCCCTCGCACTCCACGCTTTGCGAATGGGCGAAGCCCGACGTCGAGCTAGTTAAGCAGCTCGTCAAGTGCAGCGTGACTGGTGTTCATTTCGACCTTAGAGGCTGCGGCGGATTTCGCGCACGCCGCGGCCGAGCCTCCGGCGCAGCAGCGCGCGCAGCGTCACACCTTCAGCATAGCCGACTTCGGCGGCGATCTGATCGACGCTGGCTTGGCTGGTCTCGAGCAGGTGCACGGCGCGCTCGATCCGCAGATCCTGGAGATATTCGAGCGGCGATTTGCCCAACACGTTCTCCATCCGGCGCGCCAGCGTGCGCTTGCTGGTGGCGAGCGCTACCGCAGCCTGATCCAGCGAGAATCCCTCGGCCAGACGCTGCTGTGCCCAGCGCTCGAACTTGGTTACCAACGGATCGGCGTGGACCAGGTGGCCAGGGATTGCATAGGGCGCCTGCGAGTTGCGCGCGTCGGCCACCAGATACTTCGCCGTGAGGTCGGCCAGTTCGGGGTTGGCGCGCCGGATCAGGGTCAGCGCCAGGTCCAGATGGCTAAGCGCCGCACCGGCGGTGACGACCATATTGGACTGTACGATGATCCGCGACTCGTCCAGCCGCACACGCGGATAGCGCTGCCGGAACAGAGGTGCCAGCCACCAGGTGGTGGTGGCCTCTTCGCCGTCGAGCAGCGCCGCTTCCGCCAGCACAAAAGTGCCAACGCAGGCGGCCGCGGTCAGCGCGCCGCGCCCCGACCATTTGCGTAACACTGCGCCGGCTTCGCGTACCTCGCCGCTGGCGAGGGCATGTACCAGCAACTCCGGCATGATCCGGTTGATGGCAGGCATCACCACCGCATCCGGTGTCTGCGCGCGCGTTGCCGAAGTCACCGGTACGCTCAGGCCTTGCGCGGTCGTGACGGTCTTTCGCAGACCCACCACCTTCGTCCGGAAGGGCAGCGAGGACGTGCCGCTCATTTTCGCCAGGGCGTTAGCGGTGCTGAAGGCGTCAAGCACGGCGGCCAAGCCGGTGTCGAACACGCCATTGAGAGCAAGGATGTGGATACGCATGGCAAGAATGATATCAGAATTGACATGTTTGCCAACACAGCAATCACGGCTTCGTCTCTGCTCAACGGATTCAGATTCCTGATGAATCTGCCGAAAATAAGAACCGCTATGGCTGGATCGGTATCAAAATTGGCAATCCTGCCAATATTGGCAGAGCGGATTCCTTAATAGGTTTCCGCCTGCTTGCAGAGCCCTTGTAATCATCGAATGGAGAAGAAAAATGACGATCAAGTGCGGGTTATTCGTTCGGCTGGAAGCCAAGCCAGGCAAAGAGAAGGCGGTGGCGGACTTTCTCGCCGCCGGTGTTGAAATGACAAATCAGGAAGCGGGCACGCCGATCTGGTTCGCCCTCAAGCTTTCGCCGACGACGTTCGGTGTGTTCGACGCCTTTACGAGCGAAGAGAATCGCCAGGCGCATCTCGCCGGCAACATGGCCAAGTCGCTGATGTCGCGGGTCGAAGAGATGCTGGCAAAGCCGCCGTCAGTCGAGTTTCTCGATATTCTCGGAATGAAAAATAAGCTGGCCTGATGTCTTTGCGCCCGGCTCGCCGGACGCAAATTCTACCTGTGCCATCAAGTTAGCCATCACCGGAAAACATCGCCCACTACCGGAATGGTTGTGCAAAGCAACGGGCAAAATGACCCCCTGGAGAATCATCTAATGTCTATTCTCGGAAAAACCTCCGCAATCGCGCTCATGCTTGCCATGAGTGGCACGATGGCTCACGCTCAGACGAAGGCAAAGGACATTGTCATTGTCCATGGCGCGCTGGCCGATGGCTCGGGCTGGCACGCCATCTATGACATTCTGAACAAGGACGGCTTCCATGTGACGATCGTTCAGGAGCCGCTCACCGGCCTCACCGAAGACGCCGACGCCACCAAGCGCGTCATCGATGCGCAGACGGGCCCCGTCGTGCTGGTCGGTCACAGCTATGGCGGCTCGGTGATCACGGAAGCGGGCAACGACCCCAAGGTCAGCGCGCTCGTTTATGTGGCTGCTCTGCAGCCCGATAAGGGTGAGGCCAGCGGCCAGCTGATGGGGAAGTTCGCCGCGCCGAACGACGCCATGCGGGCGGCTACCACCAAGACCTCGCCGGACAAATATTTCTTCATCCCTGCGGACAAGTTCCGGGCAACCTATGCCGCTGATGTTCCTGAGGCGCAAGCCAAGTTCATGGCTGACTCGCAGCAGCAACTTGCCGAAAAGGCCATGGGCACGCCGCTTTCCGAGGCTGCGTGGCACAACAAGCCCAGCTTTGCCATCCTGACCACCAAGGATCATGTCATAAGCCCTGAGCTTCAGCGTTGGATGTATCAACGCTCGGGCGCCAAGGTTACCGAATTGGCCGCAAGCCACGCTGTCTTTGTCTCTCAGCCGGCCGCGGTCGCTCGAGTTATCGAGGATGCCGCCAAGTAGACGATTAACCTGTGATCACTCCTCTGATCACCTCATTCGTCAAGAGCGCACATACTTCGCTGTTCACCAACACGCGAAGTATGTGCGCCCAGCGGGCAGCGTGACCGAACCGCCGGAGGATGATATGGCCGCCGCCGAGCGCTGGTACCGCCGTCATGCCGCGCTGGTGCGCATCACGCATTGGATCAATGTCGTCTGCTTCACGCTTCTCCTGATGAGCGGACTGCAGATATTCAATGCCCATCCGGCGCTCTATGTCGGCGAGCGCTCCGATTTCGACCATCCAACGATTTCGATCCGGGCACACCTGTCGGAAAACGGCCTTGTCGGAGAAACGGCGATCGTCGGACATTCATTCGATACGACGGGCGTGCTCGGCGTCTCGAGCGAGAACGGGCAAGTCTCGTCGCGTGCCTTCCCGAGCTGGATCACTATCCCAAGCTCCCAGGATCTCGCGACTGGACGGCGCTGGCATTTCTTCTTCGCCTGGCTATTGGTGCTGAATGCTCTCATCTATCTCGTCTGGGGCATCGCCAGTCGGCATTTCGGCAGGGATTTTCTCCCCAGCCGCGTGGAGCTTGGCCATATCGGGAGGGCGGTCCGCGAACATCTGCGCCTGCGCTTCCCGCGAGGCGAGGCGGCGAAGCGGTACAATGTACTGCAGCAGTTCGCCTATCTCATGGTCGTCTTCGTATTGTTTCCGCTCATGATCCTCACCGGCCTCACCATGTCGCCGGGTATCGACAGCGCCTTGCCGCAGCTTCTCACACTCTTCGGAGGGCGCCAGACCGCGCGGCTGATCCATTTCGCCGCCGCATCGGGCCTCGCACTCTTCGTCATCGTGCATGTTGTGATGGTGCTGGTCTCGGGCGTCTGGAACAATCTGCGATCGATGGTCACCGGCTGGTACGATCTCGGTGAACCGAGGACGACCGATGTCCGGTGATCGTCTGCATCGCCGCGGCCTGCTGAAGGCACTTGCCGCGGTCGGCGGCCTCGCGCTGTCGGGCTGCGACCGCGTCGCGAGCGAGCCGCGCCTTCGTTCGGTCCTCGATGCCGCAAACAGCCTCACGTACAAGGTGCAGCGTCTTCTCATCGGGGCGGGTCGGCTCGCGCCGGAATATAGTGAGGCAGACATCTCGCCGGCGTTTCGCGGCAATGGTTCAACCGACCCGCAGGACGAGGAATACCTCAATCTCGCCGACAATCATTTCGCCGATTGGCGCCTGAAGATTCACGGTCTTGTCGAGCACGAATTGTCGCTGTCGCTCCAGGAGGTGCGCACGCTGCCGGCACGCACCCAGATCACCCGGCATGATTGCGTCGAGGGCTGGAGCTGCATCGCCAAATGGACTGGCCCACCGCTCGCGGAGCTGCTGTCACGTGCTGGCGTCAAGTCTGAGGCCCGCTTTGTCGTATTCCATTGTGCCGACACCCTGGACGATGGCGGCGACTCCGGCGCCGATCCCGAGAGCATCCGCTACTATGAGAGTATCGATTTGATCGACGCCGAGCACCCGCAGACGATCCTCGCCTATGAGATGAACGGCGAGCCGCTGACCGTCCGCCACGGCGCCCCGCTGCGGCTGCGGCTTGAGCGGCAGCTCGGCTACAAGATGGCGAAATACATCATGCGCATCGAGCTGGTGCGGAGCGTCACCGAGCTGCATGGCGGCCGCGGCGGCTATTGGGAAGATCGCGGTTATGAATGGTACGCGGGGATCTGAGTGCTTCCTCTGGATCCAAGCGAGGTCACCATGAACGTCAACGGGAAGACATATGCATGGTTTCTCCGATTGCCGGCGCGGCGGCAAGCCGGGTTATGCGTTCAAATCGACCACCACGCGTCCCCGTACCTGACCGTCTAACAACTTGCCCGCCGTCGCGACAACTTCGTTCAAACCGATGGTCGAGGCCATGATCTCCAGCTCCGATTCAGTGAGAAGCGTCGAGAGGCGGCCCCAAGCTTCGATTCGCTGCGATTTGGGTCTGGTTACGCTATTGATGCCGAGCAGGGCGACGCCACGCAAGATGAACGACGCAACCGAAGCTGGGAAATCGAGTCCTTGGGCCATGCCGCACGCCGCCACGGCACCGTCAGCTTTCGTCGCCGCGCAGACGTTCGCCAGCGTGTGGCTTCCTACGGAGTCGATGGCAGCAGCCCATCGTTCCCTTTGCAAGGGTTTGCCAGGTTGAGACAGCAACGCTCTGTCAATGATTTCAGCGGCACCCAATTTCTCCAAGTGGGAAGTTTCGTTGAGTCGCCCTGTCGCAGCGATTACCCGGTACCCCAGCTTTTTGAGCAGCATGATCGCGATACTTCCCACGCCGCCGTTGGCGCCGGTCACCAGCACGTCGCCGTTGCCCGGCGTAATTCCGTATCTTTCCAGCGCCATCACGGAGAGCATTGCCGTATATCCGGCGGTACCGATCATCATCGCCTGCCGTGAGGTGATCGATGCCGGCAGATGCACCAGCCAATCGCCTCGTACCTTCGCCTTCTGTCCCAATCCGCCCCAATGCTGTTCGCCGACACCCCATCCGTTGAGAACGACCCGGTCGCCGGGCTTGAAGTCGCGGTGGTTGCTCGACTGCACAAGTCCGGAGAAGTCGATTCCGGGTACCATTGGAAACGCTCGAACGATCGATCCCTTGCCCGTGATCGCGAGCGCGTCCTTGTAGTTGAGGGTGCTGTACTCGATGTCGACGGTGACGTCGCCCTCGGGGAGACTGCTCTCTGCCAGCTCCCTGATGTTGGCCTGGCACCCGTGTTCATCCTTTTCCACCAGTAGTGCCTTGAACAAACGCATTCTCCTCTAAGCTTCTTTGCCTTTTGGCGCCGCGAGCAGACGCAGGGCTGTCGCCGTTAAGCCCAAGGTGAAATTCATCTCTTTACGCACTGGCTGCAAATAAATCCCATCGCCCGGGAAGGCCTTTTAGCTCATATGCTCCGCGCTTGTCGAACTTCAGTCCTGTCCCCGCCACGAGATCCGAGACCACGCGAGATACGAGGACTTCCTCAGGCTCGGAATTTGCCATGACCCGGGCCGCGGCGTGGACCGCGATGCCGCCGATATCATGGCCCCTGACCTCGATTTCTCCAGTGTGCAGGCCAGAACGCAGCGGCAAGCCAATCTGTTTGGCTGCGGCCGAAAATGCCAGCGCGCAACGTACGGCGCGACCGGGTCCATCGAAGGTGGCGAGAATGCCGTCACCGGTGTTCTTGATCAGGTTGCCACGGTGTCTTTCAACCGTCTGGCGCGCCAGCTGATCGTGACTGTCCAGCAACCGACGCCAGTTCTGATCGCCCATTTCGGCAGCGCGACGAGTTGAGTC
>Ga0137418_10002399_pt1 | contig 17163 bp, 20 predicted proteins | sample CZODoug3_1_2_16f_FD_122242 | JGI IMG/M metagenome (GOLD analysis project Ga0137418, IMG submission 122242) | Vadose zone soil fungal communities from Angelo Coast Range Reserve, California, USA - CZODoug3_1_2_16fungal (Hybrid Assembly) | ecosystem: Environmental > Terrestrial > Soil > Vadose... | reverse complement strand
AGGCTACGCCTAGACATAACATCCAACGCCAGGGAAACTGCATGAAGCGCAGCTTGGGCAGAAAGTTCCACAGCAACCCGCTAATCGGTAACATCAACAGAACAATTGCAACCGCCCAAGCTAGGCTGACGTGCCATAATTCCCGGCGTTGGCTGCGCCAGCGCCGCGCCAGCCAGGCCGCCACGAACGTCACCAGAATTTCTGCCAGCGCAACCCACGAAACAAGGTGATTGAAGGCATCATGATCGCGGTCGCTGGTCGTGCTGAATAGAAAGTTGTCCTGGGGACGCGAACCCGGCGAGATCGCCTCGGCGATGTTTACCCACTTCTCCTCGTATACAGCTGGCACGAGATAGAAACTCGCCAAACCCGCACCTAAAACCACGGCAACTGCTCCCCTCAAAATCAAACGCGGCGAACGCCGCAGCCACGCGATCACCACGATCAGCAGCGCAAATGAATAGTGAACCATCACCGCCGCCGGCGCATTCATCAGCCAGGACGCCGCCAACACCGCGCCCAGAGGAACAATTGCGCGACGTCCCTCACTTTCGGCCGCACGCAAGACCAACAGCAGTAATAGAGGCAGCAGGGAACTGGCGAGCAGCTCCGCAAACGCGCTCCGCCAGTAAACGATCACAAAATGGTAAGGATTGGCGGCATAGAACGCAGCCGCAAAGACAGCATCCCGACGATCGAGCCATGTCCGTGCCAACATGAACATCGAGATACCAGCAGCCACCAAGGCAAGCCAGATGTAGACACCCGAAATGATTGTCCAGGGCAAGAGCGCACTGAGGGCTGCTCCGAGAGTCCAGGAAGCAGGCGGGTAGAACACAAAGCGTGGTTCGCCGTATGCCCAATGCGCCATTGATGCCCAGCGCGGATAGACGATGCCCCGCTTCCACTGCGCCAACACCTCAAGCCATGAATTGAGATGAAATTCGAGGTCGTGTCCGGAAGGAGTGCCTAAAAACAAAGAAGGGACCTCGACCGCAAAAGAGGTCGCGGCGATAGCGAGAAAAGGTCCCCAACGCAGAGAACGCTCTGCAGCAGCAACGGAGTTAAAAGACGAAGTGGGCGTAGACTCCCCTTGGGTCGTCAACTCTTTTCCTTAGCTATGCGCCGCCGCAGAGTTTCCCATTCAGTCACAGTCTATATTTAACTGATTTTCAATGTTTCTGAAATCATCCGGGTCATGCCGGCTGGTTAACATGTTCGTACAGGGTGAAACAAATCGCGGAGAATTCATGGACCCGAGCCAACACCGGTGCTGGGTTTTCAAATCTCCTCATGAAGTCGCCGCCCAAAGCCTCCCGTTTTCCTGCTGTTGCCCGCTCTCCCTGCCGTGAACCGGCACACTCTCGTTCGAAGCGAGGCTTTTAATCTGACACCTGCCCACCGCCACGGCAATGTGTAAACGCCGACAGTAGGTTCGAAAAAGTAATCAGAGGTTAATCTTGTCGGATGTTGCTGGGGGTGAGGTTATGCGTGCTGGATTCGGAAGAATCAGGCGAGGGCGTTCTCGCAGCTGCGCTGGTGGCGAAGTTCGGCAATAAAGTCGTCTTCCTGAAGCTTTGTTCCGCGTCGCAGCAGTTCTAGCAGGAGATCTTCCATCTCCTCTTTGGACCCTTCCCGATCGGCTTCAGAGGGCTCAAACTGGCTGAGATCAGCGGTCAGCGCGCGAGGAGATGTGAATAGTTCCAGCGCGGTTTCAGGACACCCGCGCAGGAAGCGAATCAAATTCTCCACCTGCGCCCGCTGCTCGTGAGTCCGTGACGGGAACTCTACGCCCATGCCGCGGCCTGGATGCACTACCCGGACCATCGCTTCCGTGTGGATCTCTATGTCTTCTGTCTTCAGGCACAGATCAATCAGGGAGCGTTCAGGGAACGGCGAAGTGGTTTCCACATAGCACCCGCCAAGGCTCAGGTCGGTGAGCTTGCCGTGAGGGACGCTCTCATTGGGACTCAGTGCGGCGGTCACGGCGGCGGCTCGCAGCCAAGCTTTGAGTTCAGCCGCCGCGACTTCGCTCAAATCCAGGAAATGCACTCCGGTTTGTCCATTGTGGTTTGCCCAGGCCACCTGCCCGTGAGCGTCCATCTCAAAAGAACTATCTGGCAACTGAAAACGGAAACCGATAAGCGAACCCGCCGGCTGCGGCTCTGCGGTGAGCACATCCATGCCGGTTTGGCTCAGATCAAGAAGGATTCCTTCTATCTTCCGCTGGTCGGGCAGCACCAGTGCCACCGGTGCCTGTGCTGGCACACGGAAGGAGCGCCGTCGTTCCCTGCTCAACAGGGCGGTGACCGCGCACAAGCCAGTCCTGGCTTTGTCCTCGGTCAGAGGTTTGTGCAGCACGAAGTGTGCGCCCGCGCTCAGAATCTCGCGAATCGCCGCGGGATTCGCCACCAGGGCCACTATTACGGGAGGACTTGTTGAACCCAAGAGCCGGGCTTCCCGGATAACATCCCGAGCCGCTTCCGGGTCGTCAAAGTCTACAACCAGAGCGTCGAACTGCTGCTGCTGTAGTCGGGTGACGGCAGTGGAAGGATCACTCCAACGTTCCACGGCGACACCGTAGGTGGGCAGGGTGCGGCCGAGTATTTCCGAAGCTGAATCGTCTCTGCTGATCAGCAGCGCATGAACAGTCATGGCTAGAGTCCCTTGCCCAAACCGGCGGGATTATGGCCAACGGGGTGCCGTGGACCGCCCGGCTTTGGGGGCGCCCGATGCTCCCGCGGCTGCTGCGCCCGCTTTTCCGGCATCAGAATGAGCCGAGCCCTCATCCACTTCCACCAAAACCGAGTTATCCTCGTCGTCGTTCTCTGCTAGTAAGGGAGCCACTTCGCGTAGTTTTTCCGCGGCCTGTTGCAGCATCTCGATCTGCTTGCCCAGTTGCGCGTACTTTGACTGCTTTTGCCGCAAGACCTCGTGTATATCCTTCATGCCTACCCCCTGCCTCCGAATCTAAGGAGGTCCGGCGGTGGCGTCAATGTAATCCAAGCGCAAGGGGTTACGTGGGTAATTAGGAGGGAATCGATCGCGGCTTTTGAGGCAAGGGAAAGCGGAAGAGCCTCGCCAACAAAGCGAGGCTCTTAAGGTTCGTGGACTGATCGATTTAGCTTTTAAACTTGCGGTGCATGGCGCCCGCAATTCCTACCAGACCGGTTCCCAACAGGCCCAACGTTCCCGGTTCCGGAACACTGGTTACGATGTTGGTATCGCCGCTCGAAATTGAGGTCGAGCCATTGAAGAAGCCCCGACCGGTGTTAATCGTCAACTGCGTCGTGGCGCCATTTAGGACAAGTCCGTTGTACCAGGTGCCGCTCACGGCGCCGCTGAGAGTGTAGTTGTGCGTTCCATTGGCGAGCGTCACCAGTGTCCAGGTTACCGCTCCGCTGAAGGAGCCATTGAAAAGCGTGCCACTCGGAAGGCCGGGGGCGCCAGTACTAGTGATGACAAAGGTGCCGCCGCCGTTGAACGTGCCGCCCATTTGCAAGCTGCCGCCCGATAGCGTGCCGGTCGAAAGAGTTAGAGAGCCCAAGTTCCCCGTGATCAAGCCACCACCATGGAACCCGTTAATTGCCATGAGTTGCGAGCCGCTCAGCGTCATCCCGGCAGTAGTTCCTACCAACGTACCGCCGGAGTTGGTTGTGTCTACCTGGTTAGCGAATGCAGCGAGAGGTAAAGCCAAAAGAGCCAACAACGCAATACGCTTCATAGTCCCATCCTCCTGAACCTGTAACCGCTGTCTTCAAAGTCTGTGGGGTTTTAAGCCCCTTGCCTGTTGGTGACGCAAAGTAGACCGCTGAGACTAGAGCATCTAGACTGCCAAACGAGCGTTGAATGTAATCTTATGATTTTACAATGTTTACTTTGCTTCCCTTGCGATGCGCCCAAAATGGAACTGCAAATAACTGCATACTAGATACAGGGCCTTGCGTTCGATTCCCCCCAGCGCGGTTCTCATGCAGTCACAACACGTTCCTGCCGGATCCGGCCGTGGGCAAAGGGTTCGGCGCTTTGGCCACCTCGTGCCATGTCATGGCACGGAAGTGTACTTCCCAAGCGCGAAGCCTGTGAGTAGTGTGATCAGTGAGCAGTTCTGGGGGAGGGCTGTTCGGGCGTCCCGCGACTCGCAAGAGTCCGGGGCGCTTCTTAATTTTGGGGCAACCAGGGTTGCCTGCATCCCACGGATTGATCCCAATACTACAGACTGGCTCGCTGAACCAGAAAAAATCATGCCCAGGCCCACGCCTGCGAAGCGCTGCAGATTGAATCGGGGTAAATGTGATCAACCGCTCAGACCTTTCGCAATAACGTCTCTCAAACGGCGGGACAAGTTGGTCGCCAATGAACGGTAGAAGCGCGAACCGAGGTGCGGGAAAAGCTCAAACAACTGTTGAAGAGTGGGATGATCGATCTGATAGGCCTCTACCGGTGCGTCGGCGACCACGTTTGCACTTGCTGGCGCATCCTCTAGGAACGACATCTCCCCGAAGATTTCTCCTGGACCCACGACACGGAACGTATTCTGCGAGGGAATTTCTACTTTGGCGGTTCCCTTGAGCAGCAAGTAAACGCCCTTCGGCCGTTTGCCCATCTGAATGATGCTTTGGCCTTTGTCGAAGCGCACTCGAAGAGCCTTGTCGACAATCAACGCCCAATCGTTGGGCGTGAGATGCGCTAGGCCGTCCTTAGCGGAAGATAGAGTGGAGAGATCTTCTTCGATAGTTTTGGACATGACGCGAAAGCTCAGCCCCGATCCAAACAGTGCACCCACGTTCGGCAGAAGACGACAACACGGCCGGACACAGACTACCAGAAGACAACTCGGCCGAGCGTTGACCAAGTAGTGTCATGAAGAGTTTGTTAAACCAAGGGCCGCCAACCTTTTCCAGGCACGGGCCGAACGAATTGCGAATCAGCTCCCCGGACATTGATGCGAAGCCTATTTTAAATTCCGGGAAGGACATGCCTCATTAAGACAGTTTCGGTTATCACAAGACGAGGACAGGATGGCGACCTTACCGGACCCGACGCCAGCTCGCGGTCCCGTCGAGCGAAACCAAGGGCAGAGGGCCGCAAACGTCGTCTGTCGCTGCGAGCGATTAAAAAGATGCGAGATGATATGACAATGCGGATGCCTTACTTAAACCTGACCGACACCTTACTGGCGTGCGCGCTTGCGTTCTCTATGTCGCTTGCGGGGGCCCAAGTCATCGGCTATGACGAGCCTTTCCGTCCACAGGTGCACTTTTCTCCTCGCGAGCATTGGACGAACGATCCTAACGGCCTGGTTTACTTTCACAAGGAGTATCACCTCTTCTATCAGTTCAATCCGTTCGGTGATGAATGGGGCCACATGAGTTGGGGGCATGCCGTTAGCACGGACCTCTTGAATTGGCAGGAGCTTCCGGTCGCAATCCCAGAGAAGGACGGAGAAATGGCGTTCACGGGCAGCGTCGTAGTGGACCGCGAGAATACCAGCGGCTTGTGCGCGCCCCGAGCTGAGTGCCTGGTTGCGGTATACACCGGTTACCGCAGCACCAGCCAAGGATCACGGCAGACACAGAACATTGCATACAGCCGAGACGACGGACGAACCTGGACCCGATATGCAGCCAACCCCGTCATTGATCTGCACATGGCGGACTTCCGTGACCCCAGCGTGTCGTGGGATGAAAAAGAAAGCCGTTGGTTGATGGCGGTTTCCTTGGCCATGGAGCACAAGATTCGCTTCTATACGTCCCCGAACCTAAAGGAGTGGACACAACTGAGCGACTTCGGACCCGCTGGCGACGTCGATGGAGCCTGGGAATGCCCAGACCTCCTGCGTATCCCCGGCGAGAATGGAACAGGTGACATGTGGGCCCTGAAAATTGGTCTCAATCCGGGCGCGCCGCAAGGCGGCTCCGGCGAGCAGTATTTCCTCGGCAACTTCGACGGGCGGCGGTTTACGGCGTCCAGCGAGCCTGGTTCGCACGGGTGGACGAACTATGGCAAGGACGACTACTGCGCCATCAGCTTTAACGGGCTGCCGAATGGCGCGAAGCCGATTCTGATCGGCTGGATGAGCAACTGGCAATACGCTTCGCAACTGCCGACCTCTCCCTGGCGCGGACAGATGAGTGTTCCAAGACGGCTCTCGCTCCTGAGGGACGATGCGGGATTGGCGGTAGTGCAGTACCCCGTTATCGCTCCTCTCCGTGGAAATCATTCTGACATCTCTACGACGAAGGACGGCGGTGTCTCAGGTAACATGCAGGCCCCCTTCGAGCTGGACTTGCAGTTTGGCCGACCCTCTGAACAAGTCTTTGGCATCCGCATCTACAGCGACGAGCGGCATTGGACAGAGGTCGGGTTTGATCGGCCGAAGCGGGAGTTCTACATCGATCGCACAAGGTCGGGTGTGGCCGTTGCACGGGACTTCCCGGCGAGGACAACGGCTCCGCTGATCGCAAGCCGCTCCTACGACTTCAAACTCATCATTGATCGCTCATCCATCGAGGCTTACGCACAGAGCGGTACGATTGCTATGACCAACCTGATCTTCCCCGCTTCACGAGACAGCAGGGTTGCACTCTTCTCTTCAAGCGGCAAGGCAGTTTCAGTAAGGGGTGACCGCTGGAAGCTTCGTTCGATCTGGAGGTGAACACTTGGGCGAGTAGGTCAGTGCGTTCAGGTGTGCCAGGACAAGCACGGTGGGGCAGCAGCTCGTCGTCTCCGTTTCACGCGAAGACGACCGTCGCCCAACCGCGCTGGGATTGAGGTCAAAACCGTGCTCCTCGATCACGGGAAACCAAGAAGTTGCCGAACCTTGCTTGGCCTGGACCAGCCCTCTCAGCACGTTTTCAGGCCATTGTTGCCGGTCTTGAAGCGTGGTAAAGCTGCCAGGCAAAAGCTCCCAAACCTAGGCAAACCATACCGAAGTGGACCAGTCCGCCAAGATACGGGATGAACCCAACCATGGTGAGGATCGAGAGGCCCAACAGGAGTCCCAGCAGCCAATCGTGCTTGGTGGCACCAGCTGGCCTTAGGAGTATCCGCCCCAGGAAGGCTCCGACCCAAATCTTCGCAAGATAGATCGAAGCGAGATACGCCGCGAAAAGCATCAGGGCGAGCGGGATGCCAACCAGCGTGATCGCTGTCACAACTATAGCCACCGGCACGCCCGCCAGAACTGCAACTCCCAGCCCGAGGCTGCGCCAGCCTGATCCCACCGACTGAGTGCTAGCCTGAACGAAGCCGGGAAACAGGACCAGTCCCAGCCATCCCACCAGCATGGCCGAAGCGAGCCAGACGGCTTGGCGGAAGTAGAATCCGGAGCGGGTGAACTGACTCTTCCTCGCTCGCACCTGGATGTCACGATTGCCCCCAATGGTGGCGCCGTCGGCGATGTGCACGTCTTTCAGTTGGCGCACGCGAGCGCTCAGATTGCCGCCGACCCGGGCTGCGTTAGTCAGCGTAAGGCTACCTCCTGCCATGGTCAGTTCGCGGCCGATGCTGCCGCTCACATCGGCATTGCTGGTGAAGATGGTTACGCTGCGCTTCACCTCGCCTTCCAGGATGAAGTCGCCGGCTACAACCACGATACCGTCACCCACGTGACCCCGGTTATCTACACGCCAGGATCGCGCCCAACCGTAGATGCTGTGGCCCAATTGTCCGTCCAAGTCGAACGACTGCGAAAAGTTGTAGATGTGGCCTTCCACGCTTCCGCTCACCACGGTTCTCTTGGCAAAACTCACCAGGTCGCCCTTGACGGTGCCATGCACTTCCAGAGTCCCGCTAAAAACCAGCAGGTCCCCATTGACCACGCCTTCCACGCGCACAGTGTTGCCGGTGGCCAAAAGGGTGTCGTCCACAGTCTCGCTCGCGGGTACGGTAACAAACTCCCCGTGACGCCGCTCCATGGCAAAGCCGGACAAAGACAACGTAAGCAGCACGATCAGCAGGCGCAGGCCAGGCAGGCGCAGCCGTCCTCGGCGTCCCAGCAGCAGTGCGCTGCCGCCCAACAGCAACAGCAAAAACAGACCCCCAACGACCGCAGCGTATTCAGTCAGCATGGCAGTACCTCCGTGTGAAAAGTAGTAGGAAAGGTTGAACATCAGGTTCGTGAAGCCGCTTAGGCTGAAGGGATTGAACCATTCCAGCTCTCCTGGAATTTCCAGTTGATCGATCCAAACGAAAACGATCGCATTTAGCGCCAGCACCGCGGCCATCAACGCCAGATCGCCCCACACCCAGGACAAGCGCAAACGGGAAGGGGCCTCGGGGCTGGCTGCCTCTTCCGGAAGCTCGCGCAGGCTTTCGCTCAGAACGCGGTTCTCAGCGCGCAATGCGTCCACCAGATCCCGGCAGCGCTGGCACGTGACGAGGTGGTCTCGCAGGTGCCGCGCCTCGTCCACCGTTAGTTCGCCGTCCACGAAGATGGCGCAGGTCTGTTCTGAATAACATTCCATGATCACTTGCTCCTGTGGGGCAGTTTCCGGCGCAGTTCCTGCTTGGCGCGAAATATCAGTGTCGCCACATGATTCCTGGGCACGCCCAACTGCTGCCCGATTTCGTCATAACTCAACTCGGTGTAATAGCGCAGGACCAGTGGCACACGATAGTTCTCCGGCAGGCGTGCGATGGCAGCCTGCAGCTGCACCCTCTCCTCCATGCGGATGACAGTGCCCAGCGGTGACGGTTCGGCGCTGGTTGCCTCGATGACCGCGGCTCCGTCTTCAACTTCCACAATCACCTGCTGTCCACGCCGACGGCGCCGCAAAACGTCAATGCATTGGTTGCCCGCCACCCGCAGCAGCCATCTGGGGAACGGTATCGAACTGTTGTAGCTCTTGATTGAGCGCTGAAGCTTGAGGAAGACTTCGCTGGTGGCATCTTCCGCGCTCTCCCGCGAGTCCAGCATGTAACGGCACAAGCCGAATACGCGCCGGACATAGCGGCGATGGATCTCCCCGAGGGCCTCGGCATCGTGACCCTGGGCGCGCTCTATTACGCTCTCCAGATCCTGCCCCTCCATCTGCTTGGTTTTGACCTCGCGGAGCTGCCGCCCTTTCGGACTGTTCTTCTTGGCATCCATAAAGCAGTACGCAGGAGACCGAACAAAGTTACACAGATTTTAGGGACGAAGGGAACCAAGGCTGGACGCCTAGCCGTATTTCTTGCAGGCTTCGAGTTGCCACTCCTGGTGATGCGACATCAACAGTGTGGGAATCGCTCAGGAGTGGATGGTTGACGTCAACAGGGCTGGGGGTTGAAAAAGGGTTGCCCGGAAGCGCTGTTTGGTGCTGTGTAAGAAGCGCGCAGCGAGGGAAAGTTTCCTGCGAGCGGAGGACTAAGTCGTTGCCGGGAGCGCTGGCTGCAGCCCTTGGCTGAGGAAGCGGACCAATCGCTTGATGTGTTGCGCAGCCGCTGCCAGGAAGAACTGCCCGCGAACAAACTTTAATCTCCGCGGGCGTAGGCGACGAAGTCCGATCTGATTCTTAAGTTCCGCGAACAGCGCTTCCACCTTCTTCCTTTCCCGTTGCGCGAAGCCTGGCGTGTTGGCCAAGTCGCGAGCGCGCTGCCGGGCGGGTTCGTGGATGTGGATGGCGAGATATTTGCATTGCCCGTGGTGTGTTGCGTCTTTTGCGAACACGCACCGCAACGTTTGCGGCTTGATGTAGGCATGGGTTCGATTCCTGATATTCAAGCCGACGAAGTTGAGTTGCTAATTTGCGGGACAGAGATATTTCAACCGCAAGGGTGGAACAATCCAGCCGAACCCTACGTAGAAGCCACTGCGTATACCCCGCAGAAAGGGATCCCTTCATGAGAAAGACCTTTGCTCCGCTGCACGCGCTTCTTTTTACAGCTCTGCTTGCTGCACCGCTTGCTCACCTCTCTGCACAGGCTGCGGCCGCACCCGACCCACTATTTCAAACCATCCAGTCGTGGGATGCCAAACTTTTCGACGCCTACAACCATTGCGACTTGGAGAAATTCGGATCGCTGTTGGCCGACGATTTGGAGTTCTATCATGACAAAAGCGGCTTGAGCAGCGGACGGCAAGCTCTGGTTGAGGGTGTGAAGAACAACATCTGTGGCAAGGTGACCAGAGAAACTGGTTCCAGGGACGCTTGAGGTATACCCCATTGCCAATATGGCGCGGTGGAGATCGGCGTTCACCGTTTTCACCATCCCGGACACGAGAATACCGAGTCCGTCGGCGAGGCGAAGTTCATTCAGCTCTGGCAAAACAAAGATGGAGTGTGGAAGATCACTCGTGTCATCAGTTTCGACCACCAAGCCTTAACAAAGTGACCGGGCAGTTCTGCAATAGACAGCCACTGCGCTTGCTCCGGATGCGGAATACGAGGGGAGCGGTAATTTTCGTGTTGCCTACAAACCGCCGATAACCAGCCAATGCGACATGAAAACTCTGGTAGAGACGGAGGATCGTGTCGCGAAGGCTGAAGCATATCGTTCTTGGCCTCGTGGGCCTGGCTGGGTTGACGGCCATCGTACTGGCCATCCTGGCCGCACTTATAAAGCTCCCGGGAGAGGAGAAGACGCCCTCCGCAGTCCGCCGGGACATGGCCTTATATATCACGATGCGCGAAGGCGCGCACTATTACGCCAACAGCGCAGGGAGGGTCAGGGCGGCTCAGTCTGCAACTCGGGTGATTTAAGTGACGACATACTTCGAGGCGACGATCGTTGCTCGTCCCGCAACGAGGATGCCGATGAAAGCTATGGTTTATCACCGCTATGGTTCGCCCGACGTTCTTGAATGTGAAGACGTTGAAAAGCCGACCGCTAAGGACGATGGAGTTTTGATAAAGGTTCGCGCGGCTTCCGTCAATCCACTTGACGAAGGCTTAATAAAAGGCGGCGGTCGCATAGTGAACGGGCTGCGCAAACCAAAGATCACACGACTGGGCGTTGATGTGGCCGGTCAGGTCGAAGCGGTTGGCAGGAACGTAACCCAGTTCAAAGCAGGCGACGAGGTGTTCGGCGCATGTGTCCGTGATGCACAAGATTCTTCCCTCAGAGTCTGGATACCACAAGGGGCCTTTGCCGAGTATGCGTGTGCCCCCGAGTCCGCATTAGTCATGAAGCCAGATAACGTGACGTTTGAGCAAGCGGCTTCTGCGCCTGTGGCGGCATTCACCGCTTTGCAGGGTCTTCGCGACAAGGGACAGATTCAGCCGGGACAGAAGGTCTTGATTAATGGTGCGGCCGGAGGCGTGGGTACGTTCGCTGTGCAGATTGCCAGCTGGTTCGGCGGAGAGGTTACTGGCGTGTGCAGCACGAGGAATGTGGACCTGGTCCGATCCATCGGCGCCGATCGGGTCATTGATTACACCCAAGAGGATTTCACCAAGAGTGGGCAACGTTACGACCTAATTTTCGACTGCGTTGGGAACCATTCGTTGTCAGCCTGCAGGCGCGTCTTAAATCCCGGGGGGATATGCATCATGGTCGGAGACAGGATCGGTCGGGGGATGGTCGGTATATTGACCCGTTTGATTATGGCGGTTGTGTGGTCAAGGTTCGTGAGCCAAAAGTTCGTCACGTTTCTAGCGAGACCGAGCAAAGACGACCTGACCATCATGCACGATCTCATGAAGGCCGGAAAGGTGACACCCGTTATCGACAAGCGTTACAGATTAAGTGAGGTCCCTGAGGCTATCCGGTATTTGGGAGGCAGACACGCACGAGGAAAAGTAGTCATCACCTTGGAATAGCAGCCGAATGTGTCTTCCCGACCTCGCCGTTCCGAAACATGGGCTGATCTTGTCCACAATGGTGCCCCTCGGGGTAATGCATCGGGAGCTATCATTTCCGCACTCCCGTCGAGTTGCCCACCTTTCCTGGGCCATTACAAAAGGCGAACAACTGTCATCACCATCTGGAGTAGCGGCCCGCGCGGGGTTGCGTAGGCCGGGCGTGCCCGGACCGTCTCGCACCCGTCCGCGGGCTGGTTCGGACCGTCTGTCATCCAGTCGTTGCCTCTACAAATCCGTAGCCTGTTCGGATTCCGTAACAAATTTAGAGTAGACGCTGGGAACTGCACAGATTTGCGCGAGAGTGCCGAAGGGAGAGGCACTCGTGCGCCCATGACACAAACTGGATCAAGACCGCGGTTGCTTTCGGTCGGAAACGTTCTCGTCGTCTGCAATGACGTAGATGCAATCCGCTTGCTTACTGAGGCAGTACAGCAATTCGCACTGTCTTTGGACGTACACCACCAGGCGGACACAGCAGCTCGTATTCTAGGACGCCAAAAGTTCGAGGCAGTCGTGGTAGACCGGGAACTGGGGGATAGTGCTAAGACAGTCCTGAGAGAAGTTTATCTATCTCCCTCAAATCAGACCGCCGTTACGTTCACGATCACGAGTAGAAACGCGGGGAAAGATTCGGGAATGAGTATTGGCTCGACCTTTACCTTCGTTAGACCGCTTTCGGTGGAATCTATAAGTCTTACCTTGAAGGCTGCGTACGGACTCATCGTGCGGGAGCGGCGGCGTTATTTCCGGTTTCCGCTGGCGGTTCCGGCGTTCCTGAGAACGGCGGAGGGTAAGGAAATGGAATCCCAGACCGTGAACATCGGCGAGGGTGGGATGGGGTTGCATACCTCTCATCCATTCAAGGCAAAAGAGCAAGCGCTGGTTCAGTTTACCTTGCCGGATCAGCCAAGCCAGTTCTCGGCGGAGCTGGATGTTTGCTGGTGTGACCAGAACGGCCGCCTCGGAGTGCGATTCCTGGCTCTTTCTGCTCAACAAAAATCTGGGTTGCGGGAGTGGCTCTCCGCTAGGTTTGAAGAAAGCATTCCGGAACGCGTGGCAGTCCACTTTCGGAAAAGCGCTGCCAAGCGCTAAATGCTATCCGCGCTTTTTGAACTCTGGCGCCTCGAACCCTTCGCTCACTGAATAAGTGGGATGAGGAGTCGTGGGGGGACGGCTCCTCATTGCCACTCTTCCCCATCCGCTAGCAGCATATCGGTGTTCCAAAAATCCCCGCGCAACGGCGCGTATTGCTGCATGAGCCTGTGGAAATCAAACTGACCCACTACCGTCCCGCACCATCCCGCCGCCGATCTTGCCTTTCTGCGCTCTACCCGCTACATGAAGCAATAGATCACAGAGGAAATTCCTGCTGCTGAGCGCACCTTTTGTCGAGGGTGAGGTTGGGTCTGGGCCGGGCGACCACACAACATGACTTGTGCCGCGCTTCCACTGGAAATCGCTCGCAACGAGCTCACTCACTGCTTTTACGTTGCCCTACGCTGTCGGCAGCACGCTGAAGTTCCCGTTGCCCTGCCAGCGGAACCGATCGGACAGAGTTGCCGCTGTCCGATCTGCAACACCCTGTGTGAGTACCTGGGTGAAGGCGGGACTCAGCGACAACTCCCGTTTTGGAGGGAGATCTGCTCCGAAACAATGATGGGAGAGGGTATCCGAAGGTTCTGGATGCTGAAGAGAGCTCGCCAGTCTTCGGTTGAGGGTTGATCCTAGGGATTCGCTGGCTTGCCTATCATTCCTAAAATGCCTCGCGGACACTGTCCCCCGTACCCGCTGCAGAGATCGGCGGGGCGCGCTGGCTCTTTACCTCCCTCGACTTCCAGTCGTCCTAAAATCGAGCGCGTGAGACAATCTGCGGATGTAATCGGGTGAGTCTTATGCGCAGCGGATGGGCGGATTATTCTGAGCTCTTGGCTCTTGGGTGCTCGGCGCAGACATGCAATGTAAACTCTTTGTCGCGCTGCAACTCGAAGTTGCGCATCATTTCATCGAAAGATGTGCCGGGGAGCGGACCGGACTGTGTGAACTGCCACCCACAGTCGGAGCAACCAAAACCCCGAAAACGCTGTTGCTCAATCCACACCAGCTTTCTGATCATGGCCCGCCTATGCGCCCAGACTGTTGCGGAAGATGCGTAAAGGGGCGGGCGGAGTTTACAGTGCGTCAATTTGGCGGGTCTGTAGGGCATCCTACATATAGGGAAGATCCTTTGTTCGTGCGGAACACTTGTATAATTTGCCGAGTTCCTGAGGATCGTTTGTGGAAAGCAAAGGCCTCCAAACCTTGCAGTCCGGCGAGCGCACGAATACCGAAGGGAAACCAGTCAGCAACAAACTACTTCTATCGATCGCCGATAGCGACTACAGCTCTCTTCGTCCTCATCTCGAATACGTCAGCTTGCCAAACCATCTAGTCCTTCATGATGGGGGTGGAAAGCTGGAATTTGCGTATTTCCCGAATCGAGGGCTGATTTCTCTTGTAGTCGTAATGAAAGATGGAAAAACTGCAGAGGCCGGCATCGTTGGCAATGAGGGCTTTACAGGAACACTGGCGGCAGTTGGCCTGAACAGGAGCCCGCTTCAAGCGGTGGTACAAATCACGGGAAATGGATTTCGGGTAACGGTTCGAGCTTTGCAAAACACCTTGGAATCCGCTCCACGCCTGCAATGGATGTTGAGCCGCTATGCCGCAATTCGGGGTATGCAGGTTGCACAAACAGCCGCGTGTAATCGGTTGCACGATGTTGTGCAGCGCCTTGCGCGGTGGTTGCTAATGACTCAGGACAGGGTGGATTCAGAGTCGCTTTCTATCACCCATGATTTTCTCGCAACGATGCTAGGGACAGATAGGCCTAGCGTGAGCTTGGCGGCTGGTGTTTTGCAGAGGAAGGAGCTCATCGAGTACACCCGTGGCGCAGTGAAGATCGTGAACCGCAAGAAACTAGAACACTCCGCCTGCGAGTGCTACGGGGTTATCCGACAGTACGATGGCGAGCTGGGCATGAAATAAGTCCGCGAGTGAAGATTCGCTCTGTTTTTATTGCCGGCTGGCGCGGGTTCTGTTGTTGTTTGGGCAAATAACCAAGGAATCAAAGCCGGTACCAACCATCTCCGCCAAGGTTGCTGGGCTCACCTTCAGGGGATTCTCCACCCGCGCAAGGGTAAGTAAATTTATGAATCGGTTCAGGAAGAAGGGCCTCGTCCGCTACAACGGCGGCTTGCAAATAGATAGCGCGCTTGTCATAGCCTTCCTGCAAAGTCGCCCCATGTCCGTTGTCACCAAAGGGCAGACCCTATGAAGAAAACACTCGGCCCCAAAAAGATACTCGCTATCCGTTGTCCGACTTGTGGTGCTGCTCCGGGGAAGAAATGTAAGCTTAGCACTGGCGAGCACGCGCCGAACCACATCGTGACCGTCGATTGATAGCAGCAGATTTGAGCCAAGTGCTGGGTGGCCTTTATGGCGAACGCACGAGCAGGAGCACAGCGACGACGAAGACAACTGCGAGACATCAAGCGAATGGTGGGTGGGCTGGGCCGTTTCGCCAGCGTGACCACCGCTGATGCATGTCTTTTTCAGAAGGAAGACCGACCGTATTCGGTTCATCACCCATCAGGGTAGTCCAGGACGGCGCGTCGCTGGCGCGTGCGTGAAGGATCGAATGGGCCACAGCTCGATTCCGATCACCGTCGACACCTACGGCCACCTCATTCCCGGAGCGGACATTACGTGGGTGGACCGGCTGGATGTCAAAACAGCGCCGCAACAACATGCAACCCCCCGCGCAACCTGGCTTATGAGCGAGGAGGAGATGCCGCTGGAAGTGGTTGATTTTAATGGCGACCCCGGAGGGAGTCGAACCCCCAACCCTCAGATCCGAAGTCTGATGCTCTATCCAGTTGAGCTACGGGGCCAAGTTGTTCTCTGAAAGATGGTACGCCCTGGGACAGATTTTATAACTATTTTTCCGGGAACAACAATGTGATGCAGGCTGGGTCCTTCACTTCGAACCGTCCCCTGCCTGGTAGCGGATTGCTTGTAAAGACGAATTCATTTACCCGCCTCGCCCCCACCTATAGACCAAAGACACAGCGCCTCGCAGATTGTTCTGACCTTCATTGAATAGGTACGTGCGTAGGTAATCGGCAGCAACGCGAACGGCGAAATACTTTGCAAAGCGGATGTCAGTTCCAGCGCTTCCACCCAAGGCAAAGCCGTGTCGGTATCACTGACTTCCCCAGTTTGCGGTACGTTATCGAGTAGGACGTTAATGGCCATCCCGCTGAATGCTCCTCCTGCTAAGGCACGCACGAAAGGTTGGAAGGTGTGATTACCGCTGTACGCGAACTGCGGTCCCGTCGTGAAATTATAGATGTGGATACTGGCGTGGACCTGCGTCGTCAAGCCAGCGCCCTACGTCACCGTAATTTTTCTGTCGATATAGCTGCCACCAACATCCACGATGCCCCCGAACCAGGAATTGAAGTTTCTTGCAGCCCGAAATTCCAGCCGTGCAAGTTCTGATGCCGTCCGAAGGCCAAGGCAGGAATGCCTGACTCGAACGCGGCCAGGTTCAGCGCCTCTTGTTCGTGAGTCGTGTCGAGCCGGACGTACTGATAGCCGCCATAGATTGCCCCGCTAGGAAGCTGCCCGTGGGCGGGAAAAGAGGTTGTAAGTGCAGCAGAAAGAACTGTCCAGAGTACGAATTTATGCATATTGGTTGGAATATCCTCAGTTTTCGGGGAAGGGCTTGCACTATCCCATACCGTATATCGCCGTGCGACACCGTAACTATTTGTTACACAGTCGCTATTCGATGGGCAATTATGCACGGTGAGTGAAGTATTGACGCCGAGCCGTTTGACAAGGGCACGCTTCAGGCGTAATCTCCGGTCCGGATACTCGCTGTGTGAACAGCGAGAATTCTCGAACTGTTCATTGAGCCCAGCCTCTCTTTCTTCAGTTCTTGAAGAATATCGCGCGTGTCGACATAAACGGCGGCACGACGTTAAAACCAAGTTCGCCCCATCCCCAGGAGGCAACGTGGCTACTCAAGAACCTAGGACTCCGCCTTTTCCCGCTCCAGTTCCGCCCGAAGGGACTACGCAAAACGAAAACATCTGCCCGCACGGAACGCCAGCCTGTCCAGTGTGTATTGCTACGGATGAGCTCTTGCGCATCGTGCGTTCAGAGAGACCGGCACTCGGTTTCTTTGGGAGACTTCGATGAAGCGCTGACGAAAACAATTACTTCGGCAGATTGAGGTAACGCAACCTTGGAGTGAGTTCCAGTTCAAATCCGCCTTGAAACTTGCGGCGGCAAACCTTTTCAAGAGAACTCTTTGCAAGTTCCTAAGCGGCAA
>Ga0137418_10002397_pt1 | contig 17172 bp, 12 predicted proteins | sample CZODoug3_1_2_16f_FD_122242 | JGI IMG/M metagenome (GOLD analysis project Ga0137418, IMG submission 122242) | Vadose zone soil fungal communities from Angelo Coast Range Reserve, California, USA - CZODoug3_1_2_16fungal (Hybrid Assembly) | ecosystem: Environmental > Terrestrial > Soil > Vadose... | reverse complement strand
TACGGGGCATGACAACTGCTTTCTATTTCACCACAGCCCGCAGAGGAGCACAGGTGCTTGATTCAACAGTGCAGGCTGGACTGCGCTTAGCGCGCAGTCCGTGTTGGAGGCGGAACCGATGTATAGACGGCTGCACTTTGATGTGACGCAGCGACCACCGAGCGGACACCGAAGATGACATTGTCCTTGGACATCGGCAGGCTGATCGTAGTCACTACTCCAACCGGGACAACGTTGGTCCAGTCGGGCTGCTCGGTGTCGCGGTAGACCACCTCAAAGCTAGCGCTGGCAGGCATCCCGGCAGGCTTCTCCCAGCGCAGCGTGGTCCCTGTATCGTAGGGCGGATTCAGGACCACCACCTTCTGCGGCAACCCGGGAGCGGAGGCAAAGGTGGCCAGCGCAGCGCTGTTAAGCCTGGCGACGTTGGCAATGTAGTCGAAGTCGTCATACTCCAGCAGATCGCCATACTGTTGCGTGTAGTATCTTGCGCCAAAACCGAGACCCACTCCTCTCAGCCATCCATCCTGCAGTTCATAGGTGCTCCACACGTTCACGCTGTGTTTGGGAACATTCTGCGTGGGTGTTCCAACCGGAATCACATTGTCCTGTACAACATTCGCTTCCGTGAAGGCGTAGGCTAGGATTAGATTCCAGGTTCTGTGCAACTGGAAGGCCGTCTCGAGCTCCACACCTTTGCTCCGCTGTTTGCCAGTCAACACGTAAAAGTTCGGGTGGTTGGGATCGGGTGTGAGTACGTTGCTGCGCGTTAACCGGTAAGCCGAAACGGTATTCACCATACGGCCTGAAAGCAGGGAGGTTTTCACTCCGCCCTCCCACTGATCGCCCTTCTCCGGACTGGCAAAGGCGCCACCGGATGAGCCGTCGTACACCATTCCGGTTTGTGGAAGAAATGATTTGCTGTAATCCGCATAAAGGGCCACGCCCCGCACTAACCGGTAGTTCCCACCCACTCGTGGAGAGAATGCGTTGTTGTCATTGCTGACAGGCTGCGAGAAATCCCGGTTAGACGCGAAGTCCAAACGCCCACCCGCGGTAAGGGAGAGCCGCTCGGTCAATTGCATGCGGTCCTGAAGATATAATCCAACATCTCGTGTCCGAGTGTCGCCACTAGCAAAAGGATAAATCGGCGAAAAAGGCGTTCCATAGACGGGGTTGAAGACATCGAGAGGCATATAAGCCGAGGGATTGTTAAAATCGATGGATTCTTCGTTGTACCTGTTCGGCTCGCGGTAGTAGTCCACGCCGCCAACAAGATTATGCTGAATGCGGCCGGTCTCCACACGCAAGCGCATTCCCGTATCTGCGCCGTAGGTGCTCCATTCTTGTTGGTAGGAGAGTGGATAGCGGTACAACGTCCGCTCGTCGCTCCCAAAGAAAGCCGGATAGAGGAGTTTGTCCCAATGGTTCTCGTACCAGGCGACGCGGACATTCTGGTAAAACGAAAAGGAATCGTTGAACCGATGGCTCAGCTGATAGCCGAACTGCTTGTTGACCTCGGAAACGGGATTGGGATTGGACGGCTCACCCACAAAGAGGCTGATCGGGATTTCGCCGTTTGGGTTGGGAAGAACCGTCCCTGCAGCCGGAAGTGGGAATCCCAGATGGCCAATGTCGTGTTGATATCTTCCAAGGAGCGTTAATTGAGTATCCGGACTGATATCCCAGGTCAACGCTGGCGCTACATACACACGGTGGCGGTTTACGTAGTCTACGAAAGAACCCGTTGGCCGGTAGAGCAGATTGATACGCGCGTAGAGCGTGTGTGATCGGTTCAACGGTGCCCCGGCATCGATCGCCGGCTCATAGAATCCATAGGAACCGCCGGTGAATTCAACCTGTGCAAATGCGTCGGGCCGGGGCACTTTGCTGCGAAGATTCACTATGCCGCCTAGTACACTCTGCCCGTATAGCGTGGACGAGGGGCCCTTTAACACCTCCACGGACTCGAGACCAAAGATTTCTTCGGCCATGCCATTGCCGCCGCGCAGGCCATCGACATATGTATTGAACGACGCATCGAAGCCTCGGATGCGGTAATAATCCCAAGCTTCGTAATATCCGCCCGGCATCACACCTGCCACGTTCTTCAAAGCGTCATCGAGTTTGTACACCCCTTGGTCGCTCAAAAGCTCGTGGTCCACAACCGTGATCGATTGCGGCACATCAAGCAACGATGAGTCCATCTTGCTACCAGCAGTTGTGTGGGTGACCGTGTATGCCGGAGCGGTAACCAATACGCGGGTTTGCACCGTCGCCAAGGCCAGTGTAACTTTCCATTCCACGACTGGACCTGTTGCGGCAAGTACGACTTCTCGTTCAGTCGGGTTATATTTGTCAGCGGTCACGCGCACATGGTAACTGCCCGAGGACAACTGCAAACTGTACGCGCCAATCGAATCAGTTGTGACTGCCTGGCGGAACGAGCCGCACGAGGCGGTTATCAACGCGCCCGAAATTCTCGTCCCCGAAACATCGGAGACAGTTCCTGACAGCGTTCCAATGCGGTCTTCCGCCGCCTGACTGCAGTCAAGCGGCGCCGCACAATCGTCTGCCGCTACACTCTGCTGGAAAATCCCGAGCACTCCCAGAAGCGTGAAAACCGCAATCGATCTGCCTTCAAGCGGGCCCATTCTCGCCTGCAATTCTGGGCGGGCCGACTCGGGTGTCACGGCGCATCTGCGGGGGCTGACGTTTAAGACAAACCCTTAGCGAGCTTCAGACCACCACAATGGTTTCGAGCCTCCATGAGTCACAACGAGCGGAGCCAGCCGCAGAGGGTGGGCACTTCAAGTGATAGAAGATGCCCCCAGAAATGTTCCGCCTCAGAAAGTGATGTGTCAAACGAAAATCTTTTTGGAAACCATAGCTTTGGTGCTTCAACACCAATGACGCGAATGGCCGCGCAGATGCCAACTGTCGAGCAGTCTTTGGGGGTTAATGAAACATTCTCCGGCTCCTAAACTTCGGCAGCCCCGACAACATCTTAACCAGCCCACTGTTTGGCCAATCGACGCAGATGCTAGCAGGCTTCCTGGGCTCGGGCGGCGCCAATGGCGGCTTCAACCCTCTGTATCAGATTGGCGGACCGCGCTTGATCCACCTCGCCCTCAAGCTCCAATTCTGAGCAACCCACACGTTACGAGTCGCCTGCTTCACGGCGAGACAATCCCAGAAAACAGAAAGGCCAGCTCGCTAGGCTTGCGTCTCTTTGGACACCTGTCGGCCTGTGGTAACTCGCAGACTGAGCCAATTGGGGGCGTGTGTTCTCCCTTTGCCCATCGCTCCTTAAATCTCAGTCACTTCCAGTCATCACAATTCTGGCATCTGGGTTGCTTCTTTCCAGAGTGAGGAGGAACTCATGCGCTATTGGAAATTTCTTGCCCTTCCCATCCTGATTGCAGCTTTGCTGAGCATTCCGAGATCTGCAACGCCTCAGGTCTCTATCAATGTCGGAGCAGAACCAAATTGCCCGTATGGCTACTACGATTCCGCCCCATACACCTGTGCGCCATACGGGTACTACGGGCCCGAATGGTTCAACAGTGGCGTGTTCATCGGAGCCGGCCCCTGGTTCCACGGCCCCCACGATTTCAACGGCCATGTTGATAACCGTTTCGATCCACGTCACGGCTACAAGGGTCCACATCCGGAGCGTGGAGACAAGCCCTTCAATCATTTCCACGGAAACGAGATGCGTGATGGGCGCGGCCACGCAGGCGGAGGCCATCGCTAGGAACAGCGACAAACTCAAGCAAATGGGTGCTACGTAACGGATCCGAGCGCAGTTGCCAGATGCCGGGGCGAGGAAAACGCGAACGAAGTGGCAGCAATTGGTACGACGGCTTGAGATTGAGTAAGAATTCCGTGATCGAAGCTAAATATGAACGGAAGAGACTACACAGTTAAAGGAGGAAGAGAATGTCGCAAATCAAGAACTCGGCTCCAAGAAGTCACCAGCTTGCGCTGGGCAGTTTGCTGATTACGGGTGTGGTGATCGTGGGAAGCACTCTCGCTTTGGCCGCTAACAAGCCAGAAACGATTGAGGCTACTGCGATGGGCACAAGCACACAGATGGGATCTGAATTCGGGGTCACGCTGGACATTTATGATTACTCTACTCGGGCGGACAGACAGATGCTGGTGCAGGCATTCGACAAAAGCAAGAATGAGGGCTTGGTCAACGCGCTCGGCAAGATGAAAGCGGCGGGCCACATCGCGGTCACAGGTACTCTCGGGTATGACTGCAGTTACATCCGAATGATTCCAACCCCAACTGGGCGGAAGATTCGCTTTGTCACCAACCGCCTCCTAAGATTCGGTGAGGTTTACTGGGACACCCGATCTACCGCCTACAACTTGACGGCTGGCGAGTTAGATTTGAACGACACGGACAAGAGCAAGAGCACGGGCGTGTTCTACCCTGCAGCCGAGTTCGAGATCGATAAACAGGGGGAGTTGCAAATAAATCTCATCGGGAACCCTTGGAAGTTGGTTGACGTTATCGATTGGAAGGGAACGTCCGGCGTGAACTAATACGCGCTTGAACTTCAACGGCCCGCCGCAATTCGGGCATTCTTCGTGGAGGGTTGAAATCCTCTTTCGGCACTTCGGACACTCTTTCAGGTCTGCATTCCTTGACTATACGGGCTGCGCGTCCGATTTCGTAAAGTGGCAGAGAAAATGGGTTGGATTGAGTATTCAACTACAGCGAGTTAAGGCAGCTAAGCCTAGCATCCAAGAGATGACTTCCCAACGCCTGGCAGCGCTTATCGTACAAGTGAAATCGTCCCAGAATCCCAATGTCCGGTAACGCGACACTCATTGGAGACGCAGGAGAACCGACCGTAGATCGCTGTAAGCTTCGGATTTTTATTCCGCGGAACATCGGCCTTCGTCGGAGTCTCCTTTCTTGACGACCGGTTCGCATCAGGCAAAAGCTACATAAGCCAGCCACATATTTGAACTGGCATTCTTGGATTCAATCACGGTGAAGGCGTTCGGAGTGAAGCACTCACGGGCAGGTTGTGCCATACGCAAATGCGCCGTGAAACAAGCACGTCAGGGAACACGCGGCACAGCACGATTCAGGTTGCGAGCAAGATCTGCCTTTGGAAAGTGTAGGACCTCGGCGGGATCTGTTGGAGTCACCGTAATGCGAATGCACTTAGAGGCGGGCTGATTGCTCTTGACGGCGACACTGCGGATCGGAATCAAAACATTAGTCTCCGGATAGTATGCGGCAGCGCTACGGCGAGCAATCGCATATGGGACGATCGCAAAGCCGGGTGCCTTGCGCAGTTCTCCTTCAAAGTGACTGCATATGTCCACGATCTGACCGGCTTGGAGATTTCTCGCCTCCATATCAAGCGGGTTCAGGAAGAGCACCCGGCGGCCACCAAAGACACCCCGATAGCGGTCATTCATTCCATAAATCGTGGAGTTGAACTGATCGTGGCTGCGAATCGTTGTCAAAAGGAATTCGTCAAGCTTCAGGTCATGCTTCGGGATTGGACAAACGGTTAACTTCGCTTTACCGGAGTCCGTTTTGAAGATGCGTTGCTTCGCTGGATTCGGCAGATAGAAGAATTTCTCCTTAGCAAGTCGCGCGTTGAAGTTCTCGAAACCCGGAATCACCCTGGAAATCGCATCCCGGATCAAGTTGTAATCCGCCGCAAAGCCAAGCCAATTTGTGGTCGTTCGAGGCCCTAAAGTAGCATTCGCCAGATTCGCAATGATCGCTACATCGCTCATCAGCTCCGGTGAAGCGGGCGGAAAGAAGCCTTCCGAAGGATTGATAATACCCATGGAATCTTCAATCGTCAGGAACTGCTTACCTGTGTTCTGGATGTCTTCCTCCGTCCGCCCCAGGCAAGGCAGAATCAATGCTCGCTCCCCTGTGATCAGGTGAGAGCGATTTAGCTTCGTCGAAACGTGAGCAGTAAGCTTGCAGCGCTGCATAGCGTGCGCGCTGTAGACCGTGTCAGGTACGTTCGAAAGGAAATTGCCGCTGATCGCCAAAAACACCTTGACGTCTCCATCGAACATCGCGTGCAAAGTCTCAACGGTGTCATAACCCCACTTCCGGGGTGGTTCAAAGTTGAACTCCTTCCCAAGGGCATCCAGAAAAGGTTTTGGCGGACGCTCCCACACACCCATTGTGCGGTCGCCCTGGACATTTGAGTGTCCGCGTACGCATACGGTGCCGGCCCCTGGGCGCCCTATATGCCCGCCAACGAGCAGAAGATTCACGATCATCGAAACATTGTCGACGCCGTTGCGTTGCTGTGTAACGCCTGTGCACCACGCGCATATGGTCTTCTTTGAGGCCGCGTACATATCGGCGGCGACACGCATCTGATTTCGAGTCAGCCCGCTGTTTTCCTCAATTTCTTCCCAGCTTGTCGCTTTTACGTCGGCCAGCAGTGCTCCGAAACCTTCAGTGAGGGTTTGGATAAACTCACGGTCAATCACCGAGATGTGTTCCGCTTGCTCCCGCTCGAACAGTTCCTTCAGAATGCCTTTGATTGTCGCTACATCTCCATTCACTCGCACGGGGAGATACAGATCGGCAAGGGCCTGGCCTTTACCAAGCAGCGCAAAGGGCAGCTGCAAAGGATTCGGGTAATCCTGGGGGTTAGGATTGATTACCCTCATCATGCTGACTTCAGGTAGAGGGTTGACCGCGATAATCTTGGCACCATGGTCCTTGGCCATCTGAAGTGAGCTCAACATCCGCGGGTGGTTTGTCCCAGGGTTGTTTCCAAAGATGAAGATGAGATCGGTACTCTCCATATCTTCCAGCGTGGCTGTACCCTTGCCGATGCCGAGCGTCTCTACCATCGCCACTCCCGACGACTCGTGGCACATGTTCGAGCAATCCGGGAGATTGTTTGTTCCGAACTGCCTCGCGAACAACTGCAGAAGAAAGGCAGGCTCATTGGTTGTCTTGCCTGAGGTGTAGAAGCTGGCTTGGTTGGGCGAATCCAGACCATTCAGCTCTTGGGCGATCATCGCAAAGGCATCTGACCATGTTGTCGGCTGATAGTGCGTTGCGTTTGCATGCCGTACCATGGGCGAAGTCAGACGCCCCTGCTGATTCAGCCAGTAATCGGATTTCGCCGCCAGCTCCGCTATGGAATACTTCGCGAAAAATTCCGCCCCGATGCGCTTCTTTATAGACTCGTCAGAGACGGCCTTGGCGCCGTTCTCGCAAAACTCAAAAATCTTCCTCTTGTTGTCGGGACTCGGCCATGCGCAGCTCTGGCAGTCAAACCCAGTTACCTGGTTGATCTTCAAAAAAGCTTCGGTCGATCGAACCGGACCCATTTCGCCAATTCCGTATAGCATGGTATTCCAAATGGCTGGAATGCCAGCAGCTTCTTCAGAGGCACGACCGATCCTGAGCTTGCCCAAATCCGTTGGATTTTGCGCTTGCAGGGAAGTCGAGTCATTCGGATCCAGTTCCACTGTGAGATCAGCGTCTGTGCTGTTCTCAGTCTTTGTGCGTAGGTCCAGCTTGGCGCGATAGTGCCCGTCTCTGCAGTGCTCGTCTCCATGGATTACGTCCGAACTGTCTGAGGTTTTCATCGTCTCCTCCGCTTCCACCTGCGATCGTTGGCTTGGATCGCGAATGTCGTCGAGTCGGCCGGTGTCACGTTACTTGAATAGCCTAGGCTACCGTCGCGCGAGGCCTTTCTCAATCCACACTATGCACGTCCGATTATTCGATCGATCTCGCGCAAGGTAGCGACGAGGCTAGCGCGGGAGAACGTCGTACACTTCTGCTGGAATCTTACGTAGGCTGTCTGCGTCCAGATTTAAGTGCGCCGTGACCGTCTCCGGAGGAAGACGCCTCATCCAGTTGTTAAGAGAGATTTCCTGAAATTCGCCCGTGGCGAACATTTCCAGAACTACCAGATCTGTGTCGCCCGTGTTCTCGACATAGTGGCCCGCGACCTTCGGTACAAAACCGACGTCATTTGCGTTGAAGTCCATTGTGTGCGCTCCTTCGTTTGTAAACACCGTCATACGGGCCTTACCGCTGATGTAGTACTGCCATTCGGAATCGCGCGGATGCCAGTGCAGTTCGCGCAGACCACTCGGCTTAATGGTTATTAGGACTCCAGTGATATTTTTTGCTGCCGTGAAGACATGCGAGTCGACAATCCGAACTTCACCGCCACTCGTGTGCTTCGTGGGAGCCATAGCCTCCATCTTAAAGGTGTACTGGTAGTGTGATTCGACCTGTCGCCCCCCAACGGCCGCCTTATCCTGTGCCAGTGATGCGGGCAGGTCTGCTGGAAAGATGTACAGATTCTTGTTTGGCAAGTTCTTAAGGGCGCTCTCCGGCAACCCAAAATTCTTGGACAACACCGATAGCGGCGTATGCCTCACCCAGTCGGAAAGCAGGAAGGTATTGTCTTCAGAAAACGTACCTTGATTGAATATCAGCATAAATTCAGAACCATCCGGTCCCAACCCTTGGATCGAGTGAGGGAATCCCGCGGGAAAGTACCAAAGGTCGCCTTTGCCCACATCGCCGATAAAAATGGTTCCATCGGGATTGAGAACGGTCACACGGGCATTTCCGTACAGCATGAAGGCCCACTCGTCCGACGTATGCCAATGCAGTTCCCGAAAGCTGCCCGCGGTAAGCCGCATTCTGACTCCAGCGATGTCTTTGGAAGATGGCAACACCTTTTGTGTTACCTCGTTCGTCCAACCACCCGCTTGAACACGTTTGTGAGTTAGATCGAAGGAGTACCATAAGGGATCTAGGTTTCCGGAGTCTGTCGGCGGAGGAAAGTTTGAATTCGGATTTTCATCCAAAAGTGGCTTGTTTTCCGGGCCCGGATTACTTACAGAATGATCGTGTTCTCCTTTTTCAATGTCTGTTCTCTCCTGAGCATTGACCGCCAGGGAGGCCAGTGCCGCGCTCGCTAGACTAGCGGAACCAACCCCCAAAAAAGCACGTCTCGACAGTCCTTCCATGCCAGGTTTGCTTTCTTGCTGTTCACTCGTCCGATTCTCTACAGCGACGCCTGGGTTAGTTTCTTTTGGCGCACTCATTCGAGTATCTCCTTCAATTGATCTGCATCCGTCCCGAAGTCAGGGTCTTCTGCGTCGGAAATTCTCTGGAGCTCAACAGCTTCTCTTTCCAATGCTCGTTGCTCAGCTCCGCCCCAGCGAGGAACGCTTCTCACAAAAAACAGAAGCACTTGCCGTGCCAACCTGAATTCTCTTCTAATGTTTTGGAAGTATTGGAAACTAAGACAACGGACGGGACCGGACGTGAAGATTACTGCGGTCGACTGTCAGGCGATTGGATTAGTTTCTGGATAGTTGAGCCGCTCTGACAGGAAAACCTGATTCGTGCTGCGGTCCACGCAAAAAATAAAGACGTGATCTCGCAAAGCTGTTCGACACACAATCAAATAACTAACCTCGCTAAACTTTAGCATCGGGACATCGTGTCTAGCCGGCTGGCACGCTACGCAGCGATCTCGCTAACACTCGCCATCTATTTTGTGTCACTTACGCGCTCAACATGTTTGGCAGCCGTGTTGCCTCTTCCACTCCTGTTGCTCGGGGCATAGAAGCATTTCGAGAGATTTCCCGACTGGATGATGGCTCGCGACGAAGCTTGCCCGTCTGCGCCGAGTTGTTGAGGCAGCGTCGTGGGTCGAGGAGTTCGCGGAGTCTTCTGGATCCTTGCGCACTCGTCTTGCCCCGAGCCGCTTCCGGGGCTCCATAACAGGGCAATCGTAGCTATGAGCAGCATTAGCAGCTTGTTTTTGACCATCCACGACCGCCTCACGAAATTCCTCCATCTTTCTTTTGCCCTAACGAATCTCTTGGAAATGCAGTGCTACCTGCCGGCTCCGTGGGCCTCAGTCCACAATGCGGATATCTCTGCTTATTCAAGGCAAGTCACACCACCCCACTCCTTCTGATTGGTTCCACACGCTGATGGATACACACTTTCTCGTTTCGAGCGCCGGCAGTAGTCACGAAAGGTATTGCATTCCCGATCCCACACAACCACCCCACAGGGACAAACCAAAAACTGTCGCCTTTTAAGCGTCCTCCGCGCCTGGATGCGCGGCCCTGGGCGCGGGCGATGGCGTCTCCAGGACGCCAACGTTCTGACAAGTGTCAGCCTGCTGGCAGAGCCCTCGTTGATGCCCCCGTCTTCTTGTCGCTGATACCGGCTGCAAGCCCCTCGATGTACAGGAGATAAGCGAAAGACGCAAGGGTCGCCCCCATTGGCGTGCGAGATGCACTTGCAGGAGTGCAGGCTGCGTCTCAATCGAAATGCGGTAGCCACTTGATATGGAGAGAGCACCAAAGACTCGCCATGGCAAAAAAATACAGGGGAAAATGGGGAACCGTCATCGGCCGAGTCATCGGCGTGCTTGTCATCGTCGCCGGGATACTTCTTGCTGCGAGTTTATGCACGGCGGCTCTGCGCGCTGACAATCCCGTTCCCAGCATCTTCCGGCCACACTCAACACCTGCCGATTCCATCGTTCATCTCTCGCGTTTCGTTCTCGCCATCACTGCTCTAATTTTTCTCGTGGTCGCCACGTTACTGACCTACGCCGTCGCGAAGTTTCGCAACAAAGCGGGCGATGCGCAGCGTGAGCCCGCCCAAGTTTATGGAAGCACCCAAATCGAGCTGGCCTGGACCGTCATTCCGATTTTGATCGTAGTCGTTCTGTTTCTGGCTACCGCGCGAGTGATTCACGCGATCCAGGATGCTCCCAAACCCGAGACGGCTGTGGAAGTCACCGCCATTGGCCACCAGTTCTGGTGGGAGTTTCGGTATCCGGCGCTCGGCGTCGTCACGGCGAACGAACTCCACATTCCCGTCAGCGATCCCGACCATCCTACGCCCACATTCCTAAAACTGCTCTCGGCCGACACCGATCACAGTTTTTGGGTTCCTCAGCTTGCGGGAAAGAGCGACTTGATTCCGAATCGCGTGAACGAGATGTGGATGGACCCGCATAGCACGGGCATTTTTCTCGGTCAGTGCGCACAATATTGCGGCACGCAGCACGCGAAAATGCTCTTGCGAGTGTCGGTGGACAGCCCAGAGGCGTTCCAGGTTTGGATCGACGCTCAAAAACAGCCTGTGATTCAGGATGAGAAAGAGACCGTCGGCAGGCGCGTCTTCGAAACCACCGCCTGCGTGAACTGTCACGCCGTCGGCGGCACAAACGCAACGGGGCGTTTCGGTCCCGATCTGACGCACCTGATGAGCCGCCGGACCATTGCGGCCGGCGCGGCCGAAAATACAAAAGAAAACCTTCGCTTGTGGATCCAGAACCCGGACGCCATCAAACCGGGTTCGCTCATGCCGGCCATGCAGTTGACGGACGCCGATCTGGACGCTCTCGTCCGGTATCTCGAGACGCTCCAGTAGAGAAGAATTGTGGGAGACCATCTATGTCATCGGATGTGATGGCCATTAAAACCGCGGGAGCCTCGGGCAAGCCATGGGTCGAAACGCTGCATGAGTGGGTGACCACAGTCGACCACAAGCGCCTGGGCATTCTTTACATTCTCTTCGCGCTGATTTTTCTCGTCATCGGCGGAATCGAAGCGACGATCATGCGCATCCAGTTGATGCGACCGCACAACGACTTTGTTTCACCGCAAGTCTTTAACCGCATGTTCACGATGCACGGCACGACCATGATTTTCTTTGTGGCCATGCCCGTCCTGTTCGGTTTCGCCAACTTTCTAGTTCCTTTGATGATTGGCGCGCGGGACATGGCGTTTCCGCGGCTGAATGCGTTCAGTTTCTGGCTGACGGCTTTGGGAGGATTTCTTCTCTATTTCAGTTTTGTTGGTGGAAGCGGCCTCTACGGCGCGGGAAATGCCCCGGACGTCGGATGGTGGGCTTACGCTCCGTTGACTTCCCGCGCGTTTTCCCCTGGGCATAGTACCGACTACTGGACTATCGCGCTGCTCATCTCCGGCTTCGGCAGCATCGGGACCTCCATCAACATCATTGCCACAATCCTCTGTATGCGGTGCCCGGGCATGACGCTGGGCCGCATGCCGCTTCTTGCGTGGCTCAACTTGGTGATGTCCGGCATGGTGCTCCTCGCCATCACGCCATTGTCGGCGGCGCAGCTCATGCTGATGGTCGACCGTTATCTTGGCGGCCATTTCTTCGATACGCAGGCGGGGGGATCCGCTACGCTATGGATGCATTTCTTCTGGATATTCGGGCATCCGGAAGTGTACGTACTGATCATTCCTTGCTTTGCTTTTGTGTCTGAAATCGTTCCCGTATTTTCGCGCAAGCCTATCTTTGGCTATCCCGTGATGGTGGGCGCGACGGTGTGTATCGCCTTCGTGAGCCTAAGCGTGTGGGCGCACCACATGTTCACCATCGGAATGAATTCCTACGCCAACGCCTTTTTCACCATTACGACGATGGCCGTAGGCGTGCCGACGGGAATCAAGATTTTCAATTGGCTCGGCACGATGTGGGGCGGAAAGCTCATCTTTAAGACACCGATGCTCTTCTGTATCGGATTTCTGTTCCAATTCTTGATCGCCGGTCTCACGGGCATCATGCTGTCCGCCGCACCGTTCAATTGGCAGCTCAGCGGTTCCTACTTCGTCGTCGCGCACTTTCATTACGTGATCGTGGGCGGCATCTTGTTCGCCCTTTTCGCGGCCTTTTATTATTGGTACCCCAAGATCACCGGACGAATGCTGAACGAATCGCTGGGCAAACTGCATTTCTGGCTGTTCCTGATCGGCTTCCATATGACGTTTGACGTGATGCACATCCCCGGCATCCTTGGTATGCCGCGCCGGATCTACACCTACGAGCCCGGCCGCGGATGGAATACTTTGAACTTGATCATCACCATTGGAACATTTATCCAGGGCATCGCTACGTCGGTGTTTGCAGCAAACCTGATTTTCTCTTATTTCAAGGGACCCAGGGCCGGGAACGATCCCTGGGACGCCTGGACGCTCGAGTGGTCGGTGAGTTCGCCACCACCGGAGTACAACTTCGCATCCATTCCGACGGTCGCCAGCCGTCGCCCCTTGTGGGATCGCAAACATCCAGAAGATCCGGATAGCCGCTATGACTGACGCAATGAATGAAGGGACCAATCCATGAGCGCCATCGCGAGCCCTATCGTTCAGCCGCCGGTGGATTGGCGCCTCCCCAATCGGGGCAAGGTTGCAATGGCCTGCTTGATCTTCGCCGAGTCCGCCATCTTCACGATTTTTGTCGTGGCGTATCTTTTCTACGTGGGGAAAAGTCTCTCCGGACCGACGCCTCGCGAAGTGCTTGAGACTCCGATCTTCTTCACGATTTGTTTGCTGTCCAGTAGCCTGACGATTCACCTCGCGTCAAGATTTCTCGAGCGCGGCAAGCGCGGCGCATTTCTCGGCTTGTGGTTCCTTACGATTGTCCTAGGTGGGCTCTTTATGTACGGCACGGCCCTGGAATGGCACCGGCTGATGTACGAACATGGTCTGACCATCTCCACCAACCTTTTTGGAACGACCTACTACTCACTCGTCGGTCTGCACGCTTTTCACGTCACGGCAGGCCTGCTGATGCTGAGCATCGTACTACCCCTCGGTCTGGCTGGCCGCGTCGGCCGGGAGCAGTCCGTTCGTGTCGACGTCCTCTCATTCTACTGGCATTTTGTGGATGCCGTATGGGTCGTTGTTTTCACAGTAGTTTACGTTCTAGGTCGCTGAGGAGAATGGATGGCAACGCTGCTACACGCGGAACAAGTGGAACAAAACCCTCGCGCACCCAGCGAGATCAAAGTGCCCGCGGGAACAGCTTGGCCTCTGGTACTGGCCTTTGGATTTACGCTGGTGTTTGCGGGACTCCTGACAAGCGTCTCGGCGAGCATTCTCGGTGCAGTTCTGGCGATCGCTGGGTGCGTCGGCTGGTTCCGCGAAGTCCTCCCTCACGAGCATGAAGAGGTTGTGCCGGTCGTGCCAGAGGATCTTTCGGTGGCCACCGGGCGCCACGTCGTCGAACGGCTGCCAGTGGCTCCTGAACAAGTACGCGCGTGGCTTCCTATCGAAACTTATCCGATATCGGCCGGTGTGAAAGGTGGTTTGGCAGGAAGCGTAGCAATGGCCGTGCTGGCTTGTGCCTATGGACTGCTGAAGACCGGAAGCATTTGGTATCCCATCAATCTTCTTGCCGCGGTTGTGTATGCGCCGTCGGAGGTGCCTTCCGCTTCGCAATTGAATTCCTTTCACCCAGTCATCTTTTTGATTGCCGTGGTCTTACATCTCGTCACCTCGATACTTGTGGGATTGCTTTACGGTGCGATGCTTCCCATGTTCGCGCGCCGTCCCATTTTGCTAGGCGGCCTGATCGCTCCGGTGCTGTGGTCGGGGCTGCTGTACTCCATCATGGGCATTCTCAATCCTGTGCTCGGGAGTCATATTGAATGGATCTGGTTTATGGCCTCGCAGTTTGCCTTTGGCATCGTCGCGGGCCTTGTCGTCGTGCGCCAGTCGCAAGTACCGACCCGCGAGAATCTTCCCTTCGCCGTGCGCGCGGGAATTGAAGCCGCCGGCTTGATGCCGCCGCGCGAAAACGGGGAGAAACGGCCGTGATCCGACTTCGCCAGCTGTTCGCAACCGGGGGGCTTGCCGTGTTGCTGCTCGCGGGCTGTGGTTCGCCGCACGGCCGGCCGCTGCAAGGCTCCGAGACTCTTGCGCCGAATGAGATTTTGGATTTTGAGACTCTGTACGCGCAAAACTGCGCGGGCTGCCATGGCGCAGAAGGGCGGGGAGGCGCCGCGATCGCACTTGCAGATCCAATTTACTTGGCGATCGCGGACGATGCGGCGATCCGCAAAGTTGTCGCCAGCGGCGTGCACGGAACCGCCATGCCGGCCTTCGCCGAAAGCTCCGGCGGAATGCTGACGGACAAGCAGATTGAAGTCATCACGACGCAAATCCGCTTGCGCTGGGGCCGCCGCGGTAACCTCGATGCAGCCAATCTGCCTTCTTACGCTCCGAAATCCGCAGGCAACATCTCGCAAGGTGAAGCTGCCTACAAGACTTACTGCCAATCCTGCCACGGCCCGAACGGCCGCGGCGGACCAAAAGGCAGCGCCATTACTGATGATTCTTTTCTCGCGCTGGTCAGCGATCAAGGGCTGCACACCGTCGTGATTACTGGACGTCCTGAGTTGGGCGCGCCCGACTGGCGAGGCAACGTGCCCGGCAAGCCGATGTCGGACCAGGAAGTCACCGACGTAGTTACCTGGCTCATTTCGCGCCGTGTTCAGAACCCAGGACAGCCTTATTCGGTTTCGAATGACGCACAGCATCCTTAGGAGCCTATAATGTCGGAAGAAAACACGGTCTCTCGCCGCGGCCTCCTCATGAAGTTGGGAATTTTGTTCAACGGCCTCGTGGCTACCGCGATTGCCGTGCCGATCGTACGATTTGTGCTCTCCTCGATTACTCGAGGGCGGGCGAACTCCTATCTTGCGTGGGTCCCTGTCGGATCGGTCAGCGAATTTCCCGAAGGCGAAACGCGGTTAGCCACTTTTCGGAATCCCAACGTGATGCCCACCGATGGCAAGACTGTCGACACGGCATGCTGGGTGCGCCGCGTCGGAGGCGATCAATTCCAGGTGTTTGCGATTAACTGCGCGCACCTCGGCTGCCCTGTGCGCTGGTTTCCGCAATCCGGTTTGTTCATGTGCCCGTGCCACGGTGGAGCGTATTACCGCGACGGCTCGCGCGCTTCTGGCCCGCCGGAGCGCGGTCTGTTCGAATACCCGTACAAAGTAGAAAACGGGCTGGTCACGATTCAGGCAGGCGAACTGCCCACGCCTGGAGCGCCGACAGCTGCTCTCGTTGGAAAGAAACCGCCATGCGCCTGATCTCGCAAATTGGCGAATGGTTCGACCGGCGCCTGCAGCTTGCTGCTCCCATTCGCGAAGCCGCTGAGCATCCTGTGCCGCGCAACACGGCAAGTTGGTTTTATGTGTTCGGCAGCGCCGCGCTGACTGTCTTCATCCTGCAACTCGTCACCGGAATTCTCTTGGCGATGATTTACGTGCCATCCGCCGGTGAGGCTTGGAGCAGTCTTCAGTCTCTCAATCACGACGTGACTCTCGGCTGGTTCATCCGCGCATTACACGGCTGGGGCTCGAATTTCATGGTGGCCATCGTCCTCATTCACATGGTGCAGGTCTTCCTCTTTGGCGCTTACAAGTTTCCGCGTGAGCTCACGTGGATCGTGGGCGTTTTTCTTTTGCTTATGACTCTGGGCATGGCTTTCAGCGGCCAAGTGCTGCGATTCGATCAAGACGCCTACTGGGGATTGGGAATCGGAGCGTCCATCGCGAGCCGCGTGCCGCTCGTCGGCGCGGCTACCGTAAAGTTGATGCTGGGCGGACCTATCATCGCAGGCGCCACGCTCTCTCGATTTTTCGCGCTACACGTCTTCGTGATTCCAGGGATGCTGATCGGGTTCGTCTGTCTGCATCTTTTGATGGTGCTGAAGCTCGGAATCAACGAATGGCCGATGCCGGGCCGCCTCGTGAAAAAAACAACCTATATGACCGAGTACCACGAATTAACGAAGAAGGACGGCGCGCCCTTCGTCCCTTATGCAGTTTGGAAAGATCTGTTCTTCGCCGCGTTCATCCTCCTGGCAGTCGCCGCGTGCGCCGCATACTTCGGCCCATTCGGCCCAACGGGTCGCCCGGATCCGACGATCATCCAGACGGCCCCGAAACCAGATTATTTTTTCCTCTGGCTCTATGCACTACTCTCGCTTCTGCCTCCATCGATGGAAACGCCCGCGCTTCTCATCGGCCCAGTTGTCGCCATCATGGTTCTGCTCTTTCTTCCATTCCTGTCTGGCGAAGGAGAAAAAAGCTGGCGCCGTCGGCCAATCGCCGTACTCACGATACTGCTCCTCGCGATAGCGCTAGGGACGCTTACGCATCTCTCCGGCTACACGCCCTGGAGCCCGCACATGAACGCCTGGAGCGGCGACCCGGTGCCGGACCGATTCCTTCGCGGCACAACCGCGCTTCAGCGGCGAGGCGCACTCGTCTTTCAGGTTAAACAGTGCCGCAATTGCCATTCCCTCGGTGAGGCGGGAGGGCAGCG
>Ga0137418_10002396_pt1 | contig 17175 bp, 15 predicted proteins | sample CZODoug3_1_2_16f_FD_122242 | JGI IMG/M metagenome (GOLD analysis project Ga0137418, IMG submission 122242) | Vadose zone soil fungal communities from Angelo Coast Range Reserve, California, USA - CZODoug3_1_2_16fungal (Hybrid Assembly) | ecosystem: Environmental > Terrestrial > Soil > Vadose... | reverse complement strand
GGGCGACCAAGCCGTCCGTCGCGGTGGCGCGCAAGGTGACCTGGCGCGGTCCCTCTACGCCCGTGACGGCGTCGAACGCGTTCACCAGCAGGTTCATCACCACCTGCTCGAGCTGGACGCAGTCGCCGGTCACCAGCGGCAGATCGCGCGGAACGTCGAGGACGACGTCGACGCCGCGGCTCACGGCGTCCTCGTAGAGGAGCCGCAGCACGTGCTCGATGAGCGGTCCGACGGCGAGCGGCACGCGCTCGGTCTGGTGCCGCCGGAACATCTGGCGAAGCCGCCCCAGGACCTCCCCCGCTCGGCGGCAGTCCTGACCGAGGTCGTGCAGCGCGCCGAGCGCGTCGTCGAGCGCCGGCCGCTTCCGGTCCAGGAACCGTTCCGCTGCCTGGACGTTCGTGTAGATGGCGGTGAGCGGCTGATTCAACTCGTGCGCCAGCGAGGCGGCCAACTCCCCCAGCATGCTGACGCGTCCTGCGTGCGCCAGGTGCTCGCGGAGCAGGCGGCTTTCGGCCTCGGCGCTTCGGCGGCCCTCCTGCTCGCGGGTCACCGCCGACTGGCTGGCGATCCGATCCAGCGCCGCGGCGACCATCTCCGCCAGTCGCTCGGTCGTCTCGAGGGCGTCCGCCGACCATGGCCGGGGCGCGCGAGCGACCAGCGCCAGTATTCCTCCCCGGGTCCCCCCGACCTGGAGAGGGACGACGATCCCTGACGCAAGCTGCTCGGTCAGATCCTCCAGTCGCCGGGCCGCGAGCGGGAACTCATCGCGGCTTTCCCAGACCAGCGTGCGGCCCCCTTCGAGTCGACCGAGGATCGAGGGCAACAGGTCCGAAGGAGCTGGGCGCGCAGTGGCATTTCGTCGCCCACGCTCCCAGAGGTGGTGTTGGGCGATGCCCTCCGGTTCACGCCTCGCGACCAGCGCGCGATCGGCGCCGAGCGTATCGCCCACCTCGGCGATGGCGCAATCGATGGCGCCGCCGAGGCGTTGACGAGGCGTTCGGATCAGCGCCGCCGATATTCGCAGCAACAGCGTCGCAAGCGTCGCCGCTTCCTTGCGCCTGACTGCTTGGGACCTGATCGCCCCTACCCCCGCCCGCTCCATTGCAAACTCTCCGAACTGTCTACCGCCTTGATAGCAGTGGGTATCCTGCCCAGATTTAAACACCCCGCGTCAAGGGGGTTTAAAATTTAACCCCCTGAAATTCACCATGTGGACACAATTCCGTAGGGCGCCGGAAAGGACTCAGCGGCGCGCCAGCCGCGCGCGGCGCGGCGTGCGCATTGCGTGGGTGCCCATCGCCACGTCGATCGCGCGCAAGAGCACGTCTGCCTCGATGGGTTTGGAAACCATCGTCTCCGTCGCGATGTCGTCTCCGATCTCCTCGATCTCATGCGCGGTGACGAAGATGACGGGCGAGTCGCGCCCCGCGGCGCGGAGGGCGTCGCGCAGGGCGGGCCCGCTCATCCCGGGCATGCGCACGTCGACGATCAAGCAATGTTTCCCCCGCGGCGGCCGCCGCTCCAGGAACGCGGGACCCGACTCGAACGCCTCCACCTGGAACCCGGCCGCTGTGAGGAGCCGGGCAAGACCTCTGCGGACGGAGTGGTCGTCGTCGATCACGAACACGCGGCGAGCGCGCGCTGGCATCCTTTCATCCGAGCACTTGTCGATCCGGGAAGAAATGGATCGGAGGTCCAATACGGTCCGAAGATTCGGGCCCGCCGGTCCCTCGCGGCAGCCATTTGGCGGTCGCGGTGTGGACCTTGGCCCTATCTCGCTCCCCGGCCACTCGTTCCTTCGGGAGCCGGTGAGGACATCACCAGTAGTACTGCAATCCAATCTGCGCCACCGTGGCCGTCGCAAGGAGTCCGGGGCGGACGTAGTACCTTCGCGATCCGATCTCCAGTCCTAGCCCGAGCTCCGGACGCCCCGTATAGGAGATGCCTCCCGAGATGTCCTGGACCCGTGGGAAATCGCCGGCCACCGGATCGGAGAGTCGGTAGGAGGCGAGCAGGCCGATCGGTGTGGACGAGATCTTTCCGAAATCGAAGTCCGCCTCGACGCCCATGAGGATGGCGCTCTGCTCCAGGATGTCCGTGCCCGACAGCCGCACCGATTTGAACACGTAACCCAGGTTGCCGGTCAGGCCGAGCGCCGGAAAGGGGGCCCAGGCAGCGGCGAGCGTTGGGCTGAGCGTGAGCGCGTGCGTCGTCTCCAAGGCGGCGGCTGGATCGAGAACGTGGTCTCGGAGGGCGCGGAGGATCGCGTCGGCGATGAGGAATCCGTACTGCGGCGCATAGCTCACGTCGAGGACCAGCGCCGTCTCGACGGGTCCGAATCGGTGACCGAGCTTCACCTCAGCGCCCAGGCCGATGCCGACCTGGGCGCCGATCGAGACCACCGACGCTCCGGTGATGCCGGTGTATGCGAGGGTGACCGCCGTAACCCCGGCCGACAGCCATTCGAGAAATCGATATTCGTAGTTGAACGTCTGCGCGAGCGCGGCGAGGCTGAGGTCTTGGGTGCCGGTCACGTTGCCGCTCGAGTCGTACGTCGGACCGGTGGCGTTGCCTACGCCGTAGAGAAGCCCGAGCTGAAACGTAGTCTCCCGGAAGGGCGGAATGACGAACAGCGAAGGCGCGAAGACGTGCCCGTCGAGCTCACGCTTCGAGGACGGCGCGGCCTTGGCCGGCTCCGCGGCGGCTGCCTCCTGATCTGCCATGACGGCGGTGGGCAACACCGCAACGAGGACGAGTGCGAGTTGTCGGCGCATCATTCCCCTCCGATCGCGCTCCAGCGCATCCGGGGCCATATCCCGACCGACGCCCGAACAGGATTGGACCATGGCCGTACGACCCAGCGACGGCGCCCGCCGCCCTGGCCTTTGGGCGCATGGTATTGGCGGCCGGGCGCAAGGACACTGCCTCGCATGAGGCATTTCCCCTGTCCGTACCTGATGCCGCTGTGCCTGCTCGTGGCAGCGCCCGCCGCGCTCGCCCAGTACCAACCCGAATATCCACCACCGTCGGCCTACTCCCAAGGCGAAGCCCTGCGGCCCCAGGTGTTCGACCTGTCGGTGTTCGGCGGATACCAGCTCAACGGCGACGTCGGCACGAGCGGCGGCAATCTGGACATTCACGATTCGCCCAGCTTCGGCGCTGCGCTCGACTACCGGCTGAGCCCCCTGGGCAGCCTCGAGCTGATCTGGCTGTACTCGAAGCCCGACGCGAGCTTCCAATCGTTCAATCCGCTCTACCTGAGCAGCCGCTCCTTCAGCGTGGCTTCCCACTACTTCCAGATCGGCGGAATGAGCTCGCTGCCCAGGGGAAAGCTGGAGCCGTTCATCGCGTTCACCCTGGGCGCGGCGCTCTTTCTTCCCGATACCATCACGTTCACCAACGGAAGCACGGCGAACGTGAGCGACACTTGGCGATTCGCTACCACGCTCGCACTGGGGACGAAGATCTGGATCTCGCCGAACGTGGGCCTGCGCCTGGAGACACGTCTCCTGGTGCCGATGGTCTTCAACGGAGGTGGCTACTATTACGGAACTGGCGGGGCGGGCTTGGGCGCAAGCACCGGTGTCCCTTCCGTGCAGCTCGCTTTCGTCGGAGGACTCGTCTTCGGAAAGTAGTGGCCTTCCGGGGGGCGCCGGAGGTCAGGTCGCTGCATGCGACCAGTCTGTATCCTGGGCGCCGCGGCGCTGGCCGCGGCGCTCGTCGTTTCCAGGCCGGCCGCCGCCGCGGACACGGAGGCGGAGTCCCCACAGCGAGTCCGCACGGGCGCGCAGATCCTCGGTTTTCTCGGGCTGGACTTCGCGTTGCTCTACCTCACCGCGCCCCCGGCCGCGGATCCTCCCGGAAACGTGCGCCTGATCGACAAGCTGAGGCTGCGAGCCTGGAGCTTCGACGCCAGCGCCTTCGCAACGAACTTCGTGGCGCACCCGCTCGCGGGCACCTTCTTCTATTCGACTGCGCGCTCGAATCGATCGGGGCCGCTGGAGTCGCTGGCCTGGGCGTCGCTGGCCTCGTTGACCTGGGAGCTGGCGGAGTTTCCCGAGAACGTCTCGCTCAACGACCTGATCGTGACGCCGGTCGCTGGCGCGTCGATCGGCGAGTCTTTCGTGCAGCTCTCCCAGTGGCTCGATCGCCGGCCGCGATCCGCAGGGCGCACCGCGCTCGCCACGGTGTTGTTTCCCATGAAGCTGGTCAACGGCGCTCCGCCCGATGATGAGACGGACGGTGCGCTGACCGCGAGTCTCCGGCTCGTCGCAGGGGCCACGCTGCACGGCGAATCCGAGCTCGGCGTGCAGCTCGCGACACGGCTCGTCCATTTTCCCGGATTCGGTGCGCCGGGCGAAGGTGTTCGCATGGGGTTCGCCGGCAACCTCAGCGAACTGTCGCTGGATACTCGAGCCTCCCGCTCCGGACTGGCCGACTTGCGCTTCACCGCTGGCGCCGCCCTGGCCACGGTGTACCAGCGCAGCATCGCCGCGGATGGCGATGGCTGGGATCTCCTCGTGACCGGCGGTGTCGCCTATGACGTTCGCCAGCACAGGTGGGATGCGGGGCCGCTCGATGCCTGGTCCTCGGTGCACGTGCCCGGGGTCAGCATGCGACTTCGCAGGATGGCCGGGCCGCTTCGCATCTCCGCGCGCGCGGATCTGGCGCTCACGCTCGCCGGCGCGCGATCGTTCGCGCTTGACGGCGGGCAGGCGACCCTTCCCATCGCAACTCTCACGACCACGCAGCAAGCGTGGGGGTACACCATGGGGTGGGGAGTCGCTTTGGCACCGGCCCTGGAGGTCGCTTACGGGCCGTTCTCGCTCGCGCTCACCGGATCGCTCGACACGCGGTACAGCCTGGATCGGCCCGATCCCTGGCCGGACCGGCATCCCACCGCGAGAATCACAGACGCCTGGTCCAGCCTGCGCGGCGGCGCGAGCGTGAAGCTTCCCTGGAGCGATCTGGAGATCTCCGCCTCCGTCCAGCGCAGCCTGAGGCGCGGATCCGCCGGCTCGTTCACGCGTACCGCCGGAGAAACCACCGCGCTGGTCGCGATCGGCTTCGCGCTCGAGTGAGCGTCACCCGAGCGGGTCGGGCACCCCGTCCATGTTGTCGTCCTCGTAGGCGTCGATGGAGGCCGCCACGTTGGCCTCGATCATCGAGCGCAGCGCCGGATCGGTGGTCGTGGGGTCAATGGTGCCGCCGTCCGGACTCTCGAACCACCTGTTGGGCGCGATGTTCACGTCCAGGTTGTTGTGGTTCAGGCCCATCCGGAAGACCGATTCCCGAACCAGAACTTGCTCACCCGAGGACTCGAAGGTGAAGCTGGTGCCTTGCTGATTCCTGCCGGTGATGACGTACGTCTTCCCCAGGAGCGGGGCGAGGGCGGCGTTGGCCTGGATGTCCGCCGACGAGACCGGGACCAGGTCGATGTCCATCTCGTAGTACCCTTTGGGCCTGATGCTGAACCCGGAGACCAGCTCGGTGAAGACCCCTCCGGTGAGGTTCTGCCCCGAGAGATCGACGAGATAGGGGCCGGGTCCGATCACGATCATGTCTGGCGTGCTGAAACCTCCATCGGTCGGATCGGACTGCAGGCGCAGGTTGCGCATCACGATCTGGAAGCGGTCCACGTCGACGCCGGTGGAGAGGACCAGGAAGCCCGGATCGGGTGGCCGATCCCCGGATCGCACGTGGACCGAGAGCTCCTCCGCGCAGGCGGCGGCGACCAGGGCGGCGACCAAGGCGGGCATGAAGTTGCGCGGCATCACCACCCCTGCAGGATCGTGTAGTAGACCGTGGCTACCGAGGCGCGCTGGAAGATGTTCGAGTCGTACGAGTAGCCGGCGCGGCGCCGTCCCCAATCGATACCGCCCGAGACGCCGTGCATCCCGTAGATGCGGACGGTGGCCTGTGCAATTCCGTACGAGATGTCCTCCGACGAGCCGCGCGCGTAGAGGCCGGAGACCCAGTACTGCCGGCCCAGCAGGCGCAGGATCACGCGGTCGCCGAAGTGCGCCCGCAGCTCCAGCGCGAGCGCGGCGCCGGGGCCGTAGAGGTAGTCACGAACGCCGAGCGGGATCGTCGAGCCGCCCCCGGCCCAAGGCATGAGCTCCGCGACCCCGGTCCCGTGCAACTCGAACGTGTCCCACCGCTTCATCAGGGCGACGCCCGGTCCCAGGCCGAAGCCGGTCACGCGGAATACCGCGGGCGCGACGAAGTCATATGAGGTGAAGAGTCCCCACAGTCCGCCTTCATCTCCGCCCGGCCCGATCGGTTCGCCGATCAGGAGACCGCGGACGAGCAGGGTCGAGGTGGCGGTCGAGGTGATGTCGCTGGTCATCGAGAACGACGCGGACACTTCGAAGTGGTCGAATGGCTTGCTCAGCGACAGATCCGGCGTGCCCGGGACCCCGTAGGTGATGTTGGCGGAGAGCGAAGCCCAGGGACCGACGTCCGTGTTGCGGGACCCCGGCGCATCGGTCTTGCTCGATCCGGCAACGACCATCCCGAAGTGGAACTCGCCCATCCATGAGGTCGGCAGGAGCAGCTCTCCCCGGTACTTGTCGCCGAACATCGCCCGATTGATGCCGCCCACCGGGTTGATGAGGAAGGCGAAGAACTGCCGCCAGGTAGATGGAGCGTAACCGCCGGAGTCGAGGATCATGCGGGACAGGCGGAAGGCGACCTCGCCCACCATCGTGCCGCCGAAGGGGGTGTTCACCTGGTCATTGAGCGAGGCCGGTTGGATCTCGGCGAACTGCTCCCAGATCAGCGAGCCGAGGAACGCGTAGCCGAAGGATTCATAGAAGTTGAGTCCCATTGTCCGAGCGGCGTTGAAGGTGAGGTTGCCATGAAGGGGGTGGAGGAGCCCGTTGGCCCAGAAGTCGTCGGTGTCGACGATCCAGCCCTTGTTGAAGTTCTGCTTCACGCTGGCCCAGCTGATCTGGGCGAATTCCTTGCCTTGGATGTAGTTGAAGGCCCAGACGCCGGCGTCGATGGCGACGACTTCGCCCAGCGGGATCAGGTAGTTCTTGTTTGGCGGCGGGACCGGACCCCTGACGAAGCCGGGGTCCGCGTACGGTGGGAGCAGTCGGTATCGCTGTGGAGAGTAATTCAGCGCCGGAGCGGGAGCAGCGGCTGTGTCTTGCTGTACGGTCGCAGGCGTCGCACCGCCGTCCTCCTGGGCCGACGCAGAAACGGCCGCCAGTGCTGCGAAAGCGATCGTGGCACAAGCGGTTCGGCTGGGCATGCCCGAACAATCATCCCGTGCCTGCACCACTCAAAGAATTGGACCAAGGACCCATCTCGGCGAGAGCCGCTCTCTTCACAGACCGCTCCCAGTGTGGTTCCAAGGTCTGATTGAACCCCGGGACGCGGCAGACCATGAGCAAAACGGAGGAACCATGCTCGCAGCGCACATCGGGGCGGTGCTCGCCGTCACCGGCATCATCACCGCACTGCCCGTTGTCCTATTCGCAGCGCCCGCGCAGAGGGTGCGTCAGCTATTGAAGCTGGAACTCGCCGACCGAGGCGCCCTATTCATCGCCCGTCACTGGGGGCTTCTGGCGTTCGCGATGGGTGCGCTGCTGGTTTACGCCGCCGGCCGCCCGGAGTTGCGCGCTCCGGTGGTGGTCGCCGCGTTGGTCGAAAAGGCGGGCTTCGTCTTCCTGGTCGCGTCGCAATGGAGTGAGCCACACACCCGCGGAATGCGCCTGGCCGCTGTGTTCGACGGCGCGTGCACCGCAATCTACGCCGCTTGGCTGCTCGGGGCCTAGCGCGCCTATGAGGAGCGCCGGCTGGCGCGCAAGCCGCTCGCCGGAAAAAAGAACGGCGCGCCGTCCCCGTGAGGGAACGGCGCGCCGCCTCGGCCTGCGGAAACGGTTGGGGGGGCTAGTACCCGTTTCCGCAGATGCCGATGGTGTCGCCGTGCTCGAGGTGCTCCCTCAGGTCGTCATCCGCCCACTCGACGGCGATGCTTTGTCTCTGCTTCCGATGCTTCCGGGGCGCGTGGCAGACGATGACGCTCGGCATGTTGACGACGAATGCCTTGAAGCCCTGGTTCGTTGCGGCCGTACCGGCCACGGTGGTCCCGTCGGCGGAGAGCTGCAATCCGCCGAGGATGAACCATCCGGGGACGAAGAGCCCTTGCCCTTCGAGGAAGGCCTGGAAGTCCAGGTATCCGGTGGCGGGCGTCCAGAGAAACGGGACCTGCGGGCTCCAGGGATCGTATGAAAACGCGATCCCACTGACCACGTTTCCGTCATCGGAGATGCTTCCTCCGATGGGCGCGTAGTTCTGGTAGAGGAATTCGCCCAGCGACTCGATGCCATTCTTGCGGGTCGAGCGCCAGGCGGTGGAGTCGCAATAGTGGATGGGGGTGCCGTTGTCGTCGAAGACGCGCTCGATCGGCCAGCCCTCGCCCGTCATCGCGGTCCCCGCGGAGTTCATTCCATTGACCGCGCCGACCGTCTTGACGGTCGCCCAAGGAAAAGATGGATCGCCGCACAGCGCCGGCTTGGGCAGGCTGACCAGCTGTTCGCGGCCATCCTTCCAAACGGCGCCGCGCCACATGCCGACCTCGTCCCTGTCCCAGCCCGCGACGATGCGGCCGTCGGAGGAGATTTTGTCGGCTCGGCTGCCGTCTGGCCCGAGGTGGCCGAGCGACTGCGGGCCACTCTTCTGCGTCCAGCGGAAGGCAGTCACCTCGGTGCAGCCCAGCCAGGCGTGGCCCACCACCGCGCCGGTGTTCGAGACGTCGAAGGCGCCATAGATGAATGCATCGCACGCGGAGACGCCCGGAAGCATCGGGACCTCCGCCCACTTCGTGCCGCCCTGCCAGATCGCGGCGCGGTCCGCCCCGATCGCCTGGTCCCAGACGTCGCCGACGATGATCTTGCCGTCGTCGGAGATCCCTGGCGACGAGGTGAACGGGCTGCCTCCGATGTCCTCGGTCCCGTCGGGGGTCCAGCGGAAGAGGCCGCCGGCCCATCCACCGACGACGATGTCGCCGCGGCCCGAGATGTCCCCGACCCACGCGTCGGGCAGGTCAATCGGCTCGATCGTCGGTGCGCCCTTCACCCGGTTGAAGACGATATTCGCGACCGCGTCGCCCTTGACCGGCTTCACGGGCGCCCAGCTGCAGCGGTCGTCCTTGATCCCGTCGCCGGACTCGCTGCTCCCGCTGAAGTATTCCTCGGGTCCGGGCATCAGGACCGGCTGGGGAGTCGAGAAGCCGCCCACGACGATCCCGTCCACGTACACCGCGTATTGCGCGCCTGGCGTCAGCCCATGGAACGCATACGCGCCGTCCGGCCCGGCCTCGCCCTGGCTCCAGGCGCCGGACAGGGCCGAGATGGCGTCGTGATACGGGTTCGCGACATTGCGCGCGATGACGTTCACGCCGCCCACCTGCTCCAGCTTCCCGCGCTTCCCCATGGGCTTCGCGATCGTCCCACGGATGCCGGGCGCCGACGCAGGCCAACCCGGCGCGGGATAGAGATCGGACAGGATCGCCATCTCGTCCTTGAGATCGACGGTGGACTGCTCGCGGCCGGCATCGACGGAGTAGACGTTGATGATCGGGTACATCGTCTCGATGTCTTGCTCGGTGGGCGTCCCGGAGTACGGCGTCGGACAACCCTCGGGGCCGGCGGAGAGCTCGTATTGGTAGACGAGCTGTCCATTCGTCTGCGAGTGCGCCAGGCCGATGGCGTGGCCGAACTCGTGCGTGAAGACGCCGGCGAAGCTCGTCATCGCGGCCTCGACCGGCATCCAGTCGGGGATCGCAGCCCGATGTCGGAGAAGTTCCCGGCCAGGACCGCGTGGAACGACGAAGTGGGCACGGCGTTCCACTGGCTGATGGCATAGGCCACCATCGAGTCGGCCTGCGCCTTCGTCAGCGGGCCGAACCCGCTGTCGTCGACGTACACGGGCACGTCGCCTTTCGGCCAGGCGTACGGCGTCCGCGTGGCGGCGTCGTAGATGGATAACGGGCCGGCGCCACGCGCGTTCGAGGATGCGAGCACGGCTGCGAGCGCCATCAGGAGTCCTGCACGGGCGAGGCCGCTCATCGCGCGCCTCCATTCCAGAAGCCTTCGGTCACGGCGCGGCGGACCAGGCCCACAAACGCCGGAGCGTTGACGGGGCCGTGCGTGGCCGCGAGCACCGACGACTCGCCGTCATTCGCCCGGGGCGCCGTCACGCCGCGAAAGAGCCCGCGGTTGTTCATCGCGTTCAGCGCGTTTCCACCGGCCAGGGAGAACTTTCCCTGCTGCAGCCCGATGGGGGTACGAAACCCGGAGGAGCTCGCGGGACCGAGGAAGAGGAGGACCCGCTCGCCCTTCTCGTAGCGCGGCATTCCCGGCACGTTCCCGAGGAACCGGACGCCGTTCTGTGGAGCGCCCTTCGAGGCCGTGGGGGAGAGCTGCCGGAAGGCGATCGTCGCGCCGGCCCCGCCCCGGATACGCTCCGAGACGGCGACCTCGACTTCCATCACGGGGAGCGCGCCCTGCCGCACCTCGCGCACCTCCTTGACGGTCCCGACGACGATCTCGGACGCATCCCGGACCATGTCCGCGAGGGTGGGCGGCGCGCTCATCGACGTCGCGCGACCGGTTGCGGGCATGAGGCCCACGGCGGCCACCGCGGCAAGCGCGGCGGGCCAGATTCTCTTCAAGCTCATTTGTGCTTCCCTTCTGCTTTGGTGTGTTCCTCCCCGTTCGTCCGGCTGCGGGCGGCCAGCAGCGCCCGGACGGCGGGAAGGAGCTTCTTCGTGACCGCGGTCTTCGCAATGCAGGCATCGGCGCCGGCCGCGCGCCCCTCCGCCTCGACTTCGTTGCCCTCGTAAAGCGTCAACAGGAAGCAGGCGGCGCCGGGAGTAATGGCCGCGAGCCGTTGGGCGATCTCGAATCCGGTTCCGTCCGGCAGGGTGACGTCGGAGACCACCAGGTCCGGGTGGTGCCTCGCCGCCTGGGCCACGGCCTCGAGCAGGGAGTGGGCACGCCCGACGATCCGGAGGTCGGCGATCTCCGCCTCCAGCCACGCGCCGAGCGCGTCGACGAAGTCGTCGTTCTCGTCGACCAGCAGCACTCTCGCGCCCGCGCTCATTCGTCTCCCCACATCGGGCGGCGTACTTTGCACGGGCGTGCCCAGCGCGGAATCGGGATGAACCCGACGCGGCGGAGGGAAATCCCGCTTCGCGGGCAGGCGTTCCCTGACGTTCCCTTAGGGGCTGCTTTTCATGGCGGCGGGCGCGGGCGCGTTTGCTGGTCCCGGGCTGGACTGCGGAGCGACGGCTGCGCTGGCGACGGACCCCTCGGAAGGTCTGCCCAAATCAATTGATGTGTCGACAGCGTGCTCGTCGTGCCGGCCGCTCGTGGGCGGCGCGCCAACTCGTTCCGGAACGAGTTCAAAATGGACCTGCCCTGACCAGAATGAGACCCCGGGTCGCAGGAGGCGGGCTAACGCAGATCGTCGCGCGACGAAGGATGCTTTCCCAGCCGATCGCCGTGCCGGCGCGGCGCCGTATCTAGTGGCTGCTTTTTGGGGGGGGCGGGCGCGAGCGCGTTTGTTGGTTCCGGGCTGGACCACCGAGCGTTGCGGCTGCGGTAGCGACGGACCTTCGCAAGGTGTGCCCAAATCAATTGGTGTGTTGACAGCGTGCCCGTCGTGGCGACCCCAGGTTCTCCGAACCGAAAACGAGGTGGTGGGCCGGGCGCAGTGCTCGGCGTATGCGCGGCTCCGAAGTGGCTTCCGGTGAAGGATCGAAGGTGCAGCGGGTTGGGCCCCGGGTTTCCGGAGCGAGTTTAGCGGGACCGGCACACGGCGGCCTGTGTTCCGGGCTGCTCATTGATGTGTCACACCAGATGAACCTGTCCCGGTACAAGTTCAGATTTGAGCTCGTTCCGGAACGAGTTGCCGCGGGACCAGCACACCTGGGCCCCTCCACCCCCGTCCACGAACAGCAAAATATGCAGCTCGCGTCGGCAGAGCGCTCGGATTCACGCTCTGCGCCGCTTCTACCGTTCGGCGGACACGAGGCCCGTGCGGATCGCGAGCCGGACCAGGCCCGCGATGTCCCTGATGCCGAGCCGATCCATGATCCGGGAGCGGTGCGTCTCGACAGTCTTGACGCTCAGCTCCAGCGCCGAGGCGATCTCCTTGGTGGACCGCCCCTCGGCGACTAGCTGCAGGATCTCTCGCTGCCTGCCGGTGAGCCCCTCGAGGGGATCCGGTTCGCCGGCGCCGTCGCGAAGAAAGTCCTGCACGACGGTCTGGGAAATCCTGGGCGAAAGATAGGTTTCGCCACGGACGACCGATTCGATCGCGAGCGGGAGCTCGGAGACCGCCGCGCCCTTCACCAGATAACCGGCCACGCCTGCCTTGAGCGCCTGGCGGACGTACGACGCCTCCGCATGCATCGAGAGGACGATCACCCGCGTACGCGGCAACTCCTGCGTCAACCGGCGCGCCAGCTCGAGTCCGTTCAGGCCGGGCATTCCCAGGTCGATCAGCGCTACGTCGGGCCGGTGGCGGAGCACGAGCTCCAAGGCCTCGCGTCCGTCGCCGGACTCGGCCACCACTTCGACCCGGCCGTCCGCCTCGAGAAGCGCGCGGATCCCGGCCCGCACCAGCGTGTGATCGTCTGCGAGCGCGATGCGCAAGCGGGTCATGACGCGACCTCGAATGGCAGGCTCACGTGCACCCGCGTCCCCGTCCCGGGTTCCGACGCAATCCGCACTTCCCCTCCCAGCAACCGCACCCGCTCCTGCATTCCCAGGATTCCCAACGCCTTGGACACGGCGCCGGCCATGGTAGCGCGAACGTCGAAGCCGTTGCCATCGTCCTCCACCTTGATCTCCAGGCCCGCGGGGCTGCGGTCGAGGTCCACGCGCACGCTGCGCGCGGCGGCGTGACGGATCGCGTTCGTCACCGCTTCCTGGGTCACGCGGAACGCCGTGATCGCGACCTCCGGCGACAGGTGCGGCACGGCATTGGCTGCGTTCATCTCGATGGAGAGGCCAGTCCGCTCGGCTTGCGCCTCGAGGTATCCGCGCAAAGCGGCCGCAAGCCCCATCTCTTCCAGGAGCGGAGGACGGAGATCGAGCGAGATGTCCCGGATCCGCTGGACCATGCGGTCGACCAGCTCGGTCGAGTCCGCGAGTCGCCTCCGCGAGCTCTCCGGGTCGGGCAGGTTGGCCAGCAGCTTGAGGTTGATGATGACGGCGGTGAGGTTCGGCCCGAGCTCGTCGTGCAGCTCGCGGGCGATGTGGCCTCGCTCCTCTTCCTTCGCCGCTTCCAGGCGCCGGGTGAGAAACCCCAACCTGTCGTACGCCGCGGCCAGCGCCGCCCGGCTTCGCTCGCGCTCCTTGTCGATTGCTACCAGCTCTCGGTTCCGGCGCTCGAGCGCCGAGGCACGGACGCGGTGCACCGCGACTCCGGCCGCGACGGCGCCGATGGCGAGGAGAGCGCGGAACCAGCTCGTCGCCCAGAACGGCGGGATGACGCGGATGGCGAGGGGCGGTGCCTGGCTCCAGGCACCCCGGACGTCGCGTCCTCTCGCGTAGAGATCGTACGTGCCCGCGGCGAGGCCCGCGAAGGTGATGTCGCGCCTGCCGCCGAGATCGATCCAGAGGGCCTCCTCGCCCAGGCGGTAGGCATAGGCGTGCGCTCCGGCGGAAGCGAAGTCGAGCACCGCGAGCTCGACCGACAGCCAGTCGCCGCGACGGATCTCGACGGGCGACCGGCTGCTGTCTGGCGGCGCGCCGCGGCGTTCGCCAGCCGCGGTCCGGATCGAGGTGATCGTGGTGGGCGAGGGCGGGGCGGGTGTGAAGGGAGAATCGGCGGGAACGCCGACCACCCAGCGAAGGGAACCGAGTACGATCAGCCCGTCCATTCGCGCCCCGGCGCCGCGCTCGAACTCGGCCGAGGGGAGGCCGTCGGTAGCCAGGTAGGTGACGAACGCGCGCGTCGTCGGGTCGAACCGCGAGATGCCACGCTTGGTGCTGATCCACAAGGTGCTGGCGGCATCCTCTACGATCGCCATCACGTCGTCGTCGACGAGCCCGTCGGCGGCCGTGAACCGTTCGAAGCGTTTCGAGCCGCCTTCCGAATCGACGCGCGCGAATCCGCCGCCCGCCGTTCCCACCCAGAGCCGCGCGCGAGAGTCCTCCAGGATCGAGGTGACGTGGTGGTGGCCGATGGTGTCGGCTCGCCCGACCTCCGGGCGGTAGCGCACCGCGCGACCGGTCTCCGGATCGAAAGCGTTCAGCCCGCCGGAGCGGGTGCCGATCCAGAGCGTTCCGCTAGTGTCGGGCACGATCGCCGTCACATAGTCGTCGCTCAAGCTCGAAGGATCCGCCGGATCTTGCCGGAAGCGCTGCGCGACCTGCCCCGAAGGGGCGAGGCGCTGGAGCCCCCCTTCGCCCGTGCCAATCCAGAGCCGCCCTTTCGCATCCTGGCGGACGGCGGCCACCCAGCCCGGACCGATGCTCGACGGATCGGACGCGTCGTGACGGAACGCGGTGGTCTTCCCGCTCGCGAGGTCGAGCCGCAACAGCTCGACGTTGGTTCCGATCCAGAGCTTGCCCTCGGCTGTATCCGCGATCGCGAGGAGCGTCTGCTCCGGGAAGCGGGCGATCGCCCGGGTCGTGCGGTCGCGATCGACACGAACCAGCTCTCCGGACCAGGTCCCGACCCAGGCGCCGCCCGATCGAGCCGGGGAGACCGCGTTGGCGGCCTCGTCGGGAACCGCGGGCGGGCGCGCAATCGCCGCGGCGGCGGACTCCAGGAAGACCGCTGCAGGGCTGACCCGGTACAACCCAGCTCCCCAGGTGCCTGCCCACAGAGTCCCCGCGCGGTCCACCAGGACGGCGATGACCTGGTCGCTCGCCTGTCGCGGCTGTGCGCGGCTCTGCCGGAGCGCGCGGGCCCTTCCGGTTCCGGCGTCGTGGCGCTCTTCTCTGCTCTGCCGGAGAGCGCGCGCGGCTCCGGTTCCCGGGTCGAGCCGCCAGACCCCGAGCCCGAGAGTCCCTGCCCAGACCGCATCCGCGGAAATCGCCAGGGACGTGATGGTGGGACCGGCCCTCCCGGCGGTGAGCTCGAGGCCGACGCGTTCGAATGCGCCGTCCGGCGCGAGCCGTGCGACTCCGCGCTCCGTGCCGATCCAGAGCCGGCCTGAGGGATCCCTGGCGAGAGCGAAGACGGCGTCGCTCGGGAGGGATTTCGGGTCGCTCGGGTCGTGGCGGAACGCGCGAAAGCGTCCGGCTGAGCGGTCCAGGAGAGTGAGCCCGCCCCGCACCGTCCCGACCCAGACGTTTCCGTTCCCGTCCACCGCGAGCGCCGTGATGTAGTCGTCCTGGAGCCCTGGGGTCCCGGAGAGGAAGCGCTCCATCCGCCCCGTGCGGCGATCGAGGCGGTTCAAACCCCGCTGCGTGCCGATCCACAGGTCGCCGGCCCGATCCTCCTCGATGGCATAGACGCTGTCGTAGCTGAGCGAACCCGGGTCGGCGGAGTCGTGGCGGAAGCGTTCGAAGGTCCAACTGTGGCGATCGAGGCGCGCCAGTCCGCCGGTGTTGGTGCCCACCCACAGCGCGTCCTCGCGATCCTCGAACAGCGTCCGGATGGCGTTGTCCGGAAGCGAGCCGGCATCCTTGGGGTCGTGGCGGAAGCTCTGGAAGGAGAAGCCGTCGTACCGGAGAAGGCCCTCGCGCGATCCGATCCAGACGAACCCGGCGCGATCCTGGAGGAGCGCCGTGACCGCTTCCGGCAAAGGGCCGCCCTCGCCGCCGACCCGATCGAACGGCGACGCCCCCGCGCCGAAGGAGGCCGCCGCGAGCGCGGCGACCAGCGAAGGGAACCGCGTCATGACCGAGCCAGCATACGCCCGACGGCTCCCGCGACCGCGCGGCGCCGCGCCATCTCAAGCCTCCAATTCGCTGACGTCCTGGACGCGGAGGCCCGGATACGCCTGGTACATTCCGAGGGGCGGCAGAACGTGCGCGACCACCCACTCGATCAACGCGCCGGCATTCCTGGCGGATGGCGTGGGCGGCGGGTCGACGGCGAACTCGAACAACAGATCGAAGACTGGCCCGAGCTTCTCGGCGAAAGCCGGCATGAATTTGTCGAATGGGCCGTCGTAGATGGTGAAGAAGCCCAGCTTGTGGGCATCGAGGAGCACCAGGCTGGCGAAGTGCAGCCTCCCGATGCTGTGGGAAGCGTCGGCGAGGATGCCTCCCGCCACCCTGAAGACCCCTTCGCTCACGCGCGATCTGAGCGGCAGGATGACGAGGAAAGGGAGTTGCTCGCCTGTTCCCCTGAGGTGCGCGGCCGCTACCCTCGATTTGATGCCCTGCACCGTCGCGGTCGGATTGGCTGCGTAGGCGGCGATGGTACGGAGACGATGATGCATCGCCCGTTCGAGGAAAGCCTCCACGTTCCTGGCGACGGGCGCCGGCGGGGGGCGGTGCACATGCGCCCAGACGGCATCGAACACTGGCCCGGCATGCTCCGCCAAATCACGGAGGAGTTGAACTTCATCTCCGTCGAAGTCGGCCAGGAAGAGCAGCGTCTGCTCGCTCAGGACGACGAAGCACGAGTCGTGCACCGTGCCGATCGCGTCCGATGCCCTGGCGAGACAGGGCATCAGCGGAGGGAGTTTCGCCGCCAGCGACTTCGCGTCGGCGGGAGAGCGGATCGGAAACGCGATGGTCAAGTGATTTTGTATGCCGGCTCGCCCAGCCGGGCGCAGCAAGCTCATGACCCATCTCCCGGATTCCAGTCTCGGATCGCGCCGCTTGCGGCAATACCAGCCAGGCCGGGCGCCCGCCTATTGGCCGTAGGTCCATTGCAGGCTCCTCGTTCCAACCGCTGCGCGAACCTGCTCCAGCGCCATCAGGTGAGAGGCGATCGCCTGCCGATAGGCGAGCTGCGTCGCGGTTGCAATCTGCAAGAAACCGCTACGCACGCCCTGCAGTTCGCAATGCGTGCCGAGCCGGATTGCGGCCGATCCGCCCTGATTCCCTGGATCCTCGCTTCGGCACGCCGCGTGCTTGATGCGCCCGCGGAGGCTTCATGACCGATCTCCTGCTGGTGCTGGCTACCGCCGCGTTCTTCGGCCTGTCCTGGGGCTACGCGCGGCTCTGCGAGAAGCTCTGATGAACCTCG
>Ga0137418_10002395_pt1 | contig 17177 bp, 14 predicted proteins | sample CZODoug3_1_2_16f_FD_122242 | JGI IMG/M metagenome (GOLD analysis project Ga0137418, IMG submission 122242) | Vadose zone soil fungal communities from Angelo Coast Range Reserve, California, USA - CZODoug3_1_2_16fungal (Hybrid Assembly) | ecosystem: Environmental > Terrestrial > Soil > Vadose... | reverse complement strand
ACCGGCACCTGGTCGCTGCCGCCTCTGCCGCACGCGGAGCCGAACTTCAGGAAATTGGCGGCGCTCGACGGCAAGAAAAACTGAAGGCTCACTCGGCCTTGGCGCCCGAGTCCTTGACCACTTTCGCCCATTTGGTGATCTCCTGCCGGACGTAGCGGCCGAATTGATCCGGAGATTTCACGGAGGGCTCGGCTCCCAGCGCGGCGAGGCGCTCTTTGACCTCGGCCGCCGTGACGGCGCTGCCGATCTCGGAGTTGAGCTTCGCGACGATGTCCGCGGGCAGTCCCGCCGGAGCGAACACGCCGTACCAGGACGTGACCTCGAATCCGGGCAGCGCCGCTTCGCTGACCGTGGGCACTTCCGGCAGCAGCGTGGAGCGCGCGGCGCCCGTCACCGCGATCGCTCTCAGCTTGCCGGAGTGAACGTGCGGCACCGCCACGGGCAGGCCCATGGATGCGAGCTGCACCTGACCGGCGAGCAGATCCCCGACGAGCTGTCCCGATCCCTTGTAGGGAACGTGCACCATCCTCACGCCCGCCATCGTCTGGAACAGCTCGAGCGAGAGATGATTTGGCGAGCCGTTGCCGGCCGACCCGAAACTCAGTTGCCCGGGCCGGGCTCGCGCCAGCGCAATCAGCTCCTTCACGGAGTTCGCGGGCAACGACGGGTGCAGGACGATCGCGCTGGGGAATGACGCGATTTCCGCGACCGCCGCGAGGTCCCTGGCCAGGTCGTACGGCAGTTTCGAATAGAGGCTGGCAGAGATCGCGTGGGGAACGCCTCCCAGCAGCAGCATGTATCCGTCCGGCGCGGATCGGGCAACCTGCTCCGCGCCGATGTTTCCGCCGGCGCCGGCGCGATTCTCGATGATCACCGGCTGCCCCGACCGCTCCGTGAGCTTCTGCCCGACGATGCGCGCGAGAACGTCGGTCGACCCGCCGGGCGCGAATGGCACCACCATTCGAACCGGCCTGCTCGGATAATCCTGAGCCGCGCAATCGCCGGCGGCGAGAAGGGCGGTCAGCAACAACGCGGCTCTCGAGACGTCCCTCATGAGGCTCTCCATGCACAATGGTAAGGCCAAAGGCGCGGGATTGATTTTGCCATCGTCCATCACTATAGTTTTCGCCGCGGATCGTTCAACGAGGAGAGGCGCATGTCCGAATCCATCGATCGCCGCCAGTTCCTGCAAACGGCCACTCTGGCAGCAACCGCCGCGACCGCGGTCACCGGAGCCACGCTCGCAGCCGAAGCCAAGAGCGGAGCGAGATCCGTCTTGCAGCACGCCGGGCCGCTCACGCGCCGCTGGACCGAGCAGCGCTGGCTGCTCGACAACACCATCCGCTCGGTCGGAATGGACTGGGATCAGCCGCGTTCGGTGTATCTGTCCGCGCCCTGCGGCCCGCAGGCCGCGGCCGATTTCGCGGCGGTGCGCGCGCGCATCCAGAAGTACGCCGACGCCGCGCCCGCGTTCGAGGCGGCGGCGAGACGCCGCGAAGGCGTAGCCAAGGCCGCGCTGGAGGCGGGCGACGCGGCCACCGCGCGCGAAAACTATTTCATCGCGGCGATCCACTGGGGTGCGGCGCAGTGGCCGATCGACGAGAACAACGCGCAGAACCAGCTCTACAACACGCGCAAGCGCGAGTGCTACGGCGCTTACGCGAAGCTCGCGGACCACCGCGTGGAGGAAGCCTGGATCCCCATGCCCGACGGCAACCGTCTCCCCGCGTGGTTCCACCTGCCGCCGCGCTATGCGGGCGGAAGAATACCGGTCGTGATCTCGGTGCCGGGCATGGACAGCTTCAAGGAGATGGGCGTGTCCCTGTACGGCGACCGGTGGCTCGAGCGCGGCCTCGCCGTGCTCGCCATCGACGGACCGGGGCAGTACGAAGCGCCCCTCCTCGGCGTGTTCTTCTCGATGCCCGCGTGGCAGGCCGCGGGCAAGGCCTGCTGCGACTGGCTCGCGGCGCGCGCCGAGATCGACGCGCAGCGGATCGGCATCAGCGGCAACAGTTTCGGCTCGTTTTTCTCCACCATAGCGGCCGCGTACGAGCCGCGCCTGCGCGCGGTCGCGGTGAGCGCCGTGTGTCACGAGCCGGGCTTTCACACCATCTTCGAGGAGGCCTCGCCCACCTTCAAGATGCGCTTCATGTTCATGTCGGGCTTCACCGACGAAGCCAGGTTCGACGAATTCAGGAGGACGATGACCTGGGAAGGCCACGCCGAGCGCGTGCGCGTGCCGTACCTGTGCATGGCAGGCGAGCACGACGAGCTTTCGCCCCTCGAGCACACCGAGCGCCTGCTGAAGGCGCTGAAAGGCCCGAAGCGCTGGGTCGTGTACCAGGACTCGCGCCACTCGGTGGGCGGCGTGCCTTCGGCGAACCTCGGGCCGAACCCCGCCGTCCACGTAGCCGACTGGATGGTCGCGAGCCTTGCCGGCAAGACCGGCCCGAGCGAGAAGTGGTTTGTGACCGCGACCGGCCAGATCGTCAGGAGTCCGCTATAGAAGGGAAACGTCATGCGTAATCACCCCTTCCTCATGGCGCTTGCGTGCTTCATCGCGAGCCTCTTCGTCACCGGCGTCTTCGCTCAAATCCCGCCCGGCGCGCTGGCGAGCAATGTGCGCGTCGTCGGCTACAGCGAAGTCGACGGCCGGCCGCCGTTCAAGCTCTCGATCCAGCAGCGCAACGGCCGCTGGTATCTCTACGCGGGTCATCTCTGGCATCGCGGCTGGACGATCCTCGATGTGACCGACCCGGCAAGCCCTCGCGTCGCGAACTTCGTTCCCGGTCCGTCCAACACCTGGACCATCCAGATGGAGATCGGCGAGGACAAGATGATCACGGCTCTCGAGAAAATCGGGCAGGGGTGGGGCGGCGATGCTGCGAAGCCCAACGACGAGGGCGTCCTCATCTGGAGCCTCGCCGACCCGCTGCGGCCGCAGCGCCTGGGGCAATACAAGACTGGGGGGACCGGCACGCACCGCAACTTCTATTCGGGCGGACGCTACATGCATCTGGCTGCGGGAATGCCGCACTACAGCGGCAACATCTACGTGATCGTGGACATCGCCAACCCGGCGAAGCCGGTCGAGGCCGGCCGCTGGTGGGTACCGGGGCAGCACCTGGCTGGCGGCGAGAAGCCCAACCGTGACGCCTCGCTGCACGGGCCGCCGTACGTGGAAGGCTCGCTCGCCTACCTCTCCTATGGGGAAGCGGGTTTGGTCATCCTCGACATCGCCGACGTCGCCCATCCCAAGCTCGTCGGTCAGCTCGGGTTCACGCCGCCGTTTCTCGGTTTCATCGGAGTGCACAGCGTGCTGCCGCTGCCGGCGCGGAAGATCGCCGTCGTCAACTCAGAGGCCATTCGCGAAGATTGCAAGGAGCCGCTGAATCACGCGTCCCTCGTCGATATCGCCGATCCAGCGAAGCCGACTCTCCTTTCCCTCTTTCCGCTGCCGCTGCCGCCCGCGGGCGCGCCCTACAGGAATTTCTGCGAGAAAGGCGGACGATTCGGCCCGCACAATCAGAACCAGCTGCAGCACAACCCGTTCGTCGAGCGTTCGGACAAGCTCGTGTACCTCACCTACTTCAACGCAGGCCTGCGCATCGTCGACATCTCGGACGCGCGGGCGCCGCGTGAAGTCGGCTATTTCCTGCCACCCGATCCGGCGCGGCGCTACGGAACGCTGCCGACCAAGCTCGTCGCGCAGAGCGAGGACGTGCTGGTCGACTCGCGCGGCATCATCTACCTCACCGAAAAGAACCAGGGCCTGTGGATCCTGCAATACACCGGACCGCGATGACGCGCCTCGATCGCCGGGTATGAATCACCCGGCGACGCGCTACACCCGCACGGCGATTGCGCTGCACTGGCTGATCGCCGCGGTGGTGCTCGCGCAGATCGCGTTTGGCTGGTACCTCCAACTCGTCCCGCGCGAGACGCCCGACCGCACGATTTTCGTCAATTTCCACAAGTCCACCGGCCTCGTGATCGGGCTGCTGATCCTGTTTCGCCTCGCCTGGCGCCTGACGCACACGCCGCCGCCGCTGCCCGAGTCGATGCCGGCCTGGGAGAGGAGCGCCGCGCGCGTGAACCACGTTCTCCTGTACGCCTGCATGCTGATCATGCCGATCGCGGGCTATACCGCCTCGAATTTCAGCAAGTTCGGGGTCAAGTTCTTCAACGCGGTGACGCTCCCGCCGTGGGGCGTCGACGACCGCGGCATCTACGCATTGTTCAACGGCCTGCACGTGGGGACGTCCTACGTCTTCGTGACCTTGATCGCCATCCACATGCTGGCCGCTGCGAAGCACCTCGTCTTCCCGCGCCACGGGATATTGCGCCGCATGCTGCCATCATGATTTCTCGCCCGAGACCACGTAGGCCCACAGCGCTTCGACCTCCTCGGGCTTCAGCAGGTCGCCCCAGGGCGGCATCTGATTCTTGCCGCGCGTCACCGAATTGATGAAGCGCTCGCGCTCGCCGCGCGGGAATTTCCTCAGGTCGGAGGCGCCTTGCGGGTCGAGCATGCGTGCGCCATGGCAGGGTGAGCAGTTGCGCGCGTAGATTTCCGCGCCGGTCTTGAGCTGCTCCGCCGCGAAGCCCTGCACCTGCGGGCTCTGCGCCGCGGACGGGGCGCAGGCGAGAGCGGCGACGACGAGCGACGCGGTGCCGAGACTCGCGCGCACGGCTGTCAGTCAGGCATCAGCGCAAAGGTCCAGACCGAGCCTCCCGGCGGCACCTTGTCCTTCAGCTGCTCGCGCGCGATGTTCCAGTACAGCCCACCGACGCCCGAGAGCACGGTCACGTATTGCCGGCCCTTCTGGGTATAGGTCACCGGCATGGCGTTGATGCCGGAGCCCGTCTGGAACTGCCACAGCTGTTTGCCGGTGTCGGCGTCGAGGGCGATGAATTCGCCGGTCTCCTTGCCGGTGAACAGCACTCCGCCGCCGGTCGCGAGCATCGCCGACCAGATTTGGAAATCCGCGAGCGGCACGCGCCACTTTTTCTCCGCGGTCAGCGGGTCAATCGCCTCGATGTGGCCGACCGGCTCGCCCGCGGCGCGCGGCAGCGGCAGGTTTTCGATGTATTGATAGCGCTGGCCGACCACGAACGGCTTGGTCTCCAGGTGCTTGTACATCCGGCCCTCGTGCATCGTATTGGCGTAGATCAGTCCGGTCTGCGGATTGAACGCAGCATGCTGCCAGTTCTTGGCGCCGCGCGTTGACGGCCACATCTCGGTCGATTTCATGTCGCGGATGCTTTTCGCGATGTCGGTCTCGACCGGCCGCCCGGTCTTCGGGTCGACCTGGCTCGCCCAGTTCACTTTTCCGTAGGCTTTCGCCGAGATCAGTTGGCCATTCGTGCGGTCGAGTACGTAGAGGAAGCCGTTGCGGTTGAGCTGCATCAGCACCTTGCGGTTCCCTCCCTGCACTCTCAGCTCCGCGAGAATCAGCTCCCAGCATGCGTCGTAGTCGTACGCGTCGTTCGGCGTGAACTGGTAGTGCCAGACGACTTCGCCGGTCTTGGGTCGCATCGCGAGCACCGACGATGTGTACAGGTTGTCCCCCGCCCGGCTCTGCGAAGCCCATGGCGCCGGATTGCCGGTGCCCCAGTACATGAGATCGAGCTCGGGATCGTAAGACCCGGTGATCCATGCCGAGCCGCCGCCGGTCTCCCAGGCATTGTTGTCCTGCGGCCAGGTCTCGTTGCCCTTCTCGCCGCGCGCCGGAATCGTGTAGTGGCGCCACAGCTGCTTGCCGGTCTCGGGGTCCCAGCCGTCGATGAAGCCGCGGATGCCGAACTCGGCGCCGGAGATCCCGGTGATCAGCACGCCGTTCGCGACCAGGGGTGCGACGGTGAGCGAAAACCCTTCCTTCCACTCTGCGGCTTTTGATTTCCAGACTTCTTTGCCTGTCTTGGCGTCGTACGCCACCACATGGGCGTCGAGCGTGGTGCGATACACCTTGCCGTTGTAGATCGCCGCGCCCTTGTTGGATACGCCGCAGCACACGACGCGCGGCGTCTCGGGCGGCCAATCGAGCGTCTGCTTCCAGATCTGCCTGCCGGAGACGGCGTCGATCGCGACCGTCGCCTTCGCGTTGGTGACGTACATCACGCCGTCGTAGACGATCGGCTGCGCCTGCTCGCCCCAGTTGTTGTCGAGGCTCAGGTTCCACACCGGCACCAGGCGCCTGACCGTGTTCTTGTCGATCTGCCTGAGCGGGCTGTAGCGCTGCTGGTGATAGCCCATTCCGTAGGTGAGGATGTTGTCCGCGTTCTTCCCGTCGTTCTTGAGGTCGTCGAGCGTCTGGGCGGTTGCTGCAGCGGTGGAGAGGCACAGAGCGGATGCAGCCGATGCGATGAATCTCATGAGTTCTCCCTGATTGCTAAGACTTGATCCGGAGCAGCCGCGACGCGGTCTCGCCCAGGATCGCCGCCCGCTCGGCGTCGGATAGGCCCGGCGTGTTGAGGATGTGATCGACCGCGGTCTTCATCCACGGAAACGGATAGTCCGTCCCCATGACGATCTGGCCGGAGCCGACCTCTGCGGCGAGATGCCGCAGCGCTTCGGGCGTGAATACGATCGAGTCGTAATAGAGCTGGCGCAGATATTCGGTCGGTCTTTTTTTCAGCGGCTTCGGACAACGATCCGGGAAGGTCACGCAGCCGGCATCCGAGCGCGCGGCGTACGAGGGCAGGTAACCTCCGCCGTGGGCCGCGCAGATCTTGAGCCCGGGGAAGCGGTCCAGCGTTCCCTCGAAGATCAGGTGCGAGAGCGCGATCGTCGTGTCGAGCGGATTGCCGATGACGTTGCTCAATCCGCCGTTGCCCTTCAACCTCTGCTCGAAACCCGCGCTTCCCCCTTGAGGATGGATGAAGATCAGGCAGCCGAGCTGTTCGGCCTTCGCCCAGAACGGATGGAACCTGGGGTCGGACAGCTCTTCGCCCGCGACGTTGGCGCCGATCGAGCCGCCGCGCAGGCCGAACTTCTTCACGCCCTCCTCGAGCTGCTCGGCGGCCAGATCCGGGTGCTGCAGGGCTACGGTGGCAAAGGCGACGAAGCGCTCCGGCCGGGATGCGCACAGCTCGGCGAGCTTCTCGTTCTGCAACCGGATGAGCGTTCGCGCAAGATCGCGCTCGGCCTTGTACCAGTAGGGGTTGATGCTGAGCGCCTCGACGTCGATGCCCTGTTCGTCCATCGCGCGGAGGCGATCCTGCCCCATGATCAGGGTCTGGGGCTCGACCTTCAGCCCCATCAGCGCCATCGCTTCGGGCACGGCGCAGTGCGCATGCACGTCGACGGTCTTCACGCGGCGGCCGCTCACCACGACCTCGCGGCGCCTAGCGCCCGCCTGCGCCCGGGTGTCGCGCGCGGCGAGGAGCTCGCAGCCGACGAAAGCGACGCCGGCCACGGCGCCGGCCGAACTCCGGATGAAGTCTCTGCGAGTGGTCATGGGTCGGCGCGAATTCCGGCTTCCCGGATCATAATGCGCCTATGGACTTGCCCGCAAATCGAGTGAAGGCCGCTGCAGATGAGTGATCGGGACGCCGTTGCCTTGACCCGGTCTTTGCTGGGGTTCGACACGGTCAATCCGCCCGGCCGGGAGCGCGACTGCGCGCGCCATCTGGGCGCTCTGCTCGAGGGCTGGGGCTTCGGCATCGCCTACCACGAGTTCGCCGACGGGCGCACCAGCGTCATCGGCCGCGCCGGCGGGTCCGGCTCGAAGGCGCCGCTGTGCCTCACCGGTCATATCGATACGGTCGCGCTAGGCGTGTCTCCGTGGACGCGCGACCCCTTCGCCGGAGAGACCGACGGGGACCGCCTCTACGGTCGCGGCTCCTCCGACATGAAGGCGGGAATCGCCGCGATCCTCCTTGCGGCGCGCAATCTCTCGAAGAAGCTGGCGGGGACGCCGGGGATCGTGCTCGTCCTGACCGCCGCGGAAGAGGGCGGCTGCATCGGCTCGGAGCATCTCGCCAGGACGCAGCTGCTCGGCAACGCCGGGGCGATAATCGTGGGGGAACCCACCTCGAACTACCCGTTCATCGGCCACAAGGGCTCGCTCAAGTTCTACGCGCAGTTCCGCGGCGTGTCGGCGCACGGCTCGATGCCCGAGTTGGGGGTGAACGCCATCTACAAGGCCGCCAAAGCCGTCGCCAAGCTCGAGGGCTTCGATTTCGGAGTGAGACCGCATCCCGTGATGGGCGGCCCGACCATGAACGTCGGAACCTTCGAGGGCGGCCAGGGAGTGAACATGGTGCCCGACCAAGCCAGCATCGGCGTGGATATTCGCACGGTGGTCGGCATGGACCACAAGGCGCTTCTTTCCCGGCTGAAAGACCTTCTTGGAAAGGAAGCGGAGCTGGACGTCTTCTCCGACATGAACGCGGTCTGGACCGAACCCGAGCAGGAATGGGTGCAGCGGGTGTTCGAGATCAGCGGCAGGCACCTCGGATCGCGGCCCGGCGCCAGGACCGCGACCTACAACACCGACGCGGGCAACCTGCTCAAGGTCTATGCCGGCGCGCCCACGGTGGTGCTGGGGCCGGGCGAGCCGCAGCAGGCGCACCAGACCGACGAGTACTGCAGCATGACGCGCATACTGCAGTCGGTGGAGATCTACGAGGAGCTGATTCGCGACTGGTGCGGAATTTGATGATTCGTAGGTTGATCCCATTTGTGCTCGTACTTGCCGCCACGGCGGCGGCCGCGCAGGGCAATGTCACGCGCATCGTCGTTCCGTTCGGGGCGGGTGGGGTTCAGGACATTCTCGCCCGCGCGATCGGCGCGGAGCTCGGCGCGGCGCTCGGGCAGAAAGTGATCGTCGAGAACCGCACCGGCGCCGGCGGCACGATCGGCACCGCCTCGGTGGCGAAAGCCGCGCCCGACGGCCACACGCTCATTCTCTCGGCGGCGAGCCACACGATCAACGGCTCGCTCTACGCGAAGCTGCCCTACGATCCGATCGGGGACTTCACGGGCGTTGCGCACATCGGCACCGTGGAATACGTGCTGATGGTGGGTGCCGCGCTGCCTGTGAGGACGGTCGGGGAATTCGTCGACTACGCCAGGGCGAATGCGGGAAAGCTCAACTACAGCACGGCGGGCAGCGGCAGCGCGACGCATCTTTCGATGGCGTACTTTGCGGCACTCGCGGGAATCGACTTGGTGCACGTGCCGTACAAGGCGACGAACGAAGCGGTGAACGAAGTCGTGGCGGGCCGCTCGCATGCCGTGATCGCGGCCAATATCGGCGCGCTGGGCTTCGTCAAAGACGAGCGCGTTCGCATGCTCGGCGTGACCTCGGCGAAGCGCTCGAAGTTCCTGCCAGAGCTGCCTACGATTGCGGAGTCCGGGGTGCCTGGCTACGAATTCGATTCCTGGCTCGGCCTGCTCGGACCCGCCGGGATTCCGGTGTCGACCCTGGAGAGAATCAACGCAGCGGTCGGTACCCTGCTCAGGGACCCCGTGATCCTCGACCGCCTCGCGAAACAAGGTATCGAGCCGCGCGCCCTCAGTCCCGGGGCGTTCGACGCGCTGCTGCGCGCCGATTTTGCGAAGATGGCGCGCGTGGTCAAGGCCTCAGGCGCGCGCATCGAGTGAGTAGGCCTGGAATTCCCGAGAAATGACGCGCACGATCGGCGTTGTCGCGATTGATCCACAAGGTCTATGAGGTCGATCGGGACAGAACTTGCCTTGCTGCGGGGGTTGGAATAGATTGCCCAGAAATTTACCACTAACCCGCTCCCAATCCCGCATCACTTATCTCTTCCAGGAGGCACACCATGAGCCGATCGTCGATCTCGCGGATCCTTCTTCTCGCCTTGCTCGCGTCGTCCCGGGCGGCCGCTGCCGACGCCGCGCCGTTCCGCCACGCTGAGGCGACCGTGGCGCAGCTCCAGGCGGAGATGGCCGCGGGCCGGCTCACTTCGGAGCGGCTCACCCGAGACTACATCCAGCGCATCCTCGACCTCGACCAGGGTGGACCGGGAGTGAACTCGGTGATCGAGATCAACCCGGATGCCATCTCCATGGCCCGCGACGCCGACGCGAAGCGCCGGCGCGGCATCGTCCTCGGTCCCCTGCACGGCATCCCGGTCCTCCTCAAGGACAACATCGACACGGGCGACAAGATGCAGACGACAGCCGGCTCCTTCGCGCTCGTGGGGGCGCCGGCCCGGCGCGACTCCACCGTCGCGGCCAACCTGCGCGCCGGCGGAGCGGTGATCCTCGGCAAGACGAACCTGTCCGAGTGGGCGAACTTCCGCTCCTTCGAGTCGGTGAGCGGGTGGTCGGGCCGCGGCGGGCAGACGCACAATCCGTATGGCATCGATCGCAACCCCTGCGGCTCGAGCTCGGGCTCGGGCGCCGCCGCCTCGGCCAATTTCTCCACGGTGTCCCTCGGGACCGAGACCGACGGCAGCGTCGTCTGCCCCGCGAACGCCAACGGCGTCGTCGGGCTGAAGCCGACCGTGGGGCTCACGAGCCGCGCGGGCGTCGTGCCCATCTCGCACACGCAGGACACGGTGGGGGTCCACGCGCGCACGGTCGCGGACGCGGCGGCGACGCTCAGCGTCATTCAGAGCCGCAGCTTCGACGGCCGCGATGCGGCGACCGGCGGCGTCCCGCTCGGGTGGCAAGGCACGGGGAAGACGCGCCCGACCATTCCCACCGACTACACGCAGTTCGTGGACCCGAACGGCCTCAGGGGCGCCCGGATCGGCCTCACGCGGGTGGGCCTCAGCGGCTTCGACCCGCTCGTGCCGACGCCGCAGCCGGTGACCGACGCCATCGAGGCCGCCTTCGCGAAGCTGACCGACGCCGGCGCCATCGTCATCGACCTCGACGCCGCGGGGTTCACCTTCGCCTCGGCGGACGGCGAGTTCCTCGTCCTGCTCTTCGACTTCCGGAACGACCTCGCCGCGTACTTCGCCACCCGCGTCGGCGTGCCGGTGGCCGGAGGGACCCTCCAGACCGCCATCGACTTCAACAACGCCAACGAGGACCGGGAGATGCCGTTCTTCAACCAGGACATCTTCGACCTGGCGGTCGCGCTGGAGCCGGGGCCGGACGACCCCCAGCCCATCTTCGGAGGCCTCACCTACAACCAGGCGCTCGCCATCGATCACAACGCCGGCGTGAACGGCATCGACGCCGCGATCAAGCAGTTCGGCCTCGACGCGGTCGTCAGCGCCACGGACAACCCTGCCTGGGCGACCGACCTGGTCTACGGGGATCACTTCCTCTTCGGAACCTCGGGCCTGGCGGCGGGACCCGGCTATCCCATCGTCCAGGTGCCTGCGGGCATGGTGTTCGGCTTGCCCCTCGGGATCAGCTTCTTCGGCAGCGCTTTCAGCGAGCCGACCCTCATCAAGCTCGCCTCCGGATACGAGGCGTTCACGCAGGTGCGCGCGAACAACCTCCCCACGTTCGCGGCGACGGCTCCGTCGACCAACATCGGCGGGACGACGCTCACGCGGGTGCGCAAGGCGACGCCGTCCTCGGCCCCGGCGCGCGCGAGCGTCCTGAGAAAGCCGCGCAACCTGTGACGGTCGGCGCCCGCCGTCACTCGTTCGAGGGCGCGCGGGCGCGGTGGAATTCGCGCTCGAGCGCAGCGCGATGACAGTCGCTGAGGTTTTCGGGCGAGCCGCAGCAGGCGCACCAGACCGACGAGTGCTGCAGCATGCAGCACATCCGCCAGTCGGTCGCGATCTAAAGAGCTGATGCGAGACTGGTGTGGAATCTGATGATCTGCGGCCTGGTCCAATCGGGGGCCCAAGCGTGCTACCCTCACTTGAGAGGACCGCTGAGCAATGACGACCAAGTGGCGAGTAGTTTCACCCGCAGAAGCTGAGGCGCACCCGCTGTATGGGGTTGGCGGCTGGCTCGTCTTGCTCGTCGCGGGAATGCTGGTGCTCGGTCCACTATTCGGGACACTCCAACTTGGCGCGGAATTCAATGCGCTTGAACGGCAGTATCCGGCGCTTGTCTCGTCGGGTGCATGGTCAAGATTCAAGACCGCTTCTTGGTTGACCTTTCTTGTCGTTGCAACCCTTAACATCTACGGCGGCTGGGGGCTGGCCCGTGGCAGAGGGTGGTCAGTCGTTACGCGAGCGCGGGTAATCCTATGGATCTCAGGTCCTCTCGGAACGCTGGTCAAGGGCGTCGTGGTTCCATTCCTTACGTTTGGCAGGACCAGTGCGACGGGGCCAGAGTTCGCTCGTTACTTCCTGATGTCGGTAACTATCGCAGCAATTTGGACCGCATACCTTTCGCACTCAAAGCGCGTTAGGGTCACCTACGAACACTCCGTGCGCGCCGACGCTCCGGCTGAATCATTAGCGACACCTCCGCAGCCGTTGGCTAATGCTGCTCCCACAGATGCAAGAAAAGGGCGCTGTCCCAATTGCGAACAGGTCATTCCCTTAGCGTCTGAAGCGTGCCCGCAATGCCACGCGCTGTTCGTCGGCGACGGGTGGAAAGTACTCCCACTTTAGGAAAGCAACACCCAGCGTGCTGTTGAGTAGACAGCCGGTAGTCCGAATTGGCCTAGAATTCCGCATTCCCCCGAAGAGAAAGGTTCGCCATGCGGCATTTAGTGAAACGTGCAAGCGTCTGTTTGATGCTCGCTCTGGCGGCGCCGTGCCTGCCGCACGCGGTGTATGCGCAAAGCTACCCCGCGCGGCCGGTTCGCATCATCGTGCCCTTCCCAGCGGGCGGCACGACCGACATCATCGCGCGCCTGGTCGCGCAGCGCATGTCCGAAACGCTGGGCCAGCCCGCGCTGGTCGAGAACCGCGGCGGAGCGGGCGGCTCCATCGGCGCGGACGCGGTTGCCAAGGCGGCGCCCGACGGGTACACCATCCTGATGCACAACATCACCTTTCCACTCGCTTCTGTCGCGCTCGCCCAGGCGGGCCGCGCGCCGTACAACATCGATACCGATTTCGCCGGGATCTCGATTGCCGCCAACGTGCCGCTGGTGATCACTGCGCATCCGAGCGTTCCGGCGAACAACCTGCGCGAGTTCGTGACGCTGCTGCAGAAGGACAGGACTCTCAAGTACAACTACGGCTCGACCGGCCCGGGCTCGTACATGAACATCGTCGGCGAGGTGATGAAGCGCGACGAGGGAATCGACATGGCCCATATCCCGTTGAAAGGCGCGGCGCCGCTCAAGCAGGAGCTGCTCGCGGGGCGCCTGCAGCTCGGCGGCGACCAGCTTTCGTCCTCGCTTGCGGAAATCAAGAGAGGTTCCCTCAAGGCGCTCGCGACGAACGCGCCGCAGCGGCTCGCGGTGCTGCCCGAGGTGCCGACGGTGCGCGAGCTGGGTTTTCCCAAGCTCGAGGCGGACGGCTGGAATGGCCTGTTCGCGCCGGCGAAGACCCCGCGCGAGATCATCGAGCGGCTGCAGCGCGAGACCGCCGCGGCCGTGCGCCATCCCGATTCGGCCAAGCGCCTCACCGATCTCGCGGCCGAGCCCGTGGGCTCGACCTCCGCGGAGCAGGACGCGGTGCTGCGGCGGCAGGTCGCGCAGTTCAGGCCGATCATCCGCGAGCTGGGCGTGACGATAGACTGAGCTCATGAAAGCCGATCGAGCACCCGCATTGCTCGCTGCAGCGTTTTTCGCGCTCGCCGCGCCGCTTGCCGCCGCACAGGACTACCCCGCGAGGGAAATCCGCTCGCTCTGCAATTTCGGGGCGGGGTCGGGCGCCGACATCGTGGTGCGCTTCTACAGCGACCGGCTCTCCAAGCTCGCCGGCAGGCCCGTGATCGTCGAAAACAAGGTCGGCGCCAACGGCGCGATCGCGAGCGACGCGCTCGCGAAATCGAGGCCCGACGGCTACACGATCATGATCACGCCGGCGAGCTCGACCATCGCCGCGGCGCCGTACCTGTTCAAGAATCTCCCCTTCGACACGACGAAGGACTTCGGCGCGGTGACGACGATCGCCTCGCTCTCTTTCGTGATCGCGGTGGACGCCGCCGGCCCTATCAAGTCGATCGACCAGCTGGTCGCGCACCTCAAGTCGAAGCCGAACCACGGCTTCTACGGAACGAGCAGCAACACCGGCGTCATCGCCGCAGAGCTCTTCAAGGTGAAGGCCGGGCTGAATACGACCTACGCGCCCTACAAGCAGAATCCGCAGGCGCTCACGGATCTGTTGCTCGGGCACATCGACTTTCTCTCCTACGACGCGACCTGGGCGGTCGGCCAGGGCGCGAGACTGCGCATCCTCGCGGCCACCGCGGCGAAGCGCTCAGTCGCGCTGCCCGAGGTGCCGACACTCACCGAGCTCGGCTACGGGGGCAGTGACGTGACGCCGTGGTGGGGCGTCGTCGTTCCGGCGGGCACGCCCAAGCCGATCGTCGACAGGCTCGCCGGCTGGTTCAACGCGATCACGGCGTCCGAGGACACCAAGCAGTTTCTCGCGCGGGCGGCGTTCGACCCATTCCCGGGTACGCCAGAGCAGATGCAGTCGCTCCTGAAGAGCGACGCCGAGCGCTGGAAGCGCTACGTGGAGCTGGCGAAGATCGAGCCGCAATGAGTTGCTGCGGTTGACTCGCGCTCCGGCGCGGCATACCGTGGCGCAGGTATCGAGAGGAGCGATTCATGGAAGTCGGCCGCAAGACCTCCGAAGAGCGCGCCGACGCGCTCGAGGAAAGCATGATGAGGCGGCTCGACCAGGCGGCCCCGGCGCAGGGCGTGCGGCGCGGCACCGGGGTCCTGTTCGGGGGCCTCACGCCGGGCGGCCTGCCGCTTGCGCTGGGCGCGCTCGCCGCCATGCCGGGCCGGCCCACGATCGTCGATTTCTTCAAGTTGCGCTTTATGCCGCACACCGTAAACCATATGTTGCAGAGCGCGAACGATGCGCAGAAGAAAGGCGAGTCCGAGGAGACGGTGCTCGCGTGCCTGCTGCACGATATCGCGGTGAACCTCATCAAGGTGGATCACGGGTGGTGGGCGGCGCAGATGGTCGAGCCCTATGTGTCCGAAAAAGTGAGCTGGGCGATTCGCCATCACCAGGCGCTGCGGTTCTTTCCGGACCCCTCGGTGGGATACGGGTACCCGGAACGCTACATCCAGATCTTCGGCGAAGGCTATGTGCCCGAGCCCTACATCAAGGCTGCGTACGAGAAGGCGCGCAAGCACAAGTGGTACATGGAGGCGCGCATGATCACCGTGCACGACCTCTACGCGTTCGAGCCCGGGGTGAATCCGACGCTGGAACCCTTTATCGACCTGATCGGCCGCCATTTCAAGCAGCCCAAAGAAGGGCTGGGGTTCGACGCCAGCCCCGTCGCCCATATGTGGCGCTCGCTGATCTATCCCGACAACCCGCTGTGAAAAAAGCGGCCAGGGAGGAAAAGAAGCGCTACTGCAGCGCGGGCAGCCACTGGACGACGAGCGAGTTCCTCAAGATCGGACCCGTCAGGTTTATCTGCGTTGCGTGCAACAAAAGGAGAAGAGCCGAGCTGCGCAACCTGCCCGGCAACAAGCTGCTGGCCGCGGGCGGAAGCTCGAAGCGGTAGGCCTATTCGGGCTCGAGCCCGATCGCCTTGGCGAGGTTTCCCACGGCGTCGATTTCGCGCTTGAGGTAGGCCGCGAGCTCTTCGGGCGTGCTGCCGATGGTGGTGAGTCCCAGGTCGCCCAGCTTGGCGACGACCTCGGGCTGCTTGAGCGCGGCGTGCACTTCTCGGCTCAAGCGCTCGGCGATCGGGGCGGGCAGGCCCGCGGGGCCGAAGAAGGCCCACCACGCGGGGAAACCGCGGAAGTCGGGAAGCGTTTCAGCCACGGTGGGAATATCGGGCATGCGGGCGCTGCGCCGGCTGTCCACGATCGCGAGCGGCCTGACCTTCGGCATGTTCGGAACGAGGAAGGCATAAGTCGGGAACCACAGCGCCACCCGGCCGGCGGCCCAGTCGTTCACCATCTGGGGAAAGTTCGCCTGCGCATAGGGGACGTGGAGCAGGTCGATTCCGGCGTAGAGCTTCAGGGACTCGCCCGCCAGGTGAAACACCGATCCGACCCCGCTCGAGGAGTACTCGAGCTTGCCGGGATTGCGTTTCGCGTAATCGATCAGTTCCTGCAGCGAATTCACCGGCACCGACACATGGACCGCGACGTAGCTCGGCGAGCTGACAGCGAGGCTGATCGGCGCGAAATCCTTGAGGACGTCGAACGCGAGGTTCTTGTACAGGAAACGCGCGTTGACGTAGGTGCCGGAGGTGCCGTAAGTGATCGTGTAGCCGTCGGGTCCCGCGCGCGCGAGAGCCTGCGCGGCCTGCGCCCCGCGGGCGGCGGTCTTGAGCTCGACCACCACCGGCTGGCCGAGGCTCGCGCTCATCTTCGCCGCCATCAGGCGCAGCGCGGCGTCGCCGCTCGAACCCGGCGAGGCGGTGCTGACCACGAGTATCGGCTTGGCGGGGTAGGCCTGCGGCCAGACGGCGCCGGCGGCGAGCGATGCGGCCGCGCACAGCGCAAGACGGCAGACAACCATCAGCTCTTCTTGTCGCCTGCGCCCGGCAGCAGGCTGTCTTTCAGGTGATAGCGGAACATCGTCTTGCCGCGCAGCTTGTAGAGGTAGTCGATGATGTCCTCGTTCGACATGAACTTGGACATGTCGTAGGTCTCGTTGTGGACGAGTTCCTTCAGCTCGCGCCGCACGCCGGGCTTGCGCTCGATGTCGGCGAAGCCGACCGAGATGATGAGATAGACGTCGATCAGATCGGGCACGCCGAGAACGCGCTTGAGCGGCTCCTGGACGTGGACGGTTCCCCAGTGCGAGCCGAGCCCGAGCGAGGCGATCGCGAGCTGCATGTGCGTGCAGGTGTTCGCCAGGCCGTCGGTGAAGTGGCTCGCGTGCCGCCCGAAGGTGAAAGCGGCGTTCACCGTCGCCCACTGCCTGCGGCCGTCGCCGAGCACGACGATCACCACCGGGGCCTCGTGCCAGGGGCGGCGATGCTGCCCGCCGCTGCTGTTCCTGATCTTCTGCCATTCGTCCTTGAGGTCGTCCCCCTTCACCTGGAAGGCGGGGTGGCGCAGCTCGAAAGGCCGCATCTGCTCCATCCAGAAGCAGAACTCCTGATTGGTGTCTTGAAAGGCGTCGTAGAGATCTTTCTTCTTCTTCGGGTCCTTGATGACGAGGTACTCCCAGGGCTGGCCGTT
>Ga0137418_10002394_pt1 | contig 17181 bp, 12 predicted proteins | sample CZODoug3_1_2_16f_FD_122242 | JGI IMG/M metagenome (GOLD analysis project Ga0137418, IMG submission 122242) | Vadose zone soil fungal communities from Angelo Coast Range Reserve, California, USA - CZODoug3_1_2_16fungal (Hybrid Assembly) | ecosystem: Environmental > Terrestrial > Soil > Vadose... | reverse complement strand
GTTTTTCCAGATAGCCGCGATAGTACAGGATCAATCCGACCGCGACGGCGGCGATGGTGGTGCCAACCACTTTGATCACAAAGAGCGAGCGATTCGAGGAATCGCCCGGCGGAAAAACTGAAACCACAATCGATAGAAGCGTCACAGCAGAGGCCAAACCAGAAGCAATCCAAACTCCGGCTTTTCCACCAGGAATCAGCACAGCGTGAGTGTTGGTGGCGCGGTCCGGGCGCGAAGCGAGTTTGATCGCCGCGGCAAACATATACAAAAACGGAATGAAATATAGAATGATAGTGATATAGATTACTACTTGATACGCGCCCCGAGTGGTTTCGTTAATTTGGCTGAGCAGCAGCACCAGCGCCGAAGCGACGGCCTGCACAATGATCGAGACATACGGTGTGCGCCACTTCGGATGGATTTTGCCGAATGCTTTTGGAAGGTAACGATCGATTCCCACGACAAACGGTACGCGTGCGATTCCCGCGACGGTACTGCCGACTCCACCAGCGTTGCCGACGGTAACCAGCAGCGCCGCGAGCACGCCGACGAATCCAATCTTCAATACGTTGGAACCTAGCGCGATGGCCTGGAAGACACCACTCTTTGCGTCGACATCGCTTGCAGGAACAATCGCCAGAACCGAAAAAGTTCCGATAACGTACATCAACGCGATCAGCGCGGCGGCGGCGATCAGCGCGCGCGGCAATGTTTTGCGCGGCTCGCGGATTTCACCGCTCATCGCGGAAACCAACTCAAGCCCGGTAAACGCGAACGCGATCTGCGACCAAAAATTCACCGTGTCCCAATTCCACGTGGGCATGATGTTGGACCAGGTATACGTTGTAACCGAGCCCTGTTTGATCCAGATCACGCCGCCGACAATCACCAGAATCGAAAGCGGCAGATAGGTTGCGACGCCGCCGGCATTCTGCAACCATTTTCCGATGTTCAGGCCGATGATATTCAACAGCACCGCAACTCCAAGCAGCACCAGCGAACCGAGAAGAAGATAGGTGCGGCTCTGGGCGAGATCGGCGCCTTTGCCGCCCAGCACATATGCACTCATTGCGACGCTGGCCAACAGCAATCCAGGAAAATAAAAAATAGTGTAAATCCAATACGTCCAGCCGGCCACGAAGCCATGGAAATCGCCAAATGCTTCCTTGGACCACACGTATAAGCCGCCTTCTTCGGGAAAGCGCGATGAAAGTTCGTTGATGACCATGGCCATCGGCACAAAAAAGAGAACCGCAGCGAGAACCCACAAGCTGATGGACGAAGTGCCATTGTGCGCTGCCGCGGCGACCCAACGTGGCCCGAGCACCGTGGCAATGTTAAAGAGCAACACATCCCAAAACCCCATTTCGCGGCATAGCTGACTACGCGGATCCGCCGAAGCTGCGGGCTGGGTCAAAGGATCACGTCCATGGCGGGAATTAATTTATCCTGCATCAGAAAATTGTGAAAAAACGGATCTTTCGAATTTTCGAATTCGGCCCACGAAGAAAAAACCGTGGCGTGGCCTTCTTGCAAGAAGACGATAGTGTCCGCTAATTTCCGTGCGAGGTGAGTGTCGTGAGTGACGACCACCGAAGTACGGTGAAATTTTTCTTTCAACCGCAGAATCAAGTCGCCCATATGCACCGCCATGATCGGATCGACCATGGTGGTTGGTTCATCGTACAAAATCGCTTCGGGATTTTGGGCCAGGGCGCGGGCAATGGCCACGGCGCGCTTGGTACCGGTGGAGAGTTCGCTGGGCACTTTGTCCAGCACATCGTCCACTTCCAATTCCCTGGCAAGTTTCTCGGTGTAACCGTCGACGTCATCGGCGGTAATTCCAGGCATATTGACGATCGGAAACGCGATGTTGTCGCGCACGGTCAAGGAATCAAAGAGCGCGCCGGACTGGAAAACCATGGTCACTTTGCGACGAATCGCGTAAAACTGCGGCTCGGAAAAATGGGTGACATCTTGGCCGTCGACGATGACTTGCCCGGAGTCGGCGCGCAAGAATCCCATGATGTGTTTCAATGAAACGGATTTGCCGACTCCGCTTCGCCCCATGATCACGCAGGTTTCTCCGCGTTTCACCGCGAAGCTCACTTCGTTTAATACCGGACGATTTTCGAATGCTTTGCAGACTCCGCGAAACTCGAAATAGTTCGCGGAGTTGGGCCGGTTCGTTTCGTTCACGCTCTCTCCATTTGCGAAATGCGAACCGCTTCTTGGTAGTCTTGTGCCGTGTTCATGTTCCAGAAAAGCTGTCCGCCGCTATCAAACCGTTTCCAGTGCGTCTCGTCAAGGATTTCCATGCGCAGACGTTTCATGGCTTCGGTGACCTTGCGCGCGCTTTCGTCGAAAGCGGCTTGCAGCGTTTCTAACGCAGAGGTCTTCCAGCAGGCGCATAGCGGCTCCAGGCCGTAGGCCGACCGCGGAACAACTACTTCACAATCGCCGGCCAGAGCGTGCTCGCAAAGGTACGTTAGCCATTCCTGAGTCAAAAACGGCATATCGCAACTGACTATCAAATTCCAACCCCAGGCATTGCCAACTTTTTCGGAAGCGCTCATTGCAGTGATGATTCCGCCGAGCGGCCCTTCGTCGGGCCAGCGGTCTTCGACGACTTCAAATCCAGAATCGAAGTAGCGTCCGCGGGGGGCGACGATGCGGACGCTGCCGATCGACGATTGAACAAGCTTGGACATTCTGGTGAGCAAAGTTTCTCCGCCGATTCGAGCCAGTGCTTTGTCCGAGCCAAACCGGCGGCTGGCTCCTCCGGCCAACACGTAGCCACAAACCGCGAAGTTGTTTTGGGCTGCAGGAGTCACGAGTCACCAGTCACAAGTCACGAGTCACTTTCTTCGTCGTCGGCTTCCCTGCCCGGCCGGCGAACGCCCAGTTCGCGCAATTTTTCCTGCAGGCTTTGGCGATGCAGACCGATGGTAACCGCGGTGCGCGAGACATTCCAGCGATGCGAGACTAACTCCTTGGTGATCCAGGCGATTTCGAATTTGCGTTTGGCTTCGCGAAAATCGCGGTCGTTCATTCCCGCGTCAACGTGGCCGGCAGATTCTTTAGTGGTGAGCGGCTGACCGGTGGCCACTTCGCTGGGCAAGTCGGCGATTTCGATTTCATCGCCACGAGCCATAACGACGCTGCGTTCCAACGCATTTTTCAGTTCGCGGACATTACCGGGCCAGTCGTAGGCTTCGAGTGCAGCCAAGGCTTCCTTGCTTAAGCGCACCGAGCGATGCAAACGCGCTCCATGCATTTTGATGAACGCATCCGCGAGCACGCCTAGATCGCCTTTGTGCGAGCGCAGCGGCGGCAATTCGATGGAAACCACGCGCAGGCGGTAAAACAGATCTTCGCGGAATTTTCCGCCGCGGATTTCCGCCGGCAGATCACGGTGAGTAGCGCTTATCACGCGCACGTCGACCGGAATGGTTTGTGAACCGCCGAGACGTTCAATGGTGCGATTTTCCAGCGCGCGCAAAACTTTAGCCTGGGTGACCGGATTCATGTCGCCGACCTCATCCAGAAACAATGTTCCGCCGTGGGCCTGCTCGAATTTTCCTCGCCGCTGCTGCGCCGCTCCAGTGAATGCGCCGCGTTCGTAACCGAAAAGTTCGGATTCGATTAAGGTTTCCGGAAGCGCCGCGCAATTTACCGCGACGAAAGGCTTTCCTGCCCGCGGCGAACGGGCATGAATTTCCTGAGCCAGCAAGTCTTTGCCAGTGCCGCTTTCGCCGAGAATCAACACCGTGGAATCGGTCGGTGCGACGCGATCGGCAAGTTCGAAAGCGCGGCGCATTTCGTCCGAGCGGCCAATCATCGCGCCAAACTGGCCTTCGGTGGCCAGCTGGCGGCGCAGCGAATCGTTCTCCTGCTCGAGCGTCGCCAGCTTCAAGAGATTGGCGACGCGCTGCCGGAGTTCGTCCAGTTCGAATCCTTTGACCAGGTAATCGGCGGCGCCGAGGCGCAATGCGTCGACCGCGGTCTTGGCGGCATCGAGTGCAGAGACCATCAGCACTGGGACGGTGTTGCCCTGATCGCGCAGAAGCTTCAGGAAGGAGAGGCCGTCCATGCCGGGCAGCACGACGTCGAGGAGCAGCAGATCAGGCTTTTCGGTGAGCAGCGCGTCGCGGGCGGATTCGGCGGAATCGGTTTCGGCAACGCGGTATTTGGACTCCAGCGCGCGGCGAAGGCCGTAGCGGGCGGCAGGTTCGTCGTCGACGATGAGGATGGTCTTCAATGTTTAGTATCCTTTCTAAGAACAAGTCTCACTGCCAATCGAGCGGTTCCAGTAATCCGATCCGACCCCGATACGAGTTCGACTGCGCACAGACTGGAGTGTCTGTGCTACCTAAACCACGAGCGGCAGGCGGACTTGGAACCGGGTGCCGCGGCCGTTTGCGATAGGGCTTTGCCAAGTAAGTTGGCCACCGACGTCGGAGACGCGGCGGGCAACGATGGCCAAGCCAAGGCCGGTGCCTTGAGACTTGGTGGTGAAAAAGGGTTGCAGGATTTTTTCCTGGGCTTCGGGCGTAATGCCGGGGCCGTCGTCTTCGACGGTCAGAGTGCAGAAGCCGTCGGACTGCAAGACAGTGGCTTGGATATGGCCCTCAGGCGAAACAGCGTCGAGAGCATTGACGAGCAAGTTAGTGAGGATGTCGTTGAGCGCTTCTTTGCCTATGGCAACAGGGCCGATGGCGGCAGGGAGTGGTTCGTCGAGCGCAGGGTGATCGAGAGAAACGCCGCGGCGGTCGGCTTCCGGGCGAAGGACTTCGGTGACTTCGCGAAGCACTTCGTTGGCGTCACATTTGGGTTCGGCGGATTGCCCAAGGATGGCCGGGCGGCTGAACTGCAAGAGTTGATTTAATTTTGCGGAAAGACGATTCACCTCCTCCAACACCATCTTTGATTCATTGCGAAAATTTTCCGGGAGTTCGCGGCTTTCGATCTGTACCTGCAGAATGGTCTTGATCGAGCCGAGCGGATTTTTCAGGTTGTGGGAGATACTGGCGGCCATCTGGCCCAGAACGGCCATGCGTTCGCGTTCGGCCAGTTCCCTTTCGAGGCGAAGTTTTTCTTCGATCAAGCGGCAAACGTCAATCGATGTCGGAAGCTGTTCACTGAGAAGCTGAAGGGCCGCGTGGACTTCACCCGAGAGCATCGCGCCGTGCGGTTTGACTGACAGAACGGCATTCAAGAGGCCAGGCTGGTAAACAGAAAAGCTTTCCGTGCTCCTCCGTTGCGAATTATCGCGGAGCGTGTACTTGAGGGCGGGTTCCAAGACCTCCAACCATGCGTCTTCGAGCGCAAATTGTTCAGTCACGCGATTCCCAATGAAGTCGATGAGACTCTGCAAGTGGCCTTCGCGGGCCTTGCCTCGGATTTCACGAATCAACCGCCATACGTCTTCCATTCGGTCTTGCGCGGTTTCACGAAGGCGGCGGGACAGCGTGCGCTGGATGGGTTCAACAAATATGACCAGAACAAAGAGCAGAATGGATGCCGTAGCTTCCGGCGGAAGAATCGGCTCAAGAAAACCACTCACTCGTCGAACAAGACTCAGATATAGGAGCGCCAAGAAGGTTACAGAAACAGCGTACATAAGATTGGTTTGCCGACCAATCTGAAGAAAGTTGTATTTCTGCACGGCATAGATCAGCACCGCAAAAAGCGGGATGGGAAGAAATTCGAGGACGGACGTGCCGACTGAAACGACTGGAGGCGTCAGATGAAGATTCAGAATGTGCAGAAACACAACGAGCAGCGAGCACAAGGCCAAACCGGAACCGGCCAAAAGATGGAAGCGCCGCTCCTCGCGGTGCCCGGTAGCTGTGGCAAATCGGAATTGCCAGACGGCGGTAAGTACGATAAAGGCACCGAGGAATACGCCGAACAGCCGACCCAGGCTGTCGGCCGGATGTAGGAAATCGAAACTTTGGCCAGAGACTAAGACTGAGTATGCCCGTATGGCTATCAAAAGGACCGACGCATACACCAGCGTGAGTATTAGGCGTTTCCACCGGCTTTGGTCGCCTCGCGCGATAAAAATCAGAGCGCGTGTCGACGCGTATTCGAGATGGAGATGGACCAGGAACGCCGGCGCAAAACACAACCCAGCGCAAAGAACGGTCCAAGCGAAGGTTGTCAGAAGGGGTGGCGGCTGTGCGTAATAAATCTGTGCGTTAAGGGCGAGAAGCGAGCCGCTGTAGAAGAGGAAAAGTGCCAAGCACAAAAAGAAAAAGACGCGCTCGAAATTACGCTGGCGACGATAGCCGAGGATTACTACCATCCAGAAAAGCATGAGCAGGGTTCCAGCGGTGAAGCCGATCAAGCGGACGTAGAGGAGAGTTTGCATGGTTCGCGAATCTGCGGCCATCGTCGCAGAAAAAGAGCCGCCCTGAACACCGGCCCCCACAAATGCTATCCCCGGCATGGGTGCAGGGCAATGGCCAAGTGCAAGAAATATCTTGCATCTAGTAAACTACACAAAATACGAAGGTTAACACTAATTTTGACGAGCCGCGCTAGTATTTAAAAATCATGTGAAATGTCGTGGCAAGGCTTGACTTGGATGGAATGTCTGCTATATTAGCACTCGACTGTGAGGAGTGCTAACACCCTCCTTTTTGGTTCAACACCCTGATTGGAAGCCCGTAGCGGCAAATCACAGTTCACCTGATTATCTCGGGACTCGAAATAGCAAGAGTCCCAAGTTCACTAAACGGAGGTATTGCGAAGATGGCAGTCAATCTCACACCGCTGCACGACCGTGTGATCGTGAAGCGCATTGAAGACAAAGAAACAGTACGAGGCGGCATCATTATCCCGGACTCGGCAAAAGAAAAGCCGATGGAAGGTGAAGTGATCGCAGTCGGATCTGGCCGTCGGGAAAAGGGCGAATTGATCCCACTCGACGTCAAGCCCGGCGACCGCGTGTTGTTCGGCAAGTATGGCGGGACGGAAATCAAGCTGGAAGGCGAAGAGTTCCTCATTTTGCGGGAAGAGGAAATTCTGGCCAAGTTGAGCGGGGCGGCGAAGGCGGCAAAGAAGTAAACAGTGACTGGTAACTAGTGGTTTGTGACTAGTGGCCGGTGGACAAGGGTTTTGGAATTTGATTTATGCAGTGCCCGGTCCCGGGTTTCAGGGTTTGTACTTACAAACCCTGGGTTGAAAAAAGACCGGTGCTTTAAGCAAAAAATTAACGCGGTACGCAGCAAGCAAATCAGGAGGAAACAAGAAATGGCGAAGCAGATTGTAACGGGCGAAGCATCCCGCCAGGCGATTTTGCGCGGCGTGAATGCTCTAGCCGATGCAGTAAAGATTACGCTCGGCCCCAAGGGCCGCAATGCGGTAATCGAAAAGAAGTTCGGCGCGCCGATCATCACCAAGGACGGCGTGACGGTAGCCAAGGAAATCGAACTCCGGGATCCGCTGGAGAACATGGGCGCGCAGATGGTTCGTGAAGTCGCTTCCAAGACTTCCGACGTGGCCGGCGACGGCACCACCACGGCAACCGTGCTGGCGCAAGCGATCTTCCGCGAAGGCGTGAAGACGGTTGCGGCAGGCGCGAGCCCCACGGCTCTGAAGCGCGGCATCGACAAGGCTGTCGAAGTCGCGGTGGAAGAGATCAAGAAGCTGCACAAAGACGTGAAGGGCGAAATGATTGCGCAAGTTGGCACCATTTCCGCCAACAACGACAAGCAGATCGGCGGCATCATCGCCGAAGCAATGAAGAAGGTTGGCAAGGATGGCGTGATCACCGTCGAGGAATCCAAGACGATGGAAACCACGCTGGAAGTCGTGGAAGGCATGCAGTTCGACCGCGGCTACCTCTCGCCTTACTTCATCACCGATCCGGACCGCATGGAATGCGTGCTGGAAAACGCTCTGATCCTGAACCACGAGAAGAAGATCAGCTCGATGAAGGATCTGCTCCCATTGCTGGAGCAGATTGCCAAGCTCGGCAAGCCCCTGCTGATCATTGCGGAAGACGTCGAAGGCGAAGCCTTGGCGACTCTCGTTGTGAACAAGCTGCGCGGCACGCTGCAGTGCGCTGCGGTGAAGGCCCCTGGCTTCGGAGATCGCCGCAAAGCGATGCTCGAAGACATCGCGGTGCTGACCGGTGGCAAGTCCATCACGGAAGATCTGGGCATCAAGCTCGAGAACGTAAAGATCGAAGACCTGGGCAAAGCCAAGAAGATCACCATCGATAAGGACAACACCACGATTATCGAAGGCGGCGGCAAGTCCAGCGAAATCGAAGGCCGAGTGAAGCAGATCCGCGCACAGGTGGAAAACACCACGTCGGATTACGACCGCGAAAAACTGCAAGAGCGGCTGGCCAAGCTGGTCGGCGGCGTTGCGGTAATCAAGGTGGGCGCGGCAACCGAAACCGAGCTGAAAGAAAAGAAGGCTCGTGTGGAAGATGCCATGCACGCTACCCGCGCGGCAGTCGAAGAAGGCATCGTTGCCGGCGGCGGCACGGCGTTGCTTCGCTGCATCGCGGCCATCGAAAAGCTCAAGCTGCATGATGACGAAGCGGTTGGTGTCGGAATCGTGAAGCGCGCGCTGGAAGAGCCGGCTCGGCAGATCGCACTCAACGCCGGACACGAAGGCGCCGTGGTGATCGGCAGGATCCGCGACTCCAAGGACGAGAACTTCGGCTTCAACGCTGATACCGGAGAATACGGCGACATGGTCAAGGCTGGGGTCATCGACCCGGCCAAGGTTACCCGCCTGGCGCTGCAGAACGCTGCGTCCATCGCTGGCCTGATGCTCACCACCGAAGCATTGGTGGCGGAACTGAAGGAAGACACCAAGAGTGCAGCAGCCGCAGGCGGTGGCCCAGGTGGCCCCGGCGGTATGGGCGGAATGTACTAGAACAGGCGAGATGGCCTAGCGACTTTTCCAGCTAGCCCAATATCTCAATCCAACAAAGAAGGGGCCGATTTATCGGCCTCTTTTTTGTTTGGTCGCGTCCGTCTTTTCATCTCGATATTCTTAATATTTTGACAATGCAGTTGCGTTTCGGACTTTTTTAGGATTGCACCCACCGGCCCAGTTTGTAGTAGTCTATGGGCGCGTCCCATGCCCAGCGCTCATCCGCAAAATCAATCGGACCCGCAACATCACACTTCAAGGTTTTTCCGACGTGCCAGGCACAGCATTGTTGCCCTCGCGCTCGCGCTGGTCGTGACAACGCTTCAGGCCCGGCCACAATCCGCAGCCACTTCTCCTGGCCCACGCCTGGTGGACGTCATGGTCAGCAGCAAAGACCCGACCGCGGTGCAGTCTCTGCAGGCCGCGGACTTTCAACTCTTTGACGGCCGCACTCCGCTTCTCATCTCGACCTTCGGCAGCGCTTCAACCGGCACCGCGCGGCCGCTCTCTCTATGGTTGGTAGTGCAGTGCCCTGAAGAACGGAGCGTGTCCAGCGGCTCGGGATTCATGCTCGGCAAAACCGACACGCTGACTCCGGCTCTCCGCAAGCTCCGTGAAAAGGACACCGTCGCTGTGGCCAACTGGTGCGACGACGGAAAATCCTCCGTGGACCTCGCTCCCACCACCGACCGCTCGGCCCCCGCCGCCACTCTGCAATCCGTCCTTAGCGCGCCTCCCGTGCGAACCGGAACTCAGTCCGGACAGGATTCGTTGCGGGACATGATCCTGCGAATTCAGGAAGTTTCCATCAGCACGGAAGCCGATGCCGTCCCGGTGTTGGTTTTTCTTTATGGCGATGTTAGCGGCATGTGGGAAGACGAACTGAACGACACCCTCGAGCACGTGCTGCAAACCTCGGGAATCATCTACGAACTCGACAATGGTGCCATTCCTGCCCAGAAAAGGTTTGTGGTGGGAGCGCGCGCCCGCGGCCACGTGATTCATTATCTGAGCGAAAAAACAGGCGGCCACGTGCTCTCCACCTGGAGCAGCGACTACGGCAAGGAGCTCGATCGCATCATCGGCGAACTGTATTCCCGCTACCAGCTGGGCTTCCTGCCTCCCTCGGCGGACGGTCATCAGCACGAGCTGCAGATCAAGTTCAGCGAAGATTCGCGTAAGCGCCTGAAGTCTGTCGACCTTCATTACCCTGCGGCGTACATGGCCTCGCCTAACGTCTTGCGCTCCGCTCCCGCTTCGATGGCGGAATCCGACCCTGCGATTCTAGAGGCTTTGCGGTCCTCCAGCAGGTACAGCGAAATCGTTTTCGATGCTTCGGGTCGCATCGGCGTCGCCGGCCAGCCTGCTCAATTCCGTCTGTATATTGACCCGCGCTCCCTGCCCTGGAGAACCTTGAAAGGTGGCGACCGCGCTGCCTCCCTTACCATCGCGGTTGCCGGCATTTCCGCGCAGGGCCAGATGGCGGGGCACACGGCCAGAGACTTGGAAGCCCAGCAAACCAAGGCCGAGCTCTCTGCCGCCAACCCCAGCTCGATCATCCTGATGGTCGATTTCGCTGTGCCCGACGAGGCGGACCGCCTTCGCTTTGTTGTTCGCGCCTCGGGCCGTCTCGGCTCGTTCGAGATGCCGGCGAATCAGATTCGAAAACCTCGTTAGCGATGCGAGGTCTCCATGTTTTCAGCCCGCGGTCAGCCCGGTAGAGGAAGCCGGCTCGTACGCTCTCTACGCCGGCGCGCTGCGGCGGTCGCCCTACTGCTAACGGTCTTCTTTCCTGACGCTCCCGCTTCGACTGAAAACTAACTACGGATTCCCAGCTGCTTGCTTCGCCAGCATCTAGTTGTTAGTAAGAGCAGCTTCCGAATATCTCTTTCCGAAGAGCCGCCACTTCGTTACACTGTGCTGACTCGACGTTCCCCGTGGTCGGTTTGGCATGGTTATCATTCGCGTTGAAAGCACTTCCGCCACCGGACCCTGCGTAGCTAGTACGCGCACTCTCTCCCTGCGTGTCCATACTCAAAGAATTCTGTTTTTCGGATGCTGGCTAACTTGCTGCGCTGCTTTTGGAGCAGGGCAATGTCGTGCGCAGGATGCCGCCGAAGCAGCTCGCCAGGAACAAGCTCGCAAGCAGAGCCAGCAAGATCATGCCAAGCATGTGTATACGGAAGAAGACCTGAAGCACGCGCACATTCTTACGCCTGAAGATCGCGCACAAGCCGAAGCAAGACGAAATCAGCAGCCGGCCCCCGCCACGCAAAAGCCAAAAGAAGAACTGGACGTACAGTCGCTGCCGCCGAAGACGCCACTCGTCTCGGACGCTCCGCTCGGCCCAAGCGCCCCTCTTGGCGATGTGGCTCGCGCTTACCGGAAACAGAAAGAATCGCAGAAACTTCGGCAGTCCGCACAGTTCCATCTTCCTTTTGCGGGGCCGACGCTCGCTTCGCCCAAGCCTCTAGCGCTGCCGGTGCCATCCGCGGCGAAACCACCGCTGCCCAATGTGCAACGTTTTTCGAAAACGCAGTCAAACGCGAATTCGAAAAATGCTTTCGCCGCTTTTCAACGGTTTGCAAGGCGGTCGCCATTTAGCAGGCCAGACGTTTTTGTTGCAGAGCCCACGCGATCCTTCCGCGCGAGCCCGCCGGCTCCACCTGCGGCCGGCGTGGCGCCATCGCAACCACTCGGCCTGAAACGCGTGATCGTGCAACCGGGTGACTCGCTTTGGCGGCTGGCCCAGAGCAATCTGGGTCACGGGCGTCGCTGGCGCGAACTGCTTTCCATAAATGCAGCCATTCGGGATCCCAACCACATCGCAGCCGGTTCGCAGATTTTCGTTCCTGCACGTTCGCCCGTTCCGTCGGCACCATCCAGGATCGAAGTCCAAAAGGGCGATACGCTGAGCAAGATCGCGCAAAGGCAACTCGGACGCGCCGCCTACTATTCCTGCCTTGCCCATGCGAATCCAAGCATTCGCGACGCCAACCTAATCTACCCAGGCCAGCAACTTATTATTCCCATTGATTGCATGCCTTAAACACCAGAAAAAAGCTGAAACGGGTAGACAATCGTCCCTTTCCTTGCCTCCGAACCGACGCTTCGCTAGACTCTTCAAGCCTCAATACACCAGCTCCTCAGGGGGGAGTTGCCAATGCCGGGATTTTTGCAGCGGCTATTGCCGCGCGAAGAGGGTTTCTTCGACCTTTTTGCCAAACAATCGGAAAACATCGTGGTGGGAGCCAAAGCGCTGCAGCAGATGCTTTCGCACTACACCGGGGTGCCGGAACAGGTGCAAATCATCAAGGCCATCGAGCACCAAGGCGACGAGATCACCCACGCTATCCTGACCAAGCTGAACCAGACTTTCATCACACCATTCGACCGCGAAGATATTCACGCGCTTTCCAGCCAACTGGACGACGTGATCGACCTGATCGACGCGGCCGCCAGCCGGTTTGTGCTGTATCGGGTCAACGTAATCCGCGAAGGCACCATCGACCTGGTCAAGGTGCTGGTCTCCGCCACGGTGGAGGTTTCCGCAGCGGTGCATGCCATCGAAACGCCGGATCAGGCACTGAAACATTGCATCGAGATCAATCGCTACGAAAACGAAAGCGATCGACTGTGCCGCACGCTGATCGCGCAGCTCTTTGACGAAGAAAAAGACTCGGTGCAGATCATCAAGTGGAAGGAAATTTTCGAAGTGATCGAGACTGCAGTCGATAAGTGCGAAGACGTCGCCAATGTGGTTGAAGGCGTCATCCTGAAGTCCGCATGAGTCTCCCGGCAAAACAGTGGCGAGTCCGCCCGTGACTAGCTACGCCCTCCTCGTGATCGTCGTTTTCCTGACGCTGGCGTTCGAATTTTCGAATGGCTGGCACGATGCGGCCAACTCCATCGCGACCGTGGTTTCAACGCGGGTGCTGACGCCCTTTCGCGCCGTCGCCTGGGCGGCGTTTTGGAATTTTGTCGCGGCTTTCGTTTTTGGCACCGCGGTTGCCAAAGCCATTGGCAAGGGAATGATTCACATTGAGCTGGTCACCCAGCAAGTGCTGCTGGCAGCGCTGCTCGGAGCAATTACCTGGAACCTGATTACACTGGTGCTCGGGTTGCCGACCAGTTCGTCGCACGCGCTCATTGGCGGCTATGGCGGAGCGGCGGTGGCGCACGCGGGGTTCAAGGCGTTGATTCTTGGAGGCTGGGTCAAGCCGGTGTTGTTTATTTTTCTTTCGCCGGTGGTTGGAATGGTTCTGGCAATTGTGCTCACCACGGCGGCAAGTTGGATTGTCCGTAAACAGCGGCCGCAGAAGGTGGACAAATGGTTTCGGCGGCTGCAGTTATTGTCCGCGGCACTTTTCAGTTTGGGACACGGCACCAACGACTCGCAAAAAGGCATGGGTATTATCACTACGGCGCTGGTCGCGGGCGGCTTGCTGAAATCCTTCGCCGTTCCCTACTGGGTGATTATCTGCTGCCACTTGGCGATGGGCGGCGGCACTATGGCCGGGGGCTGGCGCATCATCAAGACCATGGGCCAGCGAATCACCAAGTTGACTCCGTTTGGCGGATTCGCGGCGGAAACTGCGGGCGGGCTCACCTTGGTGATGAACGCAGTCTTTGGCATCCCGGTCAGCACCACGCACACCATTACCGGCGCGATCGTCGGCGTGGGGGCTTCGCGGCGGCTCACCGCGGTTCGCTGGGGCATCACCCGGCGCATCCTCTGGGCTTGGGTGCTGACTATTCCGGGCGCAGCACTGATCGGCACGGCCATCTTCCACATCGTAAAGTTCCTTCTCCCCGTAGTCTCGTAGTCCAAGAAAAGCCTGTCGAAAATGAGGGACGTACCAGCGAATATAAGTTGCGAGCCCCAGCAGCAGCGCCAGCCACCAGAGAATGAGGACGCTACGCATCCACACCTTATAGTTTGTCATTCTCAATCGCTGCGGCAAGAAATTCGTCCCTGCAGCCAGCGCCACATATAGCCCGGCTGCTTCCGCAAGACTTCCAAGAGCTGCATGGGCCGTGGCCAGCGCATAAAAGGAACGGTCGAGCTTCTGTGGGATCTTTGGCAGCACGTGGTTGTGGAAAGAAGGAAACATGGCTACTGCGATCAAGACCAAATTGAGGAGCACGATCGACGACTGACAGCAAGCGTGTGCGCGATACCGCTTTTTGCGCGCCAGGACAGCTCCTAGCAGTAAGCCCAATCCGATGACCGCCTCAAGGACCAAAATCAGGTCTGCGGAAGCTGGCGCAGCCGTTCCCAGGAATTCTGCGCTCATTGTGTGTTCCCACCTCCTCAATAATGGAGACTCACTGGCGCGGCTATATATTCCGGCTACTTCCTTACCTCGCTCATCCGCGCTATATTTCTTATATCCCGCAAATGGACGTCACTTATGACTGATACACCTACAAAGCCGTTCTGCACCGTTGAAGAAGCGGTCGAAGAGATTCGCAACGGCCACATGATTGTCCTGGTGGACGACGAGGACCGCGAGAACGAAGGCGACCTGACCATGGCCGCCGAAAAAATCACGCCGGACGCCATCAACTTTATGGCGAAGTACGGCCGCGGGCTGATCTGCTTGCCTTTGACCGAAGAGCGCTGCGACGAGCTACACCTGCCGCTGATGTCGCCGATCAACACGTCTGTTCACGGAACCGCGTTCACGGAAGCAGTGGACGCGAGGGTCGGGGTGACAACAGGAATCAGCGCCTCGGATCGCGCGATCACTATCCTTACGGCCGTTGATCCCAAGACCAAGCCACAGGACCTTGCACGTCCGGGCCATATTTTTCCGCTGCGTGCGCGCAATGGAGGCGTGTTGGTCCGTGCAGGGCAAACCGAAGCCAGCGTGGACTTGGCGCGGATCGCCGGACTGACTCCTGCCGGAGTGATTTGCGAAATCATGGGCGAAGACGGGACGATGTCCCGCGTGCCGCAACTGATTGAATTTTGCCGCGAACACAACTTGAAAATGCTCACCGTGGCGGAGCTCATTCGCTACCGGATGCAGCATGAGCGCTATGTGCGCCGGTTCGCGGAAACAGTTCTGTCCACCGCATTCGGCGATTTTCGGATGATCGCGTATTCCAGCGATGTGGACCACGATCAGCACGTGGCGCTGGTGCGCGGGGATCTAGAGGGTCCGGAGCCGGCATTGGTTCGTGTGCACTCGCACTGCCTGACCGGAGATGTATTCGCATCCGCGGCTTGCGATTGCCACGAACTGGTGGCGCGTTCGCTGGCTGCCATTGCCAAGGAAAACCGCGGCGTCTTTCTTTATTTGCACCACACCGGCCGGGGCTTTGGAATCGAGGCTGCCGCGGAGCCCGGCGTGCTCCCGCAGATTCATGTTCACGCACGCGGCCAACTGGATCGCTCGCCCGCTCGCCAGCGGCTGGTGCAACATGAAAGCGGCATTGGCGCGCAAATTCTGATCGATCTGGGGCTGAAGGATATTCGTGTGCTGACCAACCATCCCAAAAAAGTGGTGGCGCTGGAAGGCTACGGAATCACCATCGCCGACCAAGTCCCACTGCGTATCGAGCAGCGCAAAGAAACCCACCAAGTACTCTAGATAAATCGGAAACACCTGCTGATAGGCGCGCCGCTCTCGTAGTGGCCGACCTTCAGGTCGGTTCTTTTTGCTGGTCTTCAGGGCTGTTGAGATTCGCAGGCGATTTTTGAACCGGCGTTTTCGGAGCGACGCCCGGCGGCGATTTAGCAGCGGCCGGCGCGGATGTTTTGTTCGCGGGTTTAACTGGCGACGCTGCGCGGCCGACGGTAATGTACTTGCGCATTTTTTCCAGCCGCTTGGGGCCGATGCCCTTGATGGCCCGCAAATCGTCGACACTTTTGAATGACCCGTAGGACTTGCGCATCTGCAGAATTTTGTCAGCGGTGGCTGGTCCAATTCCCGGCACCAGTTGTAGTTCCGAGGCACTTGCAGTATTCAAATTAATGGGGTGCAGCGGCGGCTTTTTGTTTGCAACAGATGGGTGCGCGCAAGCGAAAAAGAGCCCCAGAAGGATCGCTAAGGAAACGGGAAGACGTACTAGGTACATGGCACATCGATAATGCCAGAAGTACGTACCCTGCGCAACGATAGAAGGCGGTTAGCAGCCGCAGGTGACGCGACTAGCTGACACGGTTCCCTTTGGCATCGTAAATCTCTAGTTCGCCAAAGAGCGCTGCTTGCGATTCAATCTGCGCACGGTCACCGACCACCACGATTTGCATGTTGGCGGAATCGAAATAGTTTCTGGCCGCAGATAGCACGTCTTCCGGTTTCAGCGCGCGGACTCTCTCGCGATAGGTTTCCAGATAATCGTCCGGTAGATCGTGCAGCGCCAGCGTGGAGATTTGCGAGAGCAGCCCGCTTTGCGTAGCCAGGCCCATGGAGAAAACGCCAGTCAAATAATTTTGGGCGTCAAGCAGTTCCGCTGGCGGAACCGGCAGCGAGCGAAGTTTGTCCATTTCGTAAAATATTTCTGTGAGCGATGCTGCGACAACATCATTGCGCACTGCTGCGGAAACCGAAAAATATCCGTACTGACGCAGCGGAGTGACGCCGCTGCGCGGACTGTAGGTGTAGCCCTTGTCTTCGCGAATATTCATTACCAATCGCGAATTGAATGCGCCGCCGTAAAGGCTGTTGGTCAGCCCAAGTTTGAGCCAGTCCGGATGTTTGCGAGTGATGGACATGCATCCGCAGAGAATTTGGGTTTGCACCGAACCGGGCAAATCCACCAGATGCACGCGGCGGCCGTTTACGGCCGGCGGTCTTGTACTCTTCGGCACCGCAATCTTTTTGCCAGTCCAGTCGCCGAAAATCTTCCCGGCACTCTTCTGCATGGCAGCTGGATCAAAATCGCCGACCAGGATCAGGATCGCGTTTTCCGGGATATACAAATCGCAATAAACCGATTGCAACTCTTCACGCGTGTAGGCCGCGACCTGTTCTTCGGTGGGCGAGACTTGCGCGTAGGGATGGCCGGCAAACAAAACTCTGCGCAGGCGTTCGCCGGCTAGGAAACCCGGTTGGGTGCGTTCGAGTTTTACTTCTTCCAGTTTTTGCCGGCGTTCGCGCTCAAATTCATTCGCGGGAAACGTCGCCTGGCGCGCCAATGCGTTGACCAGCTGCAGCAGTGGCTCCGCATGGTCGATCAGGCCGGCGAAGGAGATTGCGCTGTTGTCCTGGCCAGCGCTGACGGAAAGATCGGCGCCCAACCCGCGAAGAAGCTCTTCAATTTCGCGGC
>Ga0137418_10002392_pt1 | contig 17193 bp, 11 predicted proteins | sample CZODoug3_1_2_16f_FD_122242 | JGI IMG/M metagenome (GOLD analysis project Ga0137418, IMG submission 122242) | Vadose zone soil fungal communities from Angelo Coast Range Reserve, California, USA - CZODoug3_1_2_16fungal (Hybrid Assembly) | ecosystem: Environmental > Terrestrial > Soil > Vadose... | reverse complement strand
CCCGCAGGCCGGTACGCACGAGAGGCGAGGCCGAAGCCTCGCCTCTCGTGCCAGCTGTCCTGCCGGGCGATCGTTACGGATCGACGCGGACGATCGTCGGGTTCGGCATGCCGGTGGAGCCGGAATACGCGACCGACCCGAGGTATTTCGTCCCGGACGTCAGCCCGGTGAACGACAGGCCGATCGTTCCCGTGGCGCCGAGCGTCGCGGTCGCCGGAGCCGTCACCGTCATGTTGCCCGCCGGCGCGCCGCCGAGCAGCCACGAGAACAGCTTGAAGTTCACCGTACCCGTGACGTTGAACGCGTGGACGTACACCGTGTAGGTGTCCGCGGCCGGGTTGAGCAGATTGACTTCTTCAGCCGTGGTTCCGCCCCCGCTGGCACCAACCCGGGTCGCGCCCCTGTAGACGTAGAGGTCGATATCGCTCCCCGGCGGGACGTCCGCATCGAACATCGAGAAGCGCGCGTGGGTCGTTCCGGCCGGAATCGTGACGGGGATCGCCACGACGCCGGGGCCGGTCACGCTGAACGAGTCACCCGGATCGTCCTGGATGCTCCCGGTGGTCGTGACCGCCGGAACCAGGCCGCGTGCCGCCGCCGTGAACGAGCCCGTGTAGCCGAACTTGACGTTGTAGTTGATGGCGCCGCCCGTGCTGAACACCTCGGCGGGCGCGGCCAGAGGCACCGGTTTGACGACGAGGGGCGAGCGCACGCTGTGGACGCCGTCGCTCCACGTCAACTGGCCGCCGGCGTAGCTGTTCAACGCCGCCGCCGTCCTCGTGAACGTCACCGTGAACGACTTGGTCTTGCCTGGCTGAATCGTCAGCGAGGCCGGGTTGACGCTCGCGGTGATGCCGGCCAGCCCGGTCACCGAGGCGTTGTAGGTCGCCGTCGAAGACCCGACGTTCGTCACCCTGCGGGTGACCGTCTGCACGCCCGCGAGATCGCCGATCGCAATCGACGCGACGTTCAGGTCGCTTGGATCGAACGAATACCCGAGCGACGCGAGCGCATTGCAGGCGGCGGGCGACACGCCGTTGGTCGTGCCGCACAGGAACGCGAGCCAGTCGTTGAAGCCCGAGTCGTAGACGAGACCCGGTTCGGCGGCCTTGTTCGGGGCGATGTGGCCGGCGCCCTGGCGGAAGATGACGAGCGGGTTCGTGTTCGGGCCGTCGAGGATGTCGCCGGCGCTCGTCATGAGCGCGGACTTGATCATCATCGGCGACCAGTCGGGGTGAAGGTCCTTCAACAGCGCCGCGATGCCCGCCACGTGCGGAGCCGACATGGACGTGCCGCTGTACAGGTTGAAGCTGCGTCCGCCGTTGCCGGGAGGCGCAACGGCCGCGAGGATGTCCTGCCCCGGCGCGATCACGTCCGGCTTGAGCAGGTCGCCGCCGCCGGCCGCCAACGGACCGCGGGACGAGAACGCCGCCGTGAACGGCGCCGGCGCCGTGAAGACGATCGTGGACTGGTTGATCTTCGCCGTCGCGCCCGCCGTCGCCGCATAGGCCTTGACCGCGGCGCGATCGGTGTTCTGCAAATGCACCGACGGGACGCTGTGGAAGTCGGCGTTGAGCGAGTTGGGGCTGGTGTTCAGCAGGATCATGCCGATGCCGCCCGCTTCCTGCACCGCGACGCTCTTGTTGACGCGCGCGGTGACGCCGCGATCGCACACGACGATCTTCCCGGCGATCTTTGCCGGGTCGAGTACCGGCGTCGCCTTCCCGTCAACGACGTTATCGATGGATGCGTAGCAGAGCGCGACTTTCGCCGGGTTGGCGCCGGGAAGTCCGGCGGCCGTCGAGTCGATCAGCGGGGCAGGGCCGAGCGGCGTGGCGACCGACGCGCCGTTGTAGGTGACGCCGTTGCCGAGCGTCACCGAGCCCTGGCCGTCACGATTGTGCGTGCCGGCCGCGACCGTCGTGATCCATGGACTGGTATGCGCAACCGTCCCGCTCGTCGGGCCTTCGTTGCCAGCCGAGGCGGAGACGAAGACGCCGGCATCGGCCGCGAACAGGAACGCGACCTCGACGGGATCGAGAAAGTTCGTCCGCGTGCCGCTGATGGAGTAGTTGATCACGTCGACACCGTCGGCGACGGCCTGATCGATGGCCGCCACGACGTCGGCGGTGCGGCCGCCGGCGGTCGATGCGTCCTGGGCGGACCAGAGCGCCTTGTACATCGCGACCCGCGCGTGCGGCGCCATGCCGTTGATCCGTCCGAACGCCGCGGCAGCGCCGTCGGTCGCCACGCCGGCGTTACCCGCGGCCGTCGACGAGGTGTGGGTGCCGTGACCGTTGTAGTCGCGCGGCGAGGCGAACTCCCACGGCCGTTGCGCCTTGACGCCGGCGTCGCCGCCCCACGCGGCGTTGAAGCGCTGCGCGCCAATCAGCTTCTGGTTGCACATCGACGCGGGGAACTGCTCGCCCGGCGTACATTTGCCGTGCCACCCGGGAATCTGGTGAAAACTCAACTTCCCGTCCTTCGTCCCGTTACCGTTGGTGCCGGTCCGGTCGGAGAAGCTGGCGCTCTCGGGCCAGATGCCGGAGTCGATGACGCCGACGATGATTTCGTCACCGGCGCGCGCCGTCCCCCCGAGCTGATCCCAGAGCCCGCCGGGCGCGTCGAGACCGAGGAAGGCAGGCGTGGACGAGGTATCGGCAAACACCTCTTCGTCCTTGCTGACATTCAGCACGCCGGCCGTCGATCGCAGCGCCGCGGCCTGCGCGTCGGACAGTTCCGCCGCGAAACCATGGAAGGTGTAGTGATAGTCGTAGACCTTGCGGGCGCCGCCGACGACGGCGAGCGCCTGGTCGTGCCGCGAATCGAGATAGCCGGCGTAGCGAACGACCCCCGCGCCCAGCGGGTCGATCTTCTGGCCACGATTCGCCTTGGTGGCGGGCTGCCCGGCGATGTCGCCGGTGTACGAGACGACCGGCTGTTCCGCCATCTGCACGATGTAGAGGTTGCTCGTCCGCCGGGCGGCGTTGCCGGCGCCGCCGGCGACGCGGCGCGCGTCGTCCTGGTCGGCGTGGATGTGGCCCGGAAGGTAAAGGGCTGCGGCGGCCAGCATAGCGGCCGCGGCGATATTGCGCGTGCGAGGAAACATCAAGATCCTCCTCAACGGGTCTCAGGGTACCGATTCAATTGGTTCGGCGAACGAAAGACAGTAACCGTGCCACCGCGTCCCGTCAAGAGGAGGCGTGCACACTGTTCGCGTGACCGGGACAAAGTCTGCCCCTGCGGCGACTAAACCACGCGGGCGCCGATCACCAGACGTGGACCCGATCGGCGGGCAGCAGATACAGGCGCTGGCCCGCCTTCACGTCGAACGGCGCGTACCAGGCATCGAGGTTGCGGACCGTGTCGGCGCGGTACTCGTCGAGCGCATGGCCGTCGGTGAGCACCTGCTGGCGCGCCGCCTCCTCGCGCGTCTTCGACTGCCAGCTCTGGCCGAAGCTGAGGAAGAAGGTGCGGTCGTCGGTGCCGCCGCCGGCGCGGTAGGCGTCGTGCGCCGCCGAGAGCCCGGCGGCATCGGCAATGTTCTCGCTCAGCGTGAGCTGCCCGTTCTCGCGGAGATCGGGAAACGGCGAGTAGCCGCCGTACTGCGCCACCAGCTTCGTGGACGCCGCCTTGAAGTGGGCGAGGTCCTCGGGCGTCCACCAGTTGGCGAGGCGGCCAGAGGCGTCGAACTGGCTGCCCTGGTCGTCGAAGCTGTGGCTGATCTCGTGGCCGATGATGGCGCCGATGGCGCCGTAGCGCGCCGCCGCGTCTGCCTGTGGATCGTAAAACGGCGGCTCGAGGATGGCGGCGGGGAAGTTCAGCGCGTTCTGGATCGGCAGGTTCAGCGCGTTGACCGTCTGCGGGTCGAGCCACCATTGGCCGCGATCGGGCGCGCGATCGAGCTCCTGCAGCCGCAGCTGGTAATCGAACAGGCTGGCGCGCATCACGTTGCCAAGCGCATCACCGCGCACGATCTCCAGCTTCGAATAGTCGCGCCACGTGTCCGGATAGCCGATGCCGACCCGCAGGCTCGCCAGCTTGGCCTTGGCGTTGGATTTCGTCTTCGGCGACATCCAGGTGAGCGCATCCAGGCGGCGATCGAAGGCCGCGACAATGGCCGTCACCATCTCCTGGAGCTGGGTGCGCGCCTCCGGCGGGAAGTAGCGCTGGACGTAGAGCTTCCCGACGGCTTCGCCGAGCGCCCCGTTGGTCGCGTTCACGGCACGCTTCCATCGCTCCTGGTCCTGGGGCGTGCCGGAGAGCACCCTGCCGTAGAACGCGAAGCTTTCGTCGGCGAACGCTTTCGGGAGGACGCGGCTGTAGCGGTCGAGCTCGTGGAACTTCAGGTAATCGCGCCACGTGTCCATCGGGACCGACTGCACCAGCGCGGAAATGCCCCGGAACGCGACCGGATGCCACACGACGATCGTCGGCGCCCGGTCGAGGCGGGCGCCGGCAAAGAGCGCGTTCCAGTCGAGCCCCGGCGCGCGGCGGCCGAACTCCTCGCGCGACCACGGATTGTTCGCCCGGTGGACGTCAACCGAGTCGGTGCGCGTGGCGTGCGTGTTGGCGATGCGCCGTTCGAGGTCGAAGATGGCCGCGGCGCGCTCGTCGGCCTTGTCCCGTCCCGCCAGCGTCAGCACCCTGGCCACGTGACCGCGATACGCCGCGCGGATGCTCTCCATTCGCGGACCGGGCTGCACGTAGTAGTCGCGGTCGGGCAGGCCGAGGCCTCCCTGCAGCAGGTACGGCACGTTGTGCGACGGGTCATTGAGGTTCTGCGCCACCCAGACGCCGAAGAGGCGGTCCGTGTAGAAGTTCGTCATGTTCAGCGGATCGACGTCGGCGCGCAGGTGCTGACCGATCCACGCGGCGAGGGCGCGCTTGTCGGCAAGCGCATCGATCGAGGCCAGCGACTCGCGCAGCGGGTCGAGTCCCTTCTTCTCGATCGCCTGCTCGTCGAGGTACGTCGCGTAGTAGTCGCCAATCTTCCGCTCGCCGGAGGCCGCCGGCGCGCCGCCGGCCGAGGCCTTGTCGAGCAGCTCTCGCGTCCGCTGCTGCGCGCGATCGAAGAGCACCGACCAGACGCCGTACGAGCTGCGATCCTCGGGAATCGCGGTCCGCTTCAGCCACGCGCCATTCGCGTGGCGGAAGAAATCGTCGCCCGGGGCCACCGACGGATCGACGGCCGACGGGTCGACACCATGCGCGGGCGCCTGCGTCGCGGGCGCCGCGTCGCGGCGTTCGGCGTCGCCCTCGGAGGCCGGCCGCCCTCCACCGCACGCCAGTGAAAGTGCGCCGCCGAGCGCGAAGCTGAGATAGAGTTTCGGCCGCAGGAGGTGTGGGATGCGTCGGCTGCTGCTCGTCATGATGTGCGCCTCGGGCTACCTTCTTACCGCAAGCGGGTCGGCGGCACAAACCGGCGACGCGTGGATCGGGACCTGGACGCTGAATGTCGCGCAGTCGTCCTTCGATCCCGCGAACCTCGCGCCGAAGAGTCAGACCACGAAGATGACCGCGGCCGGCGACCGTGTGACCGCGATCACCGACGGCGTCGATGCCGACGGCAAGAAGACCCACACCGAGATCACCTACACGTTCGACGGGAAGGATAACGACTACAAGGGCGCGCCCGATCCGAACAGCTCGCGCGCGTATACGCGAGTCGACGATCACCACTATTCCTATGCGACGAAGGTGAACGGATCGATCACGACCAACTCGCGCGTCGCGGTGACGCCCGACGGGAAGACGCGGACAATCGTCACGACGGGGCGCGACGCGCAGGGGCGGACCATTCGCAACTTCACCGTCTGGAACAGGGCGGGATAGGGGCGATCCGGGGCGGATAGGCCGCCGGCGGCAGGATTGCCGCGGCGGGCGTCAAGAATGTCTCCGGGCCGCCGGATTTCCCGGGGCAAATGACGCCCCCGGAGAGAAATTCTGTGCACGCTCGTGGCTTGCGGCTTGCTGCCTGCCGGGCATGCCCCCGGCGCCCAGTGGAGTCGGTCTCCTTACCGCCCATCGAGCGGAGTCGCCCGCCCGTCTCCAATTCATAGACGCGGCCCGCGGCGGCGCGATGTTCTTCGTGCTGCTGTCGCACTTCGCGTTCAACTATTTTTCCGGAGACGACGCGACCGGCAACCTGATGACGATCGTCGGCATGATCGCATCGCCGACCTTCATCATCATCAACGGCATCCTCCTCGGCATGTACTACCGGACGCGGCCACGTGACTTCGATCGATTCCGCATCATCGTGACCGACCGGGGGCTCTTTCTCCTGACCATCGGCCACCTGCTGGTCCTCCTGTCGCACGCCACCTACGCGGTCAGGTTCGTGTCGATCACCGACGCGGTGGGTGTGTGCATGCTCATCAGCCCGTGGCTGGTAGCGACGGTGTCGCCGCGTATGCGTTTGTTGCTCGCCCTCTACGACTACCCGCTGGTGCTGAAGGAGACCTTCTTCGGCCGGATGGAGCACGGCGGCTTCTACGTGTACGCGTTTCCGATCGTGCCGTGGTTCTCGCTGGAGCTGGCGGCGACGGCGCTCGGCGATCGTCTCGGCGCGTACGGCAGCGAAGGCAACGTCGGCGCGATGCACCGGCTGCTCCTCCGCACCGCGGCGATCGGCGCGGCGGTCGCGGCGGCGCTCAACCTGGCGTATCACGCCGCGACGCGGGGCGGCTACGCCAGCACGTTTGCCACGCACGCCGTCGGATCGCCGTTCGCCAAAATGCCGCCGTCGCTCGTCTACTTCCTGTTCTACGGCGCGATTGGCCTCGTGCTGATCTCCGCGTCGCTGCGCCTTGCGTCAGTGCCGCGGATGGCCCACGTCGTCCGCGGGCTCTCGACGATCGGCCAGACCTCGTTCGTGGTCTTCGTGATCCAGTTCTTCGTGTACTTCACGGTGCTCCGCGCGGTGAGGCCGCACCTGCCGCTGGCCTGGGCGTGGCCGCTGTATTTCGGCCTGTCGATCGTGGCCACGCTCGCGCCGGCGCTCGCCTGGCATCGGAGCGGCTGCAACAGGTTCCTGACCGTCGGGTACCGCCGGCTGTCGGAGGAACTGGGGTGGCAGACGCATCGCCGGATGCCCGCGTCGTTCAGTCATTAGCAACCACACAACCTGCTGGAGATCCCATGCCGAACCCGATGCCCGATTGCCCGCGATGCGAGAACCCGGAACTCGAGGTGTTCCGCGCCGATGCGCGCGGCGCCAAGTGGGCGCAGTGCGGAGCCTGCCGCGCGGTCGTCCTGCTGCGCGCGGACAACTCGGTCGCGCACGTCAGCCCGACGCCTGCGGCCGGCGAATCCGCGCGGGGTTAGCATCGCGTCAGCGTTCGCTGATGGTTGTAGGGTCCTAGTCGATAACGATCACGCGCTGCGCGGAGAAGGGTCCGCCAGCCGCATCCTGATCGATGTCACGGGGCGACGTCGTCGGAGACTAACTCGGCGACGATCCAGCCAACGGCCGTTGGCCGTGCCTCTGCGCCGCTCGCGAATGTCGCCACCGCCAGCCGTCCTCCGGTCAGCGCCGGCACGACGCCTCGCGCCGCCTGTTCAAACGCCGCAACCGTTGCATCGGTGAGGCCGGCGCGTTGAAGATAGATCGATGGGCTCGCACCGAGTAGCCGCAAGGGCTGCAACGCTCCCGGCGACTCGAGCCCATCTCGCACCAGTTGCCGATAGAACCCCAAATCGAACGGCGCTGCGTCTGGAATCAGATCCACTGTCGGACTCGCGCTCGTGACCCACGCCTGCCGCGTCAGGTGCCCCGCAGCCGAGACATTCACCAGCGCCGGCAGCCCTGACACTTCTTGCGAGAAGGGCCCTAACGGAGTTCCAGAGACAGTATCGGTGAGGGTGCCGTTGATGGTGACGCGGGAGGGCGATGGCGTGGGGCTGGGGCCGGTGGGTTCGGAGCCGCCACAGGCGGTCAGGGATTCTCAGAAATGAATGGTGGACCGCAGGAGGATCGAACTCCTGACCTCCGCATTGCGAACGCGGCGCTCTCCCAGCTGAGCTAGCGGCCCTTATCGGTTGTGATCGTCGGACTGCGAGCGTGTCGTACGAGGCGTGTCGCCTGCGCGCGCACGAAATTGGAGTCTAACACGCACCTGTACACCCATCAATCCGCGGCCGGCGGGCTCTCTTCGCCTCCGGCCCTGGCGAACACACGCCAGCTGATCGCGCTGCTCATCGTTTCAACATCGCCATCCAGACGTTGCCGGTGAATTCGAACTGGTCCGAGAGAAACCAGCGCGGCGTGACCGCGTTTCCGTACCCGGTCGAGCCCCACCGGCGGCTGGCGTCGTGGAAATGATAGACGGCGAATGGTTCGCCGGCGGAGCGGCCGGTGAGGGGATCGATCGACACCGCATAGAGACACCGGAATCCATCGGTCTCGAGGAGCAGATAGAGCAATCGGCTGTCGGGGGACCATCCCGCGCCACGTTCAGCTCCCCGCAGCGTCGCGATCATCGCGGCCTCGGGGGCAGTGTTCGTTCCCGGCCGAAAGGGCGTGACCAGCGTGCCCTTCGGGGTCCCGAACGAAATCCATCGTTCGTTCGGCGCCAGGATCGGCCGGTCAAGTCCGTCCACACCCGAGAGCACGGGCATGTGCTGACCCGTTCGGACATCGATCAGCGTCCCGCGAAACGGACGGCCTTCGAGCACGACGACACCGCCCTCGTCGCCGGTCCATTGAAAGATCTGACAGTCGTCGCAGACCTTGCGCGGCGTCCCTTCGTTGGTCGCGATGATGTATCCGGTGCCCGGACCGGCGTTGCCGCCCTCTTCGGTCGTCGTCACGGTATACGCCACCCAGCGCCCGCTCCGCGAAATCACGGGGTTCAACGGAACTGGCGGCGTCGCCACAAGCTGCCGTTCGCGGCCGGTGTCGAGATCCTTCACCGACACGCTTCCGCTGCCAAAGCTGTACAAGGGAAATACCAGCAGATGTCCATCGTCCGACATAGCCGAGCGCCGGGTTGGCGCGATGTCGTCGCGAAGCGTCTTCTGCACGCCCTCGGCTTTGCCGCGATTGGCGTCAAGGGGAAGACCCAGAAGCACGTAGTGAGTGCTCGAGGCGGCGAAGACGAGTCGGCCATCTCGAGAAGCGCCAGGCCCCGAGTCGATGGTTGTGCCAGCCGTGATCTCGATCGGTTCTCCCAGCGCGCGGCCGGTCTGCTGATCGACCTGAATGCGCCAGATGCGATCCGTCTCGCTGTCTTTCACACGCGCTGCGAAGAGCACGCCATTGCTGGTCCAATCGCCTGGGTACGGCTGTGCATCGGTGATGCTCACTTCAATGCCGGCAGTCTCGAACCGGTCGTACGCGCCGGTCTTGACCGGAGCTTCGCCATCGAGCGGCACCCACCACCAGTCGGGATTCGTGCCGGCACCCGCGATCGCCGTACGCGCAAACACCAGCAACGACCGACCATCGGGCGCCCAGATTGGGTCACCGGCACTGGCCATCTGTGAGGCGATCTGCCGCGGTTCGCCGCCATTGGTTGGAACGACGAACACGTGCCTCACATTGACGATGCCGCGTGGTGCGAGCCATAGGCCCGTCCAGAACGCAAGGGTGTGACCGTCGGGCGAAAAGCGCGGCGCCATGCCTCGCGGCGCAACCAGCCGGGACTCGCCGCCGAGTGGCGAGACCACGTACACGCCTCCTCCGTTCCGCTCGGATCGATAGGCCACGAGACTTCCATCGGGTGAGAGGTTCGGCTGATGGTCGTCCGTTGGATCGGCTGCGACCCGGCTGGCCGCGCCGCCAGTCACCTGCTGCACCCAGATGTCGAGGTTTCCTTCGCCGCTGCGATTCGACGCATAGGCGATCAGGCGTCCATCCGCGCTGATGCTCGGTTCCGTCGTCGTCAGTCCTGAATCGAGGGTGAGAGGCACCAATGATCGGCTGTCGATGACCTCCTGCGGCGCGTCGGCCGACTGGCGGCGTGTCTCGATCGCAAGGGCGAACGCGACGGTAAGAGCCGCGGCGGCAATCAGCCACGGAACGTAACGACCGAGCGATTGGCGGCGTGCGGGTGCGCCAGAGGGCGCGTCAGCGATCGATCCACCGAGCACCGGCCGCGAATCGGCGATATCCCGGAGCCGATTGCGAGGATCCTTCTGGAGTGTGTGACGAAGAAGCTGATGGAGCTCGATTGGTGCATTCGGTGGCAGCGCATCCCACGCGGGTTCGTGTTCGAGAACGGCGGCGAGCGTATCCGTGAGCGTGTCGCGCGCAAACGCCATGCGCCCAGTGAGCATCTCGTAGAGCACGCAGCCGAACGCCCAGATGTCGGTCCGCTTGTCGACGGGGAGGCCACGCGCCTGCTCGGGGCTCATATAGGCGGCGGTGCCGACGATGAGCCCGGCGTGCGTGCCGTCGACCGTGATGGTCGGCGATGCCGTCAACGGGCTGCCCGCTGCCAGCTGCCCGCTGCCAGCTGGCTCGAGCTTCGCCAGCCCGAAGTCGAGCACTTTGACAACGCCCTCGGGCGTGATCTTGATGTTGGCGGGCTTGAGGTCGCGGTGGACGATCCCTTTCTCGTGTGCCGCGTCGAGCGCGTCGGCGATCTGCCGCGCGATGGCGAGCGCGTCAGCGACGCGCAGCGGCCCGCGCGCGATCCGTTCAGCGAGCGTCTCCCCGTCGACCAGCTCCAGCACGAGCGCATGGATGCCCTGATCGTCCTCGATGCCGTATATCGCGGCGATGTGCGGGTGATTGAGCGCGGCCAGCATTCGCGCCTCGCGCTCGCAGCGCGCGAGGCGATCGGGAAGTGAGCTGAACTCGTGGGGCACGATCTTGATCGCGACATCACGTCCGAGCCTGGTATCGCGGGCGCGATAGACCTCGCCCATCCCGCCGGCCCCGAGCGGCGCCAGCACCTGATAGACGCCGAACCGTCGGCCCGCCACCATCGATCGCCCGATGTCGCTGACCAGACCGGCGGCTGCGGCAACGGCGCCACGCGTCAGCGCGTCATTCGCTGACCCATGCTGCGCCAGCAGCGATTCGACCTCACGCCTGATCGATTCGTCCGGGCAGGCCTCCGCCAGGAACGGCGCACGCCTGTCGACCGAAAGCGCCTGGGCCGCGTGGTAGAGGCGTTCGACCGTGGCCCACCGATCGGCGCCTGGCATTACGACGCCGCCTTCAGGTTCATCCGGCGCAGGAGATCTGCGAAGCGCACGTCGGAACGCAGGACGTCCATCCTCGGATCGAGCGCCAGATAGTTCATCCAGGAGTCGCGCTCGTCGTACGCACGCTCGAGCAGGGCGAACGCTCGTTCTTTGTCTCCGAGAGCCGCATGGATAGCCGCAATCGGGTATGCCGGCACGTAGGTACGCGTGGACAGCGCTGCGAGCTGTTCGAGGATCGCCTGTGCCCCACGCCGGTTTCCGGCGGCGGCCTGCGCGTGGCCAAGGAGCGCGAGCATCGACGGTCGTCCGCCGGTGAGGCGCACGCACGTCTCGAACTGCGCGATCGCCTGCGGGAACGCCCCCTGTTGCTCGTAGGCGAGACCGAGGTACCACTGCGGCACCGTGAACGCAGGGTCCAGCTGGATCGCCTGGCGCAGCCGCGCGATGGCCTCGTCATACTCGCGGAGAAACAGGTAATGCCATCCCTGATGCGCGTTGTTCGCGAGGTCCAGCGGATCCATCTCGAGCGCCCTGCGGCCTGCGCGCAGCGACGCGTCGGTTTGTCCCATGGTCATCAGGTAGTGTGCGTACCAGTGGTAGGTCGAGGAGGGTGTCGGTTCGTACGTCGATGAGGCCGCCGGTTCCAGCTCCATCGCGCGCCTGAATTCCTTGTCCGCGCCGGCCCAGTCCCACTCCCATTGATAGGCGACCAGCGCCGCCGACGCATGCGCCGCCGCGAGCGTGTCGTCAATCTGCAGCGCCCTCGTGGCCGCCGCCTTGGCTTTGGCCGCGGCTTCCTTCGGTGGAATGAGCGCGAAGTTGTAGTTCGCGAGGTTGATGTACAGCGCGGCCATCCCCGCGTAGGCGGGCGCGTAATTCGGGTCGGCGCGGATCGCCTGCTGGAAATAATCGATGCCGGTGAAGAACCCGTCCGCAGTCTTCTTGTTCCAGTAATACCGGCCCTTCAGGTACAGCTGATAGGCATCGGTGTTCTGCGTGTACTGTTTCGCCAGCCGCTGCTTCTGCTCACCCGTCAGCCTGATGCGCAGCCGGTTGGAAATCTCGGTCGAGATCTCCTCCTGGATCGCGAGAATATCGGGCAGCTTCCGGGTGTACCGCTCGCCCCACAGGTGGCGGTTGTTGCGGACGTCCACGAGCTCTGTGCTGATCACGAGATCGTCGCCGCGCTGCGCGACCGTACCGGTGAGCACCGCCTGAACGTTCAGTGTCCTGCCCGCCGCCTGCGCGTCCACGGGTCGCCCCTTGTATCGCGGGAACACCGCGTTGCGCGACATGACAGCCAGGTTCGGCACTTGCGAGAGCGAATTGATCAGGCTCTCGGTGATCCCGTCGCCGAGATACTCCATCTCCTGATTGCCGCTGGCGTTCGCGAACGGCAGAATCGCAATCGAGGTGGCCTGCGCGGCGGGCGGAAGCCATTCGAAGGCCACCGCACCCGCGACAACGACGGCTGCGATAGCCAACGCCGCTCCGACGCCTCTGCGCAGCAGGTGCCTGGCCCGAGCGCCGTCGTCGAGCTCGACGCGCGCCTCGGAGATGTCGGACAACCGGCCCGCCGGATCCTTGACGAGGCAGCTCCGCACCAGGCGGACAAGGCCTGCCGGTGCGGAGGATGGAATGGCGTCCCACGCGGGCTCGCGTTCGAGCACGGCCGCAAGCGTTTCGGCCGTCGTGCCGCGAAGAAACGCCGGTCGTCGCGCCAGCATCTCGTACAGGACGCAACCAAACGCCCAGATATCCGTCCGTTTGTCGACCGCCTGCCCTCGCGCCTGCTCGGGACTCATGTACGCCGCCGTCCCGAGTATCAGGCCCTGCTGCGTGCCGTTCAGGGTGATCGTAGGGGAGTCCGTGATCGCGGGATCTCCGTCCGGGATGTCGGCCTTTGCAAGCCCGAAATCGAGGACCTTCACTGTACCGGCGCTGGTGATCTTGATATTGGCGGGTTTCAGATCCCGGTGAACGATCGCCTTGGCGTGAGCGGATTCCAGGGCATCGACAATCTGCCGCGCGATCGAGACGACCTCCCGCACCCCCAGCCCTTGTGCGATCCGGTCCGTCAGCGTCTCGCCTTCCACCAGTTCCATGACGATGGCGCGATCGCCATCGGTGTCCTCGACTCCATGAATGGTGGCAATGTTCGGATGGTTCAGCGAGGCGAGGACGCGCGCCTCGCGCTCGAAACGGGCGAGCCGATCGGGATCGGACGTAAACGCGCGCGGCAGGATCTTGATCGCGACGTCGCGCCCCAGGCGCGTGTCGCGCGCGCGATAGACCTCGCCCATCCCACCGGCGCCCAGCGGCGCGAGCATCTGATACGTGCCGAGGCGGCGGCCGACGAGCGTCGCTGCCGCGGTGTCGCTCACCAGACCCGCCGCCGCGACGACCGCCCCATGCGAGAGCACCGCGGCCGCTGACGCGTCTTCCGCCAGCAGCGATTCGACCTCACGCCTGATCGATTCGTCCGGGCAGGCCTCCGCCAGGAACCGCGCACGCTCGTCGACCGGGAGCGCCTGCGCCGCGAAGTAGAGGCGTTCGACCGTGGCCCACCGTTCGGGCCGGACTGTCATGGTCTGGTCCGTGCGCATTGTATGCCCGCGATCACGGTGCGCCTGCCCGATCCCGGTTCTTTTCGCCCATTTCCATCAATGCGACTTTCCGGCGCCGTTTCCCGCCTCTGTGGGCGAGGAGGGAGACGTCATGGCGAACCGGGCACGAAAGGTGGCGATGGCGGTCGCGATGACCGGAGCGGTCCTCGCGCCGCGGGCCGGGTTGGCCGCGGATATCACTCTCCTGGCGAACCCCGAGGCCCACGTGCGGCCAACGACCGCGGCGGTTGCCTCGCTGGTCGCTCACGCCATGAGGGGCTCCGCGACCTTCCGGCAGATCGTCCGGACGATCGAGGACAGCGATACCTACGTGTACGTGCTGGAGGGGGATTGCGGGCACGGTGTTCGCGCGTGCTTCTCGGGCGTCACGGTCGCGGGCCCCCGCCGGATCATGCGGGTGACGGTGTCACTCGACGCCGGCACACCGGACTGGTACCTGATGGGGTCGATCGGCCACGAACTGCATCACACCATCGAAGCGATCAACGACCCCACGGTGCGAAGCACCTCAGCGCAGTTCTTCCTCTACGAGCGGATTGGCTTCAAGGGCACAGCCCGCTCACACGAGACGAGGGCGGCCATGGACGCTGGCAACGCCGTTCGCGCGGAGATCCGCAAGTTCGATCGTTCGGTCAAGCCCGAGTAGTGGCGGCTGGCCCGCCATGTTCGATAAGGAGGACGTCATGTTGAAGTCACGATTCGTCGTTGCGTGCGCGCTGGTCCTCGCCGGTCTTCTCGCCGCGGCCTCGATGGCACGGGCGGATGCCGCGCACATCAATTACCTTACGTTCAGCGCGCCGTTCGCGCTGCCCGGCGTCTCGCTCCCGGCAGGGACGTACGCGTTCGAGGCGGTGGCGCCCGGCTCGCACGACGTCGTGCGGGTGTCGAGCCGCGACGGTTCGCGGGTCTACTTCATGGCGTTCACGACGCCCGTCGATCGTCCACGCGGGCTGCGCGCCGATCATCAGGTCGTGTTCAACGAGGTTCAGGCAGGGATGGCCCCGCCGGTGAAGGCGTGGTTCCCCATCGGCGAGAAGGCCGGGCACGAGTTCGTCTATCCGGCATCGAGGACGAGCCGGTAATCGGCGCGGCGGCGCAGTCCGTGCGGATCAGCCGCCGGACGCCTTGAGCTCGCGAAGGAGCCACGCCTTCGCGAGCTTCCAGTCGCGCATGACCGTGTCGCGCGACACGTGCAGCGCTTCGGCGGTCTCCTCGACGCTGAGACCGCCGAAGAACCGCATCTCCACCACCTGCGCCTTCCTTGGATCGACCGCCGCCAGCGCGGTCAGCGCCTCGTCGAGCGCGACCAGGTCCGAGCCCGGTTCCGGCGAGACGACCAGCGCTTCGTCGAGCGTGACCTTCGGGGCCGCGCCGCCGCGTTTCTGGTACCCACGGGAGCGGGCGAAATCGACGAGGATCCTCCGCATTAGCCGCGCGGACATCGCGAAGAAGTGCGCCCGGTTCTGCCAGCGCACCTGCCGGATGTCGACGAGCCGCATGTACGCCTCGTTGACGAGCGCAGTGGCCTGCAGCGTGTGCTCTGCACGCTCGTGCGCCATGTGACGCCTGGCCACACGGCGCAATTCCTCGTGCACGAGAGGAATCAACTGCTGCAGCGCACGTTCGTCGCCGTTGCTCCAGTCGATCAGCAATTGCGTCACCTGGGGCGGCGGCGCTGCCTCATCCGGCATGGGGCAGATGCTACGCTCATTTCGGAGCTTGCTATACTCGAAGCGCCGCGGGCCCGGCTGACGCCGGACCTCCGGTCAAGCAACGCTCGCCCGCATGCCGACCATCCGAAAACTTGGCGTCCTGACCGGCGGTGGGGACGCGCCCGGCCTCAACGCCGTCATTCGCGCGGTCGTGAAGACCGCCAGCAACGCCGATGTCGCCGTCATCGGGCTGGAAGACAGCTTCGACGGGCTGATCTACCCGGATAAGTCGCGCCTCCTCACGCCGAAGGACGTCACCGGCATCCTGCGGCTGGGCGGCACGATCCTCGGCACCGTCAATCGCGGCGATCCGTTCGCCGAGCCGATCGTCACGCCGCACGGCACCTTCGACTACGGCGACCGCGTGATGGAGATGTTCCAGCAGATGGAGCTCGACGCGCTCGTCTGCATCGGCGGCGACGGCACGCTCGGCATCTCGTACGAGTTCTACCGGAAGGGCATCCCGCTCGTCGGTGTCCCGAAGACGATCGACAACGACATCTACGGCACGACGAGCTGTTTCGGCTTCGACACCGCGGTCAGCTTCGCCACCGACGCCATCGATCGCCTGCACACGACCGCCGAAGCGCATCGCCGCATCATCGTCGTCGAGGTGATGGGCCGGTACGCCGGCTGGATCGCGCTGCACGCCGGCACGGCCGGCGGCGCGGACGTCATCCTGATTCCGGAGATTCCGTACGACTTCGACAAGGTCGTCGAGTGCCTGCGCAAGCGCGACGAGCGCGGCGCGAAGTTCAGCATCGTCGTTGTGGCCGAGGGCGCACGGCCGAAGGACGGGAAGCTGTCGATCGTGCAGGAGGCGCACGCCGGCCACGCCGAGCGGCTGGGCGGCGCCGCGAAATTCTGTGGAGACGAGCTCGCGAACCTGACCGGCAAGGAAACGCGGCACGTCGTGCTCGGACACCTGCAGCGCGGCGGAGCGCCGACCGCGTTCGATCGCACGCTGGCGACCCGGTTCGGCGGCAAAGCCGTGGAGCTGGTGCTCCGCGGCCAGTTTGGAAAGATGGTCGCCAACCACCCGCCGGAGCTCGTGCCTATTCCGCTCGGCGAGGTCGTCGGCCGCACGAAGCTGGTGCCGCTCGACTACGACCTGCTGCAAACCGCCCGCATGATGGGCGTCTCCTTCGGAGACTAGCCCGCATCGCCATTGGCTGATCCACGAGTGAGCTGAGCGCTGTCTTTCAAGTACAGCCGGGCTCGCCGCAATATCGATCAGGCGCTCTCTGGTCCTCACGTTGCACGCGGTCCGTTGCTCGTGAGGAGAAGGGAGATCCGTATGAACTTTCGTTACCTAATTGGGAGCGCGGTGCTGTGCATGGCCATGCCCGCAGGCTCCGCGGTCGCGCAGACCGATGCAAAAAACGACGAGGCACGGCCGATCACGCTGATCGGCTGCATCATGCGCGAAGCCGACTACCGCGCCATGTATGGTCCGGGTCAGAGCGGTCCGCGCGGCGCGGGGCTCGGCCTGCGCAACGAGTACATGATCGTCGAGGCGCATGAGGTGAGCGCCGGCGGATCTGGTGTCACCGAGGCACCGGGGACGTGCGAGCCGGCGCCCGGCGGATTTCCTACGGCATACGAGCTGACGGGTCCGCGTGAGCACGAGGCCGCGTCATACCTCGGCCGCCGGGTCGAGCTCACCGGAACCCAGAAATATGCGCATACGAGGGCGG
>Ga0137418_10002390_pt1 | contig 17206 bp, 16 predicted proteins | sample CZODoug3_1_2_16f_FD_122242 | JGI IMG/M metagenome (GOLD analysis project Ga0137418, IMG submission 122242) | Vadose zone soil fungal communities from Angelo Coast Range Reserve, California, USA - CZODoug3_1_2_16fungal (Hybrid Assembly) | ecosystem: Environmental > Terrestrial > Soil > Vadose... | reverse complement strand
TGATCGCGCGTGCGCATCGGCTCCTCCACCGTGGTGGTCTCTTTTGCAAAGAGACCGGCGAACAGGATCGCGGTTTTTACCTGCGCACTGGCCACCGGCATTGCGTAATCGATCGCGGTAAGCCTGCCGCCGGAAATGCGCAGCGGCGGTCTGCCGCCATCGGCTGCGGATACTTGGGCGCCCATCCGCAACAGCGGCTCAACTACCCGCGCCATCGGGCGCTGGCTCAAGGATGCGTCTCCGACCAATTCACTTGGAAAATCCTGGCCGGCGAGAATGCCGGCCAGCATCCTCATGGTCGAGCCGGAGTTCCCGCAGTTGAGCGGTTCGACGGAAGCATGAAGTTGAGGGCCACTTCCCTCGATCTCAACTGTTTCGTTCTCACTGCGTATTACCTTGGCGCCGAGAGCTGCAACACACGCCAGAGTGCTGGCGCAATCATCGCCAGTCGGGAAGTTTTGAAATCTTGAGACGCCGTTCGCGATGGATGCCAGCATGGCATAACGATGGGAGATCGATTTGTCTCCTGGCAACCGGACCGCGCCGAGGATGTTTTTGGCGGGTTTGACGATCATGCAGTACGATCCCGAGCAACTGGCTTATGCGTCAACAGGTAGAGTTGCCTCGCTATCCAAAATTTAATGCGGTCGGGTAGGGTTAAGGGAGACAACTAAATCCCTTCCACTACTACTCCCATTGTCAGCACGAGTGATGAACCAGTCGTGCCGAGCTTGATTAGGGTTTTCAGAGCCTGCCCTCGGTCCCCGGAGTCATCTCACATCATCTTAGTTGGTGCTGTATGGCGCGGGGCGCAGTCAAGCTTTCAATCCTTTTAGTCTCAATCTCTCTCTTCAGTATCGCAAGCCAGGCGCAAATCGGCCAGCATGCCTCTTCGGCTTGGCACCAGGGCGGTTCCATCAGCGGCAGCCTGCGTACAGCCCAGGGTGCACCGGTCGCGAATGCGAGGATCGAGCTCCTGGACGGGAGCACGGGACAAGTCAAAGACTCCACCTATACGAATCCGAACGGGTCATTCACGTTGATGACGATTCCGGACGGTATGTACGAGGTGGTTGCGGTAGCGGGACTTAACGAAACCCGGGAACGGATCCAGGTACGTGGCGATCTATCGATGCTGAACCTGGTCCTTCGAGGGTCGGAGGTTGCAGCTTCACGCGCCGGGAACCGCGCCACCGTTTCGGTAGCGCAGATGAAGGTGCCTGAAAAAGCCCGGAAGCTGCTCGAGAAAGCACAAACCGCGCTGGATAAAAGGAAATTGGAAGTAGCGGATCGCTATGTGACCGAGGCACTCGAAGTCTACCCCGACTTCGCCGAAGCGCTGACTATGCGTGGCTTGATGGACTTGGACGCCAAGCGCTTAGATGATGCCGCCGCCAACCTTGAAAAATCCATACAAGCCGACCGTTCGTATGCCATGGGGTTCATCGTACTGGGCGCTGTGTACAACATGCAGTCACGTTTTGATGACGCCATCCCTGTGCTGGATCGCGGTCTTACGCTGATGCCGCAGTCCTGGCAAGGAATGTTTGAGCTGGGCAAAGCGGAGTTAGGCAAAGGAGATTACGAGGCGGCCATCCGACGCTTGAACAAAGCTTCAGACCTAGCCACGGTGCAATACCCTCCGTTGCATCTTGCTAAAGCCCATGCGCTGTTGGGAATGAAAAACTTCAGCGAGGCCAGCAGCGAGTTGGAAGCTTACCTGGAACAAGACCCCAAGAGCCCCAACGCTCTGGCAGTGCGCGAATCTCTTGAGCAAGTACGTGCCTTTGTCGCCAGTTCAAAATAAATGTCATCACCACGTGCGACCGTCCAGGAACGGTCGCACTACCTTCAGAAACTCTTCCGGCTTTTCCATTGGTGTGTAGTGGCCCGATCCGGGTATCGCGAAAAGCTGGCTTCCTGAAATCTTGTTGTGCATCAGCTCGGCATCCTGCGCCGGGATAAGGGTGTCTTCCTGTCCCCGAACGATAAGGGTGGAGACGGTGATGGTCGGCAGAGTTGCTACCGAATCAGAACGGGCCGCCATACCGCGCTGCACCGCCGCCAAGCCCTCGCGGCTCATGGCGTCCATCATGGCGCTGGCGCGGCTCACAATGTCAGGACGATTGCGTCTTGTGGTCTCGCCAAGTAGTTTCGGGACCATGCCATCGAGGAATGCCGCCGTGCCGTTCTTCTCCACCTCGTCGGCTGTTTTCAAACGATTAGCCCGCGCTTCGTCGGAATCAGCTTGAGCGCGCGTGTTGGATAACACCAGTAGCGCCACAATATCGCGATGTCTGCGCCATAATTCAAATAATAAGTAGCCGCCGATGGAAACGCCTACGAATGCAGCCCTCGTGATCGCGGAGGCCCGGCAGATCTGAAATACATCTTCCGCGTGGTTCGCCATGGAGGCGCCCTCGCCGACGCCTGATTCACCATGTCCGCGCAGATCGGGGGCGATCAGGCGGTAGCGCGATTCGAGCGAAGGGCTGAGGAAATCCCAAAAGTGGCGATTCGTGGGAAACGGATGCAACAGAACCAGCGGAGCACCGCTTCCGCGAACTTCATAGACGATCTTCGCGCCGGCTCGCTGGATGGATTCCAAAGCCATCCGGCGAGTATAAGTTAGGGATTGGGCACCTGGTGCGCGTCGGCCGGAATTTGAGTCCGCTCCGGCTCGCTCGGCATAACGATCCATGCCACCACGTAGGCCAGGAAGCCGGTTCCGCCGAAGATAGCAACGATGATCCAAATCAGGCGGATCAGCGTGACATCCAGATCGAAATATTCGGCAAAGCCGAGGCAGACGCCCGCGATCACGCGCCCCTCGCGCGGACGCATCAGCCGCCTTCGAGCGGCGGGGGCGCAGGCGACGCGCTTGCCGCAATAGGCGCAAAGATTGGCATCCTCTTGAATGACCTTGCCGCAGTAATTGCAATACATTTGGGCCTCCTGATTCTGGATACGGGTCTTCGGTGCCGAAAGTTCCCTACCGCTCCTTATAAGGTTTGCGAAGGTGTCGGCGCGCGCGATCGGCCTCGTTGGAATCGGCGCTGGCAGTGATCACAGCTTCGTATTTTTGAGTGGCCAACTCACGTTTTAAGACCAGGTCGTACATCTCACCCGCGGCCAGGTTGGCACGGCGCAGCAGGCCCGCGTCCGCCCGCAAATAATTGCCGACGGCATCGTATGCCTCGGCGGCACTGAGGAATTCCCGCTGCCCACGCAGAGCTTCTCCGAGTCCCCAAGACGCAAATTCGAGATGCGGGTCGTGGAAGGCACCCGCCTTGGCCGCATCGAGCACCTTGCGATAGGTAGCAATGGATTCCGGACCTTGACCGGAATCCTTCAAGATGTTGGCTTCTTCCAAGGCGAAAAGAAAGTTTCGGGGGTGAGTCGCCGTCAGAGTGCGCACCAGTTCGAGAGCTTCAGCATATCGCTCTTCGCGCCGCAAGAAGAGCGCCAGGATGATTTTCGCATCAACACTAGTTTCGCCGTCGGATTCGCCGGCTTCCTTCAGCAGCTTCAGGCCATTCTGCTTGTTGCCACCAAAGCCAACGATGCGCGCCAGCATACGCATTCCCCACGACAGACTGCCGGCAATGTATTCGTGTGTTCCGACCACGGTTTTGGCGTCGCTGAAATTGGGATCCAACTTCAACACGCGTTCATGGTCTTCGCGCGATCCCTTTGCGTTCCCCAAAGCCGAGAGCCACGCTTTCTGCACCAATCCGGTATAGGTGGACTGCATGCTGCGCGTGACTCCGCGAGCGTAGAGCGCCTGGATGTCAGCCGGATCCCTTTTCAATCGCCCTTCCACTAACTGCAGCGCTCTGGTTTCCAACTCCTGAATGCGCTGTTTCACTTGCGGGTCGAGAACGTACTCGCGCTTTTGATCGAGGAAGGTGTTGTTGGAATAAAGGCTGGTGTCCAATGCCCCGATGCGGTTCAGCTCACCGAACATTACCGCCGAAAGCAGATGGTTAACGGCCGCGGGATCGTCGGGATGGGCAGCCAGGGCTTTTTCGAAGTCCTTGGCGGCGCGGTCATAGTCGGCGTCGTAGTAATGCTCAAAGCCGCTGCGCGTGAGCGCATCGTTTTTGATCGTGACCAATGTTGAAGGAGCAGGATTCGCGCTCTGCGCGATCCCCAAGACCGATCCCGACACGGTCATCGCGGCGAAAATGACACAAATCAGCCACGGTGACAGATTTTGGTAAGGTCTCATGGGGATAAGGTCACCAGCAGTTTACCCGATGTCCGCACTCAGACTGCTAAGGATAAATATCACTTTGCTGGAAGAGAGGTGGAGGAATGTTATCCGTGAAGAAGGACGTGTGGGATGAGATAGAAGCATCACAGGCCCTGGGTATTTCTCTCCCGCGATTGCATAGCCTGCTCGACGAACATGTATTCACTGTTGCGCATCCGCGACCGCAAGGGTGCACTTTCCGTTCGTCTGATCTGGTGCTGCTGGAATTCTGGCTGCGGTCAGAACCCAACCCTAAGGTAGTTAGAATGCCCCGCCGTTGAAGTAAAAACTTCCCCCTAGACTTCCGTTCTCCCCTGTTGCACCGCCGTTAAATTGCTTGTTTTCAATAGCCTAGTGCTATTTGAGATTGGCTCGTCACTTGCATCAATAAGGTTGGAGACTCCCCATGCAAGAGACTATTCGCGAGATGGAAACGCGGCAGGAATTCTGGCGTCCGGCGCAAGAGCAGCTGCACTCGGCTCCTGTCTCGGCGCCGGTGTGCGCGAAATGCGGCGCCGATTACGTGATCGGCTCGCGCTTTTGTCACGTTTGCGGAGCAGGACGCGATGAGCGTGCGCACGGCGGATCGCCTGCGCTCGTCGAAAAGTTGGCGATGATTGCGCGTCTTCCCGAGTTGCTGAAGCTTTCGATCGCGTCGACGATATTGTTTGCGCTCGGTGCTTTTTGCGCCATCGCCGCGGTCGCTGTGGGCTTCATCTACTCGGCGCAAACGTTGGTGGACTGGCAAGCAGTGCAAGTCTGGCGCATCGAGTGGATGTTGGGCTCGCTGATCGCATTCGTGGCGGCATTGTTGCTGAAGTCCTTGGGACGAGCAACACCAGTCAGCTAGATCTTTTGTCCGCAAAGCGCGGCGGTTGACTTGATGCCGCGTCTTTTCTCCAGCCGTTCCGTCTTTTGATCTTCACGTTCAATATTCCACGTTCACCAGGTACAAACCTTCCGATCCAACCGTTGGTCCTGCCGCCGAACGGTCTTTGAGATCGAGGATACGCTTCAGGTCTTTAGCTGTGATAGTGCCGCGGCCGAGCAGAAGAAACGTTCCCACCAGATTGCGCACCATATGGTGCAGAAATCCGCTGCCGCGTACTTCGTAGATCAGCTCGTCGCCTTCGCGACGCCAAGCGGAGGAAAAAATCGTGCGGACTTTGCTGCGGTCTTCGTCCTCGAGTCCCTTTTCCGGGTCGGCGGCTGCAAACGAAGTGAAATCGTGCTCGCCTTCGATGAGTCCTGCGACGGCGATCATGGCAGCTTCGTCAAGCGGATAGGGATAGTGATTCACAAACCGCGCCAGGAAGGGCGAGCAGATTTCGGATCGGAAGAGTCGGTAGCGATAGGTTTTGGCTTTGGCAGAGTCGCGGGGATGAAAATTCGCACTCGCCTCTTCCGCCGATAGAACGCGTATGTCCGCCGGCAAGACATCATTCAACGCCATCACCAGATTTGCCGCGGGTATCGGCTTGTCGGTCAGAAAGGTCACCACCTGTCCGAGGGCGTGCACACCGGCATCGGTCCTGCCGGAGGCGTGCGGCGGCTGCGTAGGCCCGCCCAACACACGCCACAGCGTCTGGTGCAGCGTCTTCTGAATGGTCGGGTGCTTGGGCTGCATCTGCCAGCCGTGGTAGGCGGTGCCGTCGTAGGCGAGGACGAGTTTGATGTTTCGACCCATCGTGAGCAGCTCTTTATTTGAGCACACCCGGTTTTTGGGCACTTCCTCGGCAGCTTGTATTTTCCTGAATCTTACTTGACTAACGGTCATCAATTGACCTACAGTCATTGTTGACTTATGGTCAAACAAGCAAATATCGAAGTGCAAGCAGACGGAAGGCGCGAGCGGCGCAAAGAAGAAATGCGCAGCCAGATCTTCCAAGCGGCGATGCGTCTATTCGAGCGCAAAGGCGTCTTCGACACAACGGTCGAAGAGATCACGGAATCTGCCGACGTGGCCAAGGGGACGTTCTTTAACTACTTCCCTTCCAAGGAAGCCATCCTGACCAAGCTGGCCGATCGCCAGGTCGGGGTCATCAAGCAAGCCGCGGAACGCGCGCGCACGGCGCCGAGCATGCGCCCGGTGTTGGTGGATATGGCGCATGAACTCTCCGCCGGCCCGGCACGCAGCGCCATGATGCTGCGCAGTCTGTTGTCAGTCTTCCTCAGCAACAAGTCGCTCAGCGAAACCTTTCAAAATGCTCTACAGCTCAGCCGCGAGCGCATCGCTTCGATCATGGAACGAGGTCAGCAACTGGGAGAGATTCGCACCGACATGTCCCCACCAGAGTTAGCACGGATATTTCAACATGCCATGTTTGGCACCCATGCCGTGTGGTCGATCTCACAACCATCGGACCTGAAGCCGTGGATCAACAAGACGTTCGACGTTTTATGGTGCGGCATTGCTGCACAGCCCGGGCCCGTGAAGCAAGGAGAATGATCTGTGAAAGAGACGCAAGGAGAGAGTCTTATGAAGAAAAAAGTCTTCATACCTATTCTGATCGCAGTCGTGCTTGTGAGTATTGGCGCGCGTACCTGGTGGAGCCGCGGCAAGGATTCCCTGGCCGCATCCGGGACTCTGGAGGCACGGAATATCAGCGTCGGGTCGAAAGTCGGCGGGCGCATTTCTAAAGTACTTGTAGCAGAGGGCGACCATGTTCAAACGGGCCAGGTCCTTGTCACCTTCGAGGACTCAGAGCTGAGCGCGCGCTTGTTGCAGGCGCAAGGGCGTTACGCGCAAGCCAAAGCGGTCTATGCCAAGCTGTTGAACGGTTCGCGCCCCGAAGACATCGCCGAAGCCAAGGCCACGGGCAAAGCGAGCGAGAGTGAGATTTTCGCTGCGCGCGCGACCGTGAACCGTGCGGAATCCGATTTGGTGAATGCGAAGCAGAATTACGAGCGCTACACGAAACTCGCGGCCGAAGGCGTAGTGTCGCAACAGCTCGCTGACGATGCGGAGATGAAATACAAATCCGCCGCCGCCGAGTTGAAAAATGCGCAGGACGCCGCCGGATCGGCGGAGTCGCGCTCTTCCGCGGCCAAGGCGGCCGAGCAGCGTACCGTGCGCGGCAATCGCGCTGAAGATATCGCTTCTGCGAAAGCTGACTTGCTGACCGCGGAAGGCGCGCTGAAAGAGGCCGAAACACTCTGGGCGGAGCGCGAGATCAAGTCTCCCGCTCCGGCCGTCGTCGAAGTGCTCGACATCCGGCCTGGCGACCTACTGCCCGCCAATGCGGCGATCGTCAGGCTGCTCGAAGCTGATCAGTTCTTCCTTGTCGTGTACGTTCCGCAGGACCAGATCGGGCGCATTCAAGTGGGACAGCAGGCAGAAGTGTACGTCGACAGTTTCCCAAAACAACCTTTTCACGCCAGGGTGGAACAGATCCGCCAGCAGGCGGAATTCCTGCCCCGCAATGTGCAGACCAAAGAAGAACGCGAGCATCAGGTCGTGGGCGTGAAACTGCGAGTGGATAACACCGAGAACAAATTGCGGGCGGGCATCAGCGCGGAAGTGAAGTTTACGGAGGCGAAATGAGCCCCGCAATCGTCGCACAGGGTTTAACACGAAAATTCGGTGACCTCACTGTGGTCGACAAGGTGAGCTTCGAAGTTCAGAAAGGCGAAGTCTTCGGCTTTCTCGGACCCAACGGATCGGGCAAGACCACCGTCATCAAGATGCTGACCGGCATTCTTCCCGTGACCGAAGGCAAGGGTTTCGTGGACGGGATCGACGTCACCGAGAACCCCGATGAAGTAAAACGCCGCATCGGCTACATGAGCCAGAAGTTTTCTTTGTACGACGATCTGACGGTTCTGGAGAACCTTCGTTTCTACGCGCAGGTCTACGGGCTGCGCGGCGCGGAGATGAAGAACAAGATCGAAGAGACCATGGAGCGCAACGCCATCGTGCCGTACAAAGACCGGCTGGCCGCGAAACTTTCCGGAGGCTGGAAGCAGCGCCTGGCGCTGGGCTGCGCCATGCTGCACAATCCCAAGATCCTTTATCTCGACGAGCCAACGGCAGGAATCGATCCGGTAGCGCGCCGCAAACTTTGGGACCTCTTGTTCGATCTTTCCGGTCAGGGCATCACTTTCTTCGTTACCACTCACTACATGGACGAAGCCGAGCGCTGCTCGCATCTCGCCTACATCTACTACGGCAAACTGATCGCGGACGGCACGCCGGACACGCTGCGCGAGATTCCCGACGTGTCTCCGCCGGGAACGCAACGCTTCGAAATCGCAACGAAGGACGTGACCTCCGCTCTGCGCAAGGCGCGCAAGCTGCCGTTCATGCGGTCGGCGACCATCTTCGGCCGCTCCATCCACGCATTGATGGACGAAAAAATAACGGAACAAGAATTGACCGCTGAGCTCGACAAGATCGGCGTGCATCCTGACGAGATACGCCCGCTGATGCCCGATCTTGAAGATGTATTCGTTGAGTTGACCTACAAGCACCAGGCGGAAAGAGAGGCGGCCAATGGACAGTCCGTTTAGGGGTTTCCGCGCGATTTTTTATAAAGAATCCTTACACCTGCGTCGCGACTCTATGGCAATCATGTTCGCGCTGCTCATCCCCCTGGTGGAGATGGTGATCCTGGGCGCGGCGATCGATACCAACGTGCGGCAGGTGAAGACCGTAGTGTATGACCAGAGCGGCATCATGGAGCAGACCGGGGAATCGCACGGCAGCCAGCAAAGCCGCGCGCTGCTCGACCGTTTTCGCAATTCTGACACCTTCAAGGTCTACAAATACGTCCATTCCGATAAGGACCTGACCGAAGAGATGATCGCCGGCCGCGCCAAAGTCGCGGTCAAAATCCCGTATGACTTCGATCGCGAGATTCTGCGCGGCGATTCGGCGCAAGTCATGGTGCTGCTCGATGGATCGGATTCTTCGGTGGCGGGGCAAACGATGAACGTGGCGAGCGCCATCGGTCTGGATGAATCTTTGCGCCGCATGCTGCCACCGGGAGAGAAGCCTGCGATCGAGATCCGTCCGAAAGTCATGTTCAATCCGGATTCACGTTCGCCGAATTTCTTTTTGCCAGGATTGATGGCGGTACTGTTGTTGTTCGTGACCACCATGCTGACGGCATTTTCCATCGTGCGAGAAAAGGAACGTGGCACACTGGAGCAGTTGTTCGTGACGCCGGTGCGTCCGCTCGGCCTGATGATGGGCAAGATCATGCCCTACTTCGGCCTGGCCATCGTGGAATTGCTGATGATCCTGGCCTTCATGCGCTATGCCTTTGGCGTGCCCATCCATGGCAGCGTGCTGCTGTTGGTGGGGCTATCGATGTGCTACATGTTCACGCATCTGTCGCTGGGCATGTTGATCTCGTCGAAGGCGAATTCGCAGAACGACGCCATGCAGAGATCGATGGGCATCATGCTGCCGAGCATCTTTCTCTCCGGCTATATCTTTCCGCGCGACACCATGCCGTTGATCTTTTACGCGATGAGTTACTTCGTTCCGGCCACGTACATGATGAATATCGCGCGCGGCATCATCCTGCGCGGCGCGGGATTGTTTGAATTGTGGGGTAATGCCGCGATGCTGCTGGGGATCGGCCTCGCGGTGCTGCTACTGGCGGCAAGGAATTTCAAGAAGATGATCGTATGAAGCGTTTGGACAGTGCTTTGGGGGCTCTCGGCGGTGGTTTATACTTGCCGTTTTCCCCTTGAACTTTGCCGCAATGGTTTGCGTATCAGGCTGCAAGACAATAGCTTAGTTGACCTTTTGGGTCCTCAACAGTCTTAAGGATTTTAGCAATCATCCGTGGAGAAAATGCATGCGCTTGTTCCGTTGGTTCTTGACTGCTTCCCTGCTGACTAGTTCATTCGTTCTAGCGCAGGACGCATCTACTACGACCTCGACTTCTTCCAGCACTACCCAGGCCACTGGCCAAAAGCCGGCGGCGCCGCAGTGGGCGAGCCAGCGGCCGCAGAAGCAGGACTTCTCCAAACCGGTCTCGCACTTCCCGTGGATCATCAGTCCCTACAGGGGGCGAGCAGTGCCGGAACCGGTGGTCGTGAATACGCCGCGCATCGATCAAGTGATGCACGACGGCAAGCTCATGCTTTCCCTTGATGACGCCATCGCCCTTGCGCTCGAGAACAACCTCGATTTGGCGATCGCGCGCTATAACCTCGACATTGCCGACACCGACATCCTGCGCGCCAAGGCCGGCAACACCACCCGCGGCGTCGCCAGCGGTCTGGTACAAGGAACTCCTGGCGGAGGCGTAGGCGGATTCGGCTCTGGCGCATCCGGTGCGGGCGCCGGCGGAACCACAAGCGGCACCGGCGGAGCAGGCACTGGCGCCAGCGGACTCGTGCAATCGACCGTCGGCACCGGATCGCTGATCAATTCCTATGACCCGATCATTACCGGCACACTCAGCTTGGAACACGCATCATTCCCGCTTTCCAACACCGTGACAACCGGCACCAACAATCTGCAGCAAAACACTGGGATAGCGAACTTCAACTACTTCCAGGGCTTCAAGACCGGCACCACGATGAACGTGGCGTTCAATAACCAGCGCCAGATCACCAACTCGCTGTTCAACTCTCTGCAGCCGACGCTCTCGTCAGACTTTCGCCTCACCTTGCGACAAAGCCTTTTGCAAGGCTTTGGACTAGGACCGAACATGCGTTTCATTCGGATCGCGAACAACAACAAGAAGATCTCGAACGAAGCTTTCAAGTTGCAGATCATCACTACCGTCTCGCAGATCCAGAACATCTACTGGGACCTGGTCAACGCCTACGAGAACATGAAAGTGGCCGAGCGCTCGCTGGCCCTGGCCAATAAGACCCTCTCCGATAATCGCAAGCAGGTCGAGATCGGAACGCTTGCGCCGATCGAGATCGTGCGCGCGGAGAGCGAGGCGTCGTCACGCAATCAGGACCTGATCATCGCCCAGACCAACCTGCAACTGCAGCAGTTGCTGATGAAGAATGCCATCACCAAGAACTCGCGCGAGCCGGGGATAGCCGCTGCCGCCGTGATCCCGACCGACACCATGCAGTTGAATACCAATGACGAAGCTGGCGCCAACCTCGACCAGATGATCAACGACGCCATCAACGAGCGTCCCGACATGGTGCAGACGCGGCTCGATCTCACTAACCGCGACATCACCAAAAAATCGACGCGCAATGCGCTGCTGCCGACCACCGACTTCATCGCGTTCTACGGAAGCTCGGGCATCGCCGGCAACGGCACCTCAGTGAGCACCTGCGGCCTACCGGGGGCCCAGGCACCACCGAATTGCGTCGGTAATTTCTCTGGTTATGACGCTGCGCTCCGCAACGCCTTGAATAACAACAACCCCGATTATGGCTTGGGTATTCAGTTGAACATCCCGCTGCGCAACCGCAGCGCACAAGCCGACCAGGTGCGGTCGGAACTCGAGTATCGCCAGGCGCAACTGCGCATGTTGCAGCTTCAGAACCAGGTCGGGATCGAAGTCCGCAACGCGCAGTTCACGGTGGAGCAGAACCGGGCGCGTGTTGTCGCTGCGGAAAAAGGACGCACCCTCGCGCTGCAATCGCTCTCGGCGGAGCAGAAGAAATACGCCCTCGGCGCCAGCACCAACTTCAACGTCTTGCAGGCGCAGCGCGACATGACCCAGGCGGAAGTGAACCTGGTGGCGGCGATGGCGGCGTATGAGAAGTCGCGCGTCGAACTGGACCGCGTGACGGCGAAGACACTGGCGCGTCTGAACATCTCCATCGACGATGCGATCGTCGGCGAGGTGCAGAAGACGCCGTCGGTCCCGAACGTGGCGCCCGCGCCGCCGACGCCGAATAATCCGGACATGAACATTCCGAACCAGAATCCGCCGCAGACGATGAGAGCGCCTGAACCTGCTCCGGAGCCGGCGCCGCAACCGCCGCCAACAAAATAGCTGCGTCCCGCGGATTTCGCGGATCACTCGGATTCGTCTGAGTGGTCCGCGGTCCTGCTCTGTTCGTGCCCTTCGTGGTTCACATTCCTTTCTTTTCTCCGTGACTCCGCGCCTCCGTGGTGAAATAGGAGGCTGTGAAGCTCTCCGTCTGCATCATCACCTTGAACGAAGAAGCCAACATCGGCCGCACGCTGAAGAGCGTGCAGCCTCTTATGGCTGATGGCCAGGGCGAGATCATCGTGGTGGACTCGGGCTCGACCGACAAGACGGTGGAGATCGCGGAGAGCTTCGGCGCGAAAGTGTTCACCGAGCCATGGAAGGGTTTCGCCGCGCAAAAGAATTCAGCGATCGAGAAGGCGCAGGGCGAGTGGATCTTGAGCTTAGACGCGGATGAGGAAGTGAGCGTTGAACTGAAAAATGAATTTAAAGTCATCTTTGAAGACCTTTTCCCGTATTCCGGACCAATTTTTCCAGAAGCCCTACGGGCAAAGCTCAACGGTGTAGGTGCAGAAGGCAAGATCACACCCGAGTTGGAGCGGGAACTGAAGCAACATTTTGACAGTCCAACGGAGGTTGCCGCACGGGAAGCTACGATAAAAAAGATGAAGCGGTTTCAGTACTTGACGACTCGCAGCGACATGCGCGATGCCACGCGAAAGATCAAAGCATCGCCCCTCTTTAATGCCGAGCACTCCGGAGGCTTGGAGCTCACCGCATTTTGGATGCCCCGAAAGAATTACTTTCTCGGCCGATGGATTCGCCGCGGGGGCTTCTATCCCGATCGAAAACTCCGGCTGCTGCGAAAAGGGCAAGCGGTGTTTCAGCCGCGGCTGGTGCACGAGACCGTAATGACGGGCGGGATGACCATGACCCTACGCTCACCACTGCTGCACCACGCCTATCCAACCCTCTCCGGGTACATCGACCACATGAATAAATACTCCTCGCTTGGCGCGGAGATGGAGATTGAAAAAGGTCGCAAGGGATTCAGCCTCATTAATATTGTGATCCGTCCGTGGCTCACCTTCATCTACAACTACATCTTTCGTCTGGGCTTCCTCGATGGCAGAGAGGGGCTGCTGCTGCATCTATACCACGCCGTCTACGTGACCTGGAAGTACGCGAAGGTGTGGGAGCTGACCAGAAAACACCAAAGCGGCACAAAGATGCCTTGACCCCCGCGACTCCTAGTCGCTCACCGCGCAACCGTTGGTTCGAACCACTCCTTGGGGAACTTGAGTTCGATGAGCTTGTCTCGAACCTGGGGAAACTGTTGCTTACGCCTCATCTCAGCCGGATTCGAAGCCACGATGTTCTGATTATCTTTCACCCACTGGCGCACTTCTTCTTCGTCCTGTTTCATGGTGTGGCCATTGCAGAAGGTCTGAAAACGCCGCACCGTCCCCGAGACCGGGTCGGTGCCGTCCGACAGGGTATCGAAGTGAAGTCCCTGCGGCTTCGCGGGCGCGCTCGCGTCCGGGCCGGTCTTCATGGTGTTGACCGCGGCGCCAAGACCGGCATCGGCATTGGCAGCGCGTCCACCCAAGAGGCTTGCGGGAACCACAACCGGCTTCTTGACCTTTTTCTCGTCGGGGACGTCGGAGATGCTGGCGTTCTCGCCCGAGGATCCCTGGGCGGCGCCGGTGCGCGTGGCGGGTGCAGAGTCGGCTGGCGTTGAGTTCAGTGGGGCTGTGGCGCGTGCCGGCGAGATGGTGGTTTGCGCGATAGCAGATGCCGTTAATACAAGGCCAACAAGTAGGGATTTCATGGCCCAATGTTAGGCCGGGCGCGGGCGGGAAGAAAGATTACTTTAGTCCCAGCGGGGTGCAAGGAAGTACACAACCCAGAGTTTTGATTTGGCCCCGGGAGCCGCTAAAATAGAGCCCACCGCCAATGGCCGACATTAAGAACCCGTCCACCGCCGAATCCCCGATCGAAGACGTCTTTGAGAACCGCCATCCTTCCGAGTCTGAGAAGAAGTGGGCGGAGAAGACGCTTGCGCCGGCGCTGGAGAAGCAGCCGGAGAAGCCGATTGGCGCGCCTACCGGCGTAAACGTAGACGAGCATGGCCATGCGCGATTCTCGACCATCTCAAATTATCCGATCCGACGCCTCTACACCCAAGCTGACCTGCCCGAGGACTGGTCGTACGAAAAATATCTGAATTATCCCGGACAGGCGCCGTACACGCGCGGCATCCACGCCAGCGGTTATCGCGGCAGGCTTTTTACGATGCGTCAGTTTTCCGGCTTCGCCTCGCCGGAGGAAACCAACCAACGCTACAAATATCTTCTGGATCACGGCACCGGCGGACTGTCGGTCGCCTTCGACCTGCCGACGCTGATGGGCTACGACTCCGACCACATGCAGTCGGAAGGAGAGGTCGGCAAGTGCGGCGTCGCCATCGATTCGCTGGAGGACATGGAGATCCTCTTCAACGGCATCGACCTGGAAAAGATCACCACCTCGATGACCATCAACTCGCCCGCGTCGATCCTGTGGGCGATGTACCTGGTGGTTGCAGAGAAGCAGGGCGCAGATTGGAAAAAGATCAGCGGCACCATCCAGAATGACATCCTGAAGGAATACATCGCGCAGAAGGAATACATCTATCCGCCGGCGCCTTCGATGCGCCTGGTGGTCGACACTTTCGAGTTCGGCTCCAGATTCACGCCGAAGTTCAATACCATTTCCATCAGTGGATACCACATCCGCGAGGCGGGTTCAACCGCGCTGCAGGAGCTGGCTTTCACTCTGTATGACGGCGTCGAATATGTGGAGTGGGCCCAGCGGCGCGGTCTCGATGTGGATGACTTCGGCCCGCGCCTCAGCTTCTTCTTCAACGCCCACAACGACTTCTTTGAAGAGATTGCAAAATACCGCGCCGCTCGCAAGATCTGGTATCAGGTAATGAAGGACCGTTTCAAAGCGAAGAACCAGCGCAGTTGGCTGCTTCGCTTTCACACCCAGACTGCGGGAGTGTCGTTGCCGGCGCAGCAACCCATGAACAACATTGCTCGTGTTACCCTGCAGGCCATGGCAGCGGTCTTGGGCGGAACCCAGTCGCTGCACACTGATTCCTACGATGAAGCCTTGGCCCTGCCCACCGAAGAAGCGGCGCGGATTGCGCTGCGCACCCAGCAGATTATCGCCTACGAATCCGGTGTGACGCAGACCGTCGATCCTCTAGGTGGATCATATTTTCTTGAGACCTTGACGCTCGAAATGGAAAAAGGCGTCTTCGACTATTTCGGCAAGCTGGACGCCATGGGCGGCATGGTCAAAGCCATCGAGCGCGGATATCCCCAGAAAGAAGTCGCCGAAGCCTCTTACCAATACCAGCGCGCCGCCGAAGCCAAAGAAAAGATCATTGTGGGAGCGAACAAATTTGTGATCGAGGAGGAGCCGCCCCACACTCTTTACATCGACGAAAGCGTGGCGCGGCAGCAATCAGCAAAGTTGAAAGCTCTGAAAGGCCGGCGCTCGAATGAGGAGGTGCTACGATGTCTCGATACCCTAAGGAAAGCTGCGGCCCAGGAGCCGCGATCGTCCGCGAACGGGAACATCTCATCGGCCAATACCATGCCATACATCGTGGACGCGGTTCGAGCCTATGCCACGGTCGGTGAAATCTGCGAAGCCCTGCGCGAAGTATTTGGAACCTATACCGAAGTGAGCATCACTTAGCTTGGTCCGAGTGGGGAGGGCGCCCTCGCCCGACTGGATCTTCTCCGAACCGCTGCTCTATTTGGGGTCACAAATTGTGACCCCAAAATACGGCACCCCACTAATCTTGGATCACAAATTGTGATCTCAAACCAGGCGCTATACTTCATCTGATCTCATGCCAAAACGTCCGGCCATGCTCTCCGTGCCCGTAGAATCGCGAATCTTGATCGTGCGCCGCCAGAGGGTGATTCTGGATAGCGACCTCGCTGAACTCTACGGCGTCACTGTGAAGCGCTTGAACCAGCAGGTCAATCGTAACCAAGAACGCTTTCCCGCTGATTTCATGTTCCAACTTACTTCCACGGAGGACAAAGCTTTGAGGTTGCAAATTGCAACCTCAAAGAAAGGCCGTGGTGGCCGCCGCTACCTACCCTATGCTTTCACCGAGCACGGTGCGATCATGGCGGCGACCGTGCTCAATTCCGCTCGGGCTGTCGAGATGAGCGTGTTCGTCGTCCGCGCTTTCGTCCGCATGCGCGAGATGCTGGCCAAAAATCGCCAGCTGGCGGCAAAAATAAACGAGTTGGATCGGCGTCTGGAAACCCACGACACCACGATTCAGGACATTATCGAAGCCATCAAGGAACTCATGGTTCCGGAGGGACCGTCGAAGCGCAAAATCGGTTTTCAGCTGCCTCCCGGCAAGACGTGATGGCCCAGGCTTTCGCTGGGCGAGTCGCCCGCGGCCACACCATCACAAAGGCTATTTCCGGCGCTGCCGGTACAGGTTTCCATCCACTTGCTGCGCCATGGCTTCGACGTCCAGCGGTACTTCCAAAAACTTCGCAACGCTCTCCGCTGTCTCCCTAGGTTCGCGTAGGACAGCGTGGTAGTGTACCCGGCAGACCTTTACGTACGGTTTGCCATTGAGCCAACCATAGACGTCGGACAGGTGGTCCTGAAACGCGCGCGCCACCACGGAATTGTCCTCGCCCGGATCAAAATTCCCTCGCCGGCACAGCATCTCGTCCTGTGACGCCATCACTTCCGGCAAAGGGCGCTGCATGAAGATGACCCGATACTGATGCTGCGCCGGGAGCGAAAGCAGAAGCTGGGAGATTACTTTCACCGCCTTGCCTTCCGCTTCCGCAATGCAGCTGGGATCCTTAGGCAGTTGCTTGATGCGTTCCCACTCCAGATAACCCCGCGGGTTGTCAGCGTCAGCCCGTCGTTCGCCGTCAGAGAGGATCGGCATGCCGCCCGCACCCAGCATCTGCATCATGAGTGAAGTGCCGGAGCGAGGCAGCCCAGAAACAATGGTGATCATAAGTTTCAATAGTAAAAGCTGAGA
>Ga0137418_10002389_pt1 | contig 17208 bp, 19 predicted proteins | sample CZODoug3_1_2_16f_FD_122242 | JGI IMG/M metagenome (GOLD analysis project Ga0137418, IMG submission 122242) | Vadose zone soil fungal communities from Angelo Coast Range Reserve, California, USA - CZODoug3_1_2_16fungal (Hybrid Assembly) | ecosystem: Environmental > Terrestrial > Soil > Vadose... | reverse complement strand
GCACCGTCTCGAGGGTCGCGGCGAGCGTGTGATGCTTGCCGTCTTTCTGCTGCGCTAGAACCGCGCTGCTCGCCGCGAGCGCGAACGCGGCGATGAACATGGCATGCATCGTGGAACGTGGCATGGGATCCCCTCTGTGGTTTGTTTGAGGGCGTATCCTCGGCCCGGCCCGCGCCAACGTCAAGCCCCGCGCCGCACGGCGGCCTGACCCGGAACCTCATCGCCCGCCGGCAAAGATCCAGGCGGCGTGCCAGCTCATGCGAAACTGCCGGCGATTTCTAAAGGTGAGCAGCATGCGACGGATCATCGGAGGATCTCCGCTGAGGGCTAGGGCGCGGGCGACCGTAGCCACTCGGTCGCCGAGCGCACGTCCCGGAAAGTGCGCACGTTGATGCTGCGGTTCCTGGCGACGAGATCGATCATCTCGTTCGCCTCGTGCAGTCCGGGGGTGTGATGGACGAGCGCGATGCGGTGCTCGTGCGTGAGCCCGAGCGCGGGCAGCCTTTCCACCAGAAGGTACTGGCTCGCGGCGGAGAGCGGCCGCTTCTGATTCAGCTCGATCAGAATGCGTTTCAGCCCGTGTCTCCGGCACTCCTGCAGAATGATTCTGCAGACGTGAGACGGAGGTTTGTCGGTTTCTCTGCCCCAAATATGGGCGTGCAGCAGGTCGCCGTCAGGGCGGATCGTATAGGTGATGGCGGGTTCGAGCGTCATGACAAGGCCGCGATTTTCTCCAGAAGCACGTGGTGGTCGATCGGCTTCGTCAGATAATCGATCGCGCCCTGGCGCAGGCCCCAGAGGCGGTCGGTCTCCTGCCTTCTTCCGGTGCAGATGATCACGGGGATGTGCCGAGTCGAGCCGTCGCGGGCGATGGCGCGCGTCGCCTCGTATCCGTTCGTGCCGGACATGACGACATCCATCAGAACGAGATCCGGCTGCTCGCTCTTCGACTTGGCGACCGCCTCGTCTCCGCTCTCGGCGGTCACGCATTGGTAGCCGTGCTTGGAGAGCTTCTCCAGCAGGAATTGGCGGTCCGTAGGCGAATCGTCGACGATCAGGATTTTCTTGATTGGCATGAAGGTTCCTTCAGTTGGTTGAGGTTTAGTCGCGGATCTCTCGAATCAGACTGTGAGTAAAGCCTGCCATGATCTTCCTCGGCGAGAAAATCGAGATAGGCCTTCAGCTCGGCGGCGCTCGTCACGACCGCAACGCCGTCCTGGAATCTCGCCAAACCGATCGCCGGCCAGCGCGGGCCGCTCATGCACCTCCGCGGCGGCTCCGGGCGGAGATCCGCGTCCGCGGCAAGAGGCCAAACCCGGTCGCACAAGATGCCGCGTGCGTCGTCCTGCGTCCCGAAAAAGACGCACAGGCGGCGCTCCGCCGGAGTCGAGCGTTGCACGCGCAGCGCCCAATCCAGGCAGTACGCGGGCCAGGCCTTGCCGTTGCGGCGCGAGAGCCGGCCCACCTCGGGTCCTCCGTCGTCCACATGCTCGAGGTCGAAAGCAAGCGCGATCTGAAGCGCTTCGCTTTGCGGCAGCGCCAGACGCAGTCCCTCCATCGCCAGCACCAGCCAGCCTTCGACGGGGACCGCAGCGGAGGCGGGATCGAGTTTGAGGACTGCTGACATTTCAGATGAGCACTATGTGTTACAGGAACCGTAAAGCGAAATCTCTCTCGAGATCGCGTGGAGGGGAAGAACCTTTTCGGCGCCGCCCAGCTTGATCGCTTCCTTCGGCATGCCGAACACGACGCAGGTCGCCTCGTCCTGCGCAACGGTCTGAGCGCCGGCTCGGTGCATTTCCAGCAGACCGCGTGCGCCGTCATGGCCCATCCCGGTCATGATGACTCCCAATGCATTCCTGCCGGCGTACTTCGCCACCGAGCGGAACAGCACGTCCACCGACGGGCAGTGGCGGTTGACCGGCGGTCCGCTTCTTACCTCGACGTAGTAAAGGGCGCCGCTGCGCTTCAGCGTCATCTGTTTGCCCCCCGGGGCGATCAGCGCGCGTCCGGGCAGGACACGGTCGTTGTCTTGCGCCTCCTTTACCTCGATCTCGCAGAGATCGTCCAGGCGTTGAGAAAACGCCGCAGTGAATTTTTCCGGCATGTGCTGCACCACCACGATGCCGGGGGAACTGCGGGGCAGCGCAGATAGAACGAACTCGAGCGCCTGGGTGCCGCCCGTGGACGTGCCGAGGGCGACGACGCGCTCGGTGGTTTTCCCGAGCGCGGCCACTGGAGGCATGGCGCGCTCGACGAGTTCCGCCGCGGCGCTGGGCCGCAGATTGTGCACGTTGGCGCGAGAAGCGTCTTTGACCGCCTCGACCAAGTCCGCCGATGCATCGAGCAGGAAGTCCCTCACGCCGATTCTCGGCTTGGCGACGATGCTGACCGCACCGGCCGACAGTGCCTGCATGGTGGTCTCCGCTCCAGCGACGGTCAGGCTCGAGCAGATCACCACCGGGGTAGGCCGCTCCGACATGATCTTCCTGAGGAAAGTGATGCCGTCCATACGCGGCATCTCCACGTCCAGCACGATCACGTCCGGCCAGTTGGTCCGCATGCGTTGCGTCGCGAAGATCGGATCGGCCACAGCAGCGAGGACCTCGATCGAGCTGTCTTTCGCCAGGACGCCGGAAATTACTTGGCGGACCACGGCGGAATCGTCCACAACCATCACCTTGATCTTGTGCATCGGAAAAATCCCTTTAGCCCCCGCCCGACGGTGTCCTGGCCGTCTTCTTGAGCCATGCGTCCCCGCTCCAGAGGTCGAACGCCACGGTGCGATGTCCGTCGCCGCCGAGATCCTCGGCGAGGATCTTGAAACCGTGCTGCACGATCAGCCGCCGGCCGATGTCGACGTTGCGCTCAGAGACGTCGACGTGGCACTTCGACTTCGGGGCATACGCGAACATGTGCCCGCCGCCGAACAGCTTCACCTGGTATTCGCCAGGCCGCGTCCGGGTGTCCTGCAGTTCACGCTGAAACATCAGCATGACTTCCTCGGCGTAGCGCCCGTCGAGTGGCTGATCCTTGGAGCGGTTCGGACGCTGTGGGAGCATGTAATGAGCCATTCCGCCGATGCGAAACCGGGGGTGCCAGAGCGTGATCGCCACGCACGAGCCGAGCAGGGTGCGGATGCGAGTCTTCTCCTCGCCGAAGTAGAACTCCCCGGGCTGGAGGAAGATCTCGAGGACATCGGCCGGTGCGCGGTTCACGGTCTGCGGTAGATCGAGGGTTGGACGCTCTTCAGCGCGTCGCTCACGCCGTTCAGGCTCTCGGAGTGCCCGACGATGATGTGTCCGCCGCGCGCGAGGTACGGCAGCATGCGGGAGACCACCTCGAGCTTGGTAGGCATGTCGAAGTAGATCATCACGTTTCGCAGGAAGATGACGTCGAACTCGCGGAGCTGCGGCAGCGGGGCGACGAGGTTCACTTGCATGAACCGCACGCGGCTGCGCAGCCGCGGGTCGATCAGGAAGGTTCCTTCCTGGGAGGCGACCCCCTTGAGGCAATACCTCTGCAGATAGGCCCGTGGGATGGTCTTCGCGCGCGCGATTGCGTAGTGGCCGGTCTCGGCGCGCGCAAGCACCCGGCTGCTCAGGTCGGAGGCGACAACCTCCCACGGTGCTTCCCCGAGCGAATCCGCCAGCGTCATCGCGATGCTGTAGGGCTCCTCGCCCGTGGAGCTCGCCGCGCTCCACGCGCGGAAGGCTCGCCCCGCCTGGCGTCCGGCCAGGATCTTCTCGCGCAGGAAGTCGAAGTGCTTCGGCTCCCTGAAAAAATGCGTCTCGTTCGTGGTCAGCAGGTCGACCGCGGCTTGCAGCTCGGTGGGATGCGCGCCGCTCTGCAGCAGGCCGAAATACTGGCCGTAACTCTCCAGGCCGTAGTGGCGCAGGCGCGAGGCGAGGCGCCCCACGATCAGGGCCTTCTTCTGCTCCGAGAGGTTGATCCCGGCCGCCTCGCGGATCCACGTGCGGATGGCGTGGAACTCGCGCTCGCTGATCTGCGACTGGCGGGTCGCGTGCGGCGCTGGCGCCGCCGAACCGCGCTTTATCGGCGCCAGTCGCATGGTTCGATCGCCTGCGCGTGGCGACTAGCCGCGCGCGGCTCCCGGTACCGCCGGCTCAGCGCCCGCGCGCTCCTGCGCGATGTCGCCAAGAGTCGACAGCTCCTCGATCGAGAGCACTTTGCTCACGTCGAGCAGGATCACGAACTTCTCGTCGATCTTGCCCATGCCGGTGATGAAGTCGCTCCTGAGCTTCGGCCCGAAGGAGGGCGGTGGCTCGATGTCGGCGTCCGGGATCTCGGCCACCGCGCTCACGGCGTCGACCAACACGCCGAGGTCTTGCTGCTCGGCGCCGAGGCGCGCCTCGACGATCACGATGCAGCTGCGCCGGGTCACCTCGCCGCGGGGGCGGCCGAAACGCACCGCCAGGTCGATCACCGGCACCACCCGACCGCGGAGGTTGATGATGCCGCGCATGAATTCCGGCATCATCGGCACCTCGGTGGTCGCGCGGTATTCGATGATCTCCTTGATCGAGACGATCGCGACCCCGAACACCTCGGCCGTCACGGCGAAGGTGAGGTACTGCTGACCTCGCGCCGCCTGCCGGTCCTGCGGCTCCTGCGCCGCCTTGCGTTGAGAACGTATGAGTGCGCTCATGGCCGCGCCTAGAACTTGACGAATTCTTTGGCTTGCGGAGCCGCGAGTGCCATCCCGCCGCCGAACGCCGGGCTGCGCGCCGGTACTGCGGGGCGGACAGGGGCTGCGGACGTACGGGCCGCGGGCACGGCCGGACGCGTGGACGCGCGGGCAACGCCCGATACGGCATGGTCGGCCCCGTCCACCTTGAAGAACGCCACGAGCTGCTGCAGGTTCTGCGCCTGGCTGCTCATCTCCTCGGCTGTCGCCGCGAGTTCCTCGGACGAAGAGGCGTTCTGCTGCGTGACCTGGTTCAGCTGCGTCATGGAGGTGTTGATCTGCCCTACGCTGGAGGACTGCTCCTGGGACGCCGCTGCGATCTCCTGCACGAGATCGGAGGTCTTCTTGATGGCCGGAACCATTTCCCCGAGCAGCTTGCCCGCCTTCTCGGCGACCGCCACCGAAGTGCCCGCCATCTCGCCGATTTCCTGCGCCGCGACCTGGCTGCGCTCGGCGAGCTTCCTCACCTCGCCCGCCACCACGGCGAAACCCTTGCCGTGCTCGCCCGCGCGTGCCGCCTCGATCGCGGCGTTGAGCGCGAGCAGGTTGGTCTGGTAGGCGATGTCGTCGATGATGCCGATCTTCTTCGCGATGTCCTTCATCGCGGCGACGGTCTGCTCGACCGCCACTCCGCCCTCGCTCGCCTGCTTGGCGGCCTGCACGGCCATGCCGTCGGTCACCTTGGCGTTCTCGCCGTTCTGCGTGATCGAGGCGGTCATCTGCTCGACCGACGCGCTCGTCTCCTCGACGCTCGCGGCCTGCTCGCTGGAGGCCTGGTTCATCGACTGCGACGTCGCGCTCACTTCCTCGGAGGCCGACGACAGCGACTCGGCACTCGAGCGCACCTCGCCTACGACTTGCGCGAGCTTGGCCGTCATGTCCCGCATGGATGCCAACAACTGGCCTACCTCGTCCTTCGAGGTGCTCTCGATGCGCACGGTCAGATCGCCTTGCGTCATGCGCTCCGTCACGCTGACCGCTTGCGAAAGCGGAACGGTGATCGAGCGCGTGATCCACATGGCGATCGCGCCACCGATCAGGAGGGACACCGCCAGCAGGGAATACATCACCTTCTCGGCAAACCCGGTTGCGGATTGCGCTTCCTTCAGCCGCGCTTCCTTGGTTTCTTCCTGGACCTTGAGGAAAGCTTCCACGGCCTCGATCGACTGCCGCTGTATCTTGCGCTCCTCGCCTTGGATCAGCGCTTTCATTTCCTCGCCCTTGTCTTCCTTGGCGAGGGCGATGATCTTCTCGTTTCCTTTCGCATACGCCTGGGCGTCTGCCAGCATGTCGGCGGCCAATTTCTTGGTTTCGGCCCGACGCTGGAACTTCACCACTTCCTCGGCGGTCTTGAGGACCGACTGCCCCGTGGCGGTGACGCGATCGAGCTCCTTCATGCGCTCCGCTCCGGCGCTTGCCAAGGCGCTCAGCTGGAAGCGCCGCATGCTGTTGACGCCATCCAGAACGCGCAGCGCGCTCTCGATGTTATGGCTCGAACGATTCACATTGTTCACGGCGGTGTCCATGACGTTCATCTGCGTCACGCTCGTGACGACGATGCCGACCATGATCAGAATGACGATCCCGAATCCCATGAACAGGCGGGTAGACACTTTCATGTTTTGAAACATGGTTCAGCTCCTTAAGAAAGATTGGCTTGCAAGTTCTGCTCAAAAGCGTGGCCATGCGGCGATCCCGCCGCACGGGCGTTACGATCCGATTCGTTTCCGACTGCGCGCTGCACCAGCGCCGCCGCGTCCAGTATCAGGGCGACCTCGCCGTTGCCGAGGATGGTCGAGCCGCTGATCCCGGAAAGCCGCTCGAACAGCCTGCCGAGCGGCTTGATCACGGTCTGGAATTCGCCCAGCAGCGCGTCGACGACGAACCCGGCACGGTGTCCGGCGTAGTGCACCACGACGATGTTCTCGCGCTTGCCGGGATCACCCTTAACGTCGAATACGTCGCGCAGGCGAAGCAGGGGCAGCACCTCGCCGCGAAGGTTGATATAGCCGCTGTCGCGGACGCGCAGCCGGTCCTCAGGGGAGAGCTCCAGGCACTCGACCACCATCTCGAGCGGAACCACGTAGGAGGACCGGTCCACGCCGACCAGGAACCCCTCGATGATCGCGAGGGTGAGCGGCAGGCGCATGGAAAAGGTCGTGCCCTGGCCCTCGACGCTGTCGATCGAGAGCGAGCCGCGCAGGGATTCGATATTGCGTCGCACGACGTCCATGCCGACCCCGCGCCCGGAGACGTTGGTCACCTCGCTCGCCGTGGAGAACCCGGACTGCATGATGAGGCGATGGATCTCCTCGTCGCCGGGGGTATGGCCCGGAGCGAGGAGGCCGCGCTCGACCGCCCGCGCGAGAATCCTTTTGCGGTCCAGGCCACCGCCATCGTCCGCGACCTCGATCACGATGCTGCCCGAATCGTGGTAGGCGTTGAGCTGCAGCCGGCCGGTGGGCCGCTTGCCGCGCTCGCTCCGCGTCCCGGCAGACTCGATGCCGTGGTCGATCGCGTTCCTCACGACGTGCATGAGCGGGTCGGTGATCTTCTCTACCATTGACTTGTCGAGCTCGGTCTCGGAGCCGGTCAGCACCAGCTCGATGTCCTTGCCGAGTTCCCGCCCGAGGTCGTGGGCGAGGCGGGTGAAGCGGCTGAACGTCTCGCCGATCGGCACCATGCGCAGCTTCAGAGCGCGGTCGCGCACTTCCTCGACCATCTGCCCCATCGTCGAGGCCGCTTCGATCGCTTCGACGTCGGCAGCGCGCCGCGCCGCGAGGCTGGTCCCGGCGCTCGCGATCACCAGCTCTCCGACCAGGGTGATCAGCTCGTCGAGCTTGTCGGAGCGCACGCGCAAGAAGCTGCTCTCGATCGCCTTGCTCTTCTTGATCAGGTCCTGCTTGTCGAGAGCGGCGTCGACCAGCTCGTTCTGCACCGCGCCCTGGCCGACGAGGATTTCGCCGATCCTGTGCGCTGCTCCGGGCTGGCCGCCCTCTTCCTTGAGGCGCTGCTGCAGCGCCAGGCCTTCCTCGAGCTCGCGCCGGGTGAGCGCGCCGCTCTTCACCAGCAGCTCGCCCAGGCGCGTCTTGTCCTCGGGGAGCGTGGTGATCAGGTCGATGTAGTCGGAGACCCTGCTGTGCGGGGGAAGAATGCGTATCGCGCAATCCTCGCGCAGGTACTCGAACACGTCTTCGATGGTTTCCTTGGTCACCGCGCCTTTGAAATCCAGCTCCATGCCGAGATAGCAGGCCTCGGGATCCATGTCGGCGGGTTCGGGCATCGCGTCTAACAGGGTGGTCACCTCGGTTATCTTCCCGAGGCTCCCGAGATAGCGGATGAAGGACAGCGGATCCAGGCCGTTCCGCAGCACGTTGCGACCGAAACGCAGGGAAATGTGCCAGCCGGTGCTCGCCACCGTCGCGCCGCCGACAGGCTCGACCGCCGGTTCGCGCGCGGGCTCTTCGGCGACTTGCGGCACGCGTGCGGTGCCGAGGTAGGCATTCAGGCGCCCGAGAAGGCCTTCACCGGTATCGCGGACGCGTTCGAACGCCGCCTTCCTGTCGTCTGCGGCGAGGCAGTCGAGAAGCGACGACACGTGGTCGCCGCACCCGAGCAAGAGGGCTATGAGTCCGCTGTCGATGGAAGTGCGGCCCGAACGGATCTGCTCCAGCAGGCTTTCCATCGCATGGGTGAACTCCACGATCGCTTCGAAGTTGAACGCTCCCGACGACCCCTTGATGGTGTGGGCCGCGCGGAAAACAGCGGTGATCGCCTCGGGGTCCTGCGGCGTCTTTTCCAGCCGCAGCAGGGCGTTTTCCATGTCGCGCAGCAGCTCGCGGCTCTCGACGATGTAGGTTTGCTGGGCGATCGCCATGTTCATGTGCGTCTCCTCGCGGCGCGGGATCGGGCCCCGGCGGTCTTTTTCTGCGTTCGCGGAGAAATGACCACGGGATCGCCGAAGTAGCCGGCCAGGTTGTAACGGTCGAGCACGTCGAGCGAGGCCTCGCTGTGCCCCGTGAGGCGCACGGGCTTGCCCGCCCTGAGCGACTCGCGCTTTACCAAAATCAGCAGCTGCAAGCCGGCGGTATCCATCTCGACCACCGACGACAGGTCGATTTCCATTTCCGTCGCCTCGGCCAGCGCGCCGAGCAGCGCCGGCTTGGCAGCCGCGGCCTCGTAGATCGTCATGCTTCCCTGTACGACCGCTATGCGGCGGCCTCCGGCTGCAGTCTCGACGTGGATCATGACTTCTCCCTCTGTCCGTCGCGCACCTGGGGCACGAGCTTCGATACCGCGTGCAGGATCTGATCGGGACGGAACGGCTTGACCACCCACGCCTTGGCGCCCGCCATCAGTCCCGCCAGCCTGCTTTTCTCGCTGGATTCCGTGGTCAGCATGATGACCGGCACGAAGCGATAGTCGGCCAGCTGCTTGAGTTCCCTGACGAACGTGAGGCCGTCCATGCGCGGCATGTGCACGTCGCAGATCATGAGGTCGACCTTGCTGCCGTCGAGCATTCCAAGCGCTTCTCTCCCGTCGGCGGCGCCGATCACCTCGTACCCGGCGTCGACGAGCGCGTCGACAACGCTCCGCCGCAGAGCCGCGGAATCGTCTATGACCATGATTCTCTTCGCCACGTCCCGGCTCCTACTTCAGCACTTTCTTGACGACGTCGAGCAGCACGGTCGGATCGAACGGCTTCACCAGCCAGCCGGTCACGCCCGCCTCCTTGCCCGCCGCCTTCAATTCGTCTCGGTGCTCGGTGGTGAGCATGAGAATGGGCGCGAAGCGGAAGTCCGGCATTGCCCTCAGGGCCTTGACGAGTTCCAGGCCGTTTTTCCCGGGCATGTTCAGGTCGGCGATCACGAGGTCGAACTTGGATTTCGCAGCACGCGCCAGAGCCTCGTCCACCCCGGACGCTTCCGCGACCGTATGGCCGGCGTCCGTGAGCGTGAAGTTGACCACCTGCCGCATGGTCGCGGCGTCGTCGACTGCAAGAATGTTGGCCATAAAGATCCCTTTCTAGAAGAGAGTTACTTTTTCGGTGACCGGCGTGCGGTCGGGACCGGATGCATCGCTGACCTCGACGGGTTCCGATTCGCGCACGGCCGACTGTTCAGTGACGGAAACGCACTTCATGAGCGGGCCGGAGGAGGCGTTCATGCGCTCGGCTTCCGCCCGGATGGCGAGGAAGAGGTCCTTCTTCATCATCTCCTGCGTCTCGACGGACAATAGATCGAGGTTCTGCATGACGTCGCTCAGGATGCTGCCGCGCATGTACTCCAGCTTCTGCTGGGTGATGTCCTGGAATTGCATGGCGACGATGGCGTTGTTCACGTCCTGCTGGATATCCAGTCCGAGCGAGTTGATCTTGCCCAGCGAGGCCTCGATTTCCTTCGTTTTTTCCATCATCGTGACGTTCAACTGCGACACGTCGGCTTTGGCCCGTTGTGCGGATACCTTGGCCATGCTCCCGGCCTTGTCGATGATCTTGTAGGTGACGACGAGCTCATCCCTGATCTTTTCGAGGCTCTGGCGGACGGTTCGCGTCAACCCGTGCGCCTGATCGCTGGTTGCGCGGATCGAATCGGTGAGCTTCACGAGCATTTCCCGGTTCCTGCCGGACTCGCCGGCGGCTACGGACGAGTCGAGCGCCAGCCTTCCGATGTGAATCGACATCGAGCGCAACTCGTCCAGCAATTCGTCGATGAGGACGGACTGCTCGCGGATCTTGCTTTGGTGCGTCAGCATCTCGTCCGACGCGGTCGAGAACTTGATCATGCTGTCGGTCACTTCCTTGAGCTGCGTCTCGTAAGCACGGATGTAATCCGGCAGCGACACCCAGGCTCCCTCGGAAACAGTCAGCTCGCTCGCATTCCGTCGCAGCAGTGACATCGCCGTCTCCATCTGCTGCCGGGTCTTGGTGGTGATGCCGCGAAAGCTCATGGTGAGCGCGAGCACCGCCTGCTCGGTCTGCGAGATGACTTCGCCCACGCCTTCCCTGGCGTCGGCGGTCTTGCTGCTGGAAGTCCTGGATGTGCCTCCCCATTTGTTCAGCTGTCTCCGGAACTGGCCCAGTTCTCCGGTAATGGTCTTGAGATCCAGGCCGGGTTGGTTGGGGTTCGCCGCGCGCATTTTCACGACCTGATCGACTGAGAGCCTGGGGTCGTTCGAACGGCGGCGCGCGAACATCGGGGTCACGAAGGATCGGAAGCCGGCGAAAAACGCGAGAACCGACAAGCCGCCGCACAAGGCGAGCGCCCACTGGGGCAGGAGGTACGCCGCCCAGACCCAGGGGAACAGCAGAAGAAAACCCAGCCGGGCCAGAACCAAAGGGCGGTTGCGCAGAATACTGGCGATGATCGATGACATGGGGTCTCCTGAGCCTCGTTGCTTGTTTCTTGATCTTGTGGGATTCGATGCGCCTATCTTGCTATCGCGGGCAGCTGCCGGTCTGTAGGGAAAGCTTGATGCTTCGGGGCCAGCAGTTTTTCCACCTGCGCGGCCGGGACCGGCCTGAAGGTGTGATAGCCCTGGCAGTCGTCGCAGCCCAGTTCCTTGAGCAGCGCGTGCTGCGCGGCGGTCTCGACGCCTTCCGCGACGACCCTGAGGCCGAAGCTTCGCGCGAGCGCGACGGTCGCATCGACGATCGCCACGTCGTTGTGGCTGTCGCAGACGCCGCGAACGAAGGATCCGTCCAGTTTCAGCGTGTGCACGGGAAAGCGCTTGAGATAATCGAAGGTCGCATAACCGGTGCCGAAGTCGTCGATGGCGAAACCCACGCCCAGGGCGCGCATCGCCTGGAGCACGGCCTCGGTGCCGGGGTCCTTGCCGACCATGACGCCCTCGGTGATTTCCAGCTCGAGTAGCGAGGGCGCGAGCGCAGTCTCGGCGAGTACCCGGGACATGGTCTCGACCAGCCTTTCGTCGAGCTGCCGCGCGGACACGTTGACGCACATTCTGACGGGCCGCAGGCCGGCGTCCTGCCAGGCTCTCGCCTGCGCGCAGGCGGTCTCCAGTACCCAGGCGCCGATCGGCTGAATGAGCCCGGTCTCTTCGGCGAGCGGTATGAACTGCGCCGGCGCGACCCAGCCCAGCTCCGGATTGTTCCAGCGGAGCAAAGCCTCGACCGAGTTGATTTCGCCGCTCGCGAAGCCGACTTGCGGCTGGTAGTGAATCTCGAGCTCGCCGTGCTCGAGCGCGCGGCGCAGCCGGGTCTCCATGTCGAGCCCGCGGGAAATGCGGGTCTCTGACTCCGCTGAGTAGAACTGGTTGTTGTCGCGGCCGTGCTTCTTCGCCTGGTACATGGCCAGGTCGGAGCGCTTGAGCAGCTCTTCGCCCGACTCGCCGTCGCGGGGAAAGACCGCGATCCCGATGCTCGCCGAGACGTAGACCTCGCGCTCCGCGAGCGGAAATGACCGATTGATGTCGGAGCGGATGCGGTCGGCGACCGCGGAAACGCGCGACTCCGCTTCGATGCCTTCCAGGAGAATGGTGAACTCGTCGCCGCCGAGCCGCGCGACGGTGTCGTCGTCGCGCACGCAGTCGCGTATGCGCTTGGCCGCCTCGCACAGGACCTGGTTTCCCGCGTCGTGCCCGAGGACGTCGTTGATCTGCTTGAACCGGTCCAGATCGACGAACAGGACTGCGAGCGACCGGCCAAGACTCTGCGCCCGGCCGACGCCCGCGCAAAGGCGCTCGAGGAACAAGCGCCGGTTCGGCAGCCCCGTCAGCGCGTCGTGGTCGGCGAGGTAGAGCAGGCGCAGCTCTTTCTCCTTGTAGCCGTTGATATCGGTGATGGATCCCGCGAAACGCAGGGGCTTGCCGCGAGTGTCCCAGACCGCGTGGCCGCGCCCCCGGAACCAGCGGAAGCTGCCGTTCTTGCAGCGCAACCGGAATTCCTCGTCGATGGGAACCTGTTCCTCGAAAAGGCGGCGCATCGACTGTCTCATGCGCTCGGTGTCCTCGGGATGAAAGGCGAGATGGAAGCGGGTCAGCGGTTCGTCCGCGGAGTAGCCCAGCAGCTCGCGGAAACGGGGAAAGTAATGCACCCTGTCGGTGCGAAGGTCCCAGTCCCACAGTCCCTCGAGCGAGCAGCGGCGCAGCAGTTCGCCCCGCTCGTTGTCGGCCGCGCTCGTGCGCGGTTTGGACGAAACGGGCCGCGCGGGAGCGATCTGCTTCAGGAGCCTGGCAACGCAGCGCAACGGCGATATGCGTCGCATCTTGATCCTCGGGAGCACGGCCTGGCTCACGGGCGTAGGCGCGACTCGAGCAGACATTCGACCGTCGCCTCGAGCAGCGTTTCCATGTCACGCTTGGAGATGTACCCCGAGGCGCCGGCTTTCGCGGCCGCGAGGCGATGACACGGAGTGTCATGCGTGCTGAGCATCACCACCGCCGTTTTCGGCGCCTCTGCCTTGATGCGCGAAGCGGCCTCCAGACCATCGATGCCCGGAAGGTTGATGTCCATGAGTACCACGTCCGGGCGGGCGGCGCGGGTATGCGCAAGTGCCTCCTCCCCGGATTCGACGCCCTGGACGAGGCTTCCGGGAAAGCGGTATTGGAGCCAGGTCACGACGCTTGTCCTCAGGGATCGATGGTCTTCGACGACCAGGATCGAGGGGCGGAGTGCGTGGCAGGCATCGTTCATGGTCTTTTCCGTAGGGATCAGTGTTTGTATCCAGAGTCGCGGCAGTCTAGCGGCGCGCAAGGCGCCGATCTGTCGGGAAACCTTGAATGCCGCGAGCGCGAGTTGCGCATTCGTTCATGAGTCGAGAGAAGTGAGCCCGTGCCGGATGGCAAATTTCACCATGTCGGGCATGCCCCGCATCCCCAGTTTCTGCATCAGGCGGCTGCGGTACGTTTCGACGGACTTGGGCGAGATGCAGATAAGAGCTCCGATCTTCGCGCTGCAGTGGCCTTCCGCGACCAGCTGGAGAATCTCGCGCTCGCGCCGCGACAGGCTGTCGAGCGGCGACTCCGCGGCGGTCCGCGGCTGAAAGCTGGCGGTGATCTTGCGACTGATGAATTGCCGGCCGACGTGCACGGTGCGCACCGCTTCGGCGATTTCCTCGGTAGCGGATTCCTTGAGCAGATAGCCGCGGGCGCCGGCGCGGACCGCGCGGTAGTAGTGCTCGATCGTGGCGTGCATGGACAGGATGATCACCTTGGCTGCCGGATGACGATCGAGGAGCTGCCGGGTCGCGTCGATGCCGTTCAGCTCCGGCATCGAGATGTCCATGAGTACCACCTCCGGCCGCAGTCGCAGCGCTTCGCGCACCGCCTCGCGGCCGTTGGCGGCAAAACCCACGACGTCGATGTTCGCGTGCGCCGCGAGCACCGAGCGCAGCCCCTCGCGCACCAGCGTGTGGTCGTCTGCAATCAAGGTCGTAATCCGCATCGCTCGTCCCTCTCTGTATGAGTGGGCATTGTGAGCGAGGGGAAAAGGGAAAAAAATCAGCGCGCGCCTACTTCCCTGTGGGATTCGGCGCACGGGCGCGTAGGGGAATTCCTACATTTCGCCGCGGCCGCCGCGGCAAACGTCACGAACGGGGAGGGCCCCCGGGCACCCTGGCTGCGGCCTGGGCTACTTCACGAGGTGGTTCGCGAGGGCGTAACGGATGAGCTCGGCGTCGGATTGCAGATTGAGCTTCTGCATGATTCTCGTTTTGTAGGTGCTCGCCGTCTTCGGGCTGAGGTTGAGCTCTCTCGCGATCGCCTTCAGGGTCTTGCCTGAGGCGAGCAGGAAAAAAACCTGGCTCTCCCGGTCGGAGAGCAGCTCGTGCAGCGGCTTGCCGGCCCCGTTGCCGAAGGCGAGCTGCTCGGCGAGCTCCGCACCTATGTACCTTCCCCCCGCGGCGACCTTTCGCAGCGCCGCGAGCAGCTGTTCGGGCTCGCTGTCCTTGGTGATGTAGCCGGATGCACCCGCTTTCAGCATCCGCGAAGCGACCGGGCTCTCCGCGTGCATGCTGTGGACGAGCACGGCGACGTGAGGATGCTGCGCCTTGATGCGCGCGATCAGCTCGACGGGATTGGTGGCGGGCATCGTGAGGTCCATCAGCAGGACGTCGAACGGCTCTTTGCTCAGCTTTTCCAGCAGCTCCCGGCCGTCCTCCGCTTCGGCGGCGACCATGAGGTCCGGCGTCGTCTCGAGGATGTGCCTGATCCCGCGTCGAACGACGGCATGGTCGTCGGCGATCAGTATTCTGATCGGCTTCATCGCCTATTGGTACGGTATCGAAACGGATACTTCGGTCCCGGCGCCCGGGGAGCTCCGGATGCTCAGCTCACCGCGGAGCATGATTACGCGCTCCCGGATACCGAGCAGACCGAATGTTTTCCTTTTTCCTGCCGCGTCCACGTCAAATCCGCTTCCGTCGTCTTTTACTTCGAGGTGGAAATGCGTTGCGTCGAGCCCGACGGTGACCTGAACTTTCTTGGCCCCGGCGTGGCGCGATATGTTGGTCAGCGACTCCTGCAAGATTCGGAAAATCACGATGCTTCTATCCTCCGCAAACCGGGTCTCGGTGCCCAGGAACTTGACCGTGCAGTGGATGCCGCTGCGTTTCTGGAATTCCTCGACCAGACCCTCCACTGCGGGGAGGATTCCGAAATCGAGCACGGCGGGCCGAAGCGCCGTCGCGACGTCGCGGACCACTTGGATGGTACGTTCGACCGTGTCTCTCAACTCCTGCGCCCTTGCCTTGATCTCCGGGTTGCTTTCGCCGAATTTGATCCCGAGCACGGACAGATCCATCTTGAGGGCTGTCAGCGCCTGTCCCAGCTCGTCGTGAATCTCGCGAGCGACATGCGCGCGCTCCTCTTCCCGCACGGAATCGTGATGGGCGGACAATTCGCGCAGCCGGTCGGCATGCGTTTGTAGCGACCCCAACGCGGCGCTCAGCTCCGCCGTCTTGGCCGATACTCGCAACCGCAGCGTCCGGTTCCAGAGAATCAGCATGACCGCAGCCGCGAGTATGCCTGCGGCCAGAAGGGCGAGATAGTAGTAATACCGCGGGTCGATCGGGAGCTTCATGGAGCTTCCGAGCCAACGGACCTGGATGTCCTGGAGCTCTTGCGCCGTGATGCCCTCAAAACCGCGTTGAATGAAGTCGCGAAGATCGGTCCGCCCCTTGAGTACCGCCCAATGAAAGCGCGCGACGTAGAGCGGCGAAGTCTGGCGGAATTCATCCGCGAGACTTTGCTTGACAATAAGGTACTGGGCTACAGGCAAATCCATGCAAAACAGCGGGATTTCCCTGGCGCGCGCCGCCTTGACCACGTCGTCGGAACTCGGAAACCGGCGGATCGTCTCGATGCCCCGTTCTTCCAGCCAATTCGCACAGGCGCTGCCGTTCTTCGCCCCGATCGTGAAACCGCGCATGCTGGAAACGTCGTTGATGCCGCTCACGGATCGATGGAAAAAGACCCGCGCTTCTACTTCCGCGTAAGGGGGAGAATACTCGTAGAGCTTCGCGCGCGGCTCGGTGTAGGCCAGGGCCTCGATGACGTCCGCAGTCTCGTTCTTCAATCGTTCCTGGGCTTTGGCCCACTCCATTCCCTCAACTTTAACCGGGATGCCCGTTTTTCTGGACCAGAGCTCCCATTTGTCCTTGATGATCCCTTGTAACTGCCCCCCGTCGGTGCGGAAAAGATACGGCGGATAGCTGTCGTCCGTGACGACGACGAGTTGCTCGGGGGGTGAGAATGCGGCAAGCGAGTTCCCGAATAATGGCGCAATCGCGCCCAGCAACAGCGCGGTGCGATAGTTGCACGATGTCATGCTACGAACCGTGGCCTTGACCAGTTTCGATCGGCATGGACACGGAAACGCGGGTGCCGCGGCCGGGCTCGCTGGCGATGCTCAGCTCCCCGCGCAGCATGATCACCCGCTCCTGGATGCCGAGCAAACCGAAAGTTTTCTTGCGGCGCGCCGCGTCCACGTCGAATCCGACCCCGTCGTCCTCGACGTCCAGCCGGATGCGCTCCGCGTCGTGATCGAGCAGGATCTCCACGTTGCGGGCGCTCGCGTGCCGGGAGACGTTCGTCAGCGATTCCTGCACGATGCGGAACAGCACGATGCTCCGGTCCTCGCCCAGGGCGACGTCGCTTTCCGCGACGCTGACCGTGCAACGGATTCCGTTGCGCTTCTGGAACTCCTCGACGAGCCATTCCAATCCCGCGAGGATGCCAAGGTCGAGCGCGGCCGGCCGCAAGGCGGTCGCCACGTCCCTCACGACCTGGATGATGGCGTCGACGCGCGCCTTCAGGTCCTGCACCTGTTCCCTGATCTGGGGCGTGGTCTCGCCGAACCTGATGGTCAGGACGGACAGGTCCATCTTGAGCGCGGTCAGCGCCTGGCCCAGCTCGTCGTGGATTTCGCGCGCGATGTGGGCGCGCTCACCTTCGCGCACCGAGTCGTGATGCGCGGAAAGCTCTCGCAGCAATTTCTCGTGCTCGCGAAGCGCCTTCTCGGCGCTCTTCCGCTCGGTGATGTC
>Ga0137418_10002388_pt1 | contig 17212 bp, 15 predicted proteins | sample CZODoug3_1_2_16f_FD_122242 | JGI IMG/M metagenome (GOLD analysis project Ga0137418, IMG submission 122242) | Vadose zone soil fungal communities from Angelo Coast Range Reserve, California, USA - CZODoug3_1_2_16fungal (Hybrid Assembly) | ecosystem: Environmental > Terrestrial > Soil > Vadose... | reverse complement strand
CCTCGCGCGACGACCCCGACAGTCAGTCCAGGATTACACGTGTCGAGTCCTAGTATCCGAATCTCCTCCTTTACTGCGTGCATAGGCCGAATCACTTCTCCAGCCTTGAAAGCGCCATTGCTGCGAGTCTCGCGAAATTATCAGCAGGAACAAGGCTTTCAGATTTCAGGCATGCCACAATCTCGTCGATGGTCAAGTTCTTTTGCAACCATGAGTAGCCTAGCAGAGCCTCGAGACCGTTTGCAATATCTCCCCGGCCAACGCGTCTAGGTAGGTGCTTTCTAAGCCCTGTCTTTGCTGCGGCTTCCGCCAACGTCTTGTCAGGAACTCTTGCACCTTTTGGCTGGCCGGTGGTCTCGGTGAGAGCCAGAGAGTATGCAAAATTCAGGAGAGCGTCGCCGAATTGGGCAAACCCCTTGCTCGTCAGAATTCTCTTGATACCCTCGCTCTTCTGCTGATCGACGCCCAGCCTGGTTCGCCTTCCGATCCGTGGAGAGCCTAGCTATTTGGAAGGACTCTGGGCAGCATGTCTAGCGAGGTCAAGATCCGATCGGCTCCTGCTTTCTCGAGCTCTTGTCCCGTGAAGAATCCCTGAGGGAGACCGATCGTCTTGGCTCCAGCTTTTTTTCCGCCGATCATGTCTACTGGCTCGTCTCCAACGACGAAGCATTCGTCAGGCTGAACTTGTAATTCTTCCATGGCCTTGAGGAAGGGCCGAGGCGAGGGTTTGAATTCGGGTTCATCGTCGGGCGTTATCACCGATGGGAAATATTCCTTTAGCTTCCAATTGTCTAGTCGTCGGTGAATTCGTGGTTTCCTGACGAATGTGACTATTCCCATGCGGAATCCTCGGCGTGTGAACTCTTTCAATAATCCGACGAGCTTTTCGTCTGGTCCGGTCTGATCCATGCGCGCGTCGAGCCTTTCGAAGAATCTTGTTCTAACCCTCTCTTCCGGAAGGAAGATTCCTCGACCTTTTGCCAGGGCTGCTGCAATGCTGCTTATTCTTATTGTGGTGTTCGGGTTTCCTCCGTTCTCGATCATTCTTCGAGCCATTTCTAGTGCGTTGTGAGGAGTGATTCTGATCTGAAAGCTGGAGAGGGTTTCTTCAATTATTGATGCCCAGAGCCTCCAGTCGCCGTAGAGTGTGCCGTCGAAGTCGAAGAGGAGTCCTGTGGCCAGCCGGGCCGGCTCCCTTCTTAGTTCTCGTTCTTGACTGCTGAGCCGAATTTCTCGATGAATTCTTCGGTGTCGGCGCGGATCTTTTTCGAGGCTCGTTCTAGAGCTTTCTCAGGCTGGGCTTCGCCCTTTACTCTTACAGTGATGATTGATTGTCTAAAGAGCGGGTGGGGCTGGTCGTAACCTGCCCAGTCGACTGTCTTGTCTTCGAGGAGGGTTTCTTGCATGAGGTTTCCAAAGGTGTGGCCTTCTCCTTCGACCTCCACCTTCAAGAGCCCTTTTGTTCTTTTCAGGACGTTGATCTTCAACTTGTGGCACTCGCTTCTGAGTGGAAATCTTCTGCTAATCGTCGTCTTTCAACGTTTCTGCAGACGCTGCAGCGGAGTATGTGTCCTGAGAGGACCAGTTCGTTTCCGCACTTGGAGCAGTAGGCTTTGGTGACCCCTAGGTCTCGTCCGACAGTGGTGAGTTTCGCGATCCTCTGACTGGTGTCTATGACTTTGGCTCTGATGATGTCGTTGGGTTTGACGACGTCCCACATTGATCTTTCGAAGCGTGGGCTTGAGTTGGAAACGTGTAGCATTCCTGTGAAGGGGAGTTCCATTTTCTTCCCATCGACGACGATCATATTGATTATCGCCATCTTCTCCTGAACCTTCTCAACTATTCCTATAATTGTAGAACCTTCCTCCGGGACTACGACTGGACCCGTCGCGGTCTTTACGCTGACTACGTGTCTCTTGGGGTCTATTGAGGCGACGCCGGTCTGTGATGAGTAGACTACGCCGCCTACCTCCACCGTTCCCCGTCCTGGGTCGAATTCTTCTACAACGCCGAGCTTCTCGCCAGGAACGACGAAGGTGCCGTCGAGCTTGTTGATCATATTTTCTGTCCACACTCTGGACAGAACTTGGCTCCAACATTAACAGGTTTGCCGCAGTTGGGGCATGGGGCGGTTGCTGCTTGGGGTGGTGTCATTGTGTTACCGCAGTTGGGGCAGAATCTTGCTCCTTGTTGGACTTGGTTTCCGCATTTCGGACATGAGACTAGCGCGACTTGTGGTTGCATCATGGGCTGCTGCATCTGCGCATTCATTACTTGGGGAATGAGAACCATTCCGGCTCCTAGGCCTGCGCCTCCTCCTTGAGATGCTCCTAGGCTCGCGCCAATGTCCTTGGCTGTTTCCATGCGCAGAACGTCGGAGGTCGCCGCTCGTTGTTTTATCCAGAAGAGCCGATCTCGGAACTGGTCTGATGTGTCGATGCCTTCGAATTTGAAGTCGACAAGGTCTGTTCCAAGCCGGTTCAAAGCATCGTTGATGTTGACCTTGACATCAGTCGAGGCCTTGTCGAGTTGTGTGAATGCGGTTGTTAGATCGTACTTTGATATTACGTCGATGACTCGCTCGTTGATGAAGCCTCTGATGAAATCGTCAACCTGGCCGGTATTGTAGGCGCCCTGGCCTCCTACGACCTCGTTGACGAAGAGATTTGGATCCTTGATTCTGAACCAGGCTGTTCCATGAACCATCAAAGGTGCGAGCTCGGTCGTCTGAGCTTTCGCTCCCCATTTCCCCGCGAATTGCTTGGTCGAGACGTAGATGACGATGGCTGTGAAGGGGTTTTTCCCTCCGAAGAATATGCCGTAGGCCTTCGAGATCAGTGGGAGATTGAGCGTGGTAAGCGTGTGTCGTCCGGGAGGAAAGACATCGTAGGCCTTTCCGTCACGGAGGAAGACGGCGGCTTCGTATTCGTGAACTACAAGTTGGGCACCGGTGATTATTTGTTCAACTGGGTATCGCCAGACGACGTCGTCTGGGCCTGCGTTCGTCCACTCTATTACCTGTGGCATTTCTCACTGAACTCCTACAATTATCTGCTTTCGCCCATTATACGCATTCTCTAGGGCGTCGACCGTCTTCATCGCGTCGCTGACCCTGCCCTTGACTTCAGGAAGCCTGTTGTTGTCAACTGAGTCCTTGAGTGCCTGTAGGGCCGTGCTGACGTTGTCTGCCATCTGTATTAGTTGCATGTCATAGTTCATCATCCGGTCAAGATCCGGTTCTTTGACTTTGGTTACGTCGAAGAAGCCAGCGTATCCGTATTCTGAATGGTTGATGCGTTCCATTACTCTGTCGAGGCGGGCGAGGAGATGGTCAGTGTCGTCCCAGGAGTCGTTTGCTCCCTGATTGACTAGGGAGCGGTAGGTGTCTTTGGCCTGTGATTCCGCGTCGGATAGTTTCCGGTAGATCTGGTTCCTGATGAGCTTGTCGGATTCTCGTCTAAGCTCCTTCTCCTTGTATCCGTGGAATCCCGGTATCGCGAGCTCGATTTTTTCTTGGAGGCTCGTCTGGGATTTGGCACGGTCAAAGTATGGATTTGTTGTCGAACTCAAACTTCGACCCTTTTTTTGTCGCTGAAAACGAAATCTGCCCTGACTCCCTATTAAGGGTGTCAAAACCCGACAACCGGAAAAATCGTAACGAGATTATCTTTCTCCTCAACTGCCCTCGACTCGACGAGAAAGACGTGGAGTCTTGTTCTCCCACACAGCTACAGTCGACCTGACCAATATTTTCTGTTGAGCAAGAGCATCTAGAAGTCGTATCAGAGCTTCCTACTAGGTCCTAGTTTTCGGAAGAAGGGTTACAGAACGACTATGTTCACTGATACTGTCGAGCACGCAACGAAAGATGAAGACGATCAAGCAGGATGAATCTATCCAGAGGAGCAGGTTCGTCGACTGCCCTGTCTGTAAGAATCACACGATGAAGCTGAAGCGGACGGTGCAGGTCGGCCGGTGCAAGACATGCAGCGAATCATACAAGATTATTGTAGTCTACGTAAAAACGGGAAGAAGATCGAAATCTCCTACCGTATCCATTGCTGAAAAAGAGACAAAGCCTCAGCCCACGGCCGAACCGACGCTGCCATCCTGGCAGCTGCCCTCGGACACTTCTCTCTTCAGCACGTCTACCGACAGCTCGTCGGGATTGTCAGACATAGGTTTCGATTACAGCCAGTCTGAGAGCACGGGCGAGTCTGAGTCGACGAGCGGACAATAGATCAACTGGTACAGCAAACCAACTGAGGGCCGCTGACTCCGCGGAGAGAGTTCGGAGCGCCGGCTTATTTCGTGTCTTTCTTCTTGAAGTCGAGAGATAGCGAGTTTACGCAGTAGCGCATTCCAGTCGGCTGAGGACCATCGTCGAAAACGTGACCTAGGTGACTGCCGCAGTTCTTGCACAGAATCTCAACCCGTTCCATCCCGAGCGTTCGGTCAGGAACCTCGACGATATTGTCCTTGGCGAGTGCAGTCCAGAAGCTGGGCCAGCCTGATCCAGAATCGTATTTTGTGTCCGATGAGAAGAGTTCTGCTCCGCACGCTGCGCAGACGTAGATTCCCTTCTCTTTATTGTGAAGATATTTTCCGGTGAAGGCCGGCTCTGTAGCTTTCTTCCTCAATACGCGGTACTGTTGAGGATCAAGCTTTCTCTTCCACTCATCGTCCGTCTTAGTGACGACCATGACAATATGATCGCTCAAGCGGTATTTGAACGCCTCACACTATAGGCCGAACAGGCGAGGGTTCGGCCTCAGATATGTTTGAAACATCCAGCCCAGAAGAGCACTCGCGTGTCGCGAGAAAAATATTGTCGGCCCCCTTTTTTTCCTGAGTGCTCTCGCCAGCTGAAACGTTTTCTCGGCGAGTATTCGCGTTTACAACGCAGAATAGCCTTGAATCATGATCTTTGAAACGGTACTCTTACCCTATGCGAGAAGCGTGGAATAAAGCGGGTTACGGGATCGCCTGCCCCGATTTCGGATCAGGGTTTGTTCTGCCCTTGTCGAGTTCGAGAGAGAATAGTCCTGCATGATCAGGGTTGTTTCGAGACGATTCCCTGTTCCAAAGAAATATTCCGTTTCGAACTATTTTGGCTTCCACGTAAACGCCTTCAAGGGCTGGAATTCGGCCAGAGCGTCAGTGACCCAGCCATACTTCTTCTTCTGAGCCTCCAACACCTTCTTGGCTATTCCACTGGTCATGTCTAGAAACTTGGCGTTTCCCTCGAGTATAGCCTGGCGTTTCGAGCCGTCAGCCAGCATTATGGTAACAGCGGAATTCGCTTTGAGGCTTCGATAACGGGCCGTGGCCTCGTCTACTCCGAGATAGAAGATACCTCCAACAGCCACCAGGTCGGTGGGTGAGAGATGAGGTCGGCCGTCCGGTCTGACAGTAGCGGCGATTGTTAGGACTCGACTGTTCGCAAGCTCAATCACTTCGGTGGCGGTCAGAGGATTCTGGCTGTACACCTTCCTTGTATGAGAGCTGGCCCTGCTGAGCGAGTCTTTGATGATCGAGTCCAAGCTAGACAATGACAGGTCTGCTCCGAGAGACACCTACGGGACAGATAAGATAGTTACCTGATCTGCAGCCTTGCAGCCTTTCCTACGAATGGATTTGCAAGCTTCTCATCGCCGATTGTAGTCTCAGGTCCATGTCCAGGATAGACAGTGGTGTCATCGTCCAGCTTGAAGAGCCTCTCCCTAATCGAATGGATGAGCGTGTTGAGGTCTCCTCCTGGAAGATCTGTTCGTCCGATGGACTGGTTGAAGAGAGCATCACCGGTCAAAACGTACCCGTCACCGGCTAGACTGACGCTGCCAGGCGAATGGCCAGGAGTATGGAGAACATGAATCGTCTCGTCCGCCACCTTTAGAGAATCACCATCCTTCAGATAGCCGTCAACTTTGGGCGGTGGCGGAACCTCGAACCCCATGAACTGACGTACGCGACTCTGCATAGATTCAAGCATGGGCAGATCGTCACGGTGAATCAGAAACGGAATGTTCAGCTTGACACGTACTGTATCGACGCCAAGCACATGATCGAAGTGTGTGTGAGTGGCGATGATGTGAATTGGCTTGGCTTTGATGTCACGTACAAAGCGGACGATTCTCTCAGGCTCATCGCCCGGGTCGATGATTATCGCAGCGGTATTGGACTCCAGAATGTAGCAGTTGGTCTGCAATCGACCAACCACGATAGTGTGTATCTTCGCCAATGCGAAATGGGACGTTGCGACGGTACTAAATGAAGATAAAGCTGGAATCAGGTTCGAAGCGCATACTCATTTGTCCTAGAGAATTGGCTTGTAGGTTCTAGAGTGGAGAGGGCCTTTCTGGCAGCAAACCCAGCTAGCTACCGTGCCCAGGGGTTCGAGTCTAGACCTCTCGTACCCTCAGGCCTCCAATAGTCGTTTCTGAGGCCTGATAGAGTCCAGAGATATCTGGAGGTTTAAGGACCAGTCCAGAGTAACCTTCCGAATGAAACGCTTTTCCGCGATGTGCAAAAAGCCTATATTCGCAACCTACGACGGTCATCGTTGAAAATATTATGAAACATAGAATAGTAACAGTCTCAATACTTGCTCTACTAACTTTATTTATGCTTCCAACCCTTGCAAACGGAGTCGCAACCACATTCAATCTTGTCAGTTCAGCCCGAGTCAACCCCGGTGTGACCCTACTCGACCAGTCTTTCAGCCCCTCAGTGGGAGGTCTCCCATTCTGCTTCAGCGGAGGCCTAGGATCAATACTGTGCTACACACCTAGCTTCCTCAAGACAGCGTACAACTTTCCAAGCAGCCTTGATGGGACCGGCCAGACAATAGTCATCGTTGACGCGTTTGGCAGTCCGACGATACAGAGCGACCTAAACACGTTCGACAATGCATTCGGCATACCGGCTGCCACTGTCAGCATTCGCTGCGGACCCACATGGACAGGTTCATCGAGTGATACTTGTCCGGTATTCGACCCCAGTCTGCCAATTGACCAAGCTTGCGGCGCGGTCGGATGGTGGGAAGAGACCACGCTAGACGTCACTATCTCCCATGGACTGGCTCCCGGCGCAAATATCGTCCTCGTAGTCGCTAACGACTGTCAGGACACGAGCTTCAATGCAGCTGAAAGTGCGGTGGTGAATCAGCCTAGCCTCCAAGGTAGCATCATGTCTCAGAGCTTCGGACAACCCGACGACCTCGTTGGGTGCCTCAACTTCCCCTGCACAATGATCGACCATTCGATAAAGCAAGGCGCGGACAAGATCTACAACACTGCACGACGCAACCAGTGGACCGTTATCGCCTCCTCAGGCGATGATGGCGCCAACGAAGCACTGTCATTCGTCGGGACAACTGAATTGATCCCCTCATGGCCATCAACCAACCCGCTAAACCTAGCTGCAGGCGGAACCCAAGGAAATCCATACGGCGGAGACTATGGAGCACCACCAGGCAGAGGCGGAACCAACTCATGCGCTGCCAACACTAACTGCAACACCGGACTCGTAGTGATAAACGGCGGTCCCACTGGATGTACAACCGCCCCCAGACCAGGCGTACCGACAAGCTGCTTCCCAGTCGGCTACGGTGGAGAAGGCACATGGAACGAGTTCAACACATTCGGAATACGAACAGCGAGCGGCGGCGGCGTTAGCACCCTATACGGAAGACCAACCTACCAGACCAACTTCCAACCCAAGTGGCCGACACTACTAGGCGCAACTGTCAAGGGCAACGGTAGGCTCACACCAGACATTTCCTTCAACTCAGCAATCCAAGGCGGCTTCCTAGCATACCTAGGATTCCTTGGTCGCTGGGCCGTGTTCGGAGGAACGAGCGCAGCTTCACCGGCTCTAGCGGGAGTGGTTGCACTGTTGAACCAGGCACATGGCGGTCCAGTCGGATTTCTCAACGCTGCAATCTACCAGCTCGGCGCAAGTAGTAACTACAGCTCTGCCATCCACGACATCACTGTCGGCAACAACAGCGACACTACGGGCCAGTTCGGAGTCGACGGATTCTCTGCAGGTGCGGGCTACGACCTTGCCACAGGCTGGGGAAGCCCTAACGTGGCCAATTTCATAAACGCCATCAACACCATCTGCGCATCCGGCTGCCCCGGTCCCTAGAGCAAGAATTAGACCAGACAAACCCCCAAGAACAATTGGAGCGATGCGCTCTCGCACCGCTCTCCCCTTTTTCCACTAATTCCCGACATAATAAACAGAATCCAGGAGGATGACAAGAGCGTTGTGGAATACACCGCCATGGTCCCATGATCTTCGGTTAGTTCAAGGATCACTGATCTTGCTGATAGTGACGCTTGCATCACTCGTCCTGCTTTCGGGAATCATAATCCCGGGTCGCGCCGAAGCTGTAACTGGAACCATCGCCGTCGGCGTTAACCCCGCGGGAATAGGAGTTGACACCTCAACAAACACGGTCTATGTCAGCAATTATGGCCTCAACGGAACCTTTCCCAGCACAGTCTCTGTCATAAACGGCTCCACCAACAGCCTCACAGACACTATAACGGTAGGAGTCAACCCTGCAGGTGTGGGAGTGAACAGTGTAACCCACAGAATCTACATAGCAAATTACAACTCCAGCAATGTCTCCGTGATAAGCGGCGTTTCAAACACTACTACGACAATACCAGTCGGAACACATCCCAGCCGTGTCGGCGTGAACCCTACAACCAACGAGATATACGTGACAAATTCCGGAACAGGGACAGTATCGGTCATAAATGGAACTACTAACACCGTTACGGCCACGATACCAGTGGGAAGAAGCCCCGTAGGTATCGGGGTGATTCCATCAACAAATGAGATCTACGTCTCGAATTCTCAAGACAACTCGGTATCAGTTATCGATGGCCGTACTAACACTGTGATAAGATCAATAATTGTAGGGAACGACCCCGGTAATGTTGCAGCAAATCCTGTTACCAACACAATCTACGTGGCAAATAGCAATTCTTCGTCAGGCACGGTCTCGGTCATTGATGGATCCACCAACATGCTCGTAGCTACAATACCTGTAGGAGCCTACCTGGCCGGGATCGACGCCAACTCTGTGACAAACAAAATCTATGTGGCGAGTTCTGGGGACGGAACCATATCAGTGATAGATGGCTTCACAAGCCAAGTAGTGAATGTTCTATTCCTTTCGTCGGGTACGCCCGGAACGGTTGGCGTCGACACCGTAACAAACGAGATCTATTTTACCATCGCAGGTCGCAGGACGGTATCAGTGATATCCGGACACTCCACTACAACAAGCGTAAGTTGCAATCCGTCAACACAAGTCGTCAGCGCAAACACAATATGCACTGCGACCGTAACGGACACATCAGGAACAGGCGCTAGTACACCCACTGGAGCAGTCTTCTTCTCTTCGAGCGGCGCAGGGACATTCAACCAGACCAGTTGCCACCTCAGTGGGACTGGGACCACGGCCTCCTGCTTCTTGACATACACACCCATTGCGATCGGCACAGGCCAGCATACCATTTTCAGCACCTATGGCGGTGACTCTACACATATGAGCAGTTCTGGCAGTACAATCGTCACCGTGCCCACATCTCCGGTCGGAGGAATGGAGATTCCGATCGACAAGCTCGCACTCCTCCTACCGTTTTTGCCGCTGACCTCGCTTTTGCTAGGTGGAGCGGTCGTGATGGCTCTGTTCAAAAAGAGACATTCTGATAAAAGCGAAACAAATCCGATCGGTAGCAATATCACCTTTTGAACTGCACTTAGGTATCCCGCGCGTCTTGGCCGTTCAAGCCGCTCTACGAGTTGCTTGGCGGCACCGTGAGACCAAAAGCATGATTATCAAAGCCTGTTCTTGGTTTCTTGCAAAACGTGTAGAATTCCATGAAACTTTAAGCTAAGACTTGTGCGCTTCTCGCTGAGCCGTTCGAATGGGCACCGTACACCAAGTCGTCTTTGGGGATTGTCGAACTATGAAAGAGACGCCTAGTGGGTCTATTCATCTTACGATCACGAGCCCTCCGTACTTCAACGCCCCCTTCGATTATCCTAGCATGTTCAAGGACTATGACGAGTTTCTGGAGCTGATTCGTGCTCTCTCGCTTGATCTGTATCGAGTCCTAGCTCCTGGGCGAATAGCCTGCTTTGTTTGTGATGACATGCTCGTGAAGGGAGACAAGTATCCCGTCGTTTCCGACATTACACGGCTCATGCTGCAAGCCGGGTTCCGTTATCGAGATCGCCTCGTATGGGTGAAACCGAAGGGCTACGTGAGGATAAGCCGGAGAAGCGGCGTTGTAGTTCAACATCCGTATCCAATGTACTTCTATCCTGACAATATTCAGGAAAGCATTCTGATCTTCCAGAAGGGCAGGTTTGACTACTCATACGTCCGAGAACTCCCTTTGAAAATTCTGGAGAAATCTAGGATTCCTCTGGACGACTACAACGGTGATGAATGGCACCTGTCAGTATGGAACATAACCAACGTTCTGCCTCTCGGACTCAGATTAGAGAAGGGCATTGCAGCATTCCCAGAAGAGATTCCGAAACGCCTCATCAAACTCTTCAGCTTTCATGGCGAGACCGTCCTGGACCCTTTCTTAGGATCAGGAACGACGATAAAGGTTGCCCAAGAACTGGGCAGAAACAGTTGGGGCTATGAGATTGACCGCGGACTGAAAAAAATCATCGCACAAAAGCTAGGGAATGGTCATCGGTCAGATTCGAAGATCGAATTCCGGTTTAGACAAGAGCCAAGAAAGTCTCGCCCAACTGTTCCGCGCAGACACCTTATCGCCCATTCATCCTGACACAAATGGACTCAGTTATTCCAGTAGGGCCTAGTCGTTATGAATTGCAGCTTGGCCTCTAAGAGATCCCTGTAGAATTCATCGTCGTCCTCATGCATTTTCGACAAGACTCTGCTGGCTGTCTGGGGACCAATGCCATAGACGGACTGAGCAATAACCGCCCTCCTCCCATAGGCAATAACTAGGTCGGCGGAACGGCGCGCTCTCGTCAAGGCCTTCTGCTCGTTCTCGTCCATAGACTGCCTGTCCCGTTTCTTCCTGAGAACACTCGCCACATAACCGCTAGACCAGAATACTGGAGCTAGGAGCTTGGACCCACAATTCTGACAAGAAGGATGGTCAGAAAGACTACCAACAGATATTGCAGTCGTGAGGTTGGCGCAGTCGAAGCATAGTAGGTCGATTGTTCGGCCTTCGATCGAAATCCGCAGCCGAGCCATGTTGTCAGCTGCAACGTTCTCTGGAGCGATGAGTTCGGGGATATCGACGTGCCGGTAGAGAATATGGTAAGCTAGCGGTGTAGGCTTGTCCTTTGATCGGAAGAATCTAACGTCCACATTCCGTTCTTTGATCTGCTTGAAGATTTTCTTGACCCCTTCGAAATCGGCGCGTTCGACTTGGGCCTCACGAATAGTCTCGTCATAGATGGGAGTCAGGCGGAATCTCACCTGTAGCTCTTTCATTGCGCTGCCGTACATCAGCCGGCCACGATTCAACGCTCCAAACCTCTCAGCAATCTGTTTCATCTGCAGCTCCCACGGAAAGTGCCTGTGCAGAACCCCATGACAGGCCCCCCCTAAGACGGGTTCATCGACCCCGAAGACCTGCCTGAGAAAGAGATCTTCCAGGTCAAGGTCTGCAGTGTCCGCTGTCATCTCGTAGAGTATTCGGTAGGAGTCCCACCACCACATTCGCACCAGACCCTGGCGCCGGAAGAGTTCCTCGATCACCTCGCCCAATGTGAAGTTGAGACGGTCCCCAAAGTGGGTGTGAATTATGATGTAGCGATCAAACCCTTCGATCAGTACGCGATCATTGGTCGGGACGGGTGCGCCGGTGGCCTTGTGAGTCTCGATCTCTTCTACAGTCTTGCGTACTCCGTACGGATCTGCGGGCCATATTCGCGAGAGCTTCTCGACAACCGGGGCGCGAGTCCTATGCTCGTCCAACAACCTATCGATTTGCTTCCTATATTCTCCCACTCGGATTGCGAGTTCACCTGGAACTGGGAGTATCTGTCCGTCCCATCCCGGAATGGCCGCAGTAGGATCATTGATCGGAAGAACGTACACCTTCCCGTCGTCGGTGATCTGCTTCATTTGCCAGACTCGTCCCTTGACGATAAAGTTCAGACCGACATGAGCCATCGTGAGCATGAACTCTTCACCGAGTATTCCAACCGATTGTTGGTTGGTGAGATCAATTACAGAATAGCGTCGCTCGTCTGGAATCATGCTCAGGTTCTCGTAGTAGTAGATCCTTGTCCGGGAAGTTCTGTAGAGGGTTTGTTCGTCCCGTCTGAGATTCCCCATTTTCCCCATGAACTCGGTAACCTTCTCTAGCTCTGCATCCTCGAGGGTAGAGTAGGGAAACGCTCGCCTCAGAACTTGCTTGACCTGGACGAGTGGAACGCTACCTTCCGAGTCCATCAATAAGCCTGCGATCTGATGTGCCAAGACATCGAGCGCTCTGTGGTGAATGACCGTTGGTTCGAGCCGGCCTTCTCTGGCTAGGTCGATCACTCCAATCGACTCCAAGAGGTCTTCCGTTGAAACAGCTACTAGTACTCCTTGCGAGGTCCGGGTGAGACTGTGTCCGGAACGTCCTACGCGCTGGACGAGACTATTGACCTGTCGTGGAGACATGTACTGGACAACGAGATCGACAGAACCGATGTCGATCCCCAGCTCAAGTGTGCTGGTGCAAACGAGTCCTTTGATCTGGCGGGCCTTGAATGCTTCCTCGGCTCGGACCCGCTCTTCTTTGGGAAGTGAGCCGTGGTGAACCATTATCTTCTGATCCATCATGTTGAACTTTGAACCCAGCATCTCCGCGTTGACACGACTGTTGACGAAGATGAGAGTGGAATCATGAGCCTCAACAAGATCTGAGACGAGAGCCAGCCGGGCTGCTGCTTCAGGCGCTGTATACAGGCGTCGTGCCAGTTCTTGATCTTCTTCGCCCGGGGTCGGATACTCGATCTTGTATCGTGTATCCTTGCTAAGTGGAATCTGGACGATCCTAACTGGACTGCTGCCTCCCAGAAATCTCCCGATCTCGTCCGGGTTCCTGACAGTCGCAGACAACCCTACCCTCTGAAAACTCGCGGGACAAATCTGTTCAAGCCGTTCCAGGCCGACAGTAAGTTGAACGCCTCGTCGATCGCCTGCCAGTTCATGGATCTCATCAATCACGACTGACTTGACGTGACGAAGATGTGATCTCATCCTCTTTCCGGGCAGGATAGCTTGTAGTGTTTCAGGAGTGGTGATGAGAAGGTCTGGTGGCCTGCCTGCCATGCGTCTGCGATCAGCCGCGAGAGTGTCTCCGTGCCTAATCTCAACCGAGAACCCCAGCTTGGCGGACCAGACCTGGAGTCGTTTGTGCAAATCCCGGTTCAGGGCTCTGAGAGGTGTGATGTAGAGCAGCGAGATTCCTTGTCGAGCCTCATCCCGCACCATCTTATCGATGAGGGGCAGGAGAGCAGCCTCAGTCTTTCCTGATCCTGTCGGCGCGATTATCAAGACATTCTCGCCCTGAGCCACCAATGGAATCGCCTCGGTCTGAGGCGGCGTGGGCTTGGAAATTCCAGTCTCCTGGAGGAGACTCTTCAAGGGGGGTGAGAGCAGAGCAAAGGCTTCTGGCACAGCTAAAACTCCTAGGCGGAGGACCTAGTACTCTCTTCTCTGGAAGATAAACTCCCTAGGTAACAAAAAGTATGCTCGTCGGCCTACTCGAAGAGCCGACCTCCGGGTCAGATCTGAATATCGTATTTCCTGGGTTTTCTAAGACCCATTTCTATTTCTTGTCAGTGATCTTTTTCACAAGATCTCGGTAGTCTTCAGGTCTCATCAACGTACCAAGCTCCTTCTTCAGATCGTCCGGTCTAATTATTGTAATCCATCCCTTCTCATAGGGACTCCTGTTGACAAGTTCGGGAGCGTCAGATAGTTCGCCATTCACCTCAAGGACAACACCTGAGACGGGAGAGTACACATCAGCCACTGCCTTCACAGACTCGACCGTCCCGAGACTCTGCATTTGCGCTACCTTGGCTCCGACCTTTGGAAGATCAACGTACACGATCTCGTGTAGCGAGTTTTGCGCGTAGTCAGTCACGCCTATTCGACAATTAGCGCCTTCTACATGGACCCATTCGTGCTCTTTCGTGTAGTAGAACTCTGCAGGGACCTGAAATTCACCTTTCAAGATCTAGACACGGGAATTTCTAGGCATTAACGCGTCCCGTATAATAGTCTGGTCTCATCAAAAGATCTATCAGTCTAACTCTTTGTTGCTTGAATCCGCTTCAAGAGTGCGGGCACTTGTCGCCAGTTCTTCGCCTTGAGTACTCGCGGCAACTCTTCCACGCTTCGGTTCCATGGCCTCTCGTAGAGCACGCCCCATGCGGTTGGGCTATGTGAGATGAGGGGCATGAGGTCAGGGGCATCATCAATGTAGACATCATAATCCAGGAGAATCTTGTCTCTCCAGCCCAGGACTCTGACGAAACGGCGGTACCGAACTTTCTGGCTGTCGACCCAATTTCTAGCAGCCTCTAAAGTTCTCTTGCTCCGACCAGTTACGATGTCTAGATCGCCAAACTTTTCGATCCGCGCAACCTTCGCAGCGATCTCCGGCTCTGTCGGAGGAATCGCCGACCATTCGTCCCATGACTCGTCCAGTATCCGATAGAAATCGTCCTTCGAGATTGGAGTCCTCTTCCACCAAGACCAGCTGTCAATGTCCTCCATCCTCAACCGTGTGCCGAACTCTTTGTTCGCTCGCTCACACCAGACAAGCATTGACTCGGCCAAGACTCCGTCCAAGTCCACTGCAATCTTCAATTTGGCAGGAGATACTTTCGGCAACCGCTTTGGGCCCTAGATCGGAAACGAGGCTTTAACCTTGAGACGGGCAACGAGCCGAACCGTCATTCCGCAAGCCGAAGAAACACTAAAGACAGACGTTTCTGAATTGGACCCACGCCATCCGACGGATAACAGGGATCGAAAGAAGAGTGACTGATCCAACAGTCGTCATCATCGGATCCTTTCTCCTCGCATTCAAGGCCATTCTAATTGAAGGAAGCGAAGTCGCTATACTCTCTCTTGCCACCATAAAGCAACTGGGCAGGAATAACATCCTATTCGGAGTCATTGCTGGAGGACTGGGCTCCATCGTAACCTTTCTCGTCGTATGGCGGATCTTCCTTCTGCTCCCAGCAATCATCATCGACTTCGCAACTGCAATTGTACTCTTCTACTTCTCAAGCCGGTTCCTCCGTGGCTTCGTCAAGTACGCGTTCAGGCACAAATCATTCAGAGAGAAAATGGCTCGAATGGGTAAAGAGGTCATTGACAAGGACCTCCAGCGCGAAGGAGCAATGGACCCGGCTCAACCGATCCGCTTCTCTATACCCAACTCGTTGCCAGTTCTCGCGATTACTCTTAGTGAAGGCTTCGAAGCGAGCCTCGTCTTAGCCGCGGCGGGGGCTTTCAATATCCAGTGGACGCTTATTGGTGCAGTCGTAAGCCTCGCAGTTCTAGCAGTCGTCTCAGCAGTCGAAAAGGCCACTCATATGAATCCAATACTTCAGCGGCTTCTGATCTTCAGTGACAATACAAATACTGTCAACATATTTGACTCCCTCCGCTCTCAACCATCTTACAATGACTTGTTAAAATTCACGGAAACGGCGTGGAAATCGTCTTCCGCTGCAGGTTCTTGCGGAAGCGGAACGCCCATTAGGCGGCAGTAGCGCGCGACAGCTTCGCGCGCGGATCCCGAATAATCCAGCCGCCCACCGTCGAGCACGATGCCTGAATTACAGATTCGCATGACAGCGGCCATGTCGTGGCTCGTGAACAGGACGGTTCGCCCGCTGCGTGCAATTTCTCGAATTTTGTTCTTGCACTTCTCCTGGAACGCGGCGTCGCCGACGGCGAGCACTTCATCGACCAGCATGATCTCGGCGTCCAGGTGCGCGGCGACCGCGAAGGCCAGGCGCATGAACATGCCGCTCGAATAATGTTTGACCGGCGTGTCGATGAAATCGCCGACTTCGGAGAACTCAATAATCGCATCTTCGCGCCGCCCTACTTCCGTAGGGGTCATGCCGAGCATGGTGCCGTTCAGCAGAATGTTTTCGCGCCCGCTGAGATCGGGATGAAACCCGGTACCAATCTCCAGCAGCGCGCCGACCCGCCCGCTCAGTACGGCCGTACCCTCGGTCGGAGAAGTGATTCGGGCGAGGATCTTGAGCAGGGTGCTTTTCCCCGATCCGTTGCGACCGAGGACACCCATGACCTGTCCTTGGGGCAGCTCAAATGAAACATTCTTGATTGCCCAGATCGCCTCGGGAACGCGGTGCTCGGCAACCGCCGCGCCGCTGCGGCGGAAAGGCGCCGAGAGCAGCCGGCCAATCCTTTCCGACAGCGTGCGCCGGTGGCGCAGCTCGTTGACAACGAACCACTTGCCGAGCCCTTCTACCTTGATCGCGGTATTCAGCGCTCGCTCCTATACGACATCGGCAAAAGTTCCTTCGTGGCGCCGGAAGAACCAAAGCCCGCTCAGCAATAACGCAAAGGCGACCACCGCCGATACGCCGACCATCCAAGCGTCCGGCGGCTTGCCGCCAGCGAAGGCCCAGCGGCTCGTGTCAATCACGGCGACCAACGGGTTCAGCGCGTAGACGAAGTGATACTTCGCGGGAAGCAGGGTGGTCGGGTATATGACGGGCGAAATGAACATCCAGAGCTGCGTCATGAACGGCAGCAAGTGACCGATGTCCCGATACGGCACGTAGAGCGCTGCCATCCATAGCGCCAGCCCGACGACAGTAACGATGGCGAGAACGAGCATGGGCACAAATGCGAGCACGCCAATAGTCGGGGCGATGCCGTACCAAAGGAGGAGCGGGAGATTAGCGTCAGCAGCGTCTTCGCTGTGCGTGAGGAGTCGGCTCGCGATGGGTTGACGCTCGGCTGGCGGCAATCGCTGAAGAGCAGAGGCAAGATAGAGCCGCACGATGGGCGATGAATCCTGGGCGGCGAGTTCGGCGAGTTTGCCGAGCAGAGACGCGCGGCCTTGAGTGTCGGAGTTCCTCGAACCGGCCGGGACGCCCGCCGGAGAGTTTTCCAGTGCGAGTTGTATGG
>Ga0137418_10002386_pt1 | contig 17212 bp, 20 predicted proteins | sample CZODoug3_1_2_16f_FD_122242 | JGI IMG/M metagenome (GOLD analysis project Ga0137418, IMG submission 122242) | Vadose zone soil fungal communities from Angelo Coast Range Reserve, California, USA - CZODoug3_1_2_16fungal (Hybrid Assembly) | ecosystem: Environmental > Terrestrial > Soil > Vadose... | reverse complement strand
ATCGGACGGATTGAACTAGATCAAGATGGACCCGTTGATTGGGATGAAATCCAGTGTGGAAAGTCTGAAGGCTGGTCTCGCTGCGGCCACACTGCCGAATATCACGGGATTAAATCGCCCTTATCGATGGCCTCGTATCTTGGCAACCATCCACTGGACCCGATTCACGACCCGGTTGCCTACATCATCGATGGAAAGAAGTACAAAGCGACAGGTTCGGGCGGGTCATCGGACTATATGAATCGTGGCAGGTTCCCGCGAGGGACCTGGGTCGCTTCGCTCATCACCGGGAATAATCGTCGTGTTGAACTTCCGGTCGCACGCCTGGTCAATGGCAAATACAAGCTGCTGGACAACGTAGTCGCCGTGAATCCGCCGACAGTTCGGAGGGCTAAGTGATGACCCAAGAACAGATAACAGCGTACCAAGAAGTTAGAAAGACATTGGTTGAGCGTTTGCGCCGATTGGAGATTGCGCCTGCGCTGCTTGACGATATGTCTGTGTTCCAACTCATGAACCTCCTGTGGCTGATGGCGGGTCATGTGTCATACCTCGGCGTTTATCCAAACACATGTTGGACGATAGAGGAAATCATTGGTAAGGACGCACTGTTTGACAAACCGAGTGAGCAAAGACAGACAAAAATTGAATCTGAGCCGAAGCCTGAGCCAGTGGTGAACTGATGGAACCAAAAGTTGACCCGCAATACATCGCATACATGTGGTTCCGGTTCTTGCTGGCTCCAGGGCGAAAAACTGCGCCAGGAGAACCCGTGGATTTGGAGGAAATCGGTCAGGTACGGGAGAAGAATTGGACCAGGGCAACGCCTTACAGCATCGCGGAGGTCATGAAGTAATCGCTGTCACAGGAGGGAAACATGGCGAAGTTCGAAAAATTCAATCCAGAAAAACACCTTCGTGGCCTCGCGGAAGCGGCCCGCAGAATTCAAATTGAGGAACTGACCCGCGACCAGGACATTTCATTTCCCTTCGGAGCGAACGCGCCTTCACCAGATAAGGACGCGCCTGTCCAAAAGAAGAAGCCCGTGTCAAAGAAGGTGAAGACATGATTGTCGGACCAAATTGGAAGCCGCTTGTTTACACCGATGCCGAATTGGACAGACTCGAACGTGAAGGCCGGGGCACATTAGAGGACCTGGCTGCTCTACTCTGCCGGGCAATTAAGCGGATGCCGGAGCAGGAGAAAGCTGAACTTCGAAAATCGTGGTTGGACTACGTTACGGAAAAAGAGAACGACAAGCGATTCCTCCGCAGTGTGGGCGTAGACCCGGACGGCGACTGACGAAGTCGGAAACATTGAAGCCATCTCAGGACTCTAAAATGACTCTGTGCATAGCGGCGAAGAAAATCACGAAAAGGAAAATGTGAAGTAGTGAGCTACCGCGCCGGGCTATTTTCTTGAGGGCGAAACACGGCGCGAATCGGGCGAGGACAAGCGCGAGTTCGAAGAACTTCTCAGGCGGGACTGGCTGGAGTTCGACCGGCGGAGAAAACGATGATCGGCGTTCATCTAGAGCAGAACCGGCAAGTCCACTCGGTCGGAAGAGACGACGCCCTCACCTAATCAGCCCGTTATTTGTGAAATAGCATCCGGATCATAAGCATCGCTCCATACGAGGAAGTCAACGCAATATTTGCAATGATTCCCGGAACGATATTTCTTGATATTCGGTAGAGGATGCAATTCCCCACTCCTAAGAGCAAAGCTGTCCACGAGTTGTACAGCGGCCAGACTGTAGGCAAAGAGCAACGAACTGGCGATAATCGGGGAGGGTGTTGACAACTGTTTTTGCAAGTTGCTGAAAATAATCTCCCTAAAAACTATCTCGGTTAGAATTGGTAGGACAATTAGAAGCAGTACGACGATCAGGGCTGAGCGGATGGTGTAAAACTGCCCGGTCAAGAGGGTGACGAAGCCAGAGTTTCTGTCCAATCTGAGGACCAGCGGAAGTCCGGCGAGGACAACGGCTGCTCCCCCCAGAACTCCATAGGCGGCATGGCGCATTTTGCCGCTTCGATAAGCGTCTGATGTTCATGCAGGCAGCGGCGGTGACTCCAACTGTCGGTCCAAGCGGCCTCGTAATGGAGATTAAGAAGCCTGTAGCGCAGGCGCAGCGCGACCATTATTTTGGGCGAACACGGATATGGGGTCGGGCGACATCCGTTGCATTTCAGTCACGCTCGGCTGATGTGATTCAGCTTGTACAGGATAACGAGAAACAGTGCGAGACAAACTCCGCCAGCCTCACTTACACTGCTTGCGTAGAGCGTCGTCCAGTTTGCCTTGGCTTTGCTTCTTGAGCAGATCGTCGAAGGGTTTCCACTTCGCGTCCGGCTTCTGCTGGAGGATGGCGCTGTACACCTTGAGCACGCTTTCCACAGCGGCTACGTTCATAGCAGCCACGTCGCCAGCTTTAGCGGGATTCTCGATCAGGAACGCGCCGCTGGCGAGCATGTACTGCCGCGTGATCTCGTGCCTGTACTTGTACTTCGCGTCGTTAAATTCCCCCAGGAGAGCCGGGCACAACGGAACGTGGATGTCGTGCGCTTCGCTGAGCCGGTTGAACGCCCATTCGCCGTCTTTGTTCACACTCTCGTCCAGAGGATTGCTCTCTAGTTTGTGCGTGATCTCAGCCCATCGCGCTCGCTCTTCCGGTGTCGAAGTCCCTTGAGCCGCCGCTCTCAGCGGGATCGCCACGCAAAGACCCAACATCAGACTCCAAGTGCAAGCCAGCCATTTGTTCTTCATGTTTCCTCCGAAGCGAAGGTTTGACAGTTTGACGCACCAGGCCGGTTAGTTTGTCAACAAAGGAGCATCGTAAGCATAGGCGCGCGTTCAAGGGGTAAGCATCAGCAAGTACGAAATCATGAATAGGAGAATGGACGACGAGAGTAGCCACCAGCGAGATCGCCCCTTTCCCGCCAGAACGCAGAGCACCCCTACAAGAAAAGTAGGATCGACCCAGTTTGCCCATTTCCCGAACAGTATGGGATCGCGACCAATTCGCGTCCATGGTAGGAAAAAGAGAATGGCCTGGGCACTGACTGCTGCGAGGCCGATAGTTGCAAGTATCCGTCGCCATAGTGGAAGCGGTTCCTTCGGAAGCCCGACTCTAAAATGCCACCAAGCGTAAGCGAGCCCCCAAAAGGCCGCAAGGATGATCAGTCCGAACACGACAAGTGCTACTGAAGTGTGAGGACGAATTGTCATTCGACTCCTGCTCTTTTGACATCCCCCGGGTGATGCCAATAGTCGCCGTGGGCGTCAACATGGAATCCTTGCGGAACGTTGTCCTTTGGAACGGGAACCCAAGAGTTGGGGACAGAAAGATGAGGGGAGTTTGGGCACGAAAAGAACATCCCGCAAGTCGATCCTCCAAACCTGTGCTGGGTTGAATAAGCGTGTTGGCCAAAACCCATATCTGCCGCTTCGTCTTCGCCCAGCAGGCTGAATGCGCCCCTGATACGTAGCGTATCCCTCGCGTCTTCTAGCGAGCCGCCCGGATAGCTCCAAGTCCCAGAACTCAGGCAAGTTCCGCTGCAGTTTCCATTGATGGTGATGTTAAAATCCGTCAATTTACCACTTCCCCCCAGGACGATGGGGTTGTGATTATCGTCGTGACCACTAGCGTCAGTTGTGTGGCTCGCCTTGTTATCGAAGTAGATTCCTTGGCTGTTTCCGTTGATCGTGACTCCGTTCTCGCTGACAGCGGCGGTGTTGTCGCCCGCTCGGATTGAATCGCTAGTGATAATGGTGGCGTTGCCATCCTTGTCGGCCTGCACCCAAGTTTTGTTCTTGTTGTTGGCGTCGATCTGAACTTGCGTGCAACCGCTGTGGTTTTCATCATCCGTGCATTTCAGATAGAAGTCCAGGCCTGTCGGATCGGTCAGATTCAAGGGGTTGTTTCGTACATAAGAGTAGCGATTCAGGGTTTGCGGGTCTTCCAGGTGACCGCCCATTGGATCGGGAGCCATGAACCTACCCATGCTCGACGAGTTGTGCCTAGCGCCGAAGTTGTCGAGGCCGGATTCCGAGTCCCGTTCTTTGCCGGTGAAATGCATAGGGCTAACGTCGGTGCATGTTGTGGTGATGGTCTGGCCGTCGCCAAAGGGCAGGCTGGCAATCGACTCGCAGGTGGAGGCGGTCATGTCTGTTCGAGCCCGTTCGGTACCGAGCCAATCGCTATTGGTGAAAAAGGTTGAGCCAGATTGGCCAGCGGTGTATGTGGCTAGGTGGCGATTGCCAGCGTACAATTCGCCGCGATTGAAAACTCCCGCGGCCCCCACTTCGGCCACTTGGTGTCCGTCCAAATCGTAGAGGTAGTCGACGCTCCCAGCCGATGCAATTGTTTTACGCGCACGGCGTCCCTCAGCGTCGTAGACGTAGCTGGCGGTTGCGCCACCATCGACGGTGGCGATGCGTCCTTCGGCGTCATAGGTATAGTTGTGGCTGCCATCGGCGGTGACGTTCCCGCTGACATCATAGGTGACGCCGCTGCCGGCGACAATGTGATTGTTGGCGTCGAAGCCTAGCTGAGAGGAATGCGGACCATTCTGATGCCAGCGGTTACCGAAGCGGTCGTAGTCGTATGTGTAGGCCTGGCCAGTGGTGTTGGAGCTGAGGAGACGGTTGAAGGGATCGTAGGCGTAGATCCAGTTCCCGTTCGCGCTGTCGTTGGCCGCGAGAATATCGCCATTGGGCGCAAACATTCCGATACTAAAGGAATACCGCGTGTTGCTGCCCGAGGTCGCCGCAAACGATTGCAGCCAGCCGCGATTGTTGTAGCTTAAGGACTCCGCGATCCCGTTTCCCAGAGTGTCGCTCGTCAGCCCGATGGGGCTGTACTTTGCGTTCGAGAAGAGTGTTCCCGGGTGGCTCCCATCGACGAAATTGGTGGTCATCGTCGTAAGTCGAGCGGCACCGTCGTAGGAATAATTGACGGTGACCCCGGCAGCGTTCGTCGCAGCCAGCAAATTGCCCACTAAATCGTGTTGGGGATACTGAAAAGAGAAAACTCCCCCACCACAGTTCAGCGGGGTGCATTGCGAGTTGTCCACCAACCTACCCATGGTGTCATAACTGAAGACTGCTCCCGTAGCGTTGGACCCAGCAGTGCTCTCGGACGATTTTCGTCCTTTGGTATTGGTGAGAGTGACGCCGAGGGCGGAGGTTTGGTCGTAGTTGAAGGTTACTGCCGGGGTGCTGTCTGAGTAGGTTTTGCCGGTAAGGCGATTCACGGCGTCATAGGCGAAAGTGGTCTTGAGCCCACGCGCGTCAGTCTTGGCGGTGAGATTTCCGTTCGCATCATAGCCATTCGCCTGGCAGACGCCCGCCGAGACGGTTCCATAGCAGATCTTGCCGGATTCGGGGTTTGTGGCGCTGGTGAGGCGGGAAAGGGAGTCGTATGTAAACGTACGAGGATTCAAACCGCTCTGCGAGACGGACGTGAGATTGTCGAGGGTGTCGTACTGATAGGTGGTCAGAAAACCAGTCGCGGCAATGTCCTGGCCGCAGGCAGCGGGAGTTGCACCTGGGCCAAGCAAAGAGGTGCTGCTGACTTCACAAATAGAAATTAGCCTGCCCAATCCGTCTGTTTGGGAGATGCGCGTGACTCGCTGCGTCCCGTTGCCTTCGCCCTGGACTTGGGTGGCCCGACCGGTGTAGCTGATCGGGACCGTTGTGCCATCTGGCCGGGTCACCTGGGTGACACGGTCGAGGGCGTCGTAGGCGTAGGTGGTAGTGCCATCGGTATTGGAGGCGGCGGAGCGGTGCGGGTTGCTAACGGTATGCACGCGGCCGAGGACGTCGAAGGTGGTGTCAGTGATGTCGGGGCCCAAGGGAGCTGAATTGAGCTGCTGCTGATTGGTTCGTCCGAGGCCATCGAAGACGGACGTGGTAACCAGGTTTGACGCGGCGGTAATCTTTTTCGTCGTGATCAGTTTAAAAGGAGCGGCCGCCTTGGAGCACGTGGCGCCGCCCGTGTCGGTGTAACAGTTCGTGGTCTGGCCGCCGTCGGGATAATTCGCTTGTGAAAGGCGCCACATGTTGTCGTAAGTGAAGTTCGTCGTTTTGCTGTTTGGGTCAGTGGTAGATGTCAAAAGGCCGGTATTGAAATCGTATGTGAGCGAGGTGGTTTGTCCAAGTGGATTCGTGGTCGCGGTCAGGTAAGCACCCGCATCTGTTGCCGAATACGCGTATGTGCTCGTCTGCGTACAGGGTTCTTGGGACACATTGATGGTGCCCGTGTCGAAGTACGTGAGGTTCGTTACAAGATAGCCCCCACTGCTGACCGTTGCCGGGCAGCTTGGGGTTGCCACAGCGCTGGCGTTAAGCAGTTGCCCGTGAGTCGAAGTCAGATTACCGCGCGCGCTCCCATATGGGGAACTGGTATGCTGAGTCGTGATGCCGGACGAAGTTAGTGCGGTCTCGTCGTAACCGTGCGTCGTTTGGGCGCGCACGGTGCCCGTTCCGTCGGTAACCTTGACGGAAGAAGACAGGTTGAGCAAATTGTTGAGGAGATAGGTTGAGTTGCTAAGAGCAAGATAATTTGTGGTCGTTGTCCGAAGCAGTGAGCCTGGCGCACTATTCCCAAAGTCGTATTCGCGTTTCGCCACTACTTTGCCGTATATCGCGGTATAGACTGTCGTATCCATGGGGTCTGGGCCGTTAAATGAAAAACCCGCGTCGTAATCCATCTGCACCTGGCTCGTTTTATTGTTAGGCCACACTGTCGTGATGCTAGTGGGGACCACATTGAAGGCAAGGCCGGGGATGCCGGGGTCCGGAAATGGGTCGACAGAAGCTGTAAATGAATAGCCGGTGGTGACGGTTTTCAGAAGGTTCCCAGTTGGGTCAAAAGTCTGGACCTGCGTTTCGTAGAGCGAACAACTGCCTCCTAATCCTGTCGAGACGTGGACAGACTTGTTCTGCAAGGGATCAATTACCGTGCTGGTGACCGTTGGAGGATTCGTGATGAGGCCGCGCTGACCCGCGTTTGTAAATGAATAGTTCCAGATTTGCGCGGAGCTGCCGTCGTTGAGGTTTATGGTTCGGGTGGCGATAGCAGGTGACGCCGTGATGGTATTACCCATCTGGCACAAACCCCCGCTCCCGTACGTATAATCAATCGTCGCTCCCGTGGGATAGGTGACCTGTGTTAGTCTTCCCAATCCGTCCGTACTATACTGAAAGATCCAGGACGTGCCATTGGGAAGTAGTACGCTCTGGAGCATCGAGGCGTTCAATTTGAACACGGCGGACCGGCTGCCAGAAGTTCCGAAGCTGAGTGCCACCGTCGCGTAACACAGCTTTACGACGGATGCCCCGCCGCTTGGTCCAGGTAGATTCCAGACATACGCGGAGGTGATAGGCAGGGAGCCATTACAACCGCTGAGGTTACTTGTGGAAGCCGCAACGGGAATAAAGCGACCCAGGGTATCTGTCCAACCGCCGCCTGTGCCGTCTCCGAGCGTTCCAAATTTCCCGGCTGCGAAGGTTATTTCATTTCCATTGGGATCTTCACGCGATGAGGCCAAGTTATAGCAAAGGAAGTTTGGGTCGGCGCAAACGTCGTTTGAGCCCGGGGCCGATCCAATTCCGCCACCCGAATAGCGGACGCCGTTCGAATCCGTGATAATACCTGTCGAAGGATTGTAACGAAAGCCGGTTGCATCGATCGATTCCCACCAAGACCCCACGTTCCCTAAACGGTGGAGGGCACTCTCCCAGGTTTGGACCTCATATGATTTAAATGAGGTTGGGCCGAACCCGGCGGAGTACGCTGCGACCGGATAAAAGTTTGTGGCAGTGTACGGTTCGACGCTCCCTATGTCCCGAATCTCGAAGCCGGATCCATTCCAACTGTTGACGGTAACGCAACCGGCAGGCGGTGGGTTGCATATCTGGTATGAGTAAAACCCCCGATTCTCATAGTGAAGTGTGAGATCTAGTCTCAGCTTTCCGCCACGTTGCGGATAGGAGGCAATGGGAATATCAACTGATAAGCCCCCGTTTGTAAGGTTGATGTGGTCCAAATCTCCAGCGTGGATAGGTGCAAATGGAGTAACACCCGCGATCGTCGGGGCATTCTGCGCGCCAGCTGGGGGTTGAATTGCTGCCAGGGAGAGGAGAACTAACAATGCGATCCGAGAAGCGGGTCGTGAGATGGGCATGAGGCCTCCGTGTTGTGGGCCCCTAATGGCGGCCAGGGTCCACGGACCGTTCGGGTCGTAACCGGTGAGAGCGTGTGCCGACTGCTTACATTATTTCCGAGGGCCTGTCAAGGTCAAATAATACCCTGAACGGATATTGACGTGGATTTTGCCCCGTGGCACTTTGCCATCTACACGAAGGCGGCAAGCGTTTGCTACGCAAATAACCACTACGCCTTATGCCGACGTCGGCATAACCCACAGTGATTGTTGCTGAAGGCCAAAATTTTTAGGACTTTGGTGTTGCTCACCAGCGATTTGAATACCTCTACCCAATTCTTCAAATCGCTAGTGCGGTCGATGACGGTCTTGTCCCACGTCGTTGTCTGCTTCTCAATCCGTTTGCGGTCTCCAAGCCAGCGAACATAGGCGAAGTCCGCCGTAACCAGATCGAACTTTTGTTTTAACTCCCAAGGTCTCGGCATAAACGAAGTGTCGGTCAATGCCAAAGCAATGTTGTGCTCCCGGAGCACGTCCGCGAATCTTCCATCGAGCCAGGTCTTGTTTCGAATCTCGATTACAAATTTGTGATCGGTAGGAAGCTTCTTCAAGAAAGGTGCCAGCACTGCTAGAAAGCTTTCTTGCTTCGGGAATTTCCAGCGGTCGAACAAGGGAAATTGAAAGACCATAGGTCCAAGCTTTGGGCCGAGAATGTCCATCGTTTTCACGAACTCTTCGAATTCTTTATCGCAGTCCACCAGGACTTTTTCGTGCGTAACGACTTGGGGAACTTTGACGCAGAATAAGAAGTCTTCAGGCGTTCGGGCGGACCAGTTACTAACCGTGCTCGGAGAAGGACATCCGTAGAACGTAGAGTCCACTTCGACGGTCGCAAATTGAGTCGCATAGTAAGACAGGAAATCGCGTGATTGTATGCCCCGTGGATAGAAACTGCCTTGCCAGCCATTTGCCGTGAAGGCGGATGTTCCGAGGAGAATTCCGGGCAAAGAGTACGGGCGTTCGATCTTTGGCTCGCCTGCGAGTTCGGTTGCCTTGTCCAATTTCTCCATCTGGAATAGAGTCGGCTCGCGAATAGGCTCGACTTTTGGACGCGGTATCACAGCGCGATTCTATCAGGCAATCCAGCACTACGGATGTCTAGCCCGACGACGGAAGAGTCTGATTAGAGATTTCACTTCGCTGGCACAGAAGCGCAAAAAGAGCAAAACGTTGAATAGCAGACCTTCGGCTTCTAAAACGTTTAGATGGAGTTTGCTGAAAAACTCGGGTTGGAGCATCAGGACAATTCCTCCCCCATAGTTTTCGCCAGCCGGAAGGCGATGAGGGAACTTGCCATGATGCGTTGGTGTAATACAAACACTGTGGCGAACTTTTGCGCTCCGGCTATCCGTTAGGCGTAGAGGGTACGGATTTGCGCTAGTTTCGCCGTCTCGGTGACAGTGCCCGAGAATTGGAGTAATAGTAGAAAATGATCTCCAACGCAGGGAGTCTACCACATTTCTTTCCGCCAGTGATAATGTCGCCGCGTGATCTGAAACCGGACCCCGATGCCCGGTGCAAGTGGCAGCAACAGATTTTCCTGCGTAGGGCGGCGAGGTTCAAGGCGATGTGTGGGGAAATCAGCCGCAGCGTCGTAGAGTGGGATAACGTTAGCTGTGTTGAAGTTGAAACGGGCAAGCTAATTCTTCACCTGTTTGTCCATCCGGCAGTACGTCAAAATCAATTCAGGTTCGTCCAATCGGAGCCGGAGTATTTCGTCTTCTGGAATGGCTTTGTTTCGTAAGAACAGCACTAGTTCTTTGAGAATCCCAGGATGCAGCGATTCTGCGACGGCGAGTGTCAATCCAACTGCGCCCATGATCGTATCCGCATTTTTTCCGAGAATCTCGTGTTCTTCAAGAGTGACGCCGAACTTCTTCAACTCATCGGCATGTGACAAGAGTTTGGCTTTCGTGTCTTCGGAAATGTAACAACGTTCTGTCCGAAGACCTGGTGCCCCACCGCAAAGAGCGCACTTGTATCCCTCTGGGTCCAATCGGGAGCATCCGCAAATGAGACAGCGAATCATTTGTACGGCCCACCAGTGGCAGTGCAATCGCCGTTCGAGGTACTTACGAAAAAATCTTGCTTTCGGCCATCGCTCAAGTGAAGCGTCAATCGATCAGGGCCAAAATGTCCGCTGACTGCCGTGGCCGGGTTAATTCGAAGTTGCACGGACTTGCCAGCAGGATATCTACTCTCGCCCTCCATTGTCCGCGTGGTCTTGAAGTGCGAATCTATTTGAAGCTCATAGCGGATATCGGCAATGAACTGCTGTCCCATATAAACTTTACCTTCACCACTGAGTCTTTCAGTCATCAACGATCTCCTACCACGACACAACGATCTAAGGCGTCAATACCGTCTTAACTGAAACATCTGAGGCGTGAGCGGACAGCACACCGAGTGACGTGTCGCGCAAGACTAGATAATAGCTCCCTGGCCCCATCTGTGATGTACGGTGATATTCCCTGGTCTTAGTCGCATTGAAATCACCGTAGGTCTTCACACTTCCCCATTCACGCTTATTCATTGCGTCTATTTGGTCGGCAGGCGTCAGGAAAACATCGATGGGATTGCCATTCACAACCCGAACGGTGATGTCCAATTTACCGCCCGAAGGAAAGTTGTAATTGAGAGCCTTCCAAGACGCAGCCGGGACGTTCTCAATCTCATCTGTAATCGTCAGCGGCGTATGAAAGAAGGCGCTACTGCTACTTTGGTTCGGTGGTGTCTGGCTAATACGGTAAATGATGTTGGCTCCCGCATATAAAACCACCAGCGCCACAATCACTTTTACGGGCGTGCCGACGAGTGGTTTCTTTGCCTGTGTGGGTTGTGCGCTTGGTTGAATCTGGCCTTGGCTTTGTTTGCCGATGGCGGCATCCCTGGCTGCTGCGTAAGCCGACTCGGACAATTCCCCTTTGTCGCGTAGTTCTTGCAGTGCTTTCAAGTCTTCGGCAAGGCCCATAATCGCCTCCTTCACGTGCCTGGATTCTAACATGGGATTATTTCTCTTTGGGCTGAAGCAGGGGATACAATACGGCCCAAGGTCGGAGATCAATGCCCTTTAGCCCAAGCGACTTCGAGTGGTGGGTGTGGCTGCTCTTCGCGGCAGGCGCTGCCGTGGCTTTCGGAGTCTGTCTCCTAATTACTGTTGGAATCAATGAAAAGAATTTCGGAGCTAAAGTCCTTTTCGGTGTGCTGACCTTTCTGTTAGGTCTGACGGGTACAGCCTGCGTACTCATAACACTGATTCGTTTCGTGAAGTGGGTTTGGGGAAGTTGAACGATGGCCGCTGCTGACCCAAAGTGGCTTGAGATTCTGAAGGCTAGTGGTTGGCAGACCGCAGCAGTGACAGCGGCGTCCGCGACCATTCTCTACCTGAACGCGAAGAAGCGGTTGCCTGTCGCGCTTGATTCTTGGGTCATACAGGCAGCGGAAGTCGGCGTCTTGGTGTTCGGCTTTCTCACGGTCTCCAGCATCGGTCCACACGTCACAAAGACGGCGAACATCATGGCGTCGGTGCTCGAACGCCGATTGGCAGTTGATCGAGCACAACGTCAAGTAGCGAAGGACATTCCCTCGATGACATCGAAGGAGCGCGAGATCATCGGCTATCTACTCGCCAATAATCAAAAAATGTTCACCTGTTCGAGAGACGGCGGCTATGCGAACACTCTTCTCTCAAAAGGGATTGTCGTCTGCGCGTTGCTGCCCGGACAGGTTACGACTACTTTCGGAGTGCCGTTCAAAGTGCCCGATCATGTGTGGGATGTTCTTGTTGAGCACAAGGCAAACTTCCCGAACACTTGCAAGACCGGAGAGCCGTATCCGTGGGCTATGTCGTGGATGTCCCGATAGAGTGCGCCTATGATCGAAGCTAATGTGCTTACGACCATAATTCGCTGCGGAACGCCAGATTGTGATTGGGGATTTCCTCTTCCTGACTTAACCCCGTGGCGCATAGAGAGATGCTACGCCGAATTCGGGAAGCACTGCGTCAAGACACATGGCCTTCTTGAGACTGACAACGCACAAATGTATTTCGATCTGAAGGCGGGTACGTTGACGCTGTGGAAGTGAATAGCGTCATTTTGACGAACGAGCAGCCGCATTCGCCAATGCGGACCACTGTTGGAAAAGAGCAGCCCGTCGAATGAAACCGAAAAAGCGAGCCGTTCTTAATGACATTCTGTCTCGTAAGCCTGACAAACCTCTTTATCACTATACAACGCAAACTGGACTTCTCGGAATCATAGCGACCCGAACAATTTGGGCGACTCACACCCAATATCTCAACGACCGCCGAGAATTTCTGCATGCGGTTGATCTTGTGCGTAGCGAAATCGAGAGACTGTTACAAGAAGAAGCCTCAAGTCATTCGGGCCAGCCTGCTCGCAAAAAAGTTCTTCTGAGAATGCAAGAAGCAGTATCCGAATCGATGTCGCCTCAAACTACAAACATCTGTGTCTGTTCGTTTTCAGAGGAGAGCGATTCGTTATCCCAATGGCGAGCCTACGGAGGTTCGTCTGGATTTGCGGTTGGGTTTCCAAGCGAAGTCTTGATCGCCGCCACTGAAAGGCTGAAATGGTCACTAGCACCTTGCCTTTACGATGCAACCGAACAGCGCGATCTGGTTCGGGCTTTAGTCGAAGAGGTTCTTGAAGACAACCTTTCAGGCGAAATCATTGCGGACGACGTAACAGAAAATGCAACTTCAGAAGATCGTTTTTTGTCGGGGGTGGGAGGAGGTCTTCTTTCTGACCTATTTAGATATGCTCCCATTCTGAAAGACCACTCCTTCAGCGAAGAACGGGAATGGCGAATCATTTCACGCCCACTGTCCTGTCACCGCGAAGGTTTTGCCTATCGTGAGGGGAGATCACTGTTGATTCCCTACTACAAATTTCCTTTGTGGGAGAGTAATCAGAAGCTGCGTCTACACGAAGTTGTGATCGGTCCAACGCGAGACGCGGAGAGATCAAGGAGTTCGGTCACTAGTTTTCTTGTAAGCCGGAATGTAATGACGGATGAGACTGAAGGAATTTTTGGGCCTGATGTCAGGATTTCCCGAGTGCCGTATCGTGATTGGTGAACAGCATTAGAACACCTTTGGGAATTTGCGAATTAGTTCTGGAGACTCGCTCTTCAACAATTCGACTCTGGCATAGAAATATTTCTTGAGCAACTCCTGCTCGCCGCGATCTAACTTTTGGAACAACTCATTCGCACTTGTTGAAAAAGTTTCTCCTCTCCGATATGCGCCACCTAACATGTTAGAAAGTTCAGGCAGCACCGCGTCGAAGTTCTGAATCTTTTTCCTGGAAACGGCCAGACTGCCTAAGATGCTATCCACGACAGGGGGTTCGAAGGCATCTGAAACTGCCTGCCAAAGTTCGTTAAATGCCGTACTCTGTCCGAATACAAATAGCATCGCGGCGTCATTCATTTCTAGTCGCGGGTACAACACGGGACTCCAGTAGCTTGTACCACCCAATGACAGTTGGTGTTGGACGAAGGACCAGACGGCTTTAGTAACCACTTCATTCTGAAACTCACGTTTATTTTTGGATGTGAGTTTTCCCAATCCGCGCTTCTGTTTGAGAAATTCAAGAGCGCCCCAAAAAACATCAACAGCGATATGGTGTTCTCGATTGCCGGATTTCAATGTCACATCGTATAACGAAGCGGCTCGTATTCCTCCGTCTGCTGATCTGGAGGGGCCAACGAAACTAACATCGAGAATCTCCCATAGGGCGCGAACCACGCTATCTAATTTGATGCCCTGGGTTTTCAGTTCTTGAACCGTCTCACGAATAATCTTTTCAACGTCACCCAAGGCAGTTCCATCATTTAGAACAACCTCAACAAAGACTTCATTCTGCATGTCCAAGAACTGACTCTGTTCTCTGTTGACAAACTTTGAGAGTCCGGCATCTCGCAGTCGGCGTTCTATTGATTCTTCGACTTGGGCAGGAATCGTGCTCACTTTAGACTCTCAGACGAACTGCGGTATAGCCACTTAAAGTTCGTCGTCGCTCGCTTTATCAACAGGATGAAATCTTGCCGAACTTTTTCGCTGTCTCCGCCGTACTCCTTTTGAAACATGGCCTCATCATAGTCGCACAACTGTCGAAGACGGTACAGCTTTCGAATGAACACTGCCAGGTATTTCCCCATTTTTGCTTGTATGGCTGAATGAACTTTTCCATGATCTTTGGCAATAGCATCGATGTTCCAACCGGAACAGAGCAGCAGGGCCAAGCTAGCGTGGAAAAATGCGTAGTACAACCGCGAAAGAGAATTCCTTATGTCATATTCAGAGGAGGTAGAATTGATTTCGACGGTCGCCATCAGACCATCCGCCAGCCTGAGCCGGGAGGCGACTTCTTCTCTGACTTGAGGGGACAACGCCGACTGAGGCACCCGCACGCTCCTCTCCATTTTGAGAGAACTAACGTGCAGCGTTAGAAACATGGCACCACCAGGAACGCTAGTCAAGGGGATTATGCGTAAATGTGGGAGTACTAGCCGCTATTCTTGTCGATAAAGTGTTAAATCCACATCGTTTATCAACAGCTTGGACCACAAGCATCACACTCAACACCAGGGCACCATTCTTCCGGCACGTCGCCCTCCAGTCTTCGTTTCCAGGCTTCGATGTCCATCAAAGGCTATTTTCCTGCTTAATGCAGGGCTGGCACCAGCATGATAAAATTGTACAGGGGTGAATGATATGGCGACGATGCGCGAACTGAGCAGGTGGATTCGAGACTATGGGCACAACCCCCGGCACCTAACGCGCCTGATGTCGAATCGATTTATTTGGCATCAGCTTTGGACGGCGATGGACATTATTGATGATGTCGAATCGGCCTTGACTGCGTACGTCGAAAACGAGTTTCCATCCGACCTGGGCGAAAAATATCTCCGAGTGTACGGGGCCATGCAGGGATTATTTATTCAGCAGGACGCGCTTCTTGACTTGATAAAGGCAATTCATCCTGCCAGGGCTATTAGGCTCAACGATGTTCTCAAAGACATCCGCGAAGCCCGGAACGCCAGCGTTGGACATCCAACGAATCTGAATCGCAAAGGTGTGTTGTCCGCGCACGGAATTGTTCAAAACTCGATGCGCAAAGACGGATTCGATCTGCTTTCCTATCCTGAGAAGGATGGAAAAATGTTCCAGCATGTTCCAGTTCTGAAACTGATTGAAAAACAAAGAGCCGAAGCTGTCCGTATTCTGTCAGAGGTTGTTGAAGACTTGCGGGAACAGGAGCGAGCGTACAGAGAGCAGTTCCGAGAAATCAAACTCAAGGCTGTGTTCGACGGAGTATCCTACGCTTTTGAAAAAATCTTCGAAGAGGTTCGTAGGGATTCCCCACCTATCTTGAGTAGTTGGGGTGTCAGTCATCTTCAAAAAGTCCTAGACGATTTTGAGAAGTTGCTGAAAGACCGTGGGCTGACCGTAGATATGTACGATTCAATTGAATATCTCTACGACGAAATAAAGCACCCGCTGATGGAGTTGACGAAATATATCAAAAGGGAGCCGTCAGAAATATTGTCCAACAAAAGCGCGGTTGTGTTCGCCAAAGCCTTGCAACTTTCCTTTGACGAACTAAGGCACATAGCCGGGGAACTTGACGAAGATTATGCGTCTGCGCCGGACCCTGTCGTTCAACCCATGCCAGATGTTCAGGTGATTTTGACGACTACGGTCATAGGTAAGCAGGATTTGAACGTGAAGTGAGGGGAATCAACACATGGACGGAATGCAGAAGGGACGAGCATACAAACTCGCGGCGAGGCTGAACAGTGCTGGCGACAATCACGGTCTTCTAATGATTCAGGGGCATCTTTTGATTCGAAACGGCGTGCTGGTCACAGACAGCCCGATGACGTTCGAAGAAGCTGACCTGCTAAATGCTGTCGAATTAGGGATTGTTCAGAAGAACAAAGTGGAAGGAAGCGTTTCGTGGGAATGGTACGTAGTGAAGCGCGTGAACGACTCGTGGAAGTCAGGATTCTTTACTTACACACAAGAAGGCGTGGCCGGAGAAGGATTCCTCTGCAACTGCAAGCGTGAGCATGGCGATGTAAGCACCACAGCGCCAACGGTCCAGAGCACTTGGCTTCTCCAACGTAGCGAAGTAGAAAATAGATTCTCGGAATTTGTGGCACAGAAATAACAAGTGGGACCCAGGGCGGACCCGAACTGGGCTAGTTTATGGAATTTCTATCCTCTTTCGATGCGCTTCTCTTGATTCGTTCAAATATCCTGTCGGCGACAAACCAGATAGCCCAACCACCTCCTATAAGAAGGGCGATGCGGGGAAGGTTTTTGAGAAACGCCCAAGATTGAACAGGGTAGGCCGTCAGAGTCCAGATCGCAAAGAAAATGAGGCTTAAGCCGAGGAGACTTTTCCCGCCGTGCCTCCAAATCCACGAGCCTAGGACCACCAGTTGTGGCAGGGCGATGACGAGGAGTAAAAGCGCGATTACAGCGAGAAGAATTGTGTTCAGCACTTCTAGACCATACTGCTAAGGTCCGTTCGAAACAAGGCCGGGAATTAACCCTAAGCGGGTTAATGGTTCAGCCCGGCAACAACTTCTTGTGAGCGCGGCTGCAAAAGCCTGAATGTCGAAAACACAGAAGGCGCGGAATTCGCACTTCAAATGGCTGCGCGTCAGCTTAAGTCTGTTCAGGTCTCTGTCGCAAAATATGGTCCGAATGTCGCTACCGCCGCTGGATAAGTTCCGTGCTAAGACTCATGGTAAAATGCTAAGAATTGTGGCGGATGAGGGTTCGAGAATCGTCAGGAAAACAGGGGCTGAAAACGGTCATCCTGTAACCTGTTGATTCTACGGCACAAGTTCACTCAGGTTCACCTGGGTTCACTCAGTTTTGCGACGGCTAGAATCCCACCCTCTCCGCCAGAAAACGCTTTCCCCAAGGATTCATGTCCCTCCGC
>Ga0137418_10002384_pt1 | contig 17219 bp, 24 predicted proteins | sample CZODoug3_1_2_16f_FD_122242 | JGI IMG/M metagenome (GOLD analysis project Ga0137418, IMG submission 122242) | Vadose zone soil fungal communities from Angelo Coast Range Reserve, California, USA - CZODoug3_1_2_16fungal (Hybrid Assembly) | ecosystem: Environmental > Terrestrial > Soil > Vadose... | reverse complement strand
GGTAACCTATGGAACGAAATATGAGTGAGCCAGTCGGTCTGCCATGGTGATTTTTTTTACCCGCTAGCTGGCGATGGGTAGTACAATATATGTCGGCCGACCGGTCTGCAATGAACTTGCATCTCACCGGCCAGTTGGTTCAAGAAGGGTACAATAATTGTACGTCGGCTGGTCGGTCTGCAATGATAATTTTTTTCTGGCCAGCCGGTACTAGGTGGGTACAATATATGTCGGCCGACCGGTCTGCAATGAACTTGCATCTCACTGGCCGGTCGGTTCAAGAAGGGTACAATAATAGTACGTTGGCCGGTCGGTCTGCAGTGATAATTTCTTTTCTGGCCAGCCGGTACTAGGTGGGTACAACATATATCGGCCGGTCGGTCTGCAGCAATAATTTTTTCTGGCCAGCTGGTACTAGGTGGGTACAATATATGTTGGCCGACCGGTCTGCCATGAATTTGGATCTCACCGGCCGGTCGGTTCAAGAAGGGTACAGTCGTAGTATGTCGGCCGGTCGGTCTGCAGTGATAATTATTTTTCTGGCCAGCCGGTACTAGGGGTACAACGTATATCGGCCGGTCGGTCTGCAGTGATAATTTCTTTTCTGGCCAGCCGGTACTAGGTGGGTACAACATATATCGGCCGGTCGGTCTGCAGCAATAATTTTTTCTGGCCAGCTGGTACTAGGTGGGTACAATATATGTTGGCCGACCGGTCTGCCATGAACTTGGATCTCACCAGCCGGTCGGTTCAAGAAGGGTACAATCATAGTATGTCGGCTGGTCAGTCTGCAGTGATAATTCTTTTTCTGGCCAGCCGGTACTGGGTGGGTACAATAACTGTCAGCCGCCTGGTCTGCCATGGACTTGCATCTCACTGGCCGGTCAATTCGCAATAATTGTATGTCGGCCGGTCGGTCTGCAATGATTATTTTTTGTTGGCCAGCCGGTACTAGGTGGGCACAATATACGTCGGCTGACCCATCTGCAATGAACTTGCATCTCACTGGCCAGTCGGTTCAAGAAGGGTACAATAATTGTATGTTGGCCGGTCGGTTTTCAATGATTATTTTGCATCGGCCGGCTGGTACTAGGCAGTGATAATTTTTTTCTGGCCAGCCGGTACTAGATGGGTACAATATAGGTTGGCTGACCCGTCTGCAATGACCTTACATCTCGCCAGCCGGTCGGTTCAAGAAGGGTACAATAATTGTATGTCGGCCGGTCGGTCAGCAATGACCCTATTTTTCTGCGGCCAACCGGTGCTAGGTGGGTACAATGTATATTGGCCGATCAGTCTGCAATGGAGGAGTCTTGTACCAGCCGACAGGTTTAAATGGGTACAATATTCCAGTTTCCGGCCATCCCATGTCTGATGAAAACAATATATGTCAGCCTATCACCTCGGCCAGTCAGTATGACACCGTGATTCTAATGACCGGCCATCCGATTTCAGACGGTCTTTTATCCGACATTAGATTCACTGGCTGCTCTATGGGTGATGGGGACAATTCCACCACTGGCCAGTTCGTCTAGAACCGGATGCCGGCCGGACCAGCTAGCCGGTCTTACATGGGCAATTGTCAAGCCGGGTGGCCGGTCTACGACGGGTTAAGTCACTGAATGGGCTGTCTTTCAATACACTAATCTCGTCGTGGATGTGAGTACCACCCGTCTCTTTGGGGAAAACCAAGTCAGCGCGTTGGGGAATTGACACTTGGCATGGTCTAGCTCAGCCCAGTGGTTCACTAAGATGCTTCGGAATAAGTGTTTGAGCAGTCCGTCGATTATACTACGCGCCTCAAGGTACATACGAGCAGTGGAACATCATACCCAGAGATCCATAGCGCGGTATTGGAGTAGACATTAGAGGCTGATGCCTGCGATCCTGGCATTTTGTACGATGCCAGTGTTGCCGCTCTGTTACGATGCAATGAGTACGGGCCCCGCGAAGTGCGAGAGCACGGAGTATCTTACCTGCCCATCAAGGCCCACCAGTCTAGACACATATGCGACTATCCAACGTGGGGAGTCGGACACTTCAGAAAGAATGTGCAGCTGTGCAATGATAATCAGCCAAAACGAAATTGAATGACAATCGCTCAATAGACGAACCATCATAACATCCATCTCGAAATGGTGCACCTCCGTACCATTAACTTCCGTCTCTCCCTGCCTCACATTCACCGCTACCAACGCGATCGTCTCTTTGAGCAGCTTCTCAGCCCAGGGGACCATGTGCTCCGGAACGCCACATTACTCATCGGTAGCGTGTAGGATGCCTTGTACGGTTATCATCTGTTGTCTAAACGTGATCAAGGCAAGTTTGGCGCCTACACGTGGATTGGCTTTTAAGTGTGGGATTGAACGAATGAGATGGTTAGGCTTTCTCGTCGGTCGGATGTTCTGAATGCGCACCCTAAAATTGATGGCTTGACCATTAGTTGTAGGGATATTGGCGAAATCATCACAAGTCTAATGGAATAAATTGGTGTTAATATTGTATTCAATCCAGTGAACAAACAACTAGCCCTCCTGCATAGCCAGTCGGACCTAGAGCTTGGTACCGGCGTTATGCCGCAAAAGGGATAGAAAATTGGAAAAACTAGCTCACACTCTCCTCTCTCCTTGATCTCGAGCCCGCCGAGTGGTTTCCTCACAGCTAAAACGCTGAATTCAATGAGCACCATATTCGATAATTTCTAGCATAAGAATGGATCGCTCCGTAGTCATCGACAAGTTTATCAGGGTAAGCCAGATCCTCCGAATTTGGGACGTAATACCGAATATGGCTCTGAATCACACTCTAGATATAAGAATACGTACCAATAATAATAAAAGTAGCCTAAATAACGCACCAAGTCAACCAACTCAATCCTGCCTTCATCCAAACCCTTTATCTCCTCCACAAGTCTGTCCATAAGTCATCCTTCCCTAGCCTCAAAATAGGCAGCATGACACTCCGCCAGTAAGAAAGATAATTCGTCTGGGTGCGCATTTGCCCTTTGTTCCAGTTCGCCAAGGAGAGGAGATAATGGGGCGGATACGCTATGAAAGCGGGTATAGAGGATGTGCGTTTGGGGTATGTCCTGTGGGATGGTATAAGTTGCATGATTACGGAACGGGTTAAGTGAAACGATGATATACCAAAGCCCACCTTTTCTGACATAGGACAAAATACATCCGCCATTAACGCTCGTAAGGATCCAATAAATACCATTTAATAAGGGTCATGTCTCGAGTCATGGATTGCTGAAATTGCAGGAGGTATGTCGCCGCTTCTCGGAAGTGGCGCTGTCGATCCCATTGAGCGTCAGCTCGACAAAAGGTATAAAAGACGGAGGACGGACCAAGGACGCACATGGGATTTGAGGCCTTTGACAACACCGCTGTATACGCTGGTATATATCACATCAGGATGGCACGCTGCAGCTGGTCGATGGACTAATTATGACCGACAAATTGCGGACAAATGCTATTATTCGTCATCGTTGATCGAGGAGATTAGATGTGGCTGTGCGGCTGACTTTCCTTGTCCGTCTCGACCTCTGTTGATCGATGTAACCTTGCTTTCGCCGCCTGCCAGTACTAGTCATTCCATCCCACCATCCACACTTACTCTCAGTCGAACCAAATGCAAAGCTGGCCATTAACTCCACCGCCAAACGCGTCCAATCCGAGTCACTATCAGTACCCCCATATGGAACAAGACTTCTGGCAGCTACACTCATGTTTCTGAAGTCCATAATATGGAATCCACAAACTACTAGACAAGTGTTCTTCGGCGTAATGCCGCCTCAACCATTTTTGGATAAATTACATCCAATGTCTAAAGATAGTCCAACATGTCCGGACTCGACTCGGAGGGGGCTTTTGCGAGTATTCCTAGTGCAAATAATGAGGTCAATGTATGCACCCCATTTGTAAGTACGGCACTTATTTCTGTGCCTGCTGTGCTTTATCAACATTTCATAGATCACGGCAGCGACAGTTCATCAACACACAATCCAGTCCGGACGCCCAGCGTGATAAACTTGCGCCTGATATCGGTGTCTACCCAAACGATCATTGACCGTAAGGATACTCTAAGGTGGATTTCTAAAAAATGGAGCTCTTCGCTGAACTCAAGTTGTCAGATGCATCTGATTCCATGACCCAGAGGATTCTCTGCATCCATAAGCAAACCGCTGTGGCTTCAAGAAATATTCAATCGATACTAACTTGTTCGTAGCCAACTGGTCTTCTATTCTGCTGCTCACATGGGGTGTCAGTTTCATGTTCACATTTGCAGTGCACTTATATAGGGAAAGTCCAGGAGGTTCATTCGTTGGGATCGCGATGGTGCGACTGTTACGCGGACGTTCGACTACATCAAAGAATCTTGCTTCCTCACAAGCTTTTTTGTCGCACCACGCATACCTCAATCGTGGCTAGCGCGGATACGATACTTCCGTCTCAAAGCATCTCCAGTCGATATCCAACAGATTTGGGATATCGAAAAGCGTTTGTGGGATGACAATCCTGCGCACCGTTAATTATGCATAGCAATGGTTCCGGACCTCAACAACCCAGAGGTTCAAAAGCCGTTCACAATATCATTTCCCCCAAGTATACAGCTTGCTCACCGTTCGGACGAGCTACCCTGCCGATGTTAGCATTTGATATTACCGCGGAAAAGCTTGTCTTTCTGAAGAGATCACATGTGGATTGGATGGACAAAGAAGAAGATATTTACACCCTGCTAAAATCTAAGAGCATTCCAATATCGCGCCATTTGGAAAGGGAAACGGTGCTCAGACAATATAGGATGTCCTTGGATGTTGACGCTCGTCTGTTGACTTATGTTCAGTTCGTCCCAGGAGTTTGTGAGCGCCATAGCCGACGCAATGGAATGTGAAACATCCTTTGCGAATTTTTATTCATATGGCTGATCCCTTGCCTCCACAGTGCATCATCATGCTTACTTTGACGCTCGGTCCATCGCGACATCAGCGCGGGTACTATCTCAATCGCCTACGAGGGCAAGGGACTCTTCAAATCGACCGGGATCTCTGTATGAAACAAGTATGAAGCTAGCCAACCTAAAATAATGACAGTAAGCAGCCATCTGTGAGGCGACCTGATCGCACAGTAAGTGCCTAAATCTTCGCAATGTCAGCCGCGCTCATTTGCAACAATAAGAAATGTAATGAAATCGGGTACGATCGGGAGTTGTCGTTTCTTCATGTTCTGACTTGGACAGCCTTTGACTCCACCAAACAAATGTGCTCTGGAGGTGGCTTGAATCGGTTATTCAGAGCTGTTGATGAGGATAAGCAGAAGATGGCGTCAGGGAAGGTGATCTCCATCGGATGCGCTTCCTTGCAACTCGTGAAATACCACACGTTATCAGGTTCGACCGTCGTCCACACCTGGACAAACTCATTGAAGAGCTCACCAAGATGTTCGCAGTTCGTTACGAGAAGCCACCATCGGATGATCATGTACATGGGCTTGAGTGTATTCGGGGGGATAATGTTGATCCTTCTATCATGCGGCTGCCTGCAAGTTGATAATCGGAACAATTCATAGTATGCTCCTAAAGACTGCTCAATCTCCCCATTCATGTTCATAAGGTATCGTACTTTCCTATAAATTTCAAACCTCGGGTCAACCCCTTGATTCTAGATTTTGCACTGCGCCTCAACCGCTCGCTCTAGACTCTAGAGCTTAGCCATAACCATCTCGTCAGCACCATCACACAGAATTGCACTCCCAAACCCGATTGGTCACCTCACCTCGCCGTCATCATTTGTGAGCCAAAGCCGTGATCATAATAATATTAAACCTCACATACTGGATAGGCCTTTGACTTAACTATTAAGTCGAAGAATATAAATACGAACAAAACCATGTGCTATTGCATGTCCAGCTGCATGACTACCGTCCTTGGGATCTATCGGCGTGGGATCTGTTTGGGTTTAAGGGGAGCCTGAAATCCGTCATAAGGGTCGGATTCGTTTTCACCGAAGAAGTCACAAATACTTCTGAGGGATCATCCGTCGTCCGCTCCGCGGGAGCACGGTACCGAGCTGTGTAAGCTAGTCCTTCTGTTGTCAGTCTCCATGAGCAATTACAAGTTGTACGTTGTGTGGATGCTGTTTATTGTACAACTCCTCACAACGACAACGCGGTAGACATGTAAGAGCATGATGCTCATTGTTGTGTAGTGATTAGTTGGTGACCGGCTGTGAACGTGTACCATACGCTGTAAGATATGAACGGAAACGTAAGACGAAGGCTATATGTAAATGCTCTCAATATCTTGATAGACCTCACGACCACTACTGACAGGTACTTCCGCAACAACCAGCGATTCCTAAAAACCCTCTTTCTGACTGGCTTCTGTGAGCTAGCCCACGAACTACAGATGCATCAGTTCCAGATGATATCTTCGAAGGATCATTTCGGCACTCTTACCTGCTTGAAGGCCTCTAAACACTGGATGACGATACGCCTGTTCTCCAAAGGTATCATTCCATCCGACATATAACTATGCAAATGGGCACGGGAGGAACAAGTTTGTCGACGACAATTTGAGTCGGCGGGTGTTGTGCACAGGATATGGCGTCGACCAGTTCCTGAGTGACAGGAATCTTGTAAAATGTAGGCGCAGTACCAGACATGACAATGCCCGCAAACACCTTGGTTGGCACAGTGCGTATCCCAAGATCCCTGCGGCGTCTGTTGTTCTCATAGAATGCAGCGATAGCCTCTGCAATGAGCTGAGGTTCCGCCTCGTCCGACGACCTGTAGCGCTAATAGAGTAGCAATTGCACAATTAATTGTCTGTCTCATGTGTCCAATTAACTGGGACGCACCTTGTCCTCCTGCACAAGTAGAATATAATCCTCTTCATCCATGACCGCTACGTCGGGTTTGGCATCAACCCTTTCCCCACACATCAAGAAGCCAATCTCCAGGTGCTGATGCACTACTCGTTCAGGTTCATCGTAGTCCAGCATACCCAAAAGAAAGGCGGCGAAGTCATCAACAGCGCTTTCTGTTGGCGGTCCTAATAGGAAACGGCGAGTAGCGTCCTCTAAATCCCGAAAAAATAACCTATTGTCTTTGGATATAGCTCCCGGTGGACGTTGGAGGTTGTTCAGAAAGATGGGGTCCACTGTTGGATTGGGTAAAGCTGATCCAAAGAACGAGACTGTGTCCTGTGGCTCCATTGCAACCAGGTTAGTCGTTTTGAACGAATTTGATGACGCAATCTCGGTTTACTGCATCTAAATCAGGGTTATCAGATTAGTCACTGGTCCCGATCAACCCTCGACCTCGATCAACCTCACCTCTACGTGCATGCATCACTCGAGGCGGACATATATACCCTGTATTTCAGTTCCAAGATGCACGTCTCAGAACGTTTTGCTCGTGTTCTCTTCTCTCTCTATTCAGCCGGTCGATCTATCATGGCCGCCATACGATCTCCTCCATCTAGCCCATCTTTTTTGCCGGATTCCCGTGGTTGGACCACGGAGCTGTGGGCGAAAGAAGTAATCAGGCCTGAAAATCTCGAGTTGACTCGTCAAAGTATAGTTGTTCGCATTGTTCACCGCAAAGTACAACGCCACGTTCAGCATGAATACATTGACGTCGGAATCAGAGTAGGCAATGCAACCGCGTGGATACGAGTCGAGCGCAATGGGACGCCAGCGCGGGGGGTACCGCGAGATACCATTATAGATGCCCGTGCTTCACCTGATGCTAACGACAGCAACGATACACCCGCCTCCGATCAAGTCCTACCACCACCTACCCCCAATCGTGCAGCCTCATCTTCTTCCCTCAACTCGGTATCGTCGATATCATCATCATCAGTGGGATCATCCTCTACCGCTGCGCACGATACCGTCCATCTTCTGTTATTTCGTAAAGGCGTTGATATAAGCCTTCCACCAGTCAAAGAACCGGATGATCATGAGATTAATGCCATGGTATTATCTGAAGACTGGGAGCTCCCCGTTACCGAATTTGCGGTGTTGCTGCAATCTATTTCCAAAAGGGCGCCCAAATACGATGTAATCTTCAAGAACTGCTACTGGTACGCAGGTGCCGTCTGTGATTGTGTATCCAGGGAATACCCGTATACGCTCAAACGGGATAGTAGGAGATCGACGATCCATGGTTTTCCTCTTGGTGCGAAATTAACACCTAACTCGGCCTTTGATGAATTGTGTCGAGCCTGGCGCGCCGAAGCCGCCACTCTCGCAAACTTGAAGACGAAGCAGGAAGTGAGCCCTTAGTGCTTTCTAAATTCTTATTCGGTTCCACTAATGCCATGGTCAGATTGATGATGGAAGGGACAAAGACGCGACGAATAAACTTAACCTAGCAGTGGAGGCAGAGAGGAGGAAGCGAGACGAGGCAGTAGAGGCAGAGAGAAGGAAGCGAGAGGAGGCGGTGGATGCGGCGGTGAAGGAGGAGAGGAGGAAGCGAGACGAGGCGGTGGATGCAGCAGTAAAGGAGGAGAGGAGGAAGCGGGATGAGGCCATGGAGGAAGAGAGGAGGAAGCGAGACGAGGCAGAACGTAAGTGGAAGGATCTGGAAGAGCAGTTGAAGAGACTACAAACAGCCTAATTGGTTAGGAATGCTTCGTGGATTTTTTGGGTCCTGAGGTGCGTCCCAATATTCTCGAGCACCCTTGTAGCTCATCTGACTTTTCTGGTTCGAATTTTCCTTAGTTCCCTCTTACCGCTGCTACATCATAGTACATGTCGTTCTGCCGCGCACTGCACTTGTTTCTTTCGTTTGTTTGCCTTTCAGAATCACTTTGCCAGGGCCATTTCACATCCAGCACTTCAATTCGAGACTCAACCCCCTTTAGAATATACCATGCTCAGTACGTCATTGGGTCTAATCTATTCGCCGCTCGTTCGCGCATCGCACGGATTTTCGTGATTTCTATCTATTTCCCTGATTCCCTAAACATCTGCTGACTCGTCTACCAAATTTTCACCTTAGATACCAATTCCATGTAACGTACGGATGATCGAAATATATTGTGTCGTCTCCATCCGTTGCGCAGTGTAAAGTATTCCTGGTTCTCACCCCTGATTCCTAGCAATTTTTTCACCATACCTCCCACACCGTGTCCCAGAAAACATTGGTTAGTCAAATTATTCTTGTATTTGTTGCTTACTAACTGTTCCCTTAAAGCTTTATAGCCAAGTTCGTCCCCTCAAGTCTCAAATGAAATGTGTTTGGCGATTTTCTCTTTAGGAGACGTCGGGCCGGACGTGTGGCTGATTGTCTTCTTAGAGTTGGGTGATATACTCCCAGACCTTCCTTTCGGGTAGCGGTTGTCCGCTTCTCTATCTTGTCAGCCGCATAGGCGTCGTATCTCCATCCCTGGATCACATTAACATCTTCGCACCCAATATCGAAAATATCGGGGTCCGGTTCGTCTTCGCTTTCTGATGTGATCTCGCTGTCACTTGACCAGACATCTGGTACCGTAACCAGATGACTCTTAGGTCTCCCCCTGATTCAGTGCCTCGATGAACGTTTCGGTTCACATCCGTCGTATTCCTGATCCATCCACCTTAATGATGTGCCCTGCGTGGTCCCTGGTAACTACCCCTTGTTTTACTAACTTGTTTATCTTTCGACAGATCAATATTCCATGCCCAGGTTCTCCCCAGCCGTAACACTCCATTTCTTCACCACACAGGTTCCCCCCTAGTGGCGGCGGCTTACTGGATACGAGTTTGCTGTGGAGATGTGGGGGCGGCTGGGCCTGAAACGATGAAGCAGTCGGCGGGTGATAGGTCGGCATCGAGGGTCTTAGCGGCGCAGGGTATGATGGCCTCTGGTAAGTGCTTCCCCCATACGGCTGACGCTCTGAAGCTCAGTGCTCGTACTACCTTATCCACATCGCGGTCAAGTTTTACCGCTCGATAATACACCAATCCGTACCCTGGGTCTTCGTTTGAAATCAAATTTAGCTGCTTGATGAGTCCCTCCACCTGTGTTGTGCCACTCGTTATCCTTCACTTTGGTGAGTCCATGTCCTTTCGTTCTTTCTCACCATTGTCTGACGAGTTGGCCTTATGCTTCTTTCTGAGGAGACTTCCCCTTTTCCTTGCGTACCACTTCCGACGGTATTCGTCCTCCAACTCAAACTCGCTAGACTTGCTATCGCTCAACCATTCTTCACACACTATCCCGGTCTTCTTCATCGGTATCATCCACTGCTCCATCAAATCGATCGCGCTGCAATAGCGCTTCTGCCGCCGCATTTATCTTACACATATTACAGGCAGGAATGGATTTCAACTCCGCTTGAAGTGAACAAGAAGGTGGCTGTACCATTGTGGGACTTCGATATCGATCCTTTGTCAACTGGTTCTCCATCGTTTCGCATCATGTCCTTCCCGAATTCACCATCTCCCCCAAGATATCGCACTCACCAGTTCACGCAAAGAAATTCCATTTCAGTCGCTCCTACCAAAATGGGTTACTTGACGACGCGCGACTCGTCGTGCTCGAGGTCTCGCGTTCCCGAGATTCCTCTTCAGGCTTTCATGGAATTTTTAGCACCTCCGCAGCCAGATTTCAATATTGAAGCGATGATGGAGCTGAAGTCAGACAGCGAGGGCATCCTTGCGGCTTCAGGTCGGTGGACAGCGTATGAGAAGGAGCCGAAGGATCAAGTTGGTAAGGAGGATGCAATTATTTAAACCCATGTCAGATGTCTTCAGGAAAGTCATGGATGCTATAATCACAAATTCGAACTTGAACCTGACCATACGAGACTGTTCGACCGATTTCTTGCAGAATCCACCATGGCACCGATGTCTGCTGATAGGCATAATGCTACCAGACCTGATGGGTATCTGTTGGTGAAAAATAGAATGCAAGGAAAGACTGTATCATGGGCCGACGTGGTTTTTTCATGCGAGTACAAGCTGAAAGATGGAGATAAACACCTAGACGATGTAAGAGTTCATCAGGGACTCTGGGGTGCTGTGGTATGCTTATCAGTCGTGTTAGGACGTGCCCATGTGCATATGGGGCATGCAACATGTTATGCGCGACGATCCGTGTCGCCGAGCTACATTTAGCATGACTGTTAAAAATGCTACGACCAGAGTCTGGTTCTGCTGCCGTTCTTCGGTTATCGTCAGTGAGGCATTCAATTTTATTATTGTGTGCATATTTTCTACGGATGACTTTCGTATAATCTGGCTCACTGGAATACAATTAGCAACCTGAGGCTCTCATCAAGTTATTCGCCGATAAGACGTCGCTGGGTTTTGATCCTACGATAGATCGTGTCCCAAGAACGCTGACACAATTCATCATTACCGTGTATTCTGATAACGACAAGGGAAACCTCCGAAGGTTTTGGACTACAAAAACCATATCTTCATATGGCGTTGAACCGCTCCGAGGTCGAGGTACTTGCGTTTTCGAAGCCATCGAAATTGACGTGCATGATAGGGAGAAAGGTCTACCTGTTGTGCTGAAGGATATCTGGATTGATCACGATCGCACGATGGAAGGATAACTGGGTTTGAAGGGCTTTGGGCAACCAGTCGTCTCCACGCTCCCCATCCGCACCTGAAATATGCACATAAGTCACACTACCGCATTTTTTTTAAGGAGGAGGGCATCACCGTAGACCGTATCCCAAGGCTCCCAGATGTCATGACGATTCTGACCGGCCCTGTTACTGGTGCGTTCTCTTCTCATAATACACGTCTATCTTGTCTGATCTAGTCACCGCGCAGCTTTGCAACTACTTCGAAAGTTGGGGTGGGTACATCACAACGTCAGCATAGGCAATATATTGTCATATGAAGGAGAAGCCAAGCTAGCCCATCTGGAGTATGCGAAGAGGGTTGGGGAGGTGAAGAGTCACGAAATGCGGACGACAAGTGGATCATCTTTCAATTTGCATAATGAACTACTCATCATGCCTCACAGGGTACAATGAATGCACTTCATGTCAATCGAAGTTGCTGAGCAGGAATATCTATTTCGTCCACCCCGCCCAGACGCCAGCTTCGCCGAAATAATGCGAGGGATACAACAAACTGATTCGCCAAATGCCACGAACAAAACAGAGGATAAAGCGGCTGTCGCACCATTTTCCCACAACCACTTGCACGACCTTGAATCGCTGTGGTGGGTGGCAGTTTGGATAGTCTTTTACAACCATTTATCGAAGTCGAAGCAGTCAGAGGAGTGTCTTTCCACTGATATTCGCAACGTGGATTACCAGCTTGGCCTAGCCCGTACCCTATTCCCGCCTGCCTTAGAGAGCTCCCGTCGTCAAAACGGCTTCCAACTATCGTTTATGAAAAGGCGCAAAGATTTACCGAGCAACAAGAAAACCATTTGCGGCTATCTAGAAGGTCTTCGACAAATTCTCGTCAAGCATTACCTCATAATCGAGTCAGCATTTCCGAAGTTTATTAACTTGAGCGCCTCTAAAGATATTTATGACGATTTTAGAATGGCTTTTACAGATTCTCGTCAGCAATATTGTGATTTCGTTTTGACTTTATTCCCCACATCAATGGAAATCTGAAGCGAGCTAGGGTGGAGTCCACGGATGACACTGGAGTCGTCGCGAAGAGAAAGTAGTGACGGCGTACTCGTTTGGTTGTAACATACAACACACCCAATGCCGAATATTGAATTTGTGCATTCCATCGCCTTCATAATCGATTTCCCATAATCCGCCCCCAGGTAGCGCGTTCAGATTGCGTGATACTCAAATAGTGCTGTAAATGGGGACGTCACACAAGCTGCTACTTACCTAGATGAACACTTCCTACCTCAAGTTCTGATCCACAACTTCCTCAGCTTTTTCAGACTTATGTGTTATCTCTCAATCCAGCATTGATTGGGTCCAGAAGCTTCTGCGATTAACTTCATTAACGGCATCATGCTCTGCGTCGTCTTCCATATGCACCTGTTTCCGTAGACTCATAACTACTTCCGCCCACGAGGACACGTATCGACGGCTTGTCCTCATAGTATGCCGAGTGGTTACGAGTCTAGCGGAAAATTGGTGAGCCACGGTTATTTGTTGACACTTGTTACTCACTTTGTCTGTCTAGTGGGCACACGGCACACGCCTATTCCATCCGTCATGAAAGATAACGGACAACGAGCCATGGGAGATGGTGCCGTACTCCACCAACAAAACAGGTAGGATATCATGGCGTGAATATGCGGAACCTGTAGGATGCCAACTGAACGACCGATTTCGTAGTTTTACATGGCTTGCACGCGGATCAGCAAAACTTGGTATTTTTTTTTCTTTCATTTATTGATAACTGATTCAATAAATCATGTACAAAAAAGACAGGTATGGAAGAAGGGAATATATTAAATGGCTATTGATGTGATCAGGAAAGGTGAAATAGCGAGTGTGGAAATAAAATGGAAAAGTGACGAAAAATGGGGATACCCACAGAGGTCGAGGATGGGCCAATGCTAGGTTAGGTGAGTGACAACAGAAATGAACGGATGAAGAAATGAGGTGAATACAAAGCGAAACGATATGAGATGAGATGATAAGAGATAATAGCGGTAACAGCGAGATGGTGGGACTTAACCTCTTCCTCACCTCGAGAAGTAGACCACCCCTCCTCCTCGCCCAACTAGAACCTGTTCTCCTCCTCCCCTGCCGCAGCCTACCCATCCTACCTCCCATGAGAAACACCATGCTCCACTGCCCTCTGCCAATCTCCGTGACTTACTGTTCATTTCCATTTCCGCCTTTTTTTACTCCCAAAAATGTTGCCAAACTACTGACCTCCCTGCCTTGCATAGTCGGTGAACATTGGAATATGGTCAGTCTTAATGATGAGGTGATGGGGAATAGCAACACGCATTACGAAAGGTGAGGCGGGGGCAGGAATAAGCGTATACGAATAAAGATGCGTATCGAGTTCGCAAACAATGTGCTCGCCCTCGCGCCATAGCGGACGAACTAGGGTACCAAAGATCGTGGGTAGGTTCGGATAGAAGGGGTGTTCGCGCTGCGAGACATCTTGCAGACAAATCGCACTGCCCATTCCCAGTTTAGCTAGCTCTGGGGGGCCCTCTCCCCTGAACTTGCCAAGCCTCCAGGCAGGAAATGTGAGCGTCTCTTGCTCTTGGTTGCAAGGGGCAAGCGCATAGTAGGGTCTGTAGTTGGCAGCCTGACGGCCAAGATGTTTTGTGGCCGCAACGTCCTTGAGCATTGTGTCCCATATCGAGGGTGAGTTGGAACGAGTGAGTGTGCCGTTCATGGAGAACGTAACATCGGGGGTGTATAGTGTTACATCAATCATCGGCGATTGTTGTTGCGGAGGTAGAGAAGTGCGTGGAGGATCTCGACTAGCAAAGTATAACGATGGTGTTAACAGAATGTTATTTGCACTTTTAGCGTGCCTCAAAGGTCGAGGAGGCAGGGGTAAGTTACGAGGTGGTTCGTAGTCAGTTAAGTTGGCCGACATGGTGAACGTGTGATAAAATATACCTGGTGGTGTGATAGAATGCGGCAATTTTTTGAACTTACGTGAATCGCGCCAATCACTCGGCACCAACTCTAAACTTTATCAGTGCTAAATCAGGAGCACTGAATTGATCTTTCTCAGATCAGGCACGCCCATCTTTAGACATAGTTCCCACGACTCAATATGGGAGGTTCCGCGTAATCCCGCCATGTCAGGCAGCTGTCAGGGGTGATTTGTAGTGCTGAGCTCACTGTTGACCACAGTGAGCTCTAATATTGGGCCTATTTTTCGATATTTTGGTATTTAAAAATTTTGTACTTAGTTACACATGCAGTGAATGATATTTTGAGACACCCAAAATGGCTTGTAAGGTCTCTCAGCTTCCAGCAGAAAAAATCACCATGGCACATTCATGATGGAGAGATTGTTTTTTTGGTAAAGGCCAGGAGGCCTTCCAAGCCATTTTGGGTGTCTCAAATGTCATTCATTACATGTGTAACTAAGTATAAAGATTTTAAATACCAAAATATCAAAAAATTGGCCCAATATTAGAGCTCACTGTGGTCAACAGTGAGCTTAGCACTAAAAATGAGCCCCAACAGCTGCCTCACATGGTGGGACCACATGGAACGTTCCATATTCAGCTGTGAGAACTATGTCCGAAAATGGGCGTGCCTGATCTGAGAAAGACCAATTGAATGATTCCTCCACTGAATTACACCTGAGACATAGCAACTTTTGACCCTCTGACAGAATTTGAAATATGTTCCAGGGGGGTTCCCCCTGGTAAGTGGGGGAGCTTGCTGGATCTGAACTTGAAACCACCACTTCACCATGGTAGGGCTGTCCACCGTAACCATATACGGTTACGACTGTACAGTGTACGGGTGGTTGATGGGCACCAACCGTCCCATCCACGTACCATATATAGCCCATCCAGAGGCTTAAACGGTACGGCGACGGTGTCTTGACGGCCGTCATATGATCATACGGGTGATACAGGCGGTCCAGTTCACGTTAGAACCACGTCTATCCCAAAATGAACAATAATAATATATTAGCATCTATGGCTATATATGCGAGCATGCCGCTATGCAACATAAGAGATATACACTGTAAAATGAAAGGTCAGATCAGTAAACTTGAACTCCGGCAGCCAATTAAGATACCCACTAAATAATCTGGCCCCAACAACACCGGGAGCGAAAAGGCAAAAAGAACGAAATCCGCTGGATAAAATAAACAAAGGTTAACGATGCAAATTTAATTGGCTAGAATGCGTTAGATACATACCAGAAGTTGTGTACTACTCCCGTTGACGAGAATGCATCTTCATTGTTAAGATAATAGAGGTGCAGAGGCCAAGGGGTTGAAAAGAGAAAACATGCCGGATAAAATGAACCAAGGTAAGCAACATGAATATAAGCGGATACAATGCCTCAGATACGTACCAGAAACCACTTACAACCGATTTCAATGACAGCACATGCTCGTTGTGGAGATACTCGTGATACAGCAGCCCAATGGGTCAAAAACTCGAAATGTGCTGGATACAATCAACAAATGTCAGCAGGGCAAATATAAAGAGATATAATGCGATAAATACGTACCGTAAACCTCCAACAACCGTCTATAATGAGGGGGGGTTTCTCATTGTTGATATACCAGTGGAACAGGGAGCCAAGAAAAATAGTGGGATGAAAATGTTAGTGGTTCTAAGAGATAACAAACAAAGGAAATGGAATTTGTCCTGCGAATACCTCCAGCACGGACAAACGCATAGTGTGGGATGCATAAACTACGTGCTTCTGCTGCTTCAACAACAAAAGGCATACTCCCGCCAAAGTGATGCCAAATTGGGTACAACGAGTGGTTGGTTTACCAGGGAAGTCCTTGTAGTGTTCTGGAATGTAGTGGATAATATAATACTTGGGGGAGTGGGCCATTGCTTTGCATGGCAGGGTACTCGTCCCTGTGTAAACTGTTCTTCATTATGTCCAAATTTTATTTTGACAGAGTTAACCCTTTAGAGCCAAACTTTCTTGTGCTGGACAACAATGACATAGAGTGAGAAGTAAAATTGTCAAAATTATCAAAATATTTGAGAAGCTGGAACATCTTAAAACCAACAGGCAACAATCAGGAGTGATTTTTTTTTTTTTTTGAATATTTGATCAGTTACAAGTGCTTGTAGAATTCAGGTGTGAATGATAGCTAATTGAATGTCTGCACAATAAATGGCCTGTCATTTTTGAACCAAAATGTGTGATGTGTTCCAGCTTCTCAAATATTTTGATAATTTTCACAATTTTACCTCTCACCTTATCAAAAGTTTTCCAGAAAACATCAATTTTGCCAACACTATATCCAACTGCTTGATGCCAGAAGAGTGCACTTTGTTCCAAACAAATTGGAAAGTTAGATTCACACCACTCAACTATAGGCAGATATTCCTCAGACTTCTAAATGGGAGTAATAAATCACAATAAACTTTTTACACATTTTTACATATTTTATATGGAGCGTAATAATTTTATTCTGATTATTACTCCCATTTACAAGTCTGAGGAATCATGCTGCCCATAATTGAGTGGTGTGAATCCAACTTTCCAATTTGGAACAAAGTGCACTCTTCTGGCATCAAGCAATTGGATATAGTGTTGGCAAAATTGATGTTTTTCTAGAAAACTTTTGATAAAGTGAGAGGTAAAATTGT
>Ga0137418_10002380_pt1 | contig 17231 bp, 16 predicted proteins | sample CZODoug3_1_2_16f_FD_122242 | JGI IMG/M metagenome (GOLD analysis project Ga0137418, IMG submission 122242) | Vadose zone soil fungal communities from Angelo Coast Range Reserve, California, USA - CZODoug3_1_2_16fungal (Hybrid Assembly) | ecosystem: Environmental > Terrestrial > Soil > Vadose... | reverse complement strand
GCGTGCACCCGGGCGAGCAGCTCCGGCAGGTCGAACGGCTTGGTGAGATAGTCGTCGGCGCCGCCTTCGAGGCCCTTTACCCGCGCCTCGAGCTCGTCGCGAGCCGTCAGCAGCAGCACCGGTGTGAACACGCCGCGCGCGCGCAGCTGCGACACCACACTGAAGCCGTCCCGCCCCGGCAACATCACGTCCAGTACGATGCAGCCGAAGCCGCCGGCCAGGGCGCGCTCCAGCGCGCGGTCGCCGGTCTCGGCTTCGGTGACGCCGTAGCCTTCTTCGCGGAACGCCTTGCTCAGAAAGCGCCGCAGCTCGCGATCGTCTTCGACGAGGAGTATCTGCACGAGAGCCTAAGCTACGATGCACCGGCCGGCACGGGGAGTGTGAGCTCCGTGAGAAAGCTCTAAGAAAGTGCACGGGCGCTTCACTGGCATGTCGCGCCCTACTACGTTCAGCCCATGCATTTCCTACTCGCACTCGTTGTCACGACGGTGCCGCTCGACACCGCGACCTTCGCGGGCGGCTGCTTCTGGTCGATGGAGCGCGCGTTCGACCAGGTGCCGGGGGTCGTGTCCGCCACTGTCGGCTACACAGGCGGCACCCTGCCCCATCCGTCGTACGAGCAGGTGTCCACCGGCCAGACGGGACACCTCGAGTCGGTGCAGGTGGTGTACGATCCCCGCAAGATTTCGTACGACCGCCTGGTGGACGCGTTCTGGCACGACATCGACCCGACTCAGGCCGACGGCCAGTTCTGCGACCACGGCCCGGAGTACCACACCGCCATCTTTTACCGCGATACGGCCCAGCACCGCATAGCCGCGGCATCGCGACGCGCCCTGGAGGGGCGGTTCCACCAGCCGATCGCGACCGAGATCCGGCCGACCACGCCGTTCTACGCGGCCGAGGAGTATCACCAACACTATTACCGCAAGAATCCAGTCCGCTACGGCATGTATCGCGTGGCGTGCGGCCGAGACCAGCGCCTGCGGAACATCTGGGGCGCCGATGCCCCGGCGACGGAGGAACGAACCAGCATGCATGACACGAAGCCGAGCGACGCCGAGCTGCGGCGGTCGCTGACCCCAGTGCAGTATCAGGTGACGCAGCACGAGGCCACCGAGCCGCCGTTCCACAATGAGTATTGGGACAACCACCGGGCGGGCATCTATGTGGATGTCGTCTCCGGAGAGCCGCTGTTCAGCTCGCTCGACAAGTTCGAGTCGGGCACCGGGTGGCCCAGCTTCACGCGGCCGCTCGAGCAGACGAACATCACCGAGAAGACCGACCGCTCACTTTTCATGAAGCGGACCGAGGTCCGGTCGGCCCACGCCGATTCCCACCTCGGCCACCTGTTCGACGACGGTCCCGCGCCGACGGGAATGCGCTACTGCATCAACTCGGCCTCGTTGCGATTCATTCCGGTCGAGCGCCTGCAGGCCGAGGGCTACGAGCGTTTCCTGCCGCTGTTCCAGACGGCGCAGCGCTGACCCGACTGCTCGAAGATCAAGCCCCGCAGCGACTTCTGCTGCGGGGCTTTTGGCTTCCCTCCGCGCCAAACAACTGCAACACTGGGGTTGCATATCACCGGGGGCCCTGATATAATACGCAACATAACAGTTGCATATCTTGGAACCCAACGCTGGAGGTCACGATGACAAGGGTTATTGCGGTTACTATCGGCCTGTTGTTCTCGCTTACCGCGAGCGCACAAGATAAAACCACTCCGTTACCGCGAGATTTGGAAATCCAGTTGGCCCTGAGCGCGCTGCCGCCGCACCTCAGAGACAATGCCACGGTGTACGTGTTGAACCCTGCCAAGGGCTTCGAGGTTGCCCGCCAGGGTACCAATGGATTCCACGCCTTTGTTGCCCGAACCGGCGATGACGCGTTCAGGGGATCCTGGCCACTGAGGGAATACCGAGACGATATTCTCTACCCGATTTCGTTTGACAACGCGGGCGCCAAGGCACAGATGCGGGTCTTCTTTGACGCAGCCGAGATGAAAGCCAAAGGCACTCCTCCCCGCGAACTGAAGAAGATGATCCAAGACCGCTACAAGACCGGATACTATAAGGGGCCGGCACGGGCGGGCATCTCGTACATGCTGTCTCCAGTGCTGCGGACGTATTGGAACCCGGAAGAGAACGACAGCGTCGGCACCTTGAACGGACCACACGTCATGTACTACGCTCCTAATGTATCGAGTGAGGACATCGGCGCCGGGAAACTCGCCGGCATGTATCCCTTTGTCATCATGCCCGGCCGCCATGGATACATGATCCAGTTCATCGGCGTGACGGAACGAGCGGGAGTTAACAAAGAGTACGAAGAGATGCTGGCACGGCTTTGCAAAATCAAAGCCGTGTGGTGTTTGTCGCTTTGAAACCTTCCCACCCGCTCGTTGCGTAGGAGAACACATGAACTCGGCCCGCAATCCAGGAAGAGTGGTTGGCTTCTGGTATCTGCTCCTCGTTCTGCTCGGGCCGCTGCGCCTCATTTACATCCCCAACAAGCTCTTCGTCCACGACAACGCAGCCGCGACGGCCGGCAACATCGCCGCGCACCAGTGGCTGTTCCGATTCGGCATGCTGAGCGATCTCGCCGGCGCCGTGGTCCTGATCTTCCTCGTGCTGGCGTTTTACCGGTTGTTCAAAGGGGTCGACCAGCAACTCGCGGTGCTGCTCGTGATCTTTGGGGGCGTCATGCCCGCCCTCATCAACTTCGTGAACGTGGTGAGCGATGCCGGCGCCCTCATGGTCGCCCAGGGACCCGACTTCTTGTCCGTGTTCGACAAGCCGCAGCGTGATGCGCTGGTCCTGCTGTTCCTCCGCCTGCATCACGCGCAGATCATTGCCGCCGAGATCTTGTGGGGGCTGTGGCTCTTCCCCATGGGGGCCCTGGCGTACAAGTCGCGGTTCGTGCCGCGGTTCATTGGCGTGTGGCTCATCATCAACGGCGCCGCCTACGTGGTCCTGAGCCTCACGGGACTCTTCTTTCCGGATTATCAGAACAAGGTGTTCGCCTACTCGCAGCCTGCCCTCTTCGGAGAGCTGGCGATCATGTTGTGGCTGGTGTTCAAGGGCGCCCCCCGCTTGGATACGGCGTCGTAGACCGCAGCACGAAGCCTCGGCATGTTGGACCTCCCCCCGGACCTGGCGGGAATCTCCGCGCGCAGGCAACGTAAGCGCCCGAGGCCCACGCATACTGGAGGACCCCTTGCACAAGACCCTGCTGCTTTCCATCAACGCCCTGTACGCTTCTGTCGTATGGGCACAGGCGCCGTCACCACCGTCGCCGCAAACCAAGCTGTCGGTGCATTGGGAGGAGCTGAGCGCCGCTGAGTTCCGCGACGCCATCGGCCGGGCGCGAGGGACCTGCCTGCTCCCCTTCGGCATCCTGGAGAAGCACGGCCCGCATCTGCCGTTGGGCAACGATCTGCTCAACGTCCGCTACGTGGCGCTCAACGCCGCCCAGCAGGAATACGCGATCGTCTTTCCCGAGTACTACTTCGGGCAGATCTTCGAGGCCAAGCAGCAGCCCGGCACGGTCGCCTACAGTGCGCACCTGCAGCTCGAATTGCTGCAGGAGACGACCGACGAGATGGCCCGCAACGGCTGCAAAAAGGTCATCATCGTGAACGGCCACGGCGGCAACAACAGCCTGCTCCCGTATTTTGCGCAGGCCCAGCTCGAGGCGCCGCACGATTACGTCGTGTACATAGCGGGCATCGCGCGCAGCGGGAAGGGCGAGCCGGCGCACAAATCGAACCCCGCGACCGACATGCATGCCGGCGAGAGCGAGACATCCATGAGCATGATCGCCCGGCCCGACCTCGTGCACCTGGATCGCGCGACGCAGGAATCCGGTGCCGATCAGGCGCGTCTGGCGGCGTTACCGGAAGGCCTCTACACCGGCATCTGGTGGTACGCCCGATTCCCGAATCACTACGCCGGCGAAGGCGCCGCCGCGACGCGCGAGCTGGGCGAGTTCGAGGCGAAGACCTGGATCAACGGGATCGTGCAGGCGATCCGCGCCGTCAAGGCGGACCAGGAGAGCCTGCGGCTGCAAAACGAGTTCTACGAGCGGAGCAAACATCCGCTCGACACGCACTAGCGAGAGCCACTCGGGCCATCCAGGAAGGGCACGACAGTGGGGACAAGCGCGGGAGATATCGCCATCTCGTAATGGGTGACGTTGGGAAGAATCGCGAGCCGGTTCTGCGACATGTGCTCGCGTTGCCATCCCGCGTCTTTCAAGCCGCCGCCCAGCAATTGATAGAAACGGACGATGTGCTCGGGCCGAATCATGTCGGCGTCGCCGTACACGAGCATCACCGGACCCTTGAGTTGCTTGACGTCCTCCGACCAGTCATAGCTCTGACGCATCCAGGCGCCCATCTGATCGAGCAGCCGCGGGAAGTCCTGCGGGCGCGGCGCGACAGCAACGTACGACTTATACATCGGCGTCTCTTTCATCGCGTCCGCCATGGCCCCGCTCAGCGCCGCCTGCTGGGGGAGCATTTCCGGGTAGAACCCGCTCGGCGAGTAGGGTGTCGAAACGAGTACCAGGCGACGCACGACTGCGGGATGCTGAATCGCCAGTCGCAGCGCAACGCCGCCGCCCATGGAATAGCCGAGGACGTCCACGGTGTCGTAGCCCAGCTGCTTCACGACCGCAGCCAAGTCGTTACCCATGTCGATGTAGTTGATCGTCCGCTCTCCTAAGGCCGTGCGGCCGTGGCCGTGGAGATCGACGGCGATCACCTGCCGGCCTTTTGACAGCTGTGCCAAGTCCGGCTCGAACATCGCGACGGAGCCGAGACCGCCGTGCAGCACGAGCAACGGCGCCCCCCCCGCCAAGCCGGCGCGCCGCCCGTAGATCTCGTAGTAGTAGTTGAGGCCGTTCGCCGGAACGTATCCCGTGCGCGCCGGCTTGAGCCCGGCTGCGGACTGCGCGGTGCGCTGAGCGCGACTGGAAGGCGCCACCGTCAGCAGTCCCACGATTGCCAGCGCGAGGCTGAATGTCGTTGTCTTGAGCATTGCTCTCTCTCCTCGATCATATAAGTGTCTAGTTCGACATGTCCGCCATTGTGGGGCTTCCCCGGTTATTTGGGTTCCACTGACGACGAATGAGCGGCGCGGAAATCGACCGTGCGCCGCCTACGCGCCTGCTTCACCTGATCCTCGAGTCCCTCGTAGCGGCCGGCCACCTTTCCCACCATCTTCGGTCCCCATGCAAGACCTCACCACCGGTCCCATCACCCGCCACCTGCTGAAAACCACGGGCTTCATGCTCGTGACCATGCTGTTTCAGACCCTCTACTTTCTGATCGACCTCTACTGGGTGGGTCGCCTCGGCACCGCCGCCGTCGCCGCCGTCGGCATCGCCGGCAACCTCACCTTCATCGTGCTCGCCCTCACGCAGATGCTCGGCGTCGGCACCACCGCCGTGATCTCTCACGCCGTGGGCCGCAAAGAGGCGCCCCAAGCCATAATGCTCTTCAACCAGGCGCAGGTGCTGGCCATGGTGACGGGCGTCCTGTTTCTCGTCGTCGGCCAGGCGACTCGCCTGCCCTACGCCCGCGGCATGGCCGCCGACGCGCGCACCGCCGAGCTGGCGGCGCAGTACCTCGCCTGGTTCGTCCCGGCCATGGCGTTGCAGTTCGGCCTCGTGGCCATGAGCGCCGCCCTGCGCGCCATCGGCAACTTCAAGACCGGCATGGTGGTGGGAACGGTCACGGTCATCCTCAACATGATCCTCGCGCCATTCCTCATCTTCGGCTGGGGCACCGGCCATCCGCTCGGCGTCGCCGGCGCGGCCGTGGCCTCGCTCATCGCCATCGTGGTCGGCCTGGTATGGCTTACCGCGTATTTCCGAAAAGTCGGCTCGTTCCTGCGGTTCGACCCGTCGGCCTGGAAGCCCCGACCCGACGTCTGGAAGCGCATGCTCAGCATTGGGCTGCCGAGCGGCGTGGAGTTCGGGATCATGACCGTGTATCTCGGCCTGGTCTACGCGATCACCCGGCCGTTCGGCGCCGCGGCGCAGGCCGGATTCGGCATCGGCATGCGGATCATCCAGGCGGGCTTCATGCCCGTCGTCGCGCTGGCGTTCTCCGTGGCTCCCGTGGCCGGCCAGAACTTCGGGGCGCGCCTGGCGCAACGCGTGAAGGACACGTTCAAGGATGCTGCGTGGCTGTCGGTGGCCATCATGGTGGCGTTCGCCATCGCCTGTCACCTGCTGCCCGGGCCGTTGGTGCGGGTCTTCAGTAAGGACCCGGCTGTCATAATGGTCGGTACCGAGTACCTGCGCATCATCTCGTTCAACTACGTCGCGTCGGGCCTGGTGTTCGTGGCTGGGAGCACCTTCCAGGCCATGGGCAACACCGTCCCCTCGCTCATCGCGTCGGTGGTGCGCATTGCCCTCGTCGCCATCCCCGGCGTGATCCTGTCACGCCTGCCCGGCTTCGAGTTGCGCTGGCTGTGGTGGCTGTCGGTAGCGTCCGTGTTCGTGCAGTTCGGGCTCGCGATGCTGCTCTTGCGACGGGAGTTCCGATTGCGGTTGGCGTGGCCAAGCGGATCGGAGCCAGCCGCGAGCTATCGGTGAAGCGAAGCGCCTTTGGAGGCTTTGGCCTGCTTGTTGTAGTCCAGCGACAGGCGGACCCAGTAGTCGAGGTCGCGCCTAGTCTTCACGGCCGCCTCATCGACGTACACCCAGCCGCGGTACTCTCGCCCTTTCATTACTACTGTTCGCGCTCCCTTGCGCTTCAGCGCGGCATGGTGCCGGGCCGGATCGATCCGGCACATGATCCGGCCCTTCCCCGCGCTGACGCACATCTTGCCGCGCACCATGAACGTGACGCCGCCGAACATGCGCTTCTCCTGGAGGCGGGGGGCGCCGGCTAAGGCATCCTTGACTCGGCGGACGAGCACATCGTTCGGTGGCATGAAGATGATCTTACGCCTGCTTGTGTCTCTTGGTCAGGTGGTGGAGTGGAGCAACGTGCCGGCCAACAGGATGGCCAACCACAGCACGAGGCTAGCAACCGACGTCCGCCGGAACCGACCCCATCCGGCGGCGAGACCCTGTCGGAGCGCGGTCTCGGCTCGCATCCGCGTGTAGCCATTGCCGAGTAACAGGGCGATGAGCCCCATCTTGGTCCAAAACACGACCGAGGTTGCAAACGTGTCGAGCTCCGCGAACATCATCAAAAGGCCGCTCGCGAAAATGAGAGTAAGGCCGCCTAGCACCCAGCGATGCACACTGGCAAGACGGGCCAGCTCCTGGGGCCAGTCCGGCGTCGCGGGCGAGAGCCCGAGCGACGCGCGATCGGCCGAGACGGCCACGCCGCCCCCTACCAGGATGCCGAGGAGATGGAGATAGGTCACCGAGGCCCTCACGGGCGTGTGGCCGTAGAAGTGCCCCCACCGCGCGAGGAGCTGCGATACTGCCGTCGATACCACCATGGGTACTCCTCCTGACAGGGTTCGGGAGTAGCATCTCCCGATCCCTAGACCACGGATGTGCGGCGGACATTCCCGCGGGAATAGTTCCGTGGTGGCCGGAGTCCAGCTCATATGGGCTGACGGAGGGAGCGGTCACGCGGTGCGCTGAGGCTTGCGGGGTGGATGACTACGAGGATTCCGCTGGGGCGAACGGGTGAGCCCGACGAGATCGCGGAAGGCGGTGGTGTTCCGCACGAGCCCGGGAGCGCGTTCTCGACCGCTTGCTGTGGCAACTGCGCGTGAGCTAGCGGCAGGCGGTCGTGCCCCCGCTTGAGAACGTCGTCCGGAGGCGCCGCAGCGGCGTCGTCGGCATCACGGGAGACGAGCCGCCGTAGGCGGTGCCCAGCCCGAGCGAGAACACCCACTGCGGCGACCCGCTGGTGAGCCCGCGACTTCCGTCCAGCGTGAGGGCCAGGGCTCCCGCGAGCGTGTGATTGACCCCGACTCCGATCACCCGGCTCAGCGCGTGAGTGGAATCCGTCGTTCCTACATCGACGCCGAGCGACGCCGTCCAGGTCCAGCGAGGCACGGCGTCGTAGCCCGCTTCGAAACGTAGCGTCGTCGCTCTGGGCGCGTCGAGCGTGGACTGGGACGAGACGCCCGAGATGCTGCGACTGACGTCGGCGGAGAGATGCGCCCGTCCGGGCGACACCCCGGCCCCGAGGTCCACGCCAGCCGCCGCTTGACCGTTCCCCAACCCGCAGGACGCGTTGCCCGTCGGTAGCACCACCAGCAGCGCGGCGCCCAGCGTGGGCGCGCCGGGGGTGGGCGACGCATACGAGGCCGCGGCGACGAGCGGCAGGTCGCCGACCCCGCTGCTCGACGCCGAGGTCGTGCCACCTTTCGACGTGCTCGTCGTGGTCGACACGTGCAAAATGGCGGGCATCGCATACACGCTAAACCACCCGCGGTGGTACTCGACGATGCCGGTCAGGGCCTGCTCGGAGCGCGCGTCCGTGAGCTTGACGACGCCGAAACTGACGCCGGCGTCGAGCGACTGTCCGGCAACGGGCGACGCGGTCGCGAGGAGCAATGCGGAACTGCAGGCGAGGATGCGCATGGGTCGACTCCCAGAGTAACAACGACCGCTGTGACCGGGCTCACGCCGTCTGCTGCGCGCGGTGCCGTGCCCGACGCGATAGCGTTACCGGACAGCCTCTGGCGTGGTCTTCACTCGTGGAACGAGTCGAACGACGCGAACCTCAGGAGGACTCAGAATGAAACAGGCTCTGCACATTACGTCGCTGCTCGCGCTCGGGATTGCGGTGAGCGCAGCCGCGCAACATCCGGTACACGCACAGGCGCCGCACATGAAGCCCACCGCCCCGGTGACTCAGCGCGCGGGGCATGGGCCGGACGCCAAACCGAGCGAGGAAGTGCAGGGCTTCCGCGGTATCGCGAAGAGGCTCAACACGACACCGCAGGCGCTCGAAACCGCCTATGACGCCGCGAAGGCGGCGAATCCGAACCTCACACGCGGCCAATTCGTCGCGGCCAACGTGGTGGCGCACAACCTAGGTGAGAAGAACCCGGCCATTACGACCCAGGCGATCCTCGACGGGTTGAAAAGCGGCAAGAGCATCGGCCAGACACTGCGCAGCCTGGGGGTGAGCGACAAGGAAGCGGACAAGGCCGAGCGGGCCGCGGACAAAGAGGCGAAGGAGGCCGAGCGCAGTCGCTAAGCTCGGAGCTGCAACACACGGCGGCGGGTTGCGTCCTCGCACGCGACCCGCCGTCTTCATTACCTAGGAACCACTGAGTGTGGTAGCCGAAGCCTGGCGGCCATGTTCACCAGGTCGGCGACTATTGCAGGTAGAACGCGTAAAGGGCCCCCTCAGCGGTCACGAGCACATATTGGCGGCCGCCCAGGGTGTAGGTCTCCGCGGCGTTCTCGATCGAGCCGATATGGGCGTGCCAGAGAGGCACCGGGGGCCGCGTCCCGCGCAGCCCAAACGCAACCAAATTCCCGGACCCGTCGTTGGCGAACAGCAGACCGCCCGCCGTTGTAACCAAACCAGTGGCACCACCAAATCCGCCCGCCGATCCTTGGAAGCGATATCGCCAGGCGACCTTTCCCGTCTGGTAATCGATCGCGGCGATATGGGTTCCGAGCGATCCAACCACATCCTGTTCGCTCCCGCCGAGCCCGACGAGCATGCGCGGATCCTTGTTCGTCAGGTAATACATCGCGTACAGCTCGCGCACGACGACATAGAAGAGACCCGTCTGGGGATCGTAGCTGGGCGGATACCAATTCGTCGCGCCCCCGTTGTCGGGCGATACGAGCGAGCCTGCAACCGTGTTGTCCTTCTCCGGGTTCCGTACCAGCTGCTCGTTGGCGTTGATGGCTTGCGCCCAGTTCGCCGCGTCCGAGTACTTCGACGTGAGCAGGTGCTCGCCAGTGGTCCGGTCCAGCACGTAGAAGTAGCCGTTGCGCGACGCCTGCATCACCATCTTCCGCGGCTTACCCTGGAACATGCCGTCGACCAGCACCGACGGCTGAGTCGAATCCCAGTCGTGGGTGTCGTTCGGCGAGGTCTGGAAGTACCACGCCAGCTTTCCGCTGTCCACGTTCACCGCGACCACCGAGCAGGTGTACAGGTTCGTATGTGCGTCGCGCGGTGCGCGCAGCATTGCCGTGTATGCCGGCGTCGGATTACCCGTCCCGAAGATGTACAGATGCGTCTCGGGATCGTACGAGCCCGGCATCCAGACCTGCGCGCCGCCGTGCCGAGCCGCGTCCAGGCTCGCCCAGGTGTCCAAGCCCGGATCCCCCTGCTGCATCGGCACCGTGTAGAACTTCCACTGGAGGTCGCCCGTCTGCGGATCGAACGACTGCAGGAATCCCGGCGCGTCCAGATCGTCGCCCGTCCCCACCAGCACGTGATTGCCGACCACGACGGGCGCCGTCGTCGAGAAATATTGCTGGCTGAAATCGGCGATTTCCTTGTGCCAGCGCTCCGCGCCTGTCTTTGCGTCCAGCGAAACCAGATAGTCGTCCGGCGTCTCGAAAAACAGCCAGTCGCCGTACATCGCCATGCCGCGATTGCCAATGTGCGTGCCGCCGCGCGACTTCCACCAAAAGTGCCACACAACGTGCCCATCCAGCGCGTCCATCGCCCAAGCGTTGTCCGGCGCCGTGAGGTACAGGATGCCGTTCACCTGCAGAACCGATCCCGACAGACGCGGCGATCCGCTGGTCGATCCCGGAATACTCAGCGGAGTCTCCGCCACGCCGGCGACCGTGGGAGGGGGAGGCGGCCCGAAGAAGCCGGCTTCGCCCCCGCTCGATCCGGCCGTCAGGCGGCTCACCCAAGCCAGCGTGAGGTGCCTGACGTTCGTCGTGTCGATTTGCGTGAGGGTGCTGTACCGACGCTGGGAATAGTCGCCCGCGTAGGTCGGCCACGAGTCGGTCGCGGGCTTGGTCAGCAGCGCGGGATCCAACGCTTGACCCGCCAGCGACCCGCGTGGCAGGCAGAACGCAATCGAGAGCAGCAGCTTGGCTGTGGTCGTCATTTCAAGGTGACGAGATACGCCGTGAGGCTATGGATGTCGGCATCCCGCCACTGCGGGAGCATGTCGATATGCCATTGCAAGGGATTGGTAACGACGACCTTCGGGATCGAATCGTATCTGGCGAAGCTCCGGTACGTACCGTCTGGCTCTCTGAGCGCAACGACGAAGGCAGAGATGTGATCCAGATCTCCCGTCATGGTCTGCCCCGAGGGTAGCGTGACCGTTACGGTCGGCGGCGGCAGCTTCGGCGGTGCAGCGCCGGGCGACTGGCGACCAAAGCTCCTGCCTCTCCCGCCGGACACGATCAGGTTTTGAATCGTCTTCGGTTCATACCTGGCGCCGATTCCGGCGAGGTCTCCGGTGACCGAGTGGCATTGCGTGCAGTGTCCAGCTCCGTTGAAATAGGCTTCCCCTTCCTTGGCGTTGCCCACCAGGATATCGAGTGTGCTGGGCGTGCCACGATCGGACAGCGGCTGGTTGTGCAACCAGGCAGCGATGGCGGCGATGTCCGCCGCGCTCAAGCTGAACTTTGGCATACCCTGGGCGGGAAGGCCGTTCTGGACGATCGGCGTAATCAGTTCTCCGTGTTGATCAGCGAGAACCAGTTGCGCGCGAACGAGGTTCGGTCCCGTTTCTCCGCCCCTGCCGTCCGAGCCATGGCAGAAGCTGCAATTGCTCTTGAAGACCTGCTGGCCATGCACAACCTGCTCGGGAGGAGCCGCAGGGCGCACCGGATAGTCCGGAGCGCGATTGCTGCCGCGGCCAGCCGGTGTCGGTCGGCCCGCGCGCGGGGGAGTCTGCGCCGGAGACGGCGGAGCACGCAGTGTCGCGGCGCATGCGATGATTACGACGCCGAGGAACCGCAAGCTTCTCGGTGCATGCATCAGGTGAATCCCGTGCGATTGTGCTTGACCTTACACACCTGAACCACGGTGTGCAACCGATGCGGAGCTGTGATTTCGCCTCGTTGCAGGCGGGAGCCGGAGTTGCGCGGCCATCTTCACCAGGTCGGCGAGCGAGCCGGCCTTCATTTTTCGCATCACCTTGCCCCGGTGCGCCTTCACCGTGATCTCGCTGATGCCCAGCTCGCCGCCGATCTGCTTGTTCAACCGGCCGGTGACCACCAACGCCATGACCTCCCGTTCGCGGGAAGTGAGTGACGCGTAAGCATCCCGAAGCGCCCGTATCTCGCCCTCGTGGGTAAGAGCGGCGCGACTGCGCTCGAGGGCGTTCCGGATCGCACTCAATAGGATGTCGTCGCCGAACGGCTTTGTCAGGAATTCGACAGCCCCGGCCTTCATCGCCTGCACGGACATCGGCACGTCGCCGTGACCCGTGATGAAGATGATCGGCATGTCGGTCCGCTCCGCCGCGACGCGCTGTTGCAGCTCGAGCCCGTTGAGCCCCGGCAGGCTCACATCGAGCACCAGGCAGCTCGGCGCAGGCACCCGCGGCCGGGACAGGAACTCCTGGGCGGACGCGAAGGTCTCGGCCGTCCAGCCGGCGCAGCGGATCAGCAATTCCAGTGATTCGCGTACCGATACGTCGTCGTCGACCACGAACACGATGGGTGTCGCGTCGGGCATGTGTGCTGACCTCGATTCACCCTACTGTCAAAGCAGCGTTCAGCGCCCGGAGCAGCGCGGCCTCGCTGAATGGCTTGTGCAGACACTCCACCGCGCCTTCGGCAAGCATGCGTGGGCGGATGGTCTCATCGCCATTCGCGGTAATGAACACGATGGGGGTCTTATGCCCGCGACGCGTCAATTCCTGCTGCAGCTCGGGACCGGACATCCTCGGCATCGCGATGTCGAGGAGCAGCGCCCTGGTCTGCTCGACACAATTCGATGCGAGAAACGCTTCCGCCGACTCGAACGCCTGGACCTCGCAACCGAACTCCCTCAGCAGGTCGGGGAGCGATTCGCGCACCGACTCGTCGTCGTCGACGATCGCCACGAGCGAAGCCACGGCCATCACACAGTCCTCATGACGGCGCAGGGAATGGCAAATGCAAACGTGGCGCCCGGACCGTCATTCGGCTCTGCCCAGATACGTCCATGATGAGACTCGATGATGGAGCGACTGACCGAGAGGCCAATCCCCATACCGCTCGGCTTGGTCGTGTAGAACGCTTCGAAAAGCTTATCCACCGTGCGGAAGTCGAAACCCTCCCCCGCGTCCTTCACGGTGAGGCGCACCCGTTCGCCTGGGTCGCGCTCGGTTCTGATCATCAACTGCCGCGGGCGATCGTCAACTGCGACCATCGCGTCGGAAGCGTTTCGGAGCAGGTTCAGGATGACCTGCTGCAGCTGGACACGATCCCCTTTGACCGGCGGGAGATCGTCGGCGAGCTCCGCCTGAAGAACGACCCGGTTTCGTTGAAGTTCACTGGAAGACAGGGCGATGACCTCTCGCGCGGCCTGGTTCAGATCCAGCGACTCCAGCGTGAGTTCCTTCTTGCTGAACAGGGCACGCAGCCGCGTGACGACATCCGCGGCGCGGTTGCCATCGCGAATCGTCCGCTTCGCCGTTTCGCGCGCGCCGTCGACGTTCGGAGGATCGGCATCCAACATCCGAAGGCACGTACTGGCGTTGGTGATGATGCCCGAGAGCGGCTGGTTGACCTCATGTGCAATCGACGCTGTCAATGCTCCAAGGCTCATGACCCTGGTGACGTGCGCGAGCTCCGATCGGGCTTTATCGAGCGCCTCTTCTGCGAGTCGACGCTGCGTCACGTCCTGAGTTGCGCCGATGTACTCCACTTCGCCGCTCTCGTTTTTCGTCCCGTGCGCGATCAGATGAAGATGTTTGACCGATCCATCGGGCATCAGTAACCGATGTTCGTATTCAAAATCGCTGGCGGCACTCCGCGCTCGTGCGATCATATCGTGCAACAACGTGAGGTCTTCCGGATGGACTCGTGTGCCGATCAGGTCGAGCGTAACCGGCACCTGAGGATCGAACTCGAAGATGCGATACAGCTGCTCGGACCAGGTGATGTCGTTCTTAGCCACACGCCAGGCAAAGCTGCCGACGCGGCTCAGATGTTGGGCTTCCCCAAGGAACGCTTCACTGCGCTTCAGCGCCGCTTCACTCGATGCCCGCTCGATGGCGATGCTGGCAATGTGTGTGACCTGCGCGATCAGATCTTGCTGAATCTGCGTCGGGCTCGCGGGTTCGCGGTGAAAGATCGCAAAGGTTCCCAACACGCGCCCGTCGCGAGCGTAAATGGGGGTGGACCAGTGCGATCGTATTCCGTGTGCCAGTGCGAGTGGTCGAATTGCCGATTCCTGCCAAAGAGGATCTGTCTCGAGGTCTGTCACAATCACCTGCTGTTTTAACAGCGCGGCCTGCCCACATGGTCCGATCTCACGACGGACAGGCAGTCCGTCAATCGGGTCGTTGAAGGTCGCCGGAAGGCTCGGAACAGCCCCGTTCCGGAACCTCGGACCACTCCAATCGATCAAGTACACGCCGCAGTGACAATCGGCGGAAATGACTTCTACGAATGTGCACAACGCAGTGAGCACGTCGGTGAGTGGGCAGCTCGAGGCCACCATCTCGAGCAGTCGCTTCTCGCCAGCGAGCTGGGCCTCGGCCCGTTTCCGTGCGTCGATGTCGGTGAGCAGAACGTACCAGCGGACGATACGGCCGGTCGCATCGCGCAGGGGAAGCCCGCGGACTTGAAACCATCGATACGCGCCATCGAAACGTCGAATCCGTTCCTCGATCTCGTGGGGATCGCCCGACGCCATGGATTGGGTGATGACCTCAATGACGCGAGGAAGATCCTCTGGATGAACGGTGTCGCTGGTCCCCCACTGTTTCAGCTCTTCCAGCGTCCGGCCGCAGTATTCGAGGACTTGGTTATTGACGCCTTCGACCTCACCCGCCGGGGTCAAGGTTGCGACCAAGCCGGGAATACGGTCCACGATCAGGCGCGACTCGCGCTCGCTTTCGAGGAGGGCCGCTTCTACGCGTTTCCCTTTCGCAACCTCGTTGTCCAATTGGTCACGCAGTTGCGACAGCTCGTCGACAACAGATGCGAGTGAAGTCTCCATGTCAGAACCTCCGTCGACCGAGGCGTACGCTGATTCGCGAATCCGTCTATAGTTTCGTGCGAGGAAGACCGCTGTCAAGGATTTCGAAGCCCCTTCATTACCGCATCAAGTAGGGCTGCCTCGGTGAATGGCTTGAGCAAGCAGGCAACCGCGCCAGCCTCGAGCACCTGGGCACGGATGTTCTCGTCGGCGTGCGCGGTAATGAAGACAATCGGAATCCTCCGCCGACGACGCAGCAGCTCGTGCTGAAGAGCAGGGCCGCTCATACCGGGCATGGCGACGTCGAGGATCAAGCACTCGGCGTCATCGAGGAACGCCGAGGCGAGAAACGCGTCGGCCGACGAGAACGCCTGCACCTCAAAGCCGAGCTCCCTCAACAAATCCGGTAACGACTCCCGCACCGACTCGTCGTCGTCGACGACCGCCACGAGTGAGCGGATCACGCTAAGCTCGGCTTCGGTGTGAGCAACAAAATCCCATCGCGTGCACTCGCCGAAGCTGGTGAGGTATTAGTCAGTTCTCGTTCGCGCGGACACGGCCGTGGAGTGAGGATATGTCAGTGGCGGCTCCAACCTCCATGGTACTTTGGTATCGGTATCTGTAGATGTGTCGTCCCAACTGCCGCCGACGCCCGTGTTCTTCACCAATACCATCGTCCAATAGTTCGGCCCCCGCGACCCGGTGACATTGCGGGCGTCCCCTCCCGGAACCTACGATGGCGTCCCCAACCGTGCCGCAATGATTCGTACTCACCAGCCGGGCCATGCCGTTTTCAGATCGGTCCTGCCCGAACAGATCGACTGGAAGCCATTCCCGGCGTTCCCGCCCTCGGTCCGCCTCGCCGTCGTTGTCGGTCAGCCCGCAGAGCCCGGCCCCTACGTGATCAGGGTCAAAGTGCCCTCCGGCGTGAAGCTGATGCCACACCGGCACCCGGAGGACAGAGTCTACACGGTGATGTCCGGCGTTTTCTACATCGGCCTGGGCGATCGGTTCGACGGCGACAAGGTGGATGCGTATCCGGCCGGCAGCGTCATCGTTCTGCCCGGCAATACGCCCCACTTCCACTGGGCAAAATCCGGTGAGTACGTCACCCAGGTAACGGCCATTGGTCCGCTGGGCCTCGAATACCTTGATACCGCCGATGATCCACGTGGACACCAACAACAGAAGTGACTTCGCGGTGCCGGCCTTCGCCAACGCCATTGTCGAAGTCAACCACTATTAACCGCGTCAGGAGATATCAATGTTGAGGATTGACCGGAGTTCGGAAATGCGAGCATTCGCCTTGGTTGCCTGGAGCGCGGTGCTCCTGGCGACGACGGCCCGAGCCCAGGTGCCCTCGTTCCCGGCCGACTTCAAGACCCGAACGATTTCTACCCCCGGTGCGCAGATCTTCGTGCGCGTCGGCGGGCAGGGGCCGGCGGTCGTGTTGCTCCACGGCTACGGAGAGACGGGTGACATATGGGCGCCGCTCGCCGCCCGGCTGGCGCGCGGCCACACCGTCGTCGTGCCAGATCTGCGCGGCATGGGCCTCTCCTCCCACCCGGCCGGTGGCTACGACAAGAAGACCCAGGCGGGCGACGTCGCCGCCGTCCTCGACACGCTCAAGATCGACAAGGTCGATCTCGTCACCCACGACATCGGAAACATGGTCGGCTACGCCTTCGCAGCGGGCCAACCGGGACGCGTCACGAAATTCGCCCTCCTGGATGCACCGCTGCCGGGCGTCGGCCCATGGGACGAGATCCTGAAGAATCCGCTGCTCTGGCACTTCCGTTTCGGCGGCCCAGATATGGAACGGCTGGTCAAGGGGCGCGAGCGGATCTATCTCGACCGCTTCTGGAACGAATTCTCGGCGGATCCGAAGCGCTTCGATGAAGCCTCACGCCGGCACTACGCCAGGCTGTACGCCCTTCCTGGCGCCATGCACTCCGGCTTCGAGCAGTTCAAGGCCTTCGATCAGGATGCCCTCGACAACAAGGCGTTCGTGGCCAAGGGCATGCTGGCCATGCCAGTGCTGGCGGTGGGCGGCGAGGCATCGTTCGGCCCGATGATGGCGGTGGTCATGCGCGCCGCCGCCAGCAACGTCCAGGAGGTCGTCATTCCCCACTCCGGGCACTGGTTGATGGAAGAGAATCCGACCGCCACGGTT